>Ga0208819_1000732_pt1 | contig 21387 bp, 20 predicted proteins | sample June2015DPH_11_1_3_FD_184707 | JGI IMG/M metagenome (GOLD analysis project Ga0208819, IMG submission 184707) | Peatland microbial communities from SPRUCE experiment site at the Marcell Experimental Forest, Minnesota, USA - June2015DPH_11_150... | ecosystem: Environmental > Terrestrial > Soil >...
GGGGCGACCGCGCCATCTGGACGGCTGTACCCGAGCCAGCTAGGTCAGGGCGTGCTCGACTCGAGTTCGACCGACGCCGAGGCGTCTGGTCCAGGTGAGGACAGCCAAACGACGTGCTGCTGACTCTCGCTCGCACAGATCAGCAACGGAGTGATTTGCTCGAGGCTAGACAGTGGCTGTGGGCTTCCCGACACCGCAAACCAATACTGGTTGCCGGTGCAGCTTTCCGCCCCGGTCCCGACATATGCCGGGGGGACGAGGATGTAGGGTTGGCCGGGATCGGACGCGACCGCGGAGGTCGTACCCGCTGACGGAGCCATGGTCGATGGGCCTGGCGCCGCAGCGTGCTCGCCCCACGGTTTGACTGCCGCAATCGAAACGCAAACGGCTGCGGCGATCGCCAAGAACGCGAGTAGGTGCGACTCACCGCGCGGCCGCAGGCGCACCCTTGTCGGTCCGTCCACTGGTCGTGCCCGCTCGTCGGCCTGATCTGGTGGCTGAATTCGCCTTCTCATCGAGGCCAAAGATAGGCCGTCCCGAGTCTCCGTCAAGTCGCGACCGGTCCCTCACCAGCTCGGCGGCAATCACGGCTGGTTCTTTCTGACCGGCTCATCCACGGCGACCGTTCTCGGCGTCATCTTCGCCCGCACCCAGTCAGCCGCGATGTCGAGCGCCTGCCTGCCCTCGCCGAGCTTGTCGAGCGCCTCGGACTTGGCCGGCTCTACGAGGTCCGCGACGAGTTCTCCCGCCCGGACCTTGAGGACATCCGGATCTTCGGGCGGCGCGGGTTCGACGCCGTCGAGCTCGGCGGCGTGCATGGCCATGACCGCGATCTCCTGACTCTGGTGTAGCTGCTCCTCGAACGCGGTGGCAACGTCCGGAAAGAGGGCGGGGTGTCCGTCGAGGTAGCGGGCCTCGACGCTCGAGCGTGCGTCGCGGGATGCGAGCAGCTCGTTCACTCGAAGGAGAGTCAGGCGACGGCATAGCTCGAGGCGGCTCAGGTAGGAGTCGTCCGCAAGACGTTTCCCGCCATCCTCGTTCAAGAGCATCGCGAGCTGCGAGGCGAAGAGCGCCGCGACGAGCTCCTCCCGGTCGAGTAGCTCCTTGGCGGTCACGTTGATACGCATCACGAGCTCGAAGCGGAAGACCGTCTCGCGCAGGGCGCTACGGACTGCGCCGTCAATGACCTCAGGACGCTTGCCGCGCATTGCTGACCGAGCCCCGTGGACGGCCTCCCGGGCCAGGCGATCCAGCGGTGCCACTGGTGGGTCCTGGGCTAGGAGGGAGTTCACGTAGGGCACGAGGTCGCCGTAGCTATGGGCCTCGGCCAGCCAGCGGAGGACGAGCTGCGTAGGCGAGAGCGTCTCGTCGATCTTGGCGAGCCGTCGATCCAGAGTCATCGGGCTGGCTCGTCGGGGAAGGCGGTGTCCTCTTGGTGGGCGTGCCCCTGGCCGAGTGCCGCCTCGAGGGCGGTCAGGCGCTCCTCGAACTCGCCGACCTTGAGCAGGTTCGTGGCGGCCATTGCCGCGGCGATCAGGACCCTTGCCCGGGCGATCGAGTTGTCGAGTCCCAAGGCATCGAGGGTGGCGATCTCGAGGATGCGCCGGATCGACTCGATGCTCTCTAGCCCGGCGAAGTCGTATGCGCCTGACAGCGTCTTCTCACGGCGTCGGCGCAGTCCGCCCAGGCGACGGGCCTCGGCAGCCTCGGCGCTGTGGTCGGGGGAGTGCCAGAAGCAGTACGGCTCATCGCGCAACGGGGTCGCCGGACACGCTCGGCCATCGGCGGTCTGGGCACTGCAGCGGGGCCCTAGCATGGCCAACCTCTGCTGGGCACAGGCCGCTGCTTGGGCTCTATCTCGCCATCGTGTGTGGCGCTCACAGCGGGCACCAGCCTTCGACCGAGGCGGCTCGGAGGGCGTCCGCGGCGAGCTTGCGGCCGCGCTCCCGGTCCTCCGCCGATAGCCCGAGGCCATCGAGGACCGCGGTGATCGCGCCGACGATCTGGTCGGCTTGGGCATAGGCGAGCCTGACCTGGTCCGCGGGAGGGACTGGCGCGGAGACGGTCGGCGGCAGTCTGCGGCTCGACTCGAGATAGCGGATGGCCCACCGTTCCGGCTCGGTTGCTCGCAGGGGCCGGTTCAGCGACTCGAGCACCTGACGGCGGACTTCGGCTCGCGCCCCTAGCTCCGCGCGTGAGCCCGACACGGGCCGCACGTGGGCCGACGGCGTCCGGGCTGGCTGATCGGCCGACTCCCGTCGTGCCAGCTCGCGTCGCCGCCTCATCCGGTTCGCCCCCTCGGGGTGAGCAGGGCGAGCATCGCCGAGTCCTGTGGCGCAGGCGCGGCGTGGACGCCCGAGAGCGAGCTAGGTGTGAGACCGAGCTCACGGGCGAGGACCCGGACCTGGTCGGCGTTGTCGCGCACGATCTGGCACAGCGGGTTCTTCACCGGCGCGCCACCGTGATGGCCGTCGCGCAGCAGCAGCCCCGAGCGAGCCAGCAGGTTCGAGGCCTCCGCATAGCGAGCAGCCGACTCGCAGTAGATCCGGAACACCTCGGCATGGGCGGCCAGGATCACGCCCGGGGCCTGGGCGGCCAAGACCCGCTCCCAGATCGGCTTGGCGGCCTCTAGCAGATCGGACGGCATGACCGGTACGTCGGTCGCCGGGAGTGGCTCTCGCAGGTTCAGCCGGCTTCTCCGAGTCTCACCGTGGAGGAGCTTGACTCTTGTCGGCAGCGGTGCCGGACCCCGCCTACCCACGGACGGCCTCCAGACCGCTGAACGCCGCCCAGCGCTCTATGACGACTTGGGCGTAGCGGGGGTCGATCTCGATCGCGTAGCAGCGCCGCCCGAGTCGTTCGGCCGCGATCAGGGTCGAGCCCGAGCCCGCGAACGGTTCGTACACTGCGTCGCCCGATCGGCTGCTATTGGCCAGACACGCCTCGATCAGGCCGACCGGCTTCATCGTAGGGTGCTCCAGACTGCGCGCCGGCTTGTCGTACTCGAGCACGCTCGAGGCCGAGTTGTCGCCATACCAATGGGTGCCAGCATGCGCACCGCGTCCGGGTCGGCCCGGACCCGCCGTGTAGCCATAGAGGATCGGCTCGTGGGCGTAGTGGTAGTCGGAGTGTCCCAGCACGATGCTGTTCTTGACCCAGACGAGCTCCTGATGGAGGCGCCAGCCGACATCGCGGATCGCCAGCAGGAAGTCGAGCTGACGGGGTCCGGCCGGCACGGTGACGTAGAAGGGGGCCGAGGGCGCCAGTGGGGCCACCCGAGCCGCGGCGGCGAAGACCGCCGGACCCAGCTCGGCTTCGTCGTTGACGATCCGCAGCGCCCTTCGTGTCTTGCCGACGTACTCGACCCCGTACGGTGGGTCGGTCCACATGCACTCCGCGCTCACACCGCCCATGAGCCGGGCCACGTCGTCGGGCTTGGTGGCATCGCCGACGAGGAGACGATGCTGCCCAAGGACCCAGCGTTCGCCAGCCTTGATGTATGGCTGCTCCGGTACCTGCGGTGCCTCGTCTGGGTCGGTCAGGCCGGCCTTGGGCAGATCGCCCGCGAGATCCGCCAGGAGGGCCGCGAGGCCGGCGTCGTCGACCGATAGGGAGGCGAGCAGCTCGTCGAGGACCGACTGCTCGGCGATCGCCATCGCCGCGATGGGATCGATCGTCGCGAGGACGAGAGCCTCCTCGGCTTCGGATAGCTCAACGTGGAGGACTGGGACCGATGGCTCGCCGCGGCTGAGCGCCTCCTCGATCCGGGCATGGCCGTCGATCACGTGTCCTGTGGTGCGGTTGACCAGGATCTGGGCGACCCAGCCGACGGTGTCGAGGGAGCCTCGCAGGGCCTCGCGTTGCACTGCCGGATGGCGGCGCCAGTTGCGGGGATTGGCCAGGAGCTGATCCGGCGGCTCCTCACCGTGTCCGACGATCCGGGAACGCCAGGGAGCGTTAGCGCTCATGGCCAATCTCCCAAATTGGCGAAACCTGGATGCACGCACACGAAGCGGGCGCCACGGTCTACGGGGATCGCGAAAAGGGCATTCTTTGCCACCCGTCGGGGTGCCGCGCGGTTGCAGCGGGCGTGCTCCGGCCCTGTCCAGCTTGCCCGGTCATCGGCATGTCCGAGGTCCCATGCCTCACCGGGGAGGATTGGTCGACCGCACCGGGCGCAGTCGACGAGGCCCTCCGCCACCGCAGTCTCCCAGCGCCGACGCTCTGCCTGATGCGCTCTCCCATACCCACGCCGAGCCGCCGAAGGACGGGTGTCCGGTGCTCGCTTGGGACAGGCGCAGCCACCGATCCGATGGCAGCGTGGGCAGGGTGAGGCGGGACGCCAGGGCATCAGTCCTTCACCTCTTTGCCCAGCGCGTCTATTAGTCGGAATATCTCTCGCGGAAAAGGGGCGCCACGGTCTACGCCATCGCCGAAAGGGCTTTCCACGCGAGCTGGCAAGTTGCCCGGCCTTGTGTCGAGCGGATCTGCACCCGTCGGCCAGTCAGCCCACTCGCTCGGCACTCGCGCCACACGCGCGCCCGCAGCGCCCGACCGCGCAACGTGGCAGCGGTCCGAAGCCCAGCGCAAGGCCACGGCGCTCATGCGGACCGCGCCCGTGCAGCCGCTACCCACTCATCGCGACCTTCGATCGGGATCCGATAGGTTGTTAACGCGTGTCCGACTCCTGTCGGGCGCGCCATTACAACCTTTTCTGAAAGCGCAAAGGCGAGTCCGTTCGCGTAAGCACCGGGCGTCAGCCGCGCCCCGACGAACTCCCGCCCCGCCACGACAATCCGCTCGTAGATCGCGTGGACCAGGTCGCTCCGCGCTTCGGGAACGTCGGCCTTCTGCCAGGTCTCGGCGAGGGAGCGCAGCCAGGACACGGCCCGATCGGCCGGCACGCCAACCTGAGAGGTCTCCTCGACCTCAGCCAGCGAGGCTCGCAGGTGCTTGAGACGCGCGAGGTAGGTCTCGTCGCTCATGCCGCCACTGACGTGTTCGAGGGCAAGCTCACGCATCTGACGCTCGATCCGAGAACGGTCGATGGCAATTGGACGGACCGTCGAGCCCAGCGCTGCCACGACTCTGGCGATGACCCCGTCGTCGAGCTCGATCCCGCCCAGCTGCGCGAGGATCGGCACAGACCCCGATAGCCTCGGCCACATCACGCCAGGCCCGATCCTCCTGGCCCTCCAGCCGGCGCAGATAGACCGTAGTGACCGCCAGCGAGCTGTGGTCTAGGAACGCGCTCACGTCCTCGATCGACTCGCCGGCGTCGCGACGAAGCTTGGCTGCGGTGTGCCTTAGGACGTGGATGCCGGTGGGCGCCAGGCCAGACGTCTTTAGGTACCGTCGAAAGCGCGAGTAGAACGTTCCGCTCGTGACCCCCTCCGGCCGTGCTGCTGCCTGCCAGAGCGACTCATCGGGAGCCATCGTGGTTAGCTCCTTGCCGGCGTCGGCCAGGGTCGTGCCCGACCTGTCGTGGACGGACCCGGCCCGATGGACCGCAGCTGCCAGTGCGGTCGTCCCGTCGGCGCTGGTGACAGGCGTCGTCGCCAGGCTGGGGCGTCGTCACCGCAATCTGCTGCCGATGACCTTCTTGCCCGCCTGGATCGTCGCCATCGCCGCGACACCGCTGCTCCGGGCGCTGCTGGGCCAGAAGGTGGGTTTCGCCGGCCCCGTCTGCATCGACACGTGCTGGGCTCCCATCAGTACGTCACAGCCGGCGGGTGCGCCAGGCATGGCCTTGTTCTTCTGGTGGCTCGCACCGCTCGCCGGGGAGTTCGGCCCGTTTGCCGTCCTCTCCGTCGGCTTCGTTGTGTGGTTCAGCCTGATCTCCAGGCTCGCCCCGCCGCCAATGCCGCCACCGCGATGGGCATGACCGCCCTCTCAGTGGCCCCCGCCCCCTGCGAGGTGAGCAACTTGCCCAATCGGCGCGAGGTGACGGCCTCCTGTCTCGTGGTGAGCCCTCCTAGGCCCGGAGGCGCACCTCGCATCGCAAGTAAGTCTCCCCGGAACCTTCATCCTGGGGAAGGGTGGAGACCCTGAACTCGAGCCAGAGATATCCCGCATCTTTCGGCGGTGGCGGGACGATCGTGATCTGGCCGCGTGCGTCGCGCCCGCTGTGGCTCCACGCATAGGGGCGTGGCTCATAGACGGTTCCGAGGTCGTCGCGGACGGTCAACTCAGGATCGATTCGGAACGGCCGGTCCGAGAAACCGGCCTTCCAGTGGAGCACGCAGCCGGCGAGGCGGATCTCCAGGGCGATCAGTTCGAGCGAGACTCCCTGGTGCGTCGCGACCTGGCCGATGCCGATGACGCGCTCCAGCCGGCTTTCCTCGGTCTCGACGAGCCGGCGAGCGATCCCAACATCCACCTCTCGATTCGGCGCAGGGCCACCGGCTATTACGCGAATGACCGCGTGGCGGACCTTGTCCAGGCTGACGCCCATGGATTCGAGCACGCCGGCGGCGACACCCTCGCCCTCGCGGACGAGGCCGAGGAGCAGATGCTCGGTGCCGATGTAGCGATGGCCGAGCCGTCTGGCCTCGTCGATCGCCAGCTCGATGACGCGTTTGGCGCTTGGGGTCAGCCCGACTTCGCCACGCGTGGGTCGGTCGCCCCGTCCCATGATGAACTCGACGGCCGTTCTGACCTTCGGCAGCTCGACGCCCAGACTCACGAGGACCTGGGCTGCGACCTCTTCCTCTTCCCGGATGAGCGCCAGCAGCAGGTGCTCGGTGCCGATGTAGTTGTGATCAAACCGCTGGGCTTCATCCTGAGCCAGGGTCAGGACCTTGCGCGCCCCGTCGCTGAACTTGTCGAACCGGTCCATCGGCGCCTCCCGGCAGCTTGTTCCGAGATGATAGGCCTGGTTCGACGCCGGTTCGAGCCCGCGTTCGCGGTTAGCTCGGGGCCGGGATCGGAGGTCCGCTCGGCGGAGGTTCCGGTGCTGATGGTTCACTCGGTCGGCCCCCGTCGATACGCCCGCAAGCGACACGATCGCGGCATCGTCACCGGGCCGTAAGGGAATCCCGGACGCCCGGAGGGATCAGGGCGCTCTGGGGACTCGGGTTTCGCGACGGCCTGAGTGGACCAGTCGATCGGGACAGTCAGCCCTACGGCCCGGGTAGCGCAGGTCGGGACCGACGGCACGTGTCATCAGGGGCCACTCGGCCCAGGCTGACCTGACCGACGGGAGACGTTGACGCGGCCCCGTCCCGGCCGCCTGGACCGCGTCGAGCCACTGGCGAGCCTTGCCCCTCTCCACCCGAGCGTGCGTACGCCAGGCTCGCCAAGTTCGACCTCGTCGCGACCGCGACCACCGGGGACCTCTTGATCGAGAAGGTGGGGCTGCCGTGCCAGAAAGTGCTGTCGGGGCTAGTGAGCGAACTCGATCACCCTCTATGAAGAGGAGCCCGGCCGTCAACGTAGGTAATAGTGTTTAGCCCGGGCCTGCTCATGGCCCGGCGGACTGATGGCAGGACTTGGTGCTGCCCGTCACCGGAGCCAAGGCGATGGCAGTGATGAGCCGCGCGCCTTCGCCGCGTGCCGAGCAACCGCATCCGCTGGCACACCCTGACGCTTTGGCAAACCTCGTGTGCAGCAACCGCCCGACCGGTGACCCGGTCATCGATACAAGCGAGCGCACTCCAGATGAGAGCCCACGACTGACCCTTCGCCCCGACCGTGGTGCCCAACCGCGCTGGCTACCGCAGGGCTCGGAAGAACTCACGGACGTCGCGCGCCAGCAGGTCGGGCTGCTCGAATGCCGCGAAGTGGCCACCGCGAGGCATCTCGGTCCAGTGCCGCACGTTGTACGAGCGCTCTGCGAACTCGCGCGGCGGTGTGGCGATGTCCTTGGGGAAGATCGCAATGCTGCAGGGCACAGTGATCGGTTGCCACGGCGCTCGATCCGGGTTGTTGCGGGAGTCCCAGTAAGGGCGAAAGGAAGCACCGATGGTCTGGGTAGCCCAGTAGATCGTGATGGTCGTCAAGAGCTCGTCCTTGCTGAAGACGCGTTCAAGCTCGCCCGCACAGTCCGACCAGGCGCGGTACTTCTCGACGATCCAGGCGGCAAGCGCGGCGGGTGAATCGTTCAGGCCATAGGCGAGTGTCTGCGGCCGCGTGCCCTGCATCTTGGCGTAGGCCCCCTCCTCGCGCTCCCAGCGCTTCTCGCCCACGAGGTAGGCTCGCTCGGCCTCGGTGGGCGGCGGATCGCCAGCCTCGATCGAGCCGTAGACGTTCGTGACGTGGATGCCCGCCACGAGGTCGGGGTATCGCTGACCCAGGCGCGCCGTGACCCCACCCCCGATGTCGCCGCCCTGGGCGCCGAAGCGCGCGTAGCCCAGGCCACGCATGAGCTTGGCCCACAGGTCCGGCACGCGGGCCGACACGAAGGGATGGGCGGGGCGATCCGAGAAGCCGTAACCCGGCATGGAAGGGACGACTAGGTCGAAGGCATCGGCAGCGTCGCCACCGTGCGCCGCGGGATCGGCGAGCAGCGGGATCAGCTTGACGATCTCGAAGAAGGAGCTCGGCCAGCCGTGGGTGATGAACAGGGGGAACGGGTCGGGTCCACGGCCGCGGACGTGGATGAAGTGGATGCCGAGGCCATCGATCTCGGCACGGAACTGCGGCAGCTCGTTCAGCTTGCGCTCTTGAGCCCGCCAGTCGAAGCCCTCGAGCCAATACGCACAGAGTTCCCTGAGGTAGGCCAGGTTCGTGCCGTAGTCCCAGCCCGCGCCGTGCACCTCATCGGGCCAGCGGGTGCGCACCAGGCGGTCCCTCAGATCGATGAGCGTTGCCTGGGGGATGTCGATCGCGTAAGGGGTGAACTCCATCGTCTCCGGTACGCCTCCGACTGCGTGGTGCGGACGACTAACAGGTGTCCGAGGGGGCCGCACGACAATCACGGGGCGCTGCGGCCCCGAGGCAGTCCGGCGGGAGGGGCGGCGCTGGCGCCGCCCCTCCCGCTCGTCTTGGGTCCGGCACCATGGCATGCATTGTGCGACCAAGACGGCTGGGTCGACGCCTATAACGGTCGCCGTTCCCATGCCGGGCCCAAGGCCGACTGGCGCATCCGATCTTCAGGTGCCCGAGCGTCGCGTCCAGGGCAGGTTGACAAGCCCTGACACGATCACCCGATCGTGCGGGGGTCGGGGCGAGTGGACTTGAGGCCGAGATAATAAGCGAGCCCGCGACTGACAGGCCAGCGCCATCGCCGGACGGCGGCCACCGTCGGCCCGATTCACATCGTCGTCGGCAGCAGACGCGGCAGTAGAACGATCACAAGACCCACGGGGACCAGCACGACCCCGACGAGCTGGCTGATGCGGCGTCCTACGGGCAGTGTCTTCTCGGCGAGGACGAGCAGCGCCACGACGGCCATCGCGGCGACGTTCATGATCCCGAGCGGAAAGAGGATCACGAACAGGAGCCAGCAGCAGCCGAGACAGTAGGCCCCGTGCCCGAGGCCCATCCGGAGCGTGCCAACGAGACCGTCTCGCCATGAGCTCAGGACGAACTGGGTCGGCGTCCGACACTTCGACAGGCAGGCCCGCTTCAGTGGCGTCAGCTGGTAGAGGCCGGCGGCGACGATCACGGCGCCGCCGACCCGTGGGGCGATCGTCGCCAGGTCCGGCCACCCGTCAGACAGCCAGCCGGCCAGGAGTGCCGCCGCATAGGCCACGACGCCGAAGGCCGCCCAGACGACCAGATACCCGCCGACGAATACCGAGGTCGGGACGGTCGACCGCCCCTGGCGAGATCGGCCGGCCTGGATCGCGTCGAACATGAGGATCATCGGCGCTGCCGACGGCAGCATCATCGCCGCCATCATCACGACCCATATCGCGAGGAAGACGGGAGCAATCATCCCCATCGTGAGTCCGTCGGCACCGCTCGCCATGTCGCCGGCGGGCCGAATCGTCCCGGCCTGCCACAGCACGACGGCCCACGAGACGGCGCTGAGCGCGAGCAGCGCAGCGAGGATGGCACGTCGCTGACGCGCCATCGGGACCTCGGCGGTTCGTCTCATTGTCGGTATTCGGGACCCCTCGGATGCACCCGGCGCCGCGAGGCAGGCACGGGGGAACCCGACATCGGCGGGGTGGGCGACCAGGCGATCAGGCGTTCGTCCAGTCGATCGGCGCGTAGTGGCCGTTCTTGCCCGAGTTATCCCAGTGCATCCCGTAGTCCGTCCACGTGCTCGCGTCCGTTCCGACGGCCATCGCCACTTCGGAGGCGAACGGGTGGGCGTTTCGCGCCCAGATCGCCTCGTCCGGCACGACGCTCGGTGCGGCGACGACACCCATCGCCATTCGGCCGGGGATCTCGATGGAGCGGCGAAGATCCTCGGCATGCCAATGGATCGGCGCTGGGACGACACCGAGGACCTTCGAGATGAGCGGTGCGAAGTTGCCCATCGTCCCGCCGGCCGCGCCGGAGAAGATCGCCGTGAGCCCCTCACGCTGCGGTTCGTCGGCGCCTTCGTCGACGTAGAGCGCGACCGTCCAGTCACCCTCGGCCATCGGACCGGGCGTCCTGACCAGCATCGCGACGTTGAGCCCGTCGAGCGCCACGTCACCGAAGGTCCCGTGGTCGACGTGGAAGCCCATTGCGACCTCACACGCCCCCTGGGTGGGCTGGGAGGTGAACGGCGGGGCGGACGAGAACAGGCAGGGACACACGATGTCGCAGTTGCAGTTCTCGAAGTAGTCGCCCGTGATCCGCCAACGGGTATCACTCGTGGCCATGTCGCACCTTCTGACAGCCGGCGGGTCCCCATTCCAAGCCAACAGCGGTGCTTATCGGGGACGCGGGCGCTTTCCGAACGAAGACGCATACTGCGGTGCTTGTCAATACGCCGTGCGACACAGGCTCACCTGGCGAACCGGGTAGGTCGGTAGGGTAGGAAACGGCGCCTTGCGGGCGCCGTTTCTGATGGCCGGGGTCCCTCCTGCCCTCGCCGGTGCAGTGTCCCCGCGCAGTTCGCGGCAGTTGCTGGATAAGGTCGGCGCCGGAGGAGTACACCTCCGACCGAACATACCGGATCGCGGTGCGAGGTTGACTGCGGATGCCCCGACCCTATGGCTTGATCGTCGGGAATCGCAGGCTTGCCGGGCTGGCCTGCGGAACTTGAGGGACCGCCGCTCGCGTCATAGGATTCCGAGACGGAAGGGGGCGGTCAGAAAATGCGCGGTTCAACCCGAGCGCACGCGCTGGCAACAGTCACAACGTCCGCAGTGATCCTGGCTATTGGCGCGGGAGGGTGTGCGGCGAGTCATCAAGGGCTAAGCCCTCAGAACACAACGACTCCGATCCATGGATCGATAGCGTCGGCGCCAGCTCCATCTGCGACCCTGACGTTGGCCTCAAGTCACGCGTCGCCGACTGCTTCCCCAGGCCCCGCCGTGCTTCAGTCGAGAGCGCAGGATGGCTCTAGTGTCCTGACCATCGCCTACGACTCGGTCCACGGGATGGTCTGGTTCGTCACTGAAGATGCGGCCGGGCACGCCATATTGCGCGGTGTCGCCACCAACAGCGGCGCTATTCACGACACGCAGCTGCCGGCCGACGACGCGGGCTACATCGGGGAGTTCAGCCCACTCAAGGTGGATCCGACTGGAGCCGTCTGGCTTGCCAACAACGATCGTCTCCTGCGCTACGACCCGGCGACCAACAAGCTCGCTGGGATCGTGCTGCCGAGCAAGGTCGCTGGCGCGTTGCCGGGAGCGATGAGCGGTTCGCTGCAGGGCACATGGCCCAGCGGGCTCGGTTTCTTCAACGGGCTCACTCTGGTCGCGAGGGCCAATGTGCCGTGGCTGACCGAGTACGACGCCGCACTCCATGAGGTCGGCCGCATCCCAGTGCCTGCGGCCTACGCTGGAGCCAAGGACCTGGTCGCGATGGGTTCAGGGACGCTGGTCCTCTTGCCCTGGCAGGACGAGTGCTACAACGGTGGCTCACCGCTCTTGCTCATTGACCGCAGGGGCCGTGCTCTCGGCAAGGTCGACGTCGGAGGCGACCATCTCTACGCGTTCGGCAGTGAACTCCTGGTCTCCGGTGGCCCCGGTGGCGCAAACTTCGTAGCAGGGACGTCGGTCACGTCGGTGCTGCCGAGCACGGGGGTCCAGTACTGCTCGCTACGCAATGACCTCGCAACACCAGATCCACGTGGCGGCGTGACGCTCTTCCTCCGCCGCTCGGGCTCTGCGGGCCTGAGTGTGCTCGAGCACGTCGTGGACCAACGCGTGGTCAGCGCCGTGACCTTTCCGCCCGTCGATATCTCAAACGCCCCCAAGCCCCCAGGTGCATCGCCGCTCACCACGACCTCCTTCTGGATTGACGCGCTCGCGACCGATGCCGCCGGCGTCAGTTGGATGGGCGTGGGAGACAGCCTAGAGTCGATTCAGCTGCAGTAGTTCCGACGCGGTCGAGGTTGAGTGCCGGTCCACACCATGACCACCTCGTGTCGGGGGCGGCGCCAGGCCCTTGGTCAAGCGGTTCCAGGAGTAGAGCGGAGACATCCGGTCAGCTCCCACGTCGGAGAGCCGGCCCTGACGCTCAGCCTGGCAGCCGTGGCTTGATGTCGGCCTTGGAGCGGCGCGGGGTGGCGAGAGGACCAGCAGGTCCGCCGCTACCCTGCAACGTCGCTCCCGGGCAACGCGGCGCCCGGCGCACCGAGAGCACCCCTACACTCAGGCTTGGTCGGCGAGCTCTAGCGCGCCAGACCGACCGCCGCACCGAGGAGAACGTCATGGCCAGAAAGAAGGACAAGAAGGCGCAGAAGGACAAGAAGGCGCAGAAGGATAAGAAGGCGCAGAAGGATAAGAAGGCGCAGTCCGCGCAGGGCGCCCCGGTCGCAGCTGAGACGGCCGTCGCTCCATCCGCGAGTCCGCGACCCAAGAAGAGCTAGTTGGTCGTCTCGGCCACGCGTCGGGGACGCACAGTGGGAGCCGATCCGACCGAAGGGAGTCGAGCCCAGCCTGTGCTGGTACTCAGGCTGGTCAGCGTGGGTTGATGCCGGGGAGGCGGGAGGTCGGTGGTCCGAGCGGCTCCGCACGCCAGCACGATCTAACAGCCGTCTAATCTCGTCCGGCTGGAAGACGCCCACCTGCGGCCCACACCACGATGCGTGCGTGCACGCGCCCGTGACGCCAAACGAGGCGCACCCGCCGCGTATGCTGGACGGGAACGCCGCCCCGCCACTGCCCAGGGGGACCGCTTGCCACCGGTCGTGATCGACAACCCGATCCTGAACTCGCCGTTCCGCGAACCGACCCGCCATTTCCGCTTCGACGACGACGGGATCACCAACGAGATCGCCGAAGGTCGGCGCCGGAGCACGTACTTCATCCCGATCCCGAAGCCCAAGACGAGGGGCGGTGCTCAACTCAGCCTGCCCGGCGACTGGGTCGGCGAGCGGATGACTGACAACGACTTCATCAACCGGGTCCGCGAGCACGTCGGCGCCTGGCGGAGCTCCAACTGCCCAGGCATCACCGCAGTCACCCGCGACCTGCTGAGCTACTGGACCGAGCCCGCCCGCGAGAAGCCGCTCTTCTTCTGCCAGATAGAGGCGCTCGAAACCGCGATCTTTCTCGCCGAGGTCGCCGGCCATCGCCAGCCCTGGATCGAGAACAAGCTCCGCGAGGACAGCCAGGCCCGCAACCCGGGGCTCTACCGGATTGCGTTCAAGATGGCGACCGGGTCGGGCAAGACCGTCGTCATGGCGATGCTCATCGCCTGGCAGGCGCTCAACAAGCTCGCCAACTCCCAGGACAAGCGGTTCTCCGATACGTTCCTCGTCGTCACACCCGGGATCACCATTCGCGACCGCCTCCAGGTCCTCCGGCCGAACCTCGCGGGCAACTACTACGGGGAACGCGATCTCCTCACGCCGGATCAGCTCCATGCCCTGCAGGCCGCGAAGATCGAGATCGCCAACTTCCACGGCTTCATCCGGCGCGAGACGTTCGAGGCGGCCTCGCTCACGAAGAAGGTCCTCGCCGGTTCGGACGGTGACACCGATCGCTTCAAGGAAACCCCGGACCAGATGGTCCGTCGGGTCTGCCGAGCGCTTGGCACGAAGCGCAACATCGTCCTCCTCAACGACGAGGCCCACCACTGCTACCAGTCGGCGCCCCAGAGCGAGGAGGAGAAGCTCAGCGCCGATGAGCGCTCCGAGGCCCGACGCGACGAGGAGGCCGCCCGGGTCTGGCTCAACGGCCTGCGTGCGATCGGGGCCAAGCTCGGCATCCGAGCGATCTACGACCTCAGTGCGACACCGTTCTTCCTGCGCGGCTCGGGCTACAAGGAAGGCACGCTCTTCCCGTGGGTCGTCAGCGACTTCGGTCTGATTGATGCGATAGAGGCGGGCATCGTCAAGATCCCGCGTGTCCCGGTGTCGGACGACTCGGTCACCGGCGACTCCCCGACCTACCGCGACCTGTGGGTCAAGATCCGCGACGACCTGCCGAGGAAGGGCCGCGCGACCGACGAGGTCCAGGGCGAGCCCAAGCTCCCCAAGGAACTCGAGGGCGCACTCTGGAGCCTTTACGGCAACTACGAGAAGTCGTACACGGCATGGAAGACCGCCGGCACCGGCACGCCTCCGGTCTTCATCGTCGTCTGCCAGAACACCAATATCAGCAAGCTCGTATTCGACTGGATTGCCGGCTGGGATAAGACGCTCGCCGACGGTTCGACCGTCCCGGTCCCGGGCGCGTTGCCGATCTTCAGCAACGTCGAGGGCGGCATCTGGTCCGATCGACCCAACACCCTGCTCATCGACTCAGCTCAGCTCGAGTCGGGCGAGGCGATGGACCCCGCGTTCCAGAAGGTCGCGGCCGCCGAGATCGACGAGTTCAAGGCCGAGTACCGGGCGCGCTTCCCGGGCCGTTCGGTCGACGAGATCACCGACGAGGACCTCCTGCGCGAGGTGATGAACACGATCGGCAAGAAGGACCGCCTGGGCGAGCAGATCCGTTGCGTCGTGTCGGTCTCGATGCTGACCGAGGGCTGGGACGCGAACACCGTCACCCACATCCTCGGCGTTCGCGCCTTCGGAACCCAGCTCCTGTGCGAGCAGGTCGTGGGGCGCGGCCTGCGGCGGGTCAGCTACGAGGCCGGACCCGATGGCCACTTCGCGCCCGAGTACGCCGAGGTCTACGGCGTCCCGTTCAGCTTCCTGCCGACGAGCGGGCAGACCGGGCCGATCATCCAGAAGGAGATCCACCGCGTCCGCGCCCTGCCCGAGCGCGCGGAACTCGAACTGACGTTCCCGCGCCTGCTCGGCTACCGCTACGACCTCCCCACCGCCCACCCGACGGCCGAGTTCACCCCCGACTCGACGAAGACCCTCGCGACCGACGAAGTCCCGGTCGTGACCGTGCTCGATCCGATTGTCGGCGAGTCGATCGAGACCAACCTCGACGACCTCAGGCTCCGCCGCCCGCAGGAGGTCGCGTTCCGGATCGCCAAGCGCGTCCTCGACACATACTTCCGCGCCGCCGACAACGCTGAGCAGCCGTGGCTCTTCCCGCAGATCCTCGCGATCACCGAGCGCTGGCTGGCCGAGTGCGTCGTCCTCAAGGACAAGGCGTTCCCGCAGATGCTTCTGATCACCGAGTGGGAACACGACGCCGCCGATCGAATCCACCGCGCCATCGTCCGCGGCACGTCGGGTGAGAAGCGGATCATGCCGATCCTGCGCCCCTACGATCCGATCGGCTCGACCCGCTATGTCGACTTCACGACCACGAAGGCGGTCTACGAGACCGAGCGAAGCCACCTCAACTTCCTCGTGATGGACTCCCGCTGGGAGGCGAAGCTCGGCCAGGTCCTCGACGAGATGGCCGAGGTGGTCGCCTATGCCAAGAACCAGGGCCTCAACTTCACCATCCCGTACACGTTCGAGGGCGAGGCCGCCAACTACGTCCCCGACCTCATCGTCCGCTATGACGACGGCGGGGCTGAGCCGCTGAACCTCATCATCGAGGTGACCGGTGAGCATCGCCGTGAGAAGGCGGCCAAGGCCGCGACCGCCGAGACGTACTGGGTCCCAGCTGTCAACAACCACGGCGGTCTCGGCCGCTGGTCCTTCCTGGAAGTCTCCGATCCGTGGGATGCCGCGAACCTAATTCGCGCCCATGTCCGTTCACTCACAGCTGGTAAGGGGGAGATAAGCGTTGGCTAGGAAGATAGGCAAGCCCGCCGCGCCGACCTCCGTCGAGGCCGTCCACCACACCGGAGACAGCCGGGTGAACATCCCGACCGCAGAGACGCAGTCGCTCGCCGGGAAGGACGAGCAGGAGCCGCAGACGCTCCGCTACCCGCGCGACCCTTCGCTTGACCCGCAGCTCGTCTGGAAGGGCAAGGACGAGCAGGACGGCGAGGATCTCGTCGTCCCGGCGATCCCGATCTACATCCAAGAGCAGATTAGCCCCAAGGCGATCATCGAGGACCTCCGGGCGACCACGGCGGCCGGCCGCGACTCGCAGCTGGACCTCTTCTACGGCGACTTCAACGGGATGGCGTTCGAGGAGCGGGTCGATTTCTACCGCCACCCGATGAAGTGGTCGAACCGGATGATCCTGGGCGACTCCCTCCTGGCGATGGCCTCGCTGGCCGAAAAGGAGGGCCTCAAGGGCCAGGTCCAAACCATCTACCTGGACCCGCCCTACGGGATCAAGTTCGGCAGCAACTGGCAGGTTTCAACGCGGAAGCGGGACGTCAAGGACGGCAAGGCCGAGGACGCCACTCGTCAGCCCGAGCAGGTCCGCGCCTTCCGCGACACCTGGGAGCTGGGCATTCACTCGTACCTGAGTTACCTGCGTGACCGCCTTGTCGCCGCGCGAGATCTCCTCACTGAGTCTGGATCCATCTTTGTGCAGATCGGCGATGAGAACGTTCATCTCGTACGCGGCCTGCTCGATGAGGTCTTCGGCAGCGACAACTTCTGCGCGCATGTGGCATTCGCTAAGACCAGCGGGCTCGCGAGCGCATTGCTGCCGGCGCGGTTTGACTTCCTGCTCTGGTATGCCAAGCAAAAAGAAGCCGTGAAATACAGGAAGCTGTTTCGCGAGAAGAGCGCGGAGGCGGGAACGGCCGACACGTACACCTGGGTCGAGCTCCACGACGGCACCCGAAGGGGAATGACCGCGGCCGAGGTTGGGGATTCTAGGCTCTTGCCGCCTGGCTCCCGCGTGTATGTCCCTGCTGACATCAGTTCGCAGGGCAACCCGTTCTTCCCATTTGAGCACCTCGGGAAGACATACAGTCGGCCGTGGAAGACGACACACGACGGGCTCTCCAGGTTGGCTGACGCGGGCCGTCTCCACATCGCCAGCAACTCGATCCGGTACGTGAGATACCTCACGGATTTCGGCTTTGTCCCTATTACCCAGCTCTGGGATGACACGGCCACCGGAAGCTTCACCGAAGACAAGATCTACGTTGTCCAAACCGGCACCAAGACGATTGAGCGCTGCGTCCTTCTGACTACCGATCCAGGCGACCTCGTCCTCGATCCGACGTGCGGCAGTGGCACTACCGCGTACGTCGCCGAGCAGTGGGGTCGGCGCTGGATCACGATTGATACAAGCCGTGTCGCACTCGCACTGGCTCGGACGCGCCTGATGGCGGCGAAGTACCCGTACTACCTCATGGCCGACACGCCGGCGGGCCAGCGCAAGGAGGCTGAGCTCACCGGAGCTGCGGCGTTCGGCTCGACCGAGGGCGACATCCGCAAGGGCTTCGTCTACGAGCGCGTCCCGCACGTGACCCTCAAGTCGATCGCCCAGAACCCCGAGATCCGCGAGGGGATGACGCGCGCCGAGATCGATGCCGCGATCGCCCGCAACGCCGACACGGAGATCCTGTTCGACCGCCCTTACATCGACCCGAAGGTCGTCCGGGTCGCCGGTCCGTTCACCGTCGAGAGCCTGTCGCCCCATCGCGTCGTGGCAGATAGTCCCGAAGACCTCATTGACCCGCCGGCGCCGATCGAGGACTCCGGCCGCTTCGTCGAGACGATCCTCGACAACCTCCGCGCCTCCGGCGTCGACAACCGCGTCAAGGGCGAGCGCCTTCGCTTCGAGACCCTCGATCCGTTCCCGGGCCGCTTCCTCCAGGCCACAGGCACGTTCTGCGAGGGCGACACCACTCGGCGCGTCGCCGTCGCGATCGGGCCGCAATACGGAACCGTCGGGCCGGACCTCGTCCGCGAGGCCGCGCTCGAGGCCGGCGGCTACTTCGATGTCCTGGTCGTGTGCGGCTTCGCCTTCGACGCCCGGGCCGACGAGGAAACCGGCAAGGCGATGCGCTTCGGCAAGCTGACCGTCCTGACCGCCCGCATGAACCCCGATCTCGCGATGGCCGACGAGCTGCTCAAGAAGACCCGCAGCGGCAACCTCTTCACTGTCTTCGGCCAGCCCGACATCGACATCCGACCGGCGCCCGGCAAGCCCAGTGAAGTCGAGGTCGAGATTCACGGGCTCGACGTCTACGACCCGACGACCGGCGTCGTCCGCAGCAACTCGACCGACGACATCGCCTGCTGGTTCATCGACACCGCCTACGACGGCGCCCAATTCTTCGTCCGCCACGCCTACTTCCTCGGCGCCGACGACCCCTACGACAAGCTCAAGCGCGCCCTACGGGCCGACATAGACGAGGCCGCCTGGGCGTCGCTCAATTCGACCGTCTCCCGCCCCTTCCCGCGCCCGGCGAGTGGTCGGATCGCCGTCAAAGTCATCAACCACTACGGCGACGAAATCCTGAAGGTCTACGGGGTTTGACCTGGCCGCGTGCGACCGGTCAGGCGATCGCCGGCTCGCGCGTCTTGAACGTTCACCAGGTTGAAGGCTTGGTGATCGTGCCCGTTGCATCGGCCATGGTCGGCGGTAGTTGGCTGGCGATGAGGTGGCGCTCCTCGATGAGGCGGAACCACCGGGCGTTGTTCTTCAGTTCCTTGGAGTCACGCCGTGGGACGGCGCTTGGATATCCCGCAGGACGTTCGGGCTTGTAGACGCCGACGTTCTTCTTGAACTTCTGACGCACCTTGAGAATCGGCCAGGCAAGGTCCGAATCGTTGCTGATCACGACGGCCAGATCGAAGTTGTCGTCGAACGCGTCCAACAGGAGTTGGGTCGCGAGGTTCACGTCAGAGCCCTTCTCCTCGTTCAGCCAGATCTCAACCGTTGGATTAGTCGGGTTCGGTATCTTGGGGTTCGCCGGGTTGAGCGGCTGCACCTTCGGTTGCCGGGAGGTCTTGAGGAGGAAGAACCCCTCGCGGATGTGGACGTTGGGCAGCGTCGCGAGGGCGCGCAGATAATACCCTGTCGCTGGTGGACCGAGGGGTTTCGCGGCGTCGGCTTGACCCGCGCGGTGAAGTAGTGGACGGCCGTCACGTCATCGGAGGGCATCAGGGCGCAGGCCAGAGAGTAGGGATCGAGCCACTTGTAAGGCGTGCCCTTGAGGGAGCCGTAGTAGAAGTTGAAGCCGTCGATGTACACGCTGACGCGCCTCGGCGGATGCGACGCGGGCTGTGCCGGCGGCGTCCCAGCGGTCATCGGACCCCCTTGCTCTTGACAACCGGGTCGGCCCCCGGTAGCTTGCTTGTACCCCCTCAGACCGCTTCGGCGGCTGAGTGCGAGGCCACCGAAAGGTGGCCTCGTTTGGTCTCTCGGCCTATCTTGGGGCCTCGCCCGGATTGGTCAAGGCCCGCCGCAGGACGCGTCACGATGAGCAGATCGTCACGACGTGCCGAAGCGGAGAGGGGTCGGGCCGAGGCTAGCGCGGGCGGCTTGCCTGCCGCTTATCGGCTCTCTGGGTAGGTCGCGGGTTCAGTACGCGCGGGGTGCCGCAGTTCGGAGATTTGGCTCTCTAGTACGGCCAGGTGCGATTCGATCCCTTGCAGCATTTGCTCCTGCTTCTCTAGCTTCTCTAGACGGTCCCAGATGCCCTTGCCGAGTACCAGGAGGTCTGCCCGGATGAGGTCATAGAGAACCGCCTCCGGAGAGTTGGAAGGCGGGCGCCGGTACTGGCTGGCTAGGGTCTACGCGCCTGACGGACTATCATCTCGCGTTGGGTCATCCATCCAATTCCTGGCCACCAATACCGTGGGCCCGCTGGCGGGTCCGCATCGTAGTCCGCGTCCAGCGCATCGAGAGCCAGATCGCCCTCGGGTCGAGATGGGATCCAGTAGACCACTGGCTCGCGGTCGGGTCGGTCGAGGGTTGTGATCACCCCCACCCCATGCTCGGCCATAACGCGCTTGATCGCAGCTAGAACTCCACGTAGGGCCGCCTTCTCGGCAGCGTAGACTGCGCCCGAGTACAACGGCGCTAGCACGACCGTCACCAGGACGGCCGAGAACGAGTCAATCGCGCCCCTGGCCACAAAGTCTGACCAGGCATCGACAGTCTGGCCCTCAGCCGAAAAGGCGGCTGTGATGGAGTCGCGCAGGCTCCGAGCCGCGAGTGTCTGAGACGTTGCCCCTGGGATTCCGATCTCGACTCTCACGCGCAGCAGTCCCCTTCGTTCGACCGACGTTCAAGGACCATTGCTCGACCGACGCCAGTGTATCCCCGGGCGAGGTAGCCCCCGGCGCAGCCGCTCGACTGGCCGGCACCGGGCTCGGGACCGTCGGCGACGACCGCGGCACGGGCCAGTGTCTAGTTAGTCCCCATCCCGGAGCCGATGCTCGCAAGCGTATCTCAAGAGGGAACAGCGACAGGACTGCAGATTCCCTCAAACACGAATTTGCAGCTTGATATGTCTTTGTCGAAGTACTGTTTGATCGTCTCGCTGCTGGGCGATGTCACATTCCCGAGTCCATTTGGTCCAAGCGTGTACCAGTAGGTTTCAAAAGCTGAATGCCATGCTAGTTGGTCGTTGTTCACCATGGCTTCCGCCAGAGCGTAGAAAAGTGCTGCCTCACAGTCAGAGCGTTGCGAAAGATACTGGTCCTCCGACAACTGCTTGCTTGAAACGGCACATCTCGTCGCTCTCTTGTTGATCACGGCTATCTCGGCCGACGTGTACTCTCCAGCGATGTTCGCAGTGCTATATGCGTAGAAGGCGTCTTCCATCTGCTGACCCGTTACCGGGCTCTGCGGCTTGTCCGACGGATCGGGATTGATGATGTCGCCAAATGACTGCTATGGAGAGGGCCCCGCTGGTGAAACCGTGGGTTCTCAACGGAACCAATCACCAGGAGGCCCATGAAATGTTATACGCCGGATTGGACCTATCGCGCCAGAAGCTCGATGTGCACATCCTCGACGAGACAGGTCGGACGGTCGAGCTCCTCGCCGTTCGGCCCGATGCCGACGCCCTCCGGACGCTCGCCGAGCGGATCGGACGGTACGGCCAGCC
>Ga0208819_1000751_pt1 | contig 20857 bp, 26 predicted proteins | sample June2015DPH_11_1_3_FD_184707 | JGI IMG/M metagenome (GOLD analysis project Ga0208819, IMG submission 184707) | Peatland microbial communities from SPRUCE experiment site at the Marcell Experimental Forest, Minnesota, USA - June2015DPH_11_150... | ecosystem: Environmental > Terrestrial > Soil >...
AAGATCCAGGGCGGCGATTTACGAAAGTCTGTCACGCAAGATCCCGCCACTGATTGCCATGCGAGTTTCAATGTCCAACTCGGAAGACCGTAAGCCCGCATCGCCCGGAGGATAGGCATTGGCAGAGATGAATTCCGAGTCATATTCTTGTAAACACGAAGGACGCAATGTCTAGACGCAATGTCTAGTTGACAGGCAGTTGATGTTGTGATTGAATGCTCGGTCTCCTGCGAAACTACTATTGGGACGCGCCCCCTGGGAGGTCGGGCGGCCGGTTTACAAATTGGTTACCTTGCGCGCGTCTATTAGGTGGCATTTAAACGCGGCAAACACAGCATCCTGCATTATGAGTAGCACGGCCTAAGGCCGTGACGCTAGGCCAGCTAAAGGACTCCCGACCCAACGCACGACCCAGACCTACCGCCCATAGAGCTTCCTAAGGTGCCTCACGCGCGCGAAAGCGGGTGAAGTAGCTTTGCGTTCCAGGAACGCGACCCAGCTCACGGGGGGCTTCGGTCACGCGTACAACCCCCAGCACGTTGCTTCCCAAAGGCTAGCGCCCTCACGCCCCCATCCGCTTTTCCTGAGGGTGACCCAAGCATCGTCGGAGGTTGGGCGACGGCTCTCCGGCCCGATTCGGTAGAATCGGGTTGGTGAAATCTCAGAGAAAAGGAGAACCGTCATGGAGAAACCATCTCAGATCATCGAGAAGGAGAGCACGAAAGGGCTGAGGTTTACGTTAATCAGTTGGCCGGGAAGTCTGATAGGCCCCGGCGGGGACCGGGCTTTTCCTTTTCTGGTATTCTACCAAACCGGAGGCGGACAATGAGCCAGCAGCATAAGCGGGAAACGGTTACGGCAGAACAGATGACTTACTCCAACATGCTCACCGTTAACGCCCTGGTCGAGCTGCTGGACGAGCGCGGCATAATACCGAAGAGAGACGTGCTCGAACGCATCAAGGCGTTGCAGGCCAGCGTTCAAAGCAGCCGCAAGATTCAGTGAACTTCATTAAGGGAAAACCGGACACGATTAAAGAGTGGTGCAGTTGGGCCGTTTGGCTTTCGGTCGGAACCCACCGTGCGGCAAGCTCCATGGCAAACTAAATACGAGCACCGCAAACAGCACGACCACGACAGCCAAGAGGACTACAATCAGGTTTGCCAAGACCAGTAAGCGAAATAGCACGGAGGTATTGTACCAGTGCGTGCCAGAAAGCGGGAGAAGAAATTGCGCCTCGATAACACCCAATCACTGACCCCCCGAGAGGGGGAGTTGCTCGCCCTCTTCAGAGTGATGACAGAGCCCGACCGAAGATTGCTTCTCTCCACGGCGGAGAAGCTAATTTCATCTCAAGCTGAATCGGGAAGTAGGAAGCCCTGAAGCTTCGGCTTAGAATCGAGGATCGGGTAATGGAGGGCCACCAGCTCGCTCAGACGGTTGCCCACCGAGAGTTAAGCAACGGGAATCCAGCCCCGATCACACCCGCGTATCAGCAGCAAGCGGACCCGGTGATCGAACTTCAGTTGGAAAAAGCCGGTGTGAGATTGGCATACGTCTTGGACCAAGCTCTTCAATGAACGACGACCGACTTCAAGAGAATCGACCATGCGGTACTAGTGCGTAAATCAAAACCAGACGCACCGCCAAGAGATCGGGGGCGGATACCTATGGTCTCCCAAGCGCAGTGCAAATCACGCCCGCAACCCTTTCCATGAATCCATGAGAGAAGTGACGCCAGGGGACATCATCTTCTCGTTCGTGGATACCCGCATCGTGGCAATGGGCATCGCGGTGTCCTACTGTTACGAAAGCCCTAAGCCGGCTGAATTTGGGCAGACTGGCATGAACTGGGAGAGAGTCGGATGGTGGGTACGGGTGCGATTCACGCAATTGATCAACCAGGTGCGACCCAAAGAACACATGGCCTTGTTGCGCGGCTCCCTGCCAAGTCGTTATTCGCCCTTGCGCGCAAGCGGAGATGGGCTGCAGGGTGTATACCTCGCCGAAGTGCCAGCCATCATGGCAGAGTTGATCCTCCAACTGATCGGCCCGGAGGCATCTCGAATTATGGCGCAAGCAGGGCAAACGAACGACACGATTTCGGCTCAGATGATAAATGGGGATGCCGACATGTGGGAACATCACCTGGAGCAAGAAGTCGCATGGAATCCGCGGCTTGACGACACAGAGCGCGGTGCCCTGATCCTGGCTAGACGAGGCCAAGGAGTATTCAAGGAGCGCGTCATGCGGATCGAGCACCACTGTCGCATCACGCTCGTCGAGAACCCTGTGCATCTGCGTGCCAGCTACTGCAAGCCCTGGCGAGACTCGACCGATCACGAACGACTGGACTGCGACAACGGGCTTCTCCCTACGCCCTCGGTTGACCATCTATTTGATCGTGGATTCATCAGCTTTGAGGATTCGGGAGAACTCATTGTCTCCCCAGTGACCCACAGACCGTCACTGGAGCGAATGGGGGTCGCCTCGAACCGGGTCGTCAATGTCGGCTCGTTTGCGGAAGGCCAAAGGCACTTCTTGAATTATCATCGTGATCTATTGACCTTTTCTCCATTGACCTTTTCTCCATTGAACTTTGCTCTATCGACCCTTTCTCCATCTTGACTCGTTTGATTTTGCTATTATAGCATCCATAGTGTCAATGTGTTTCATTTTTCCTTGGCCTGTTCTTCAGGGGTCAGGGCGGGAGTACGGGGAAAAATGTCAGGTCCCGCTGCAGCGAGTTTCCGAGGGGCGGCTTTAGTTTGAGTGGCGATGGTCTGAAGTCGAATCCACAAGCCCGCTAAACCCGCTGTAGACTAATCATTGCTTTTGTTCGCCGACGTACGGGCCGGGCTAGAGAAAGAACGCGTGACAAGCGGATGAACGGCGTATTTCGGAATCGGCGAGGTAGCCTTGGCACGGCTCGCCCTGAGCTTGTCAACGCCGCTCGTGAGCAATGGGCTGTTGTCCCGCGCGAATCGGAACGTGCTCACGGCACGAGATGCTTTGGTTTGCTTAGGACGGCGTGCCTACCACGGTCGCGACGGCCGGCGATTGCTGGGATGGTCCTGTTGCCTGTTTTGGCAGGGTTGCTGCTCACGGCTACCGCCACTGCGCTGAATCCCTCGCTGGACATTTCGCAATACGCGCACACCGCTTGGACACTTCGCGAAGGGGCTTTTCAGGGATTTATCGAAGCCATTGCGCAGACGCCTGATGGTTACCTCCAGCTGGGCACGGAGTTCGGACTTCTTCGCTTCGATGGTGTTCGGTTCGTGCCTTGGAAGTTCCCGGCAGGTGAGCATCTTCCAGACAGCTTCATCGCAGGGCTACTCGCCGCGCGTGATGGTAGTCTTTGGATTGGCACCCGTGAAGGATTGGCGCGCTGGAAGGATGGCAAGTTCACTGATTACCCGGAGCTTGCCGGCCACCTTGTGTATGCACTCATTGAGGATCGCGCCGGGACGGTTTGGGCCAGTACCGGGGGGGATCCCGCCAAGCAACTCTGCGCGATTCAAAGCGGTCGCGTCCAGTGTTATGGAAATGACGGCAGTCTAGGTAAGGGATTTTTGTCTTTATCTGAGGATAGGGACGGCAATCTTTGGGTGGGAGCCGAGACCGGGCTGTGGCGTTGGAAGCCTGATCGTCCGAAGCTCTACCCGGTGCGAGATTCTTTGGGCCAAATCCGCGCTCTGATTGAGGGTGACAACGGCACAATCTTGATCGCCATGAGCCACGAAATCAAACGGCTCGTGGATGGAATACCTGGGGCGTATCCGCTTCCAGCCGCTCGTGGGCAGCTCCAGCCGTCATCGCTGCTCCTCGATCGCAACGGCGGTCTGTGGATCGGAACACTGGATCAGGGCCTCCTGCACGTGCACCAAGGAAGGACGGATCGCTTCACGCGAGCCGACGGCCTGTCCGGCGACGCTGTCTCACGTATGTTCGAGGATCGGGAAGGCAGCATTTGGGTAGCCACCCTCAGCGGCCTCGATCGTTTTCGCGACTTAGCCCTTGCCACTGTTTCGGTGAAACAAGGCTTGTCGAACAATTACGTTCAATCAGTTTTGGCAGCCCGGGACGGGGGTGTTTGGCTTGGCACGCTGAATGGCTTGAACCGATGGAAAGATGGGACGATTACGATTTACCGCAAGCACCGGGCACAGACCGCTAGCCGCGCGGCGGGCGCCTCCGTTGTGCATGAGGTTATAGATAACGGCTTGCCGAGTGATGGCGTGCAGTCCCTCTTTGAATCCAGTCGAGGGCGAATTTGGGTTTCTACAAAAGACGGACTTGCGTATTTTGAGCATGGTCGTTTTATGCCGGTACGAGCGGCTATTAAGGGACTCACACTTTCGATCGCGGGGGACAGCTCGGAGAATCTCTGGATCAGTAACGTGAACCGCGGTCTTATACATCTGCTTCGAGGCAGGGTGTTCGAACCTGTCCCCTGGACAAAGTTCGGAGGAAGACATGCGGATTTTCTGGCAGTCGATCCTATACGCGGAGGCCTTTGGCTCGGATTTGCTCAGGGCGGCGTGTCGTATTTCAAGGACGGGCAGGTCCGCGAATCCTACGCCAGCGCCAACGGGTTGGGCGAGGGGTCGGTCACCAGTCTTCAGCTTGACCGGGACGGCACGCTCTGGGCCTCAACCGAGGGGGGGCTGAGCCGGGTGAAGAATGGGAGCGTTGCCACCCTTAACAATGAGAACGGTTTGCCCTGCAACACCGTTCGCTGGACCATAGAAGACGACTTCCACTCGTTCTGGCTGTATACAGCCTGCGGCCTGGTGAGGATCGCCCGGCCCGAGTTGGAAGCATGGGCTGCCAACGTGGACAAAGATCCAAGGCGAAAGATCCAAATGACGGTGTTTGATAATTCGGATGGCGTTCCGAGCCATCTCGGCGATACCGGCTTTACCCCCCTGGAAGCCAAATCCACGGATGGTAAATTGTGGTTCGCGACTGTCGACGGAGTGGGGGTCATTGATCCTCGCCAGATTCCATTCAACACACTTCCTCCACCGGTGCACATTGAGCAAGTCACCGCCGACCGCAAGACCTACGAGACGACTTCGCAATTGGGCCTGCCTCCACTGATTCGCGATCTTCAGATCGACTTCACAGCCCTCAGTTTGGTTGCACCGGAGAAGGTCCGCTTTCGGTACATGCTCGTGGGCCGGGATCGCGATTGGCAAGACGCCCGAAACCGCCGCCAAGCTTTCTATACCGATCTCCCTCCAGGCAATTACCGCTTCCGCGTGAAGGCGTGCAACAATAACGGTGTATGGAACGAAGTTGGCGCATCCTGGAATTTTTCCATTGCCGCGGCGTACTATCAGAGCAACTGGTTCCGCGTGGCGTGCGCAGCCGCTTTTGCAGCACTGCTCTGGTGGGTCTATTGGCTCCGCCTCCGTCGCATCGCGTTGCAATTCAACATGCGCTTGGAAGAGCGTGTTGGCGAGCGCACACGCATCGCCGGGGAATTGCACGACACCTTGTTGCAGAGCTTCCAGGGCTTGATGCTCCGCTTCCAAACGGTATTGGAGTTGCTTCCCGCACACTCGCTCGAAGCGAAGCAAGCGCTCGAAGGCGCTCTCGAGCGGGCAGACCAGGCGGTCAGCGAGGGCCGCGATGCCGTTCATGAACTACGTTCCTCCACGATCGTCGGTAACGATCTTATACAAGCAGTGACGGCGATAGGTGAAGAGTTCGCGGCCAACGAGTCAAACCGGCATGCGGCAAAGTTCCGTATGGTGGTGGAAGGTAGGCCACGCAACCTGCGCCTGATTCCCCGGGATGAAGTCTACCGAATTGCACGTGAAGCGTTATGGAATGCTTTCAGGCATGCAGAGGCTCGCATGATAGAGACGGAAATTGCGTACAGGAGGTCGACGCTTCAGTTGCGTATCTGGGATGATGGAGTCGGCATCGATACGATAGTCCTCGATGAAGGAGGACGTGCCGGACACTGGGGTTTGCCTGGGATGCGCGAGCGTGCCCAACGCATCGGTGGGCGACTGAATGTTTGGAGCCGAGCCGGCGCAGGCACCGAGGTTGAGCTAGGCATCCCGGGTTCCATTGCTTACGAAGCTTCTCGCGCTCGGGCCAGTTTCTGGTTATTCCGAAATAACCACGGAAAGAGCTCATGAGTCCCGAGCCTAAGCGGATTCGGATCCTGACGGTGGACGATCATCCGCTTCTCCGCGAAGGCATCGCTGCGCTCGTCGCAACCCAATCGGATATGAAGGTGGTCGGCGAAGCTTCCAATGGGCTCGAGGCCCTCGAAGAGTTCCGGAAGCACCGTCCGGACATCACTCTAATGGACCTGGTTATGCCGGAGATGAATGGGATCGATGCGATTATTGCTATCCGCGCCGAATTCCCTGAAGCACGAATCGTCGTGCTAACAACCTACAGAGGGGATGTCCAGGTTTTGCGCGCTCTCAAGGCTGGGGCCCGGGGTTACCTGTTAAAGGGCCTCTTGCGTAAGGAACTATTGGAAATGATTCGCGCCGTTCATGCGGGCCTCAAGCGCATCCCGCCCGAACTCGCCGCGGAACTCGCCGACCATGCCGCCGACGAAGCGTTGAGCGCACGCGAAATCGTTGTCCTCCGGTTGATTGCCGGCGGGAATGCGAACAAAGAGATCGCCGCCCAGCTTTCGATCACAGAGGAAACCGTCAAGGGCCACGTCAAGAATATCCTCGCCAAACTCTCTGCGAACGACCGAACTCACGCCGTCACTATCGGCCTAAAGCGCGGAATCATCGAATTATAGGCCCCTCGAAAGAGGGGTAGGCCTACCCCAGTATTTAGGGTTCAGATTCGTTATGGATTGCTTACTCTAATACCGGAGGTTTCTGTGCAACGTTTATTCTCGGGGTTCCCCGACGGCTGGCCGGGAGTTAGTATCCTGTTCCTGCGTTTCGGCATCGGCATTTCCTTAGTCTATGATGGGACTACCGGACTGTTCGCAACGCCTCAACTCATTCCAATCGTACGGGAAGTGTTAGTGGTGGGCGCAGGATTGCTTCTGCTTGCCGGTTTGTGGACCCCTGTCTCGGGAATGCTGGCGGCGATCCTTGAGCTGTGGATCGCTTTCTCGGGAGTTGACCATCTGCGCGGTGTCCTCCTGCTGGCGGCCCTGGGCGCTGCCTTGGCAATGCTCGGACCCGGCGCCTGGTCTGTCGATGCCCGCCTTTTTGGAAGGAAGCGTATCGAAATTCCGTATCGGTAGGGTTGTCGTCCTTCGCCTCTAAAGTGGTATCGCAAAACATCACCATCTAGTTAACCAATAACCCCCTCATCTAGGGTTGTGCGCTGGAGGAAGTGACTCCACAGTGTGTTGTGGAGGCGAGACTGAACTCATGGCAGACCAAACTTGCAACGGCAGAATTAGATTGAATCCAGGAGCCACTGCTTCCATACATGACGATGGCTTAGTCATCTTACACGTTCCCAGCGGACGAATATTTGCTTCCAACCGGACAGGCGCGCGCGTTTGGCAGTGCCTCGAGCAGCAACTCCCTTTAGAGGCCATCGCGGCGGAGATCAGCCATAACTATGGGATCGATCAAGCGACCGCACGGGAAGATGCGGCGAACTTCCTGGCCGAACTTGAACGAAACGGACTGACGGAGCGAGGAGCTGAATCATGCAGCACATAAAATACTCGTGGCTCGTGTTCAGCGCCCTGTACGAATTTGCCCGCTACGATGTGATCAGCGCGTTCCGCGACTCTGCGAATATCCGGTGGCTAAACCCACAACCCATCACCGGTAAACCAACTAACCGCGAGTTGGTGCGAACCATTTGCGACGCCGTTGTTTTGGCGGCGTGCTTGTACTGGAAGCCTGTGCTCTGCCTACAACGATCAGTATCCACAGTGCGATTGCTCCGAAAGCATGGTGAAATCGCGCGCCTCGTGATTGGTTATCGCACCGCGCCGTTCTTTTCGCACGCCTGGGTGGAAGTAGACAGCCACATCGTGACTGACTCGCCCACGTATCAGCAGCGGCTACAAGTGCTTTACACGGCGTAATAAGGACGAGGAGCAGATCGTGAACACAAGAGCGGAACTGACTTGGCTGGATGACGCGAGCGGTCAAAACGGTCGGACCGAAATCCTCGCCTGGGACGGCCGGCTCGATAATCGCGATGACCTGCTTTTGCGGCTCAAAGACTCCCTGCGGAGCGACACGAGTAACCAGTCGCTTGCTCTCGCCGCGTATGAGCACTGGGGCACCAACGGCTTCGTCCACTTAATCGGCGATTGGAGCGTCGTTATCCGCGACGCTGCCAACCGGAGGATAGTCCTTGCGACCGATTTCGCAGGCGTGCGTCCGCTCTATTACAACCTCCGACCGGGAGGAATCCTATGGTCGACCCGATTACAGTCCCTCGTGGAAGCAACGGGAATCGACGAGCTTGACGAAAAATACGTCGCGGGGTTTCTGACCTTCGGAGGATGCCCGAACCGTACACCATACAAGGAAATACAACCGGTCCCACCCGGTCACGCGTTATGCATGTCAGCTACGGAGACAACCATCCGCCCCTTCTGGGCGTTGCCCATCGGCGATTCGATCCAGTACCAGAACCCGCACCGGTACGAGGACCAGCTTCGCGCACTATTTCAGGAGGCGGTGGCCGTTCGGTTACAAACGGACTCACCGGTTCTTGCCGAGCTGAGCGGCGGGCTCGACTCTTCGTCCGTCGTCTGCATGGCGAACCACTTGATTCGAGGGGGCTCGGTCAGCGCTCCGCGTCTGGTCGGTGTCAGCTACGTCTGGACGGACTCGCGTGACGAACCGTTCCTTCGCGACGTCGAAGCATTCTGCGACATTGAGGGAATCCACCTTTCGACGCACGACAATCCTCTCATCACCCAAACGAAAGTGGGAAACGCAATGCCGGAAGGCTTTGAGGCCTTGTACATGTCGGTTAGCGCTGCCGCGAGTAGGCTCGGCGCGAGAGTTTTCCTGACGGGATACAATGGCGATCTCGTGATGGGCAATTGGTTCGACGACAGCATGCAGGTCGCGGCATCACTGCGCCGCTTCCGCATCGCGCGGGCCTGTAAAGAAGCGTTGGCCTGGAGCAAACACCTCAGGATTCCGATCTCCTGGATCCTATGGCGGGGCTTTCGGACTGCTCTGCCCCCCACTCTGGGGCCCCCCGCGACCTTCATGCTGACCGACGGTTCATATGTACCGAAGAGAACCGCGACATCGCTTCTCCCTGGCTTCTGCAAGCGAACGGGCCTTTCTGAAAATGGCAGCTTCTTCTCGAACGGCTGGATGGATGCCCTGCCGGAGCGACGCAAACATGTCCAGGCGCTGACGATGCTGCTGGAAATGCGTTCGCTCCAACGCCCCGAGCCATTGCAACACCTCGACTACACTCACCCTTTCGCTCACCGCCCCCTAGTCGAGTTCCTGATGTCGGTCCCGGCAGACGTGCTCTGTGGGCCGGGCGAGCCGCGGCGGTTGATGCGCCGCGCGCTATCTGATCTGTGGCCGGGCAAACTGCGAAGCCGGCGATCAAAGGGCTTTTTCAACGTTCCCTGGCTCGAAGCGCTACGTCCAATGGCCCGCGACCTCCTGAAGGGGCGGCACATGGAGGTGGTCGAGCGTGGATTTGTGGACCGTACGAGCTTTCTCTCACGCCTGGAGCGCCTCTCGGCCGGACTCGAATGCAACGAGGCCCAATTGCGGCAGATCATACTCCTTGAATTCTGGCTGCGCCATCGTGGGCTGAAACGGTTATCTGTGGCGCAGGTCCAGGCCGCATGAAAGAAACGAGTTTGTCAGACCAAAATAGAAGGGAGGTGAACAAGATGAAGGAACAATATGAGATGCCGAAATTGGTGTTGGTTGGCCGAGCAGACGAAGTGGTGCTCGGCGTCCCTGGTCCGGGGTGGGACTGCGGTCATGGCTACGTCGAAGGTGATTTCGAATACGAGCAGGATTAGTTGCCAAACGGCGGTGTGCGATTCGTGCAGCTTCGCCTGTCCGAAGGGTGCCGTGCCGGGTTTGAGCATAGAACGGTCCACCTAAACATCGCATGCAACGTACCCGTGTCGCCCGGAGACGCGGGCGACACGGGTACGAAAACATCGCCAGCCGATCTATCCTTATCGAGCTTCTGTTGTGGAGTCTGTCGAATTGCCGACTCTGTTGGCTCGATTTCGGGGGCTAGCGCGAGCAAGACGTAAAGAACAGGTCGCTCCTCCCGACCCCGGGTACTTTGTTGCCCTCATTGCCCACGCACAAACAATGACTTGCAGACACCCTCGCCCCGTTAGCAACACATTAACAAAAGAAAAGGGAATCCATTCCTGCTTGGTTACCGAATGGGTACGTGCCGTTCGCGACACCTTGATGACTGGAACGGTGAAGTCGAGGAAGCCCACCCAGCAGAGTGATTACGGCGATGAAAGAGCCGCGTGTCTAGCACGGATCAGCAGAGGGACGAAAGCAGTTCCAGAGATCCAAGCAACGGTGTATGTTGCCAGAATGCGAGGACCCTCGCGACGGGATCTCCTGCGTTGCGACGACGGCGAATACTACATCGCAAAAGTCCGGGGCAGCCCGCAGCACGTTCGCATACTGGCCAATGAAACGGTCGCCAGCCGGCTGGCACTGCTGATCGGACTCCCCGTACCCCCCTGGCTTTTGTCAATGTTCCGACGGACTTGGGAGAACGGAATCCGGCTCTCGGAGTTGAAATGGACTACCGCGCCGAACCGAAACCTGTAGGTGGTTGACTGCGTCTGTGGTCCGGAACTAGAAAGGCATGCACAAATACGTGGTCGGAATGGTGGAGCACATGGCAACATCAGATTCCTCGCATCCACAGGCCATCGCTTCGACCCCCATACCCGGCAGTGTTTTCAATCAGTATCGAATTGAGGAATTGTTAGGAGAAGGGGCCACAGGGGTGGTGTTTCGTGCTCACGATTTGCGCTTGCGCCGGCAGGTGGCGCTCAAGCTCTTAACACGGGACCTGCAAACCGACCAGGTGGCCTGGGGGCGAATGCTACACGAAGCACGGGCCATCTCGCGCCTGGATCATCCTGGCTTCTGCGCGGTTTATGAAGTGGCAGAAGATCAGGGACGGGCCTACATCGCCATGGAGTACGTCGAGGGTCGTTCATTGAGGCAGCTCCTCGCGGGCAAAGGGCTGGAGAAAGAGCAGATCCTCCTTTATGGCTCGCAGCTTGCCGCGGCCCTGGCCCACGCTCATGAGCGAGGGATAATTCATCGCGACGTAAAAAGCTCGAACGTAATTGTCAAGCCGAATGGGTCTGTCAAGTTGGTAGACCTTGGCTTGGCCTGGCGTATGCAGCGGCAAAAGGAGTTGGAGAAATATGCTTCCTCGGCACCCTTGGAGGAGGTTGGAGAAGCCGGGGGCACGCTGCCCTACTTGGCCCCAGAGATTCTGCGGGGGGAGCGGGCCAGCGTTCAAAGTGACATCTGGGCGCTCGGGGTTTTGCTCTATGAAATGGCCACAGGTATGCTACCTTTCACCGGTCGAACGTGCTTTGAAATCAGTCTGGCGATCATGACGTACCCGTCTCCGGCACTGCCGCGGCGGACCGGCTCCCGCCTCGCCACCATCATCCAGCGTTGCCTGCAAAAGGACTGCGACCACCGTTATGCTGCGACAGGGGAAGTTCGCGACGACATCGAGAGATTACTTCTTACCTCCCGCCAAGGTCGATCAATAGTTTTGCGCACCTTTGGTTGAGGAAGTAGGGACGGGAGGAAAGAGTGGCGCGGACGCGATGAGGACTGAATTGGTCGGACTGCACCACTCGACGGCGGGCCGCGGTGCTCCGAGCACTGATCGGCCCGGACGATGCAGTAATACGGTCAGGCGACTCACTCGCCAAGGGAGACACGGCAATCTCGAACGGCAAGATCATTGCCGATACGCCGGGGCCGGGAGAGGGTAAGCACACATTGAGGTTCTCGCCGTCGCCGAGGATGAACGAAGCGTCGCTTCTCGCAAACTGACCCACTACTCAATCTTCTTCCCAATTAACAACTCACGTGGCGCATGTGCCACGAAAAGGAGGTCCTGTGTTCGTCGAACTCATGCCGCTTCTTGCCGGCCGCACGGTGCTAATCACGGTGGCCAAGGTGGATGACAAGACAATCTTGCCAACCCGCGGCAGTGTCATTTGCAGGCTTGAATCTCGCCCATAGGCAGTGGCGGCACGGACACTGACACACCTTTATTTGCACACCCGTGGTGCAGAACAGGAGGATCCCTGCATGTCTGAAACTGAAGGCCAGTTTAAGGGTATTCGTGGATTCCTCTGGCTGGCTGTCGGCTTTTTGCTCCTAGCGGCTGCCATAGGAAGCGCAATCTATATCATTGCTCACCTTCTCACCTATTTGTGAGCCATGCAGTTCAAGATTAAGATGTTACGTATTCGGGTGTGTTCCTTCCAAGTTCGCCGCGAGCCTTGGCGGCTCAAACAAAGGGCAACAATATACTTGACTAACCATACTTAATCTTGGCCCTCATTCTGGCTTCCTTCCGTTTTTCGAGCTAGCCTTTCCGCTTCTTTTTCGGAAGAATGGCGGCCCGCTTCGTATCACGGGTGATCTTTGGCACCCTGACGACATGAGCAAGTGCAGCCTTGAACTTCCTCATCGCCTCTTGCGGATCGGCTACCTCGACATCTTCTATCTTCATTCGCACGCGATACGTTTACCTCGGTGTTGGCGTTTAGTTAAGCATGTGCCTTTGTTTCTCCAGTGCGGCTTTGCCGATCAGTTCATCATAGGTCAGCCGCTTATCCACAATCTGTGCCAACGCTACGCGAAAGCGTCCAGCGTCCCCGATTTCCTCATTGTCCCGGTTATTGTACCGGAATGTTTGCTCGTCCAAATAACTCTCAAGGTGGAACGGCTCGACGCTCACATAGGTGCCCTTGATGCCGCGCTTCAAGAGACTCCAAAAGTTCTCAAGCCCGTTGGTGTGGACTCTGCCGCGAACGTATTCAACGGCATGGTCAACGACTTGGTGAATGTACTCGTTGTCTAGGTCTTCATAGGAAGGAAGGGCGTCAGTGTAGACAGCCGAATTTGGAGCGATGTTACCATGCACTATAGCTTCAAGCGTGTGCTTCCTGCGGTTGGGAACTACCTGCGCCCTGACTTCGCCGCCGCGCCGCAGGAGTCCAAGCACAGCAGCTTTCCCCTTTGGTCCCCTACCTTTAATCTCTTTCTTCCGCTTGTCCTCATGCATGTTCTGCGCCTTGCCACCAATGAACGTTTCGTCAACCTCGATCTCTCCCCACATTTTTCCAAGTTCGCCAGAGCGCATAGCGAGCCGAAGGCGATGCAGCATGAACCATGCGGTTTTCTGAGTCACGCCAAGGCCACGCGCAACCTCGTAAGAACTGATTCCGTTTTTGCAGTTCACGATCAGCCACAGTGTTGGAAGCCACTTCTCAAGAGCAATCGGAGAATCCTCGAACACCGTACCGACCTTGAGGGTGAACTGTGGGCGGACATGTTTGCTGTAGCACTTCCAGCGGCGAGTTTTCTCCATGTAAGTTACGTGCTCTGAACCGCACGTAGGACACTTCACCTTCCCATCGGGCCACCTAGCCTCGACCATGAAGCTACGGCAATTCTCGTAGTCGCCGAAGAACTTCACCGCATCCAAGAGCGTTTTGGGCTCGTTGTTGGTGTTCATCATGGTTAGCATAGTACCTTACATATCTAGGTTTGTCAAGTACTTTATTTGGTTTATTTCCATTCACTTATAGACGCCTTATTTCTACTTCTTGATGGCGTTCGATAAATCGACCAACTGGCTAACCGTTATGGTGCGAAGCAGAACATCGCCGCTTTGCACAATGTTTGACGGGCTAACATCATACGTGAATTTATTGCCAGCAATATCGGTCACCTCCATGAGATCAATTGGCAATAGGCAGGGCGAATGAAACAAGACCCATCCACGCACGGCCTCACCCGGGTCCATATAATGGTCAGAAAGTAGCTTATCCAAAAGTGGAAGGTCGAGTTTTGCGGCGTGTTTCAAATCGGCACGCTGTTCATCGAACATCACCAGATATCCTCCGGTGCCGTTAGCTGGAAAATTAATCGTCCGGCCGGTAGCAGGAATGCCAGAACCTTGGGTTACGGTAAAGAATACGTCTCTTGTCAATGTGTCGAGATGTCCGACATCCTTGCAATCTCCCTTATTTAACCAGTTAACCCGGCTAAGCGTTGTTTTATGAGATTGAACATTTACAATCCGAACAAACGCAACGAAAGTTGCGGGAGTTATTGCATAGCCAGAACTGGCCGGGTAGCCGATCCACATACCAGTGAAAAAATTCTTAATCCCATCGTTGCCGTCTTGAGCAGTTGATGGGGAGTCTAGTCTAGCTTCGACTGTCACCGAAAAGGCCCGCTCTGGAGTTAATTTCGTAGGTGGTGTTGGCGTAGACGTGTATGTTGACGGCTTGGCGACCGATCCAGGGTTCGAGGGAAGAGATGACGAGAGATTTGTCAAGTCTTGAAGGATCGTCCACAACGCTAAATCGATTACTTCCGGCTTATCGAAGTGGAGAGAGCGCGAAAGAATGGAAGTAATCTTTAGATCCTCCCATCCCGGACCAAGTCGGTTGAGTAATTCGGCGCGAATATCAAGAGTATCCTTCAAGCAGAGATTTTGAAAATCCTCTCCCTCTTTCAGGTAGGAGTCTCCTGTATATACGCGCAGGGTACCCTCAAGTCCCCGCTTCTGCTCTGCTGATACGTTTTTAGCCGCTTGCCTGAACTTCTCGATTTGCAAACGCCTCTGTTCTCCTTTTGTTATAACTCCCTTGATTCGCCTTACTAGAGAAAATCCATCGTTTATCAGTTCGGAGTTTGTACGGGTAGAGTAACGGCCCGTTGATCCGGTGGCCGGAGGCTGGTTCGTAAGAAGAGCTTGCACGCCTTTCAGAATTGTAGTCGCGATATCTGGCTTTTCCGGAACTACCTTCTTGTATATCTGAGAACACGAAAATGCCAATAACACGCAAATGGCAAGAGCCAGAATCCAAGATCGCCAAGATTCCTCTCTCCGAGATGGTGTACCAAGGATGATCTGAGCATCGACATGTCTGATAAACCAGCTAGGGTTGTGACCCCTTAGTGCTACAATTGCACCCATGAAAAGAAGCATGAATGGGATGAAAATTTCACCCAGATAATATCCTATGATTAAGGCTAGGGCTAGACACACGAGAGCAGACCCCCAACCCACCCATATCTGACGAGCGGAACTCTCGTCCAAGGGAGCGATTTTATGCTCTTCGAGTGGGGTGTTCCGATGAGGACTGTAAGATCGGCTGGTTTTTCTATCTTCCTGCCCACACATGCAATCACCCGTTGCACTGTGGACACCTCTGTGCTACCGTAGGGGCGTTGGGTGCCCACAGTTCTCAGAGGCCGGATTCGCAGTCCGGCCTTTTCATTTTCTGAGCCTACGGTATCATAAAACATGCAGCTTGTCCTTTATTTGGTTAGTCAACTATATTGTTGCCAAACAAAGGACCGCTGTGGAAAAAGTGGGAACGAAGCGGGAATGTCCATGAAAAAACAGGTGCTTAGCCCTTTGAAGCGGTAATCTTATTGAAAATAAAGGTAGTTAGTAGGTGGTCGGTGGTAGGTACGGAAAGACCCCCGGCCCTCCTACCACCTACCCTCCCCCGTCACACCTGTCCGCGCCGGTCTGAAAGAGCAGCAATTCTGCCGGTTTAGTGGGCAGCGGTAGTCGTTCTATTTGAACGCCGAGCACACACCAAAGCTGGCTGCGGAGGGCAATGCGCAGTCTGGCAGGGTCGAGTTCTCGCCTTGCGACTTTGATCAGGCCAAGAGATTAGCCTCCCGCGCCGTCAACGGGAACTGGAAGAAGGGGAGGAAAGTATCTCCTGCGTTCGTCGCGATGCTCGTGTGCCTTGGCAGCTATCTATCGGATCAGCCATGCCATCTCGATAGGTCGGGCCTAGTAGAGCTCGCAGGGCGAAAGCCTCGGACAGTTTCCTTCACGGACAGGAGCGGAGCAACGGTTGGCGCTCACCACGAGAACAAGAAAAAGTGAGAATAGCAGAAGATTTAGAAACTCCTATAGAGTTTTTGACCGCGTCCCCGCCGATGGGGCTGCTGCTCATCAAACCGGCAGAACTGATGCTGTTTTACACCGGCGCGGACAGTCACACCTACCATCTCTGTCTTTCCGCCCGTCACTTATTCCCGCTCTACGGAAGACAGCTTCTCGATCACAATCACTCTCGACCCGGCATTCGCCAGTCCACGCGTCAGATTGCAGCCAACGGCCCCGGCGTCGCCGGCGGCGCGCTGTAGCACCTCGACGAAGCGGGCCGCAATCTCGTCCCAAGTAGGCATCTGTTGAGCGATCGGCCCGTCGTTCTCAACAAGCCGGGAACGGAGGTTTTGATCTTCTGTAACCGCCGCTATCGCCCGGGCGAGGGCGTCCGCTGCGGCCCTGATCCCGTCAGGCTTGCCCTCCTGCCAAAGAGCGCCCATGGCCCCATTGGCAGGTGCTTGCTGCCGGACAAGAGCTTGCGGCGAATTAGGCCGCGAGCTCAGTGCTCACATTCTGATGGGTCCAAGAAACGGGGGTCTGGTCAATCGCATCAGCACAGTAAAAAGGTCAGTACCAGAACCATACAGACATGTCCGCCGGGTACCTGAGAACGGAGAAAAGGTACTTGACAGGAGTGAGAGAAAGGTGTTGTTTAGATGCTTGGAATTGAATGCGCGGATTATCCTGGCTACCGGTCCAAGCCCGGTTGTTCAGGAGTCGCGCGCTGCTATGCCCAAACTAAATTGACTGCGCAAAGGAGCTTGTCCTACTTCGCAAAGGGTGCCGTGACCGATTTGGTGAGCAGACCTGGTTGATTCGCAGGGGAGACGCCGGTCGACTGGGTGTTGTTGCCGATGCGCCAGTGCTGACCAACCAAGGCCTCAGCCCTTGACATCCCCCTGAATGCCGAGCTTTCAGGGAACTCAACAACACGACCAAAAAGAGTTTTCGTTTTGTCACCCATAACGGTGTAATGGAAGCCGAGGGGCTGTTCTTCAGAGGAGGAAGCGATGCTTACAGAGTCTCGAATTCGGATTGCGCTTGCAAGCACCCTGGCATGCCTGCTTTTGTTCTCGCCCCGAGCCCAGCCTGCAGGAGAACAACCGCTTGGTCGTATTCTTTACGCCTATGCTACGAGCTTGAGGGGAGTGGCTGTCCCAAAGTCAGAGACCATTCTTAGCGGCGACGTAGTTGCCACCTCCGACGATGGAAGCGCCCTTGTAGAGCTCAAGTCAGGAGCGAGACTGAAAATCGCGGAAAATAGCTCCGTTCGTTTTCTTGGTGACGGCGACAAGGTTCAAGCGGAGTTGCTGGCGGGCGCGGTGGTTTCGGAGAGCGCCGGCAAACCCACGCTGGTGGTGACCACTTCGAAGTTCCAGTTTGCGCCTTCGCAGGAGGGGTCCTCTCGTTACGCGGTGGCATTGTCGAAGGAACAGGAAACCTTTGCTGGCGCCATGAAGGGGAATCTCCTTGTCAGGACGCCGGACTCGAGCGGCAGCTATATCCTTGCAGAGGGGAAATATGCGGCCATCCCCGCCTCTTCGGTCGGTCTCCCCTCGCAAGAAAAGGTGGGAGGAGCGCCGACCTCAGACGGACGAGATGGTACCGTCACGATCGCGGGCTCGGGGGACGTCATACAGCACCAGGGACAGGGTGAGGAGATTCCGCTGAAGGTGGGCGATGGCGTCTACCTGGATGATGTCTTCCGTGCTTTGAAGACCGGTCGATTTCGGATTGCGCTTGTGGACGGTTCCTTCTTAAACGTCTGCGCTCCCTCGGTCATGAGGATTACCAAGGACGACGCGCAGACGCAGCAGACTCAGGTAGAGCTAAGACTGGGGCTCATGCGCGCTGAGGTAGTGAAACTCACCAAAGCCGGCGCGAGCTTTCAGGTCCAAACCCGGACGGCGACAAGCAGCGTGTCAGGCAGCGTGCTTTTCGCCCATGCGCTTCTTGACCTCACGCAAGTGTGCTCTGTAGAAGGTCTATGTTGGGTTCGGAACATCAATCCAGCCATTGTCGGGCAGGTCACATTGCGTGCCGGCCAGTGCACTACCGTACCCACCGGGCTGCCTCCCACCCCGCCGACGCAAACGTCAACTGACGAGTTACCATGCCAAATCTCAATGCCTTGGCATATTGGATCGCTCGGTGAAGCAAGTTCCATCTTGCTGGCGGTCGGTATTGGAGCGGCAGTCGTCGTTCCGCTGGTTACGAGCCCCACCGTGCCATTTTAGCCGTCCGGCTTAGGTCAGCGGGGCTAGCGGGGAATTTACCGCTGGTCATACTCGGCGTTTCCCGTGTTGCCTGGATCTACAAGGGTCATCAGTGCCCGGGCAAACGGGCAAATGGCGACATGGAGACCTCGGGTAAGAAGGCCCACCCCGTGGAGAAGTTCCCTGCTGCCCGCGCGCAGGTCGAGCTAAGTCAACGCGAGGCCCACGACAAGTCAATTGAAGGTGGTTAGCAGCGCCTTGGGTTAGGAAGACGAATCTCGGTATCTCCGATAGGACCCCACCTCCCGAGAGTCGCCGTCATCCGGCACAGCTAAGTGCTGTACGAAAGCATCGCTGACAACAGTTGTGTCTTGGGTCAACGAGCGGGAAAGCTTCGATAGCTGCGTTGCACAAGATAAACATACCCGGCGTTGATAGCGCCCAAGGTGGTTATCGCCAGGCGGGGGTGAGATTTGTGCAGCCGGTCGATTCCGTAGATAGTGCCAGCGGCTAGTGCCAGCTTGAAAATGACGAGGGCCGCCGGCTGGGATGCGAAGGGACGGACGAGCGGGTTTCCTTCCCGAGCTGAGCCGGCGTGGAGCGCCCGGACCGTAGCCTGTGCGTCAAGGGCTTGGAGGACACCCTGCGAGATGTAGAGCCCTATCAATAACGAAGAACGTCGGTTTGTGCTTCGCTTCAACTCAAGTGGCTGATTTCTGATCCCAGCACCCGCCCCGGCATGCCCCCCTGTTCCGCTCGATAAGTGTGGAAAGGGGAGAGTATCCAGGTTTCGAGGGTTGGCCGAGAGCCACTCAGGCCCCGCCGCACCAATCACCCCCGCCTCAGTTGGATCGCCCACCCTACCCTGATTTTGTCCGCCTTTTAGCCCTCCCGCGGTAACTAATTCCAAAAGAACAATCGTTCCCACTACTCCCAACCCGGCTTGCCACATGTGCCTACCTCCTTCTTAAGGAGATATCGGCCATTCGACCCCGGGGCTCAAATTAGATTTGTCTTACGTTCTCGATGATCTCAATGTTCTATGCGCACAGCCTTAGCGGTGGCTCACCGTCCTCGTACACTGAATGCTTGTTGGCGCGGTCAGTCTGTCCAGCAGACTTTCCGGATGCGATCAGCGACACCACGATGGGAACGACGCCCTGGCATCCCCTGCGTCTGTCTTTTTCGACCGGACCACAAACACGGGCGGTGCGGCTTTCGTTCTGGCGACCTCGCAGTCGGGTTTTCCCTACGGAAATCTCCGGGACTTCCCGGTTGGACGCGGTTTCCCTCCACAGCACGAATTCCCCGGTCGTGCCGAATGCTCCGGACGGACAGCGCTGAGGAGTAAGGAGTCAGAAGCCAGAAGCGAAAATTGCAAAGGGCAAGAGTTGAAGGGTAAAGGGTGAAGGAAGAAGAACAAGTCGTGATGAAGGCAGAAACCCTCCAAGAGGCAGGAAGTACGCCTTGCCCCTCACCCTTCAGTCTTTACCCTTTACACTTTACACCTTACCCTTTACACATCGCTCGCATCCTGCTCGTCGCTGCCTTGCTCGGCGCGCCCTTGGCCTTTGGCGCCGTAGTTGCCTGGGCCTGGGTGGCCCTGGGCCTTGTAGCCGGCTTGGCGCTTTTCTTGTGGGCCCTAGGAAGCGTTCAGCAGGGGGCGCTGAAATTGATCTGGTCGCCGCTCTACATTCCCCTAACGATGTTCTTTCTTTTGGGAGTGGCTCAGTATGCGGCCCGGCTCACACTCGATAGGTCGGAGACCCGCCAAGCTCTGGTCCTGCTAGTTGCGGATTTGGTGTTTTTTTTCCTCGCCGTGCAGCTTTTCGCCGGAGCCGGCAGCAGGACTTTGCGCGTGTTCGGCCTTGCGGTTCTGGTTTTTGCCGGTTCCATGGGACTGTTTGCCATTTTGCAGTTTGCTTCGGGGGCGAGTCAGATTTATGGCATCGTCGATACCCCTGGTGGCATGCTCTTTGGTCCCTACGTCGATCGCGACCACTTCGCCGGACTCATGGAAATGCTCATCCCGGTTGCGGTCCTCTACATTGTTGGGCGGCATAGAAGGTTCTCGCTGGAGGCCTCGGTATTAGGTGTTTCCGCGGTTACGCTCGCGTTCGCCTCTCTGTTGCTTTCCGGTTCGCGAGGCGGCTTGCTGGCACTGTCAGCGGAGATCGCGGTCGCGACGAGTGCCCTGCGCAGGGGAGGTGCTCGGACAACGGAGAGACGGGGCCTGGCGATGGCAGCCGCCATCACCCTCTTTGCGGGCGTAATACTGTTTGCCTATGTCGACCCGGGCTGGGTCGCGAAACGGCTGGGGTCGGTGGTCTACGTTGAGGGTTCTTGGGCGGATTGGGCCGGTCCCCGTAAGAGCATGGCCCTCGATTCGCTCCGCATGTGGCGTGACCATCCCGTCCTGGGTGTTGGCTTGGGAGATTTTGAGACCGCTTACCCCCGCTATCAGAGCTTTCCCAGCGACTTGTGGGTCGATCACGCGCATAACGATT
>Ga0208819_1000779_pt1 | contig 20189 bp, 13 predicted proteins | sample June2015DPH_11_1_3_FD_184707 | JGI IMG/M metagenome (GOLD analysis project Ga0208819, IMG submission 184707) | Peatland microbial communities from SPRUCE experiment site at the Marcell Experimental Forest, Minnesota, USA - June2015DPH_11_150... | ecosystem: Environmental > Terrestrial > Soil >...
ATCGTAGACTTACAGTTTCGTCTTAAACGTATACAAGATGAGTGTTCGCATCCAGTAATAGCTTTAACTAAAACACACCATTCAGATACTGGCAATTGGTGTAGAAGTGATGATAGATATTGGACTACGTTTAACTGTGGGCTTTGTGAAAAAACATGGAACGAAGAGGGAAGTAAATGATACTAACTAACTTAATCGATGATATAGAAAACAGAGCAGCAAGACTTCATTCTTATATCGAAGCAATACTAGAATACAAAGAAGAAAAGAACATAGATGATTTTGAAGATATTACAGAACAACTTAATACATCTCTTATAGAAAAAGTAAAAATGGAATTCAAACTTAAACATTATTTTCCAGAAGAAACTTTCTCCAATCCAGACGGATTTTTTGAAGAAGAACCTGAAGAAGAATAGATTTTTAAAAGTATAAATAATAGTATAGAAGTAATCGTTTAGATTGCTCAATCACGCTGCATTGGCAGCATCAAAAAGGAGTAACATTATGGGACAAAAATTTGCGTTTGATTACACACCCTCCAAAGAACAGATGGTAAAAGACGAAGAAAACAAGAACAAGTTCACCAAAGACGAAAGATTCTGGAAACCCACCAAAGACAAAGATGGCAATGCTTCTGCTGTAATTCGTTTCCTTCCTGACATGGAAGGTATTCCACTCATCAAATTCAGTGATCACTCTTTCGAGTATACCATTGGAACAAACAAAAAGAAGTACTGGAAGAATTGTATTAGCGATTTCGGATGGGACAGAGAATGTCCGATCTGTCTGAAAAATGCAGAATACTGGAAATCAGATTTCGAAAAAGATATCAAGATTGCCAAGTTACGTAAACGTAAATATCATTTCATTTCAAACATTTTCGTAATCAAAAATCCTCTTCACCCTGAAGATGAAGGTAAAGTTTTTCTTTACAACTACGGACAAAAGATTTATGAGAAGATCAAAGAAAAGATCACTCCTTCTGATGCTATCAAAGCTCTTGGAGAGTATGTAGAGTTTTATCCTTACGATCTTTACACTGGTGCAAACTTCACTTTGCTCATTTCAAAATCTGGTCCTAATCCCGAAGAAGTAGATTATGCTGCATCTACTTTTGCATTGCAGTCAGCTTTCTTGAAAGGTGACGATAAAAAGATTGAAGCAGTAATGGCACAAACTTCATTGCTTTCTGAGTTTACTGCTATCGACAAGTATCCTACAAACGATGCAGTTATTAAGTTGATCGGACCTGTACTTGGTATCCTGGCATCCGAAGAACCTGATGAACCCGATGAACCTGATGCTGGTGGTTTCTTAGATGAGCCAGAATCTCCTGCTCCTGAAGAGGATGTTCCTCACTTTCCTTCTCCCGCAGCAGAAACTCCCGCAGAAGAAAGCGGTATCCAGTTAACCGCTGAACAACAAGAAGATAAGGATTTCTTCGACAAGCTTCTTAAAAAGTAAACAGAAAATATCATAATAGAAAAAAGGTCATTGAGAAATCGGTGGCCTTTTTCTTTTTATAAATAAAAGAAAACTTTAAGGTTTCTCATGGCAACTACACAAACACCCGTAATTTACTATTGGGATGTCTCCAAAAAATCAATCAATCCTTTGAACAATAAGGATATTGCAGTATTGAACAATGCTCAAGCTATTCTTGAATCTATCAGCAATATTCTTCAAACAGGATTATATACAGTTCTTTGGAGTCCAGACGAAGGAATAGACTTAGATAAATATCTGTTCGAACCAATAGATAATATTACTGCTATGCAAATTCAACAAGACATCATCTATGGATTGGATTTATATGAGCCTAGAGTTAAGAATGTAGTAGTTACAGTAATTCCAGATATAGATAATGAGACTTTCAACATCATTATAAATTGTACAGAGACTATAACAAACTCTGATCAAACATTCCAGGTCGATTTTAAAAAAATAAGATAAGGATATCATATGCAATTTTCACTTACATCATTGAAATATCAAGACATTAGACAACAAATCATAAAGCACTTGAACGCTAATAATCCATATGCTATCAGTAATGGTGGACAGTACGATTTTAGTTCTGCTAACCTAAGTATCTTCATAGATTCTATGGCATATATTTGTATGACTTTTGGGTATGATGTTTCCTTTGTTACTAACAATTACTTCTTAGGCACAACTGAAATCAGAGAGAATGCAGTTTCAAAAGCTAGTGAAATAGGATATACTCCTAAACGACCATATGCTTCTAGATTCGCAGGAACATTTGTATATACTGGATCAGGATTTGTTTCGGGCAATTCTTTATCAATATATGCTCGATCACCTTTTGTAGGAAGTTTGGGTAACATATATTACAATATGCAACCGATAGTTTTAAATTATAAGAGTGCTACTGAACTAGAAGGGGAATATCTAATCTCTCAAGGAAGTTTTAACACATACTCTGTTACTCCAACCGGGGAAGATAATTTCTTTTTTGTTATAAACAATCCAAATATTGACCAGGAAAACTTTACTCTATATGTAATTCCTACTAATGTATATGATAGTACTCAACCATTATCGTTATATACAAACTATATCTGGACAGGAATAGATGCATTTACAAACTTAATGAATCCAAAATCTTATTATTTACAAGAAGATGTTGTTACAGGATATCCTTTGGTTATGTTCGGTAATGCTATTTCTGGAGCTAATGTTCCAACTGATACTGATATCATAATAGTTGAATATTTTGATACAAAAGGTAGTGCTGCTAACAATGAACTATTGAATTCATTACCACCATCTACACAAACTAGTACAAATACTCCTGTTTATGTATATTACAATACATCTTCATTAGGAATAGGAAATACATTTAGTACTGATAAGTTTAGTGTCAGCTTTCAAAATGCATATAACAAATCTTTCGGGGGAACTGATCTCGAATCACTATCATCTATTCAAGCTAATGCTCCACGCTTCTATTCTTCCGCAGGACGGGCAGTAACTCAAGATGACTACATCTACCTACTAAGTACGTTTGTTGGCATTGGAGCTATATATGTGATCGGTGGAGATGCATTATTTCCAGGAGATCAATCTCATTTGGGAAATATCTATATTTGTCTCGTACCTACTTTTACTCCAGCAGAATTTTTAACTAACAACAGTATATATGTAACTCCTATATTTCAGTCACAAATCAAGTTGGCAGTAGAAGATCATCCTATCATCTCTACAAAAAGATTTTTCTATAAACCAACATACATTCTTATAAACGCTATTCCTACTATAGAAATAGCACAGACACTTACTACAGCAGATAAAAATAGTATCAGTAATCAGGTAACACAATTACTGACTACATATTTTGAAACTACATTTGATGCTTTAGGTGTTCCTTTTAGATCATCTAAGCTGAATACTGCTATAGACAATTTGTTGTATGTAGAGTCTTCATCGATAGCTCTGGATTATAGTTTTGTTATTAACAACAACACAATAGCAGGAATGTCAACAGGTGTTGATAATTTCCTATATCTACCTATCAAAAATATAAAAGATAGCAATGGTAATGTAACAGGAACAACAAATTTTGTTCGTACTAATAGTAAAAATATTGAAACTATCTACGATACTTTTAACTGGTCTATCTTAAAGGATTCGTTTGATTCATTGTCAGTATCGAATCAAGCAGTATTTAAGAGTAATCTTTCGTTGTTAAATGCATACCAAAAAGATTTACCTGCAAACGAATGTACAATTTACAGCAAAGAAGGACTAATCAATATTGATAGTTTTGATAGATATCTTTATAACGATGACATTATCACAATCGAGATAGCAAACTTTAACTATGTAGATAATCAGATAGTAACGTATAATGCTATACCGTTTACTGATCAATTTGGAAATATAGATTCATTAGAGATTTCTGTTTTAAACAACATCATAACTCTATATTTCTCATATCTTGTTAACAATATACAAACATTAAAAGATGTTGGTACGTTGACATATAGTAATGGTAAATTTGTTGTTACTGTATCCAATACACAACAAGCAAATCTTCAACAATATTTCGGCATAGATGAGAACTTTTACTTTTATAATTATGAAACTACACCGTTCAATGTTGTAGCAAATTCACTTTCAAATTTTTCTATCAATATTAAGACTGCTCAGAATGTATTTACAAATTTGAATTTGAAATCTAGCAAAGATATTTTTGATGTAATCATTACAAACGGAGTACATAAAGCAACAGCTTTAGAAAGTTTTACTTTTACGGCAGTTGGTAGTGATCCTATTCCTACATTTTATAATATTAGTTCAGGCAGTATTGTAATAGGAGATATAGAAAATAGTCACTTAGCTTTGAATTATGATCCGTTTAAAGGATTTTTGAATGATGAGTTTGATTACTCTGCAATCAATCTATCTACTTTAACTATAGGAGATTACTATATAGTATCTAGTAACTTCAATGTTACTACATTAGGCAATACTGTTTACTATTTCAAAGGAACTATATTATATTATAACGGAGCAGCATTAGCAATATCTACTGTTAAAGAAACTTTATCGTCTGCATCAGATATTACTTTAAACACGGTTTACTCTCAAAACCAATTGTTTACTGATGCTAGTACATCACCATATTATAGAATTTATACTGGTGGAGATGTAACTAATTTGAGTAATTTTCCTTTACTGACAGATTTGATATATGCTAATAATGTTTATGGAGTTTCTGTAGATGGTTCGCAATTATTACCAACTCCTCTTACAGACGGAACAATGATAAAGATAGTAATGAATTCTACTTTATATCCTACAGGAATAGAAATATACTATCCTCAAACAACAAATTCTAAAATAAACACATTGTACAATTGGGACTTGACACCAAATAGTTCAACTATTGTTTATGATGGCGATCTTATTCTTTATAAAGATACAGGAATTCCTAGTACAAGTTATTGGGTTTTGATTACTAATCTCAATGGTGTAGCAGGAAGAGCAAGAGTTCTAGATAATATTGGTAATGCTTATAAATTTAAACAAATAGAATCGTTAGATGAAATGGCCCCATATCTATATCAAATTTATCAGATTGCTGGTAATGTTCCTATATTAATAGATACTAATCATCTATCTTTGTTTCCTACATTACCTCCGAATAACATTTTGAATGTTGGAGATTATCTTATTTGTACAGATGCAACAGCAAATCTTTGGGAAATCTTCAATGATGATTACTTTGATTTTTATATTGATGCTGTAAATGCTAATTCTACTTTCCCGGTTAGACTGTTAGTAGGAGATATGTTTACGGTAAAACTTCCTGGTACTCCGTCCAATACAAATTTTGGTGGGGAGACAGGTTCTGTTTACTATGCAGATGGAGACAAAATAATATATGAAGGAAACAATGAATGGGAAAAGTTTACCAGTACTAATTTGCCAGCAATCGCTAATCGTACTAATATTGCCAACATAGGAGATTTAGTAACAATAACTGATATTGGAAATTTCCAAAATGATACTTCTAAACTAAACGTTCCGTTATATGATTCTAATATGCAATTTAGTTATTTTGATACTCTAATCTTTACTAATACTGGTAGTACTGGAAATATGTGGATAAAAGTTAATCCTATAAATATTTACAATACTATCACAAATACATTTGATACTGATCCTAATAGAGCAGAACTAAATGATTTAGGTTATAATTCTGATTTGAGATTATCTCAAACAGGTAATTATAACTATACTATATATCTAAATGACAAATATAACGGAGTAACTATAGGACAGTTAAATTACAATACAGGATTGTTAACATTGAAACTTATAATACCAGAAATTTTGAATGAACTTACAACCAATCCAAAAGGAGCATTGTCAAATATTTTTGACGTATCAAATTATAGTGATCAGCAAATGGATATTATTACTATGATTCCTAATGGTACAGATGATTTTGATACACTATTCGATCAATACATCATAGGCAAAGTAGAACAGGTGGTTTTTAACTAATGATAATAGAATGTATTTCTCAAGCTAAGAATACAATAAGTGCTATATTCTATAACAACGGAACTATAGTTACTCCCTCTAGTTATGTGTTATCAGACGCTTTTAACAAAGCTCAACCATCATTTCTAGACGAACCTTTAGAATTGGTTATGGCTGATCCAACAGTAAACAAAATAGATATCATTATTCATTTTCCTAACAACATATTTTTTCAGGGATTGAACTATGATTTCATAGCATCTACTATTCCAAAAGTAGTCTTGAGTATGTCATATGATGGAATATCCTGGAAAGAGTTTCCATATTTTACGCTTCCTGCTGGATTGACTAGTACCGATCCTCCAACAATGCAAGTTATAAATATGTTAAAGGATAAATTGATAAAGCAGATAGACGGTTTCAATATGATATATGATACTTTTATTCCTATTGTATTGTTATCATTAACTCCTCCACAACGTATAATAGCAAACAGAATAATATCTTTACTGACTCAAAAGAATTATGGATACTTATGGACTGAGAATGGAGCTATAATAAACTTATTCAATGAATTCAACTTTATAAAATTAACACTAACAGATTTTGTTGTAAGTCCAGTACCATTATCATTGAATACCTTGACAGTATCAGCAGCAGTTGTTATAGATAATATTTCATATATAGATTATTCTACATTCAATGATAATCTTTTTAAGTATAGATTTTTTGCAGATTATCCTTTTATACCATCTATCTGTAATACTATGTTGCAGATGATCAATACAGCATCATAACGAGATAATATATGCCAGTAGTAGAAGTAACACTTATATCAGGACATTCTCGTATTCAACACCCTATAACTACTCAAGTTATTAGAGGTACTTCTGCTATACTTAATGGTCCTGTTGATTTGTTCAATCCATTGTATAGATTGAATCAACTAGGTCAAGTTTTAAACTTTGCAAGTGTATTAGCAAATGCTTCTACTCAATATAATTATGGATTTACATCAGTTGCTGATGGAATAACTGTATCACAAGATATCAAAACAAAACTACTAGAGTTATATTTTACTCATTACCTGAATAATTATACAGAATTTCAAAAATATATAGATATTCATTCAACCAATCCTGAAGTATTGAACAATACTAAATTGTATCTGTTGAAAAATTCTATAAGAATTTCTGCCGCTAAAGGTGTAAAACAAGGAATGCAAAAGATTTTAGAATTGTTTGCTTCTAATATTGGAAATTTTATTTTTGACATTCAATCTTCGCCGTATAATACAAATTTTGTATATAGAATAACTACTAATCTTCCTAAATATTATTGGACAAATATTCTCAGACCGATAGTTCATCCTTGCTCCTGGTATGATGAATATGTATATGTTGACATAAATTCTTCTTTGCCTAATATCAATGTTATACCTATACAAAATAGAAATTTTTACTTTAGAATAAAACAGAAAATTGAATTAAAAACTGACATATTATCATATACTTACTTCAATAATGATCCTTCAAGTATATTTTATACCGTTGTTGTTCCTCCACCATCATCAATAACAACAACAAAAACACAAATAGGTATTGGAAATATTACTCTACCAGCAATAATATAAGGAATATTATGAGCTTTTTTTGTACTACAGATATGAATGGTCCGTGGGGAATAGCTTCTCACGGAGCTTATTTTTATGTAGCTAATATATCAGGTGGTAATGTTACACGATATGATATAGCAACAGGAGACGAAAATTCTTCAGGATTCCTTTGTTCTGCTGATAATACTTTTTATGGAATAGCTATAGATTCTTCATACATTTATATTTCTAATGGGGATAATACAGTATCAAGATATGACTTAGCAACAGGAACTGAAAATAGTTCTGGATTCTCTTGTGCGTTTGACTTAAGAAGTGGGCCTTATGGTATAGCTATAGACTCTTCATATATTTATGTTGCTAATTATGTTAGTAATACTGTAACAAGATATGACATAGCAACAGGAACAGAAAATTCTTCTGGATTTTCTTGCACTACTGATCTAGTAGGATCGATAGGAATAACTATACATGGTTCTTATATCTATATTGCCGATAATCTCAACGATACAATAACTAGATATGATAAAGCTACAGGAACTGAAAATTCTTCTGGATTCTCTTGTACTACCAGTTTTTCTGGTCCTGTTGGAATAGCTATAAACGATTCGTATATTTATGTTACCAATATTGATAATTATACAGTAACAAGATATGATCTAGCAACAGGGACTGAAAACTCTTCTGGATTCGTTTGTTCTGCTGATCTGAATTCGCCTACTGGAATATTTATAGATTCTTCTTATATTTATGTCGGTGATAATGGTAGTAGTGTTGTAACAAGATATAATATAACAACAGGAAATGAAGATATTGGTGGTTTCTTTTGTCATGTAGATATAAATGGTCCTTATGCACTAGCTAGATATTCTTCATATATCTATGTTGCCAATGATGGCAGTACTTCAGTAACAAGATATGATGCAGCAACAGGACTTGAAAACTCATCTGGATTTTCTTGTACTACATCTATAAACAATTCCTATGGAATAGCTATAAACGATTCATATATTTATGTTGCCGACACAACTAACGAACTAATAAAAAGATTTGACTTAGCTACAGGAGATGAAAATTCTTCTGGATTCTCTTGTGCGTCTTTGGCCCCATATGGAATAGCAATAGATTCTTTGTATATTTATGTTGTTAATAATACGTATAATACAATATCAAGATATGATATAGCAACAGGAACTGAAAATAGTAGTGGTTTCCTTTGTAATACAGACATGAATAATTCTATAGGAATAGCTGTAGATTCTTTGTATATTTATGTTACCAACAGTACTAATATAGTAACAAGATATGATTTAGCAACAGGAAATGAAAACTCTTCAGGATTCTCTTGTACGGTTGATATACAGTATCCTTTTAATATAGCGGTAAACGATTCGTATATGTATGTTGTTGATAGTTTTAGCAACTCTGTAACAAGATACGATAAAGCAACAGGAACCGAAAATACTTCTGGATTCTCTCTTAGTACTGATCCAATGGAACCATTTGCAATGGCTATAGATGCTTCATATATTTATCTTACTGGTAACAATTCAGTACTAAGATATCATTTAGATACAGGAGCAGTAGCTATTGATAATTCTTCTACTACTATTGTTACTCAAATAGGTATTGCTACTATAGCTGTCAATACAACAACTAGAACACAAAATGGTATGTCATGTATTCTTGATATAGTTTCACCAAACCAAATTGAATCTTTTATGTCTACTGCTTATTACGGAATAGCTCCATGTCAATCATCTTCATTTGATAATTTCAATCATGAATTTGAATTTGGATTTAAGTATAGTTCATATTTTGCACATATGGATTCTGCGGCATTGTTAGCACATATCATGACAACTGCTACCCTGGATGTTATCTATTTCGATAATGGCGAAGGAAATTATAGATTTGCTGCAAAATGTAATGTATTAGGATTTATCCATAAATATAAGTTTGATGTTTATATTGCTGCACAACGATACTTAACTTTTACATCTTCATCACCTTTTGTAAATTTTAAGATACCTTACGCTTTGAATTTGAATGAAATAGGAATCATAGCAACTGTATATTTAGATGATGATACAAGCGAAATGTTGCCAATATATGGAAATACTTCTTTCCAAAATCAAATTCAATATGGTATGGCTGATATTCTAAAGACAACAACACAGACTCAATTAGGAAATTCGTTTGTTGTATATACAAGAATACAGACTCAAATAGGAATATCTAATATTATAGAACCTATTATACAGACTCAATTAGGAATGGGTGATATTGCAGGAATAACAACACAAACTCAACCAGGAATGTCTAACATATTTGGTACTCAGACTCAATCGGGAATAGCTGATATAGAAAAAACTATATTACGAACTCAATCAGGAATGGGCGATCTAGAAAAAATAACAATACGAACTCAATCAGGAATGTCTGATATAACAGTATAACGGAGTAAATAATGGAATATAACAAAATATCAGGATCAAACTTAAATAATAACAACGTTGCTCTATTCAATTTGTTTGAACATGAACAATGTTATTTGGCATTTGCTAGAGCAAACGAAACATGGGGAACATATACAGCAATCAATATTGCTTTAAATCCTACAGAAGTATTAGCAGATGTATTAGGAACTGGACATTTTTATGATCTGAATACTACTGGATATACCGAAACATTAAGTCAAATTACTATCGTTAAGACTCCTCTTGCTGATGCAGATTTTGATCTTACACATTCTAATCCAATAGCAGAACTAGAAAATATTACACTATATCTCGATTATATGAATGCTTATTGGGTATATATCAGAAATCTTCCACCTAACTATCTAGAATTTTTAAGTTCTTCCCTAGGAAAATACTATATACAAGCTGGCGGCAAAACAATCAAAATCAACAAAAAAACATTATCCAATCATAAATTTATAGTGGATACTGTTAGCATCAATATTTATAGTAAAAATGATAGCAATTTCGTATTCAACTGGATAAGTGGATTGAGTAAGATAATGACAATATCCGGCGAAACTATTATATCTGGTTTGACAGATGCGAAGTTAAGTCTCATAGATGCACCAACTATTATGACTTTTGCACAGAATGCAAATTTTTATTTCTGTTTAGCAGATAGTAATAACAATAAAATATCTGAAACTATGTATCTACAAACTTATATGAACAAAGAGAATAGAGTTTTTACTTTCTATGATACTAATGAAACAGAATATTTACTGTTTCAAATTGAAAATTCTACTACTAATAGTATACCATATGACTATTTCTTAAAAGTTACTTATGATATTCCTATCAACGAACTAGCCATTTTCAATGAATCATTACCATTCATGTATCCTTTGTCAATGGTTTCTTCTAATGTATCAGATGGCAATCCTCCAGCATTAGATATAAGCTATTTAAAGAATCCTTTTGTCAATACTAGTTTGATAGAAGTAGAATCATATGTAAAAATAAAGAAGAATCAAAAAGAATCTTCTCCAAATCTATATTCTACTATTCAGTATGTAACGGAAATAGATTCTACAACCGAATATAACAAATATCTTAATTGGGGATTCGGAGGTAGCAATCTCAATTTACAGTTTATACATATAGAAATGGATGTCGATCCTTATAACAGATTTGCTAATGTTGCTCCTAAACCTAGTGGACTGCCATATACTACAGGCGATACTAGAATTTGGTTATGGACTAATAATTTTGAAGTAGGTGATGTCGTTAATATCAAAATCAATCCAGCTATTACATCTTTAGTTAACAATGTAATTCCTAATGCAAAGATAATAAACGTTGATTACTATTTCAATTTTATCGATCTTCAAAATGCTGTAGGAGGAAACCATATAATAATACCAAGTACAACCAATACTGCTACTTCCGATCTTGCTCAAGTAGTATCAACATCAACAACTTCAATATATAATATTTTGTATGCTTCATGTAACAATTTTGATGATGCTATAAATTACAATATGGATTCTGTAATGATCAATTTGAAAATTCCTACAACATTTTATAATGGAATCTATCGACAAATAGCTATATGCTTCGATCCACAAGTATATCAAAGTGGACACTCTGTATTGTGCAGCACTATTAATCAAGATTATGTAACAAACGGTGGGGGAATTTCGTTATTGAATCCTGTTCTTAATACCTGGACCCCAGGATATATTCAGTATATTTCTAATAAGAACCCGATATATCGTCAGTTTTTGACAGGACCAGAACTGTTTACATTAATCATCTAAATCTAAAATAAAAGCTTGACTTTTGAATGGCCTTATGGTATTATACATCATAAGGCCATTTCACTTTAAAGGAGAGCAAATGAATCTGAATGAAAAGATGGAACTCGCAAGAAAGTATAACAAAGCATATCGTACTGGAAATGAACTGGTTTCCGATCCTGAATATGATTTGCTCCTGAAAGACATTGAACGTCATTTTGCTTGTACTGTAAGTGCTGATACGTTTGAAGATTTTAAGAAAACCCTCATGGATATTCCTGGAGAAGTCAAATCCAATTATGTTCTCGGAAGTCTGACCAAAATAAAATTCGAAGATTACGAAGACCTTTATAAATGGATCAAGAAAGAAAATATCAATTCTCTTTTCATTTCCGAGAAGCTCGATGGTTGCAGTTATGAAGCTAACTATCGGTACGGCGAATACGTTTCCTGTGCTTCCAAAGGTGATGGAGACGAAGGAACCGATTGGACAGAAAAAGGCCGTATCATCCTTCCTCAAACAATTGCCAACAAAGCACCGATTTTCGATATACGTGGCGAATTTTCGCTAGTCGGAGATACTTACAAAGAGTTGGGATACAAAACCCGTAGAGCAGGAACTGTCGGCATCATGAATAGAGATTATTTTTCAGAAGAATTAGCATATGTCAAAGCATTTGCTTATCAAATTCTTTCTGGTGATGATCCTATCAACATTCAATTTGATAATTTAGCATGTCTTGGTTTCACTACTCCGAACTATACCATGAGACGAAAAGAACATATGGTTTCTCTTTTTCTTCATCACGATCTGAAAAAAATATATCTGGATTGGAAAGCTGCTGCTGACTATGAAATCGATGGTATCGTCATTTCCGAAATCAACTGGAAGAATGAGAACGATCAATTCCTTCCTAAGAAAAAAGTTGCATTCAAAGTGAATTCAGAAGGTGTTGCGGCAATTGTTGTTGATATAGAATGGACAATTAGCAAAGGAAGATTATTAAAACCTGTTCTAATAATAAACCCCGTAATTATTGATGGAGTAACTGTTAGTAGAGTAACCGCACACAATGCAAAATATGTACAAGACAATCGCATTACTATAGGTAAAAAAATTTACATAGTAAGGTCTGGAGAAGTTATTCCGTATATAATTGGTGTCGAACAATCGTAAATCCTTTATGGTGTTTTCTATTACCAGAAACCACACAACTCATTTTGGATTGTCTAAGGTTATGTTTTTTACAAAATTCATTTAACCCTACAATAATTTCTTTTGTTCCGTTAGGAAAAGTAACTTCATATGATAATTTTTGTTTTTCATCTCCTTTTTGTTTGGCAAGTTTCCATTCAGGAGTTTTTGTTAAATATCTTATAGACTCCAAATGTTTTTGTTTAGTATCAGGATTTGCCATAGAGTTATTATCTCCACAAAAATTCTTCATGACTATTCTTAAATTTTTTAAAGCTTTTTCTTTAACAAAAGGATCGATAGTAGGTCCATACTCACCACCTTTTGTTAAATTGTATCCTTTGCCAGTAGAAAAATGACTTTCATAATATGCAATAGTTTCTATTTCTTTCATACATAATTCTTCTTTACTTGAACACTCACATACAATTTCCCAAGTAAAGTTATTCCATCCATATTTTCTGATAGCATTGTGAATATATGATTTAGATTTTTTGTGTTTAGATGCACTTTTATGACTTTGCATTCTTCGATGTAACGAAGAAATAGTTTGACCAATATAAACTTTACTATTGACAATATTAGTAATTTGGTATATAATACCGTATATCATAAGATGTTCCTTTATACCGGAGATGTAGTTCCAAAGTTATTTATAAAACATTTCAAAAAGGAGAAACAAATGAACAAGTTTGAATTTGTACCTACAACATGTCCCGAATGTGGAACCGGATTGAAATGGTATGGTGTAGAACTTCAGTGTAGTAATCTTGATTGTGGTGAAATCAAACGAGTAGAGCATTTCATCAAACAAAGCGATATCGAAAACGTTTCTGAAAAGAGACTTGCTAGTTGGGGCATTTATACCTTTGATGATCTGTTAAATTGGAATGCCGATTCTAGTTCCAAATCACAAATAGAATTCTATAACGAACTCTTGACAAAAGTATTTCATGTGTCTCCTGTACAGATTATGAGAAACTTTTCTTATGATGGTTTAGGACAAACTCTTTTTGATAAAGTATTCAGTTATACTTGCAACAGCAATCTTAATAATATGAATATTCTTTTTAACGAAAAACTTAATGACTATTGTTTACCTGAAGGTATTGGTACTCGAACAATTGAAAAAGCATCTTCTGATTGGAAAAAGAATTGGGATATTTGCTTAGAAATTACTACCGATCCCCGATATGAATATATCGAAAAAGAAGTAGCTCCTAAAGCAGAAACTAGCAACAAGCTGGCAGGTAAAACCTTTCTTCTTACTGGTACTCTTTCAAGAGGTAGAACAGAAATTGAAAAGGAAATAGTATCGTTAGGTGGAAAGATCGCATCAAGCGTTTCTAAAAACCTGGACTATCTTTTAGTTGGAGATAAGGCAGGAAGCAAGTTGGACAAAGCAAGAAAAATTCCTAGCATAACAATCCTCACCGAAGCTGATTATTCAACCCTGATCTAACAGATCATTCATTCTCTAAAGAAAAAAGGTCATTGAGAAATCGATGATCTTTTTTTTTATAAATAAAAGAAAACTTAAGAGGTTGAATTATGTCACTTACAACAGATGCAAATATCAATGATAGATTTTTGATTCCACCAGGAAGTTCGATTACAAATATTAAGAATACTTTCAATGATTTTGTAACTCAAATACAGAATTCGTCCTTCCTAAATATTCTTAAGAATTCTAAATTGAAAGAACATTTTAACGGAAATCCTTCTCCGTATGCGTGGAATATCGATCTAGGTGTTACAATAGATACTTCTGGTACAGAGACTGTGGCAAGATTCACTGGTTTGAATCAAGAAATAGCACAACCTATTACTGAAGTTCTAACCCCTCTCGATCAATATTTGCTACCTTCTACAGAATATCTTGCTATTTTTGATATTTCTCCAGATCATGATTGTGAAGTCGGTGTGTCGTATGGCGCAGGATTAGTAAATCTTTTAGGATCGGGAGCAGTATCAGGTTCTGATTACAATGCATTACATTCTACTGTATACGGAGGAAGTTCTGGTATTACTTATTTTGTATTTAAAACTGCTGAAGATTTTTCAGGAGTTACTTTCTATATCAAAAATCTTACAGCAGGAGCTAATGCAATAACTTTACATAAACTTTCCTTGGTAGAAGGTACTCTTAACCTAATGGATTCGATAGAATCTAACTTATTCTTAGATCATATTAGATATAATGATTCTAGTTTAAAATGGGAGTATACAAACGATGGTATTACTTGGCATCCATTTTTAGAAGAGCTAAATCCTTCTTCAACATATGTTGCTTCGTATACTCCTATCCACGATCAAATTCCTATTCTTTCTGGTACAGGCGGAACACAACTTGCTGCTGGTATTTTACCTATAGGAAATGGATATCTATCTCCTTTAGTAGATTTAACTATAGGAGGTACAGGTGCTATCGATCTTAACACTTGTACTATTGCTGGTGTAATATATACTACTGATGGTTCAGTAAGCATACCAAATTCACCATATGATATTTACAATGGCACTGCATGGTGGACAGGAGATATATTCGGTAACGGTTGTCAATTTGCTGCTACTATAGACGGAAATTTATATAGCAGAACATATAATACAGCAAATGCATCTCTCTGGAGTCCGTGGAATCTTCTTACTAATACTAACACTCTTACTGAAAATTTATTAATAAACGGAAATATGGATGTATGGAGAAGAGGAGGAGTAGCATCATCTTTCTTATTGCCTAATAACGTATCATCATATACTGCTGATAGATGGAAAGTATCTACTGCTGCTCATTATACCGATAATGTAAATATTTTTAAAGATATACTACAGCCTGTGGATGGAGCTTATTTAGTTCCAGGTTCTAGAAATGCTTTCAATATGTATCATCCTCAACTAACTGCTGATGTAACTTCAAGTACCAGAACAGCGATAGAACAAAGATTGGAAGACGTTACTAGATTTATAGGACAAGATATAACACTTTCATTTTGGGCGAATTCAGATACCGATATGATAGGAACAGTATATGTAGATGTAAAGCCAGCAGGAGAGGCAAACGTAGCACCATTCATTTGTAATTCTGGAATGAACACTCCAAGATCAATTGCTATGGATGCTGATTATATATATGTTGCTAATGCTGGTACTCCTAATATAACAAGATATGATATAGATACTGGAACACTGGATGATACTTCTGGAGGATCATTTGTTTGTAATACTCATTTCAGTGATATATATGGAATAGCTGTAGACAATTCATATATCTATGTTGTTAATCATGGTGCTCCTAATGTGACTAGATACAATAAAGCAACAGGCGCATATGATATGACTACTGGAGGAGCATTTAGTTGTTCTGGTGGTGGTGACGATGCTTATATAGCTTTAGATGCTTCTTACATTTATATAACTAATGGTAATGCTGATACAGTAACAAGATACGATATAGCAACAGGAACAGCACATCCTTCAGGATTTTCGTGTACTACAACTGCTGATGTAGGTGGAATAGCTGTAGACAGTACTTATATTTACATCGCAAATATAAGTAATAATACAGTAACCAGATTCACCAAATCATCAGGAGCAGCACATCCTAGTGGATTTTCTTGTACTGTTGGTATGAGCGATCCTATAGGAATTTCTGTTGATGCTTCTTATATCTATGTGTCTAATTTCAATGGTAATAATGTAACTAAATATAACATAGCAAACGGTACACAAGTTACTTCTCCTACTTTTGCTTGTATTACAGCAATGAACAAACCAACAGGAAATTTAGTAACTGCTAGTTACATATATGTATTACAAAGTTCGAATACTGGAGCTAATAAAAATTCAGTAACAAGATATGACATTGCAACAGGAGTCTTTGATAGTGCTGGTATACCTATAGCATCTACAGTAGGATTCAATTGTAATGCTGGAATGAAACATCCTAACGGACTTTTAAGTTATGGTGGTTATCTTTATGTAACTAATAGAGATACTAATACTGTAACAAGATATATTAAACTAAACGGTGTTGAAGATAACACTACTGGAGGAGCATTTCTTTGTAATACTGGAATGTCTAAACCAGAGGATGTTACAACTGACGGTACATACTTATATGTAGTAAATTATACTGGTCATGTCAGTAGACATAATTTAGTAACAGGTGCATTAGATATGACTACAGGAGGAGCATTTAGTTGTAGTACTGGTGGATGGTATGCTTATGGTATTGATACTGACGGTACATATTTGTATATCAGTTCTTGGATAGATCAAGAAAGTACTTTTGTCAATAAGATAAAAAGATTTGATATAGCAACAGGTGCAGTAAATGCTACAGGATTTAATTGTAATACTGGATTTGGTCCTGCTGGAATAGCTATATATGGTGCTTTTATCTATGTTACTAATGCTTTTCCAGATACCAATACATTAACAAGATATGATCTAGCAACAGGCACAAGAAATACTTCTGGCGGATTTTTATGTTCTACTCATATGCATTGGCCTCGAGGTGTTGTTACTGATGGTACATATTTATATGTAGTAAATGTTACTGCCAATACTGTTACTAGATATGATATAGCAACAGGAATTGAAAATACAAATGGTTTTTTATGTAATACACATATGAAAAGACCAGTAAACATTGCAATAGATACTAATTTTATATATATTACTAACTATGCTACTAATACAGTTACTCGTTATGGTATTGGAACAGGATCATATGATACTTCAGGTACTCCTATTCCACAAATTTCTATACATGATTATGAACAAGATATAGAATTTATACCTGGAGTATGGCAGCAATATTCTGTTACTTTTAGTATAGATGTTTCTGCTGGAATATTTTCTATCGATCCTACTTCTCCTGACTTTGTTGCTATAGGTATCATTCCTAATAAGTCAATCTTAAGTGGGACACCTGAGTATAATTTTAGTTTTACTCAGGCTCAATTAGAATATGGAACAACAGCATCTATTTTTGGAGTCAGACCAATAACTGAAGAAGAACTTTTATGTCAAAGATTTTTTCAGACTTCATATCTAAAAGACATAACTCCTGGAACTGCTGTTCAACAAAGAAATGGTGCTGTCAATTGGTTTAATGGAACTTTTGGAACAACCCATTGCATAATTGGAAATATACAACTTGCTCCTAGAATGAGATATACACCAACTGTAAATTTTTATTCTCCTAATGTTGGTACTATCGGAAGTATAGATAAAAATTCTGCCTATACTACTCCAACTGCTCTTGCTACACCTACTATATGGTGTTCTGATGGAGCTATTACAGAAATAGATTCTGCTACTATTACTTCTGGAGAAGGTTCAGTATCTTATCAGTTCCATTATACAGCAGATGCGGAGTTATAATGGATAGAATACTAGGAATTGATCTTTCTCTTAGATCAACTGGATTGTTTATAGATGGTAAGTATAAACTAATCCAGGCTGATCCAAAAAAGATAAACGAAGAAGCATTGTTGGTTTATAATGCTATTGCTATTTTAGATTTTATAAAAGAAACTAAACCAGACTATATAAATCTGGAAGGTCTTTCTCTAGGTTCTGTATCTTCGTCTTTGGATATTATATGTGGAAATTTTTGGTATCTTAGAACAGAAATTTTTAAAGCATATCCTGATCTAAAAATAAACGTTATTCCTGTCAAGACCTGGAGATGTCCTTTGTTCTCTAAAGCAGATAACAAACTCTTTTTAGAAAACAGCAAAAAACTAAAAGCTTTGAAAAAAGAACTCGAATATGAAAAAATGGATTACCAAGGAAAACGAGATTTTGCAAGTGACAATGCTGAACTAATTTTAGATTCAAATGTAAAGTATTTGACCTTTTTAAAACTCCCTATTGAATGGCAAGAGGAGTTTCATCTGATTTCATTTACCAAAGGCTGTTTTGACCTTGTAGACGCATATTTCTTAAGTAAGCATGGATTGACCTTATGAAACTGTTTAAAGACTTCCTAGAGGAAGCTCGTTCGCATACTGATCAAAATAAGAAGATATCAGCATGGCAGATAGAGAAAAATTTCTATGAACACGAAAAAGAAACTGGCATTAGATATTTTGTTTCATTTACAAACCTGGAAAAGCTAGGCATAAATGTTCAAACAAGATGGATCGATCCGTCAGGTGTATATTGCTATCTTCTGAAAGAATCCTGGGAAAAATATCATATCGGGATTAAGGAAGCTCCTCTTAACGAATACTATCCTTTTGCTGGAGATAATAAATATATCAATATTTTTACCATCAAACCGGACGCAAAGATTCTAAACATTTCTGAATATAGCAAAACAGATTTATTTAAGGATATAGAAAAACTCGAAGAGATGGAAAATTTAACAGGACTTGATCATCTCATTAAAAATCAAGACACGAATCCTTTTCTTAGATTGTGGAACATAACCAAAGAATTATCCAAACGTATTATAAAAAAACGTTCACCAAACTATGTTCCGTTTCAAGGACCAGATTCAGAAAAAATTTCAGACTATCAAACTATGTATAAGAATATGATTCCGCAACGAAGTGTTATAGTGTGGAACTCTCTTCTTAGAAAACTTGGGTATGATATGGTTATTGACGATAAAGGTTTTGGATATATCCATGAGAACGAAACTCTACAAGGTGTTGTTCTCAATATGAAAATAATCAACAAAGTCAATCGATACGAAAACAAATTTTACAGATTAGGGGAACACAAAGAACCAGAAAATTATCTTGATGTAAAATATGAAATGACTAATATGGACAAAAAATATATAGAAAAGCGTTCCTTGCATTTTGAATATCTTAAAGATATTATAACTAATAATGACGATAAGTTAGACCTAAGTATTGATTTTGGAATAGCTGTTATAGATGGTATATTATATCCTTCTCATTTCAAAATAAATTCTAGAAGAATACGAGATGTTACATTTCAAGATTGTAAAATAGAACATTCAAATATTATAGGCAAATATGATTTCGATCAAAAATTTATACATTGCGTGATAGAAGATACTGCTACTAATAATTTTGACATTACAGATTCAGTAATCTCTAATTGTGTATTGAGAA
>Ga0208819_1000780_pt1 | contig 20173 bp, 26 predicted proteins | sample June2015DPH_11_1_3_FD_184707 | JGI IMG/M metagenome (GOLD analysis project Ga0208819, IMG submission 184707) | Peatland microbial communities from SPRUCE experiment site at the Marcell Experimental Forest, Minnesota, USA - June2015DPH_11_150... | ecosystem: Environmental > Terrestrial > Soil >...
GCTGGGTCCTCGACGCCGACCGCCGGGCCATGTCCAAGTCCCTTGGAAACGTGATCGACCCCAACGAAGTCATCAAGACCCATGGGGCTGAAATCCTACGGCTCTGGGTGGCCTCAGTTGAGTTTGGTGAGGACGTGACTCTCTCGGCGGATATGTTGGCCCGGCTTTCCGAGGCGTACCGCAAACTGCGCAATACCTTTCGATATTGTCTGGGCAACCTTTACGACTTTGACCCGCAAGTGGATTCCGTGGCGGGCGCGCAACTCGAGGAGCTGGATGCTTGGGCATTGGTGCGGACGGCGGAACTGCTGGAGCGAATCCGAGCTGCCTACGACGAATACGCTTTCCACAAGGTGTACAGGGCGATATACGATTTTGCCACCGTGGACCTGAGCGCGTTTTACTTCGACATCCTGAAAGATCGCCTCTACACTGCCCCGGCCCATTCGACGCGGAGACGTTCGGCGCAAACGGCGATTTGCCGCATCGCGGAGGCGTTGGTTCGTGCCGTGGCTCCGCTGCTACCCTTCACGGCCGAGGAAGTGTGGGCAAATCTGCCGGGGCCGCAGGGCCGCGAAAAGAGCGTCCACCTCGCTACGTTTCTCCGGCCCGAAGAACTTCGCACAAGAGTCCCGCAGGAGTATTTCAAGCGCCTGGAAAACTGGCCGCGGTTGATTGCGGTTCGGAATACGGTCCTGAAGGCGTTGGAAGTGGCACGACAAGAGAAGTTCATAGGCGGCTCGCTAGAAGCCAAGATTTGCCTCGAGGTGGAAGGCGACCTGGCGAATCTGCTGGAGGAATATCGGCCGGCACTTCCCTCGATCTTCATTGTTTCGCAGGTCGAAGTTTCCGCCAGCCCGTTGGCAGGAACGCCTGAAACAGATATCCCCGGCCTTAGGATCAGGATTGAAAGGGCCCTGGGTCGCAAATGCGAACGCTGCTGGAATTACTCCGAGCAGCTGGGTAAAGACAGCCGCTATCCGACGGTGTGCGAGAGGTGCTCGGAGGCGCTGCGGGAAATTGAAATCAGTAATCAGTAATCAGTTGTCAGTGGTCCGTTGCAAGAGACTGCCTTCTGACAACTGACTACTGAAAACTGACAACTGAAAACTTTCTTATGGGTGCGATTCGCGTCAGCAGGTTTTCGCGCGTTCTCTGGGGGATTACTGCCGTTGTGGTGTTCGTCGCGGACCAGATGACAAAGGCTGTGGTGAAGGGCTCGATCCCGGAGCACACGACGGTTCCACTTCTCCCTCACTTTTTCAACCTTATCCATACCAACAACGCGGGTGCTGCCTTTGGTCTATTCTCTGACTCGCCGGCGCCCTGGAAAACCGTGCTGCTCATCGTTATCTCGAGTGCGTTGCTGGCCATGGTGATTGCCGTCATGTGGCGAAACCAGCAGCTCCGGTGGGAGACGGGCGTGGGGCTTGCCTTGATTCTTGGCGGCGCGCTTTCCAATCTCTTCGATCGTATCCGGCTTGGTCGAGTCGTGGACTTCCTTGACGTTTACTACCGCAGCTATCATTGGCCCACGTTCAATCTTGCCGACAGCGCCATTGTGGTAGGAGCCGGGTTCCTTGTGTTCCAGTTGCTTTTCGTGGAGTGAGGGAATCCATGTCTCGCAGGTCTGGTGTGGAGGGGATTCCCATTTGTCGCACGCGTCTCACTTTTCTGAAGTGGTCTTCGCCAGTGACAACGTGTTATCACGTATTTTCAAGGATTTAGAAGGATTCCGAGGATATGTAGAAAAGTGCATATGTGTGTCAAGTTGAGACACTTTGCGCTTTGCCCGCTTGAGCGTAGGCCACATTTGTAGCCCAGCATGGCTGAGCGCAAGAGACAACTACGGAGATTTTTCGTCTCCGTCAGCCGACGGCCTCAGAATGACAGGCGCTTCATGATGGGCCGGTGAGCATGAACTTCTTCGGCCGGACCTCCGCTTACACGTGACGACGATGGTTTTCATCTCTTTGGGCATGACAGGTCCGAAGATGGTCTGAGACTTCAAACAATGGCCGAACAACCGCCATTTTCGAGTTTCGATTCTCGAGTTTCCAACTCCGAGGTGCGGAAATATGTAGCCGACGCGGAAGACGTCGGGGAGCGGCTCGACATCTTCCTAACACGGCAGATGCCGGATTGGAGCCGTAGCCAGGTACTACGGCTGATTCGCTCGGGATTGGTCAGCGTCGGCGCTCGCTTGGCCCGCAAGGGAGGGGAAGAGGTCCAAGCCGGCGATATCGTCTCGGTGCGCGCGGAACGAGAAAAGCTGACGGCCACACCGGAGGCGTTGCCGCTTTGCATCGTTTACGAGGATGAGGATCTGTTGGTGGTGAACAAGCCGGCGGGAATGGCGGTGCACGTGGGAGCAGGCTTGAAATCAGGTACGCTGGTTAATGCGCTGCTGCACCACGTCAGCGCTCTTTCCTCTGCCGGCGGCGAACTGCGGCCTGGCATTGTCCATCGGCTGGATAAGATGACCTCGGGGTTGGTCGTCGTGGCGAAAAACGATGCCGCGCACCGGCAACTGGCGGAGCAGTTCAAGTCGCGCGCCGTGCGCAAGACCTATGCGCTTCTGGTCCACGGGCAGGTGAGCAGCGCGCAGGGTAAAATCTGCAAGCCCGTGGGGCGTGATCCCGTCCGGCGCACCCGAATGAGGGTGGGGGGACTGCGGCCACGGGAGGCAGTGACCCGTTACGAGGTCATCCGCCGGTTCCGCGGCTTCACACTGCTCGAAGCTCACCCCGAAACTGGCCGAACGCACCAGATACGGGTCCACTTCGCAGCCCTCGGGCACCCCATCGTTGGCGACACAACTTATGGCGCACCGGGCAAGCTCCACCTCGGGGGTGGGGAAGTGGCGACCCTTTCGCGGACCTTTCTCCACGCAGGTTTCCTGGAGTTTCAACACCCGCGGATGCGCCGAGCGGTCAGCTTCTCGGCGCCGCTTCCTCCCGAGTTGGAAGAATTCCTCACTTCACTTTCAGTATGAGCGTGACCATAGCAAGTCGTCAGTTCTCAGTATTCAGTTATCAGTCACCGGCATAAGTGCCTTAAGACATGCTAAACTTGGGTGAGTGACTTGGGACGGGGGTTACAATAATGCCGAACGTTTTGATCCACAAAGCGAGTGAACTCAAAGCTGAGACCCGCGTTGCTTTGGAGGCGGAGTTGGGGCGTTCGCTTCAGGACGATGAGGAAGTGAGCATCATGGCATTTTTCCCGCACGACGCCCCGACAGGAGAAGCTCGCAGGGAAGCGGGGCAAAAGCTAGAGGACCATTTCAATCGGATTAACCAAAAATTAAAAGGCGCATCTGCGCACGAAACGGAAGAGGCGCTTGACGAAGCCCTTCGCGGCGTGCGCCCCGGATATCGTGAACGCGAGTGAGAATTGTTTTCGACACCAATGTCCTTGCTCGCGCCCACCAACTGGCTCACGGCCCGGCCCGCCGCGGCTTTCATTCTTGTGTGTTAATAAACACGCTGAAATTATCATATTAAGAACCGCAGAGTAAGGCAAACTGCGCCTAACTTTGCCTGCTCCGTACCTATGCGGTGAGATCCTTGGGGGGAGGGCTGACGCTATTCCGGCGTGCGTAGCGGGTTGACGACGCGGACGCCGCGATAAGTCTGGCCGTCCGATAGATCCTCGGAATAGAGAACTGCCGCGCCGCATGCTTCTGCCGCTTGAACGACGAGTGCATCCCAGAACGAGATTTGGTAATGCTCTTCCAGTTGCAGGGCTTCGAGAATGGACTCCCCGGTATTCGTTACCACGTCCCACGACAAATAATCAGCGACGATTTCACGTACGGTGCGCAGGTCGACGGGGTGTCCTGCCTTGCGGCGTAGGTTGACGCACAGTTCTTGCAGCACCTGCGTGCTCACGACGCCGGACCGCTGCCGCCAAAGATCTTCCAAAAGCGCTTTGGCGCGCTCGTGCTTGGCGCCGGCAGAGGTGTCATGCGCGTACATCAGGATGTTTCTGTCAACGAAGTACTTATCGCTCATGGAGCTCGTCTCGTGACATGGGAGGCGTCCACTGAAGGTCGAGCCCGGCGCGGAGTCGCCCGAGTGCCCGCCGGCGAGCCCTGTCGAACGCCTTCCTCTCGCGAACCATCGCCTCCAGTCGCTCCGTTAGGAGAGCGCTTAGGGAGCGTCCTCGCTCAGCCGCAAGGATGCGGGCTTCGCGGAGGAGATCGGCGTCAAGCTTGACCGTTACGTTGGTTTTCATAACCGACCCGCAAGACCAGCACGTTAAATATGTGCAGCACGATTATACGTGCATGCAGGGCTTTCGTCAACCGGAGCGTCGCTTCGGGAGATCGCAGACCCCCACGAACCGGGGTCTGCGCCAGCCCGCGGATGCGGGTTTTACAGCTTGGGAAGACCGAAACGGGCCAGACTGTCCTGAAGGAGCTTGATGTCGAATCGGATCCCCTGTCGCAGCAGGTCGATGTAGGTTTGGCGGAGATCTGGGACCAGGCCCTTTCCGGCGCCTGCCTCAAGAATTCCCAGACACCCCATTACGGAAAGCCCCGCCTCTCGCGCGACACGACGGGCTTTCCCCTCGTCTAACAGAATGAGATCGGCCTGGAGACTCTTGGCCAGCAGAATAGCGCCACGCTCACCCGCGCCGAGGTTCTGGCACGCTCTCGCCAGCAAAGGATCCACCCGCGACTTCAGTGGCGCTACCTCGATCCAGTCGGCGCGCCTTACCTCCTCGGCCCCAGGAAGGCCGAGACCTGCCACCGCCACCTCATGGTGCACCTCAGCAGGGACCAGTATCCGTTTGTGGATCGAAGCGAGAAGGTTCAGCCGGCTGATGCGGGCGAGGGCGACCAGCGGCGAGGAATTAGAAACGACAATCACAATCCGAGCCGTTCTAAGGTGCGGCGATCTTCTTCCAGGTCGTCCGCGCCATAGTGAAGCGGAACGTTGTGCTGGGCGGCATACTCCATGAACTGCTCGACCGGCATCTGACAGAGCTCGGCGGCGCGCCCCAAGGAGACCTTGTCTTCGCGGTACAGCCCGAGCGCCAACAACCGCGCGGTTTCCGCGGACAGATTCCCGGTGTCTAATCCTGCCGCCGAAACAAGCTCCGCCGGAATTTCCACGCGTACCGTCTGCATGCTGTCAAAGTACCTCATCACAGGCTCGCGCGCAAGCCCTATTGCCTGCCAAATAGGGCCTCCGCCCTGACTAACCCTCTCGGCTCGGCTGGAAGGCTCAGCCTTCCAGCCGAGCCGAGGGGAAGAAGGGAGGCTGTCTGCGCTGGAAAGCCAGAGGCTTTCCGCATCCGTCGGCTGGCGGACGGCAGAGCCGCTTTTTCCGCGGGCTGGCGCAGAGCGCAGCTCTGCGAGCCACAGACGAGACTGAAATCAGGTGAGCCGATCACTCTCAAAAAGCTAGCCGCCGCAATGGGTTCTGCTGATCAGGAGTTGCAGCCGTCAGCGCGTAAAATGACCTTTGTGGGTGGGCATGATGAGCGCTAATAAAGCACGCTAAAGCGCAGAGCTGCGCTCTGCGCCAGCCGGCGAACCGCGAGCCCTGCGCCTGCCAGGTAACCAGCCATAGGAGCCAGGGAGCCACCGCTGACCGAGTGCTGGTGCACGTGGGCACCCAACAAGCCCACGAGCAACTTGTCAATTCACGGCTGGCGTATGTCTTCGTCTCACGCGGGCGCAACGATGCGCAGGTTTACACCAATGATGCAGAAAAACTGGGTGAAGAGCTGAGCCGCGCTGTTTCGAAGCAGTCCGCATTGGAAACCGAGCATGAAATGGGTAGCCGAGACCAAGGCCACGCGACTGAAAATGCCGAGCACCAATCAGTGAGCGAGCTGCATGAGCACGGACAAGGCTAGCCCCTAAAGCGCTAACGGGTTGGCAATGTGGTAGTGATCCGCAGCTTTCTGGCCTTCGCCCAAAGCGTTCTGCAGCGCAGTCCATGCCAGCTCTTGAGAAGCGGAATCGTCGATATGTTCGATGAATTCTCTGGCCAGGTTACGCAGATCCTTGGCGACGGTGAGCACGTGCTCATTAAGGGGCCCTTTGGTGCTCGTCTCCCCAGACTTCTCACTTCGAAGATAGACGAGGTGAAACATGCGTTTGTTGGCGGGTTTCGAGTGCGCCATGTAGTCCCTGTAGACATCGCTTTTGTTGGCTTTCCATTTCGAAGCGAAGTCATCGGCTCGTGCGCTATCGTCACCATCGCTACGGGCACCATGTTTGTGGAAAAATTCGTAGAGCGCACGGGCTTCCATGAAGCTCGTGTACATTCCAAGCGCGCCTTGATGGCGGAAGATAATCGGGCAGGGCTCCCCTTTGGCAGCTTTCTCTTCGGTTTGTTTCCAAGCATCCCAGGCGATCGCGCCTTCGAAAAGATAGCGTAGGGCATTGTAAAAGTCTTCTTCCAAGAATCGTCTTCGATCCGTGTCTGTGATACTAATGGCGCCCCCTCAAGGAAAGGGCCTCTTGTTTCGCCCTGACCAACGCTCCGACAGAAGCAAACACGCTCGTTAGCCGGTAGTGTCCTAATTCTGTGTTGGTCTATTGCGGCACACAAGGGTAAGCGAGCGCGTAGCGACCGTAACCGGAGCCGGACGTTCCGAGATTCCTGGCACTTTCTCAAGTGGCGTTGTCCATTGCACCATAGCGGTTTCTTGTCCACCCAAACCGGATTGTGTAACTGTCAGCACTTGGCCCCGACCCCCACTGCCTTGCACAACGTCACCGACCATGGCTTCCTCGCCGCTCGCGTACATTTTCTCCTCCTATGTGGATTAGGGATACTCATAAGAGTGGTCTGCCGTGCTTTTGCTACAGCGAGAGCAGCCGTACGCCCCGTGGAACAACCACGCATGATAGCAACGGCGGCACGGTTTCAATAACTGAAGTATCCAACCGCCGCACAGAACGCCGATGGCACTTCCGATTGCAATTTGAAGAGTGAGCATCATTTGCCGTCTGCCTACCAGCCGTCAGGCGCGCCTCCAGCAATCCGTTGGCGCACCACCTCAGTCACCATCGATGCGAACCTCAGCGCTTACGTGGGGAAATATCACTGTCTTAAACGGAAATCAACACAGAATTAGAACACTATCCGTTAGCCCTTCGCTAAAACCCAAGAAACGCAGGGTTTGAAATGCACAAACCCTGAATTCTACCCGCTCGCGCGGGTCACTTCTTTTTGTCCGAGATTCCTCCCCAACCTTGTGGTGTTCCTTCCACTGGAGTTGGCTTTGGAAGTCCTGCAGCCTTGACCTTGTCAAAAACAGTGTCCAAATCACCATTAAACTTTGTAGCCACCACCCATCCTTTGCCGTCTGCCGTCGGCCACATGAAGTACGTGTTCACAGCTTCGGTTTCAGCCATCACATTCCTCCCCCCTTCGAAGTCTGGTTAGAGTGCTGTATCCTCGACGCTAGCCACCACAAATCCCATCGAGCCTTGCATTACTGCGGTCGAACATGAGGCGCAGGCCGTCTTCCGCCTCCTACTTTGGTCCTTGTTTCTTGAGGCGTTCCCCGACGATCAGATACCAGATTTCCGCTGGACTGCCCTTTTTGTCCCTACCGAGCAACGCTACTCCTGCAGGCCAACCCCTGCGGGCCTCGGTAAAGCGGGCGCGATAGTCGCCAAGTTCAAGGCGCGGCCCTTGCAAGTCGTAAACCTTGTCTCCGATTTCCGTTGTTAGCACGTAGTAGGTGGCGCTCTTAACTTTCGACGTATCGCCGCCAGCGGCGGCTGCCTGGCAATATCCTTCCTGAAACCCAGGCTTCGGGTCACGGCAATAGCTCGGGAGAATTGGATGAGTCGTGGTTATTGTTTTCGGTTGTGTCTGCGAATTGACTTCCGTTATTGTGGCGTCCAGGTTAAAGTTTTCGGAGTTTAATTTCTTCTTGCCCAGCGCAGGGACAGCTAAGCACACCGAAAGCAGAGCGATGATGATCTTCATTTTGGCATCTCCGATTTATCCCAGGATTCCCGTTTTGGCGTCCTCCACCACCGAAGTTTACACCCCACCGGCTCGTTCGCAACCACAATCTTGTAGTCGAGACGCCCGGCGCGGAAAGGGAGTGGTTGGTGATTGGTGGCAAGCGGCGAGTGAAAAGCTTCCGTTGATGGCGAATGGCCCATCTTAATAGTTAAATCCCGTACGCAACGGGTTGGCGGAGTTGCCGGAAGATGGACGCCGGTCGAGTTATAACAATTTTGGTATGGACAAGGCGACGACGGCGGTGTGCCACCGTCCAGATTGAGTACGTGCGGTTGCCGCTGGGGTACTAGGCTTGAGAAAAGCCCACGGCCACGAGAGGTCGCCCGTCATTAGGATCGGCGGACTTTCAGCGGCGGCGACACCGTGGCCCGCTTCCGAGTTCAGAAATTTGGCATCGGTTCTTCGAAGCGCGCAGCCCACTCGTGATATCATGAAGTGGAGGGCCCCAAAAGGGTCGGAATGGTGTGCAGAAATGACGATCCATCTCAAACCCGAACAGGAACGGATCATTCAAGCGGAGATCGAGAGCGGTCACTTCCGCAGCCCCGATGAAGTGCTCGATCACGCCTTGGCCGCATTGAAAGAGAAAGAGCGCAGCCGCAAGGGCGCAACGCGACGGAAGAACCTGGCGCAGTTCCTGATGGAGTCTCCGCTGGCGGGCGCAGAGTTGAACCTGGAGAGGCAAAAGGACTACGGCCGCCCCATTGAGCTATGAGTGGGTTCTTGCTCGATACGAATGTACTTTCCGAGTTCAATCGGCGCGGCGAGCCAAACCGGCTGGTGAAACAGTGGCTTGAAGCAGCCGACACCGATTCCCTTTACGCCAGCGTCCTCACCTTCGGAGAAATCCGCTTGGGAGTCGAGCTTCTTCCTCCCGGTAAGCGGCGTACGCAGTTGGAGCAATGGCTTGATCGGGACTTGCCTGAGTGGTTCGAAGGTCGAATCCTGCCGGTGGATCAGTCAATTGCAGATCGGTGGGGGTTGCTTCGCGCCCAGGCACAGATGAAAGGGCGAGCTCTCTCGGTCATTGACGCCCTGCTCGCGGCAACCGCCCTGCAACACAACCTTACTATCGTGTCACGCAATGTGAGTGACTTCTCGATTGTCGGACTGGCCGTGGTCAACCCGTGGGAGCCCCCGAGCCCATGAAGCGTAGCCTGTTCGTGGTTGGCTTTGTCGAAATAAACTCAAAGTAGCCCACTACCGGCGGCCTGGCGCAGGCTCCTGCCTTTGGGGGTCTGCGATCCCCGGCTGGTGCACATGGAGGATCGATGCACCGGTAGCGGTCGCATCAAGTTACGACAGCCGCGCGATACCCGGGAACCCGTCAAAACGTGAATCAAAACTCAAGATTCGATTGATTCCATGCTGTTCCATGACGGCGAGATGGACGGCATCACGCGCCGACAGCCGTCGATGTCCCAGGACAATCTCCTTGGCACGCTCGGCGGCGGTCCGCGTAACGTCAAGCACCTGATCGACGATGCCGAGCAGAGCGTCGAATGCCGGTTGGATGGCGTCCCGGCGGTCGATGGCGACGTACCGATGCAAGATCTCTTGCAGGACCTCGGCGTCGGTGACGAGGCGCTGGCGGTCATTGACCAGTTGTTCGAGCCATCGCTGTGCGTCACTCTTGTGGGGATGAGGCGAGCCCACGAGATACATGGGGATGTTCGAATCAACCAGAATCACGGATGCGCACCCGATCCGTATCCCATCTCGATCTCCGCCAGCATACGGTCGATGTCAGCCGTGGGATAATGCAATCGTGCTGCGGCGCGGATGACTTCGAGCTTCTTGCCGACCCTGCCCACAGGCTGGCGGCGATGTGCCTCAGCGAGCGCCTGCCGGACCCATTCCGCAATCGACACTTGGCGGGAGCGCGCGGCGCGCTTAATCTCGCCGTATTCGGGGTCCTTGAGGATGACTTGCAGTCGTTTAGCCATAGCTTGAGTAGTCTCAGGAGACATGAAGTGCCGCCGCATTATTCCCGTCCCGATGCGGTTTTACCACGATTTCAATATCCTGATCGAGTGCCACGAGAAATCGCAGAAGGCGCTCGACGGAAAACTGCCGGAACTCGCCGCGCAGCATCTTGGAAACATCGGGCTGGCGTATGCCGAAGAGATCGGCCGCCTCGACCTGTTTCAGGCCGCGCTCTTTCATGAGCGTGTCGATCTTGAAGACAAGATGCGCCTTGACGAAGTGCTCGTCCGCATTGCGCAGGCCGAGGTCCTTGAACACGTTGCGGCTCTCAGTTTCATATGCCTTTTCGCTCATGGTTCCCTCTCCCGTGCAATCTGTTCGGCCTCGCGCAACCGTTGCTTCACCAACTCGATATCCCGCTGCGGCGTCTCGCGTCCGGTCCTCGATTTCTTCTGGAAGGCGTGAAGGACGTACACCGCCCCCGCATATCGCACGGTGTACACCGCGCGGAACGCATCGCCGCGAAAGTCCTTCACCACTTCCACCACCCCTGCCCCGCCAAAGCCGCTCAGCGTTTTCGTGTCACGATGTTTGCCGCCGCGCTGCGCGACGTACAGGGCGTAGCCCATGTGATCCCGGACCGGCTCAGGAAACGCGCGCAAATCCTTGCGGCTCGATCCGACCCAAACCACCGGCTTCAAGAAAAGTTCCTCGGTCATTCCCAACTCGAAATATAGTGATATCACTATATAATGTCAAGAGCCATGCAAGCATCTGAAGGAATGGGTTCAATTACAAGGAGAAGGTTCTTGGCAAAATGCGAAGTTTCTGTTGACACTTTTCATTTTGGAAAGCATTTTCGAGACAGTACGACAATCCCGCCAACTGGGATAAAGGGGTTACGCGATGAGCACAGCACTGGCGAATCCAACCGAGATGATCCGGCAGGGGGCGCCCCACCTCATCCACTCGGATGAGGAACTCGCGAAGTACACGGAGGCACTCTTTAAGCTGACGGCGAAGTCTCGTCCCACGCCGGAAGAGGAAGAGGCCATCGAGCTTTTGACGCTGCTCATTGAGCGCTATGAGGAGGAGCGCTACCCGGTGCCGGACGCCGACCCCATCGGCGTGCTACGCTTTCTTCTCGATCAGAATGGACTCTCGCAACGGGACATCGCAGCGGAACTTGGCAGCGAGAGCACTGTATCACTGGTTCTTTCCGGCAAGCGTCGATTGAACCGGGACCACATCGCGCGGCTCAGCCAGCGTTTCCATGTTTCGCCAGCGGTCTTCTTCGGCAAGCTGTAAAAGCAGTGACGAGTGACAGGTGGCGAGTAGCAATCGCTGTGCGTCGCTCTTGTGGGGGTGAGGCGAGCCCACGAGATACATGGGGATGTTCGAATCAACCAGAATCACGGATGCGCACCCGATCCGTATCCCATCTCGATCTCCGCCAGCATACGGTCGATGTCAGCCGTGGGATAATGCAATCGTGCTGCGGCGCGGATGACTTCGAGCTTCTTGCCGACCCTGCCCACAGGCTGACGGCGATGTGCCTCAGCGAGCGCCTGCCGGACCCATTCGGCAATCGACATTTGGCGGGAGCGCGCGGCGCGCTTAATCTCACGGTATTCGGGGTCCTTGAGGATGACTTGCAGTCGTTTAGCCATAACTTGAGTATATTTGACTCATGACCATGAGTCAACTTTCGGTAGTGGGTCAATTTGATTTTGTAGCGGCGATCCCGCTCGGAGCGGGATCGCCAAATGGCGGCGTAAAGCCGCCTCTACATCAAATTGACCCACTACTCGCCGCCAGTGCAGGGTCTTTCCAGTGGCCGCGGAAGGGGTCAGTTCCACCCCTCCGAGATAGCAAAACCCGCAAGTCGAGCGGGGCCAAAAAAAAAGCTAAGAAAAAAGACTTGACAGAGGTAGGGCAGCATAGTACATTGTACATGTACATTGTACTATGCCCGACGACACCCCAGTGCTACAGATCGACTTGGCCTCCCCCTTGCCCGCTTCCGAGCAAATTGTGCGAGGTCTCCGTGCCACACTCCTGGCTGGTCACTTCCGGCCTGGTGACCAGCTTCCCTCGGTCCGGCAACTCGCCGTGGACCTCGGTGTCCATCACAATACGGTGGCGGGGGCGTATCGGCAACTGGCCGAAGAAGGGTGGCTGGAGTTGCGGCGCGGGCGTGGCGCGACGGTGATTGAGCGGCCGGCGCCCGCACCCACGCCTCGCGCCGAAGCGGAGTTCCGCAAACGGCTGGAGGAGTTGGTGGTCAAGGCGCTCGCCGAAGGCGTGCCCTCTGGCGCGGTGAGCGGCGAGCTCACGGTGCTGGCAGCGAAGCTCCAGGAAGGAGAAAGGTGATGAATCGGATTCTGGCTCTGGCAGCGGCCTCGCTGGCCCTGCTTTCGACGCTGAGCGCGGAGGTTTGCGCCCAGGACTTCGAAGCTCTGGCGAAAGATGTAGCCCAGGAACTGGCGGCCCGGCAGTACGACAAGGTGGAGGCTCGCTTCGACTCGAGGATGGCGTCCGCCATGCCGCTCGAGAAGCTCCAGTCTTTTTGGGACACCACGGTCGGCCAGACGGGCTCTTTCAAGGCAGTCACCAGCACGGCCTTGGCAGAGCGGCAGGGCTATCACGTGGTCACACTGACCTGCGCGTTTGAGAAATCCCCTCTTAACCTGAGGCTCGCCTTCGACAAGGACAGCAAAATCGCCGGGTTCTTCCTCGCCCCGGTCACACCCCCCTGGGATGCTCCCGATTACGCGAAACCCAGTGCCTTTCACGAACAGAGCGTCACCGTAACCACCGGCCCGTGGCAACTGCCCGGGACGCTCACCGAGCCGAATGGCGCGGGGCCGTTCCCCGCCGTGGTACTTGTACAGGGCTCGGGTCCGCACGACGAAGACGAAACCATTGGCGCCAACAAGCCGTTCAAGGATTTGGCCTGGGGCCTCGCCAGCCACGGTATTGCGGTGCTGCGTTATGAGAAGCGGACCCACAAGTACGCTACGCAGATGGCGAAGGGCTTGGCGAACCTCACCGTCAAAGAGGAAGTGACCGACGATGCGCGCTCGGCGGTGGCACTCCTCGCGACGCAGCCGGAAGTGGATAAGAAGCGCATCTACGTTCTCGGCCACAGCCTCGGCGGAATGCTTGCGCCCCGCATCGCCGAAGGTGACGACCAAATCGCGGGCATTATCATTATGGCCGGCAGTACGCGGCAACTGGGACAGATTCTTGTGGACCAGATCAAGTACCTCTCTACGCTGAGCGGCCCGGTGGGCGACGGAGCCAAGAAACAGGTCGAGGTGGCTGAGAAATTCGCCAAGGATTACGACAGCCCCACGCTCAAGCCGGGTGAGATGGTGAGCATGCTGGGCATTCCGCTGCCAGGGTCTTATGTCCTCGACTTGCGCAGCTACGACCCCGCCGCGACTGCGGCCCGGCTGAAGATTCCGATCCTGGTGCTGCAAGGCGAGAGCGATTATCAGGTCAGCAAGAAGGACTTCGCGGGTTGGGAGAAGGCCCTGGCCGGCCATAACAACGTCACCATGAAAAGCTATCCCGGGCTCTCCCACCTCTTCACGCCTGCTGGCAACCCGCCTTCGCCTGCGGATTACGACAAACCCGGCCACGTGTCCGGGGGCATGGTCAACGACAGCGCGAGCTGGGTCGGCGCCCAGCACGGAGAACTAAAATGAGCACGCAATGGCTCCTGGGACCGAGCCTGGTGATGGCCTTTGTGATCGGGCTCTGTCTGGTCATCTCTTACTTGATGCCACGGCTGACCCGCCCGGACGTCTACTTTGCGGTGACAGTCCCGCCCGAGTTCCGTGACTCGGCCGAGGGCTGCTCCATCCTCAAGCGCTATCGGGTTGAGGTAACCATTTTCGGCGTTCTTGCCCTTCTCATCGCTCTGGCTGCCATCCGGATTCCCGAGTCCAACTATCTGGCGGTTGTGACGCTGGCCGGGCTCTTCTTGCAGGGTGTGGGCGTCTTCCTCGCTTACTATCGGGCTCGGGGGCGGGTGCTGCCGCACGCCGCAGCGCCGGCGACGGTCCGGGAAGCGGCGCTGGTGCCCCGCGGGGCGCATGTGCCGGGCGGATGGATGCTCCAGTTCCCTCCCTTCGCCCTATTGGCCGCGACCGCGATCTGGCTGCACCTGCACTGGGGTCAGATCCCGGAGGTCTTCCCGACCCACTGGGGAGTCAACGGCCAGGCGGACAACTGGACCACTCGCAGCTTTGCCGGAGTCTATGGGCCGCTGCTGATCGGTGGCCTGCTCTGCGCCCTGCTGGGATTCCAGGCCTACGCCATGCTCCGCTGGTCACGTCTCATCCGGGTGGGCGGCGGGGCGGGCGAGGGCGAGCGCCGCTTTCGGTTTGTGGTGGTGTCGATCGTCGTGGCCTCTGAGTATTTAGTGGCACTGGTTTTTATGTGGACAGGCCTTTTGCCCTTGTCACACAAGCAGAGCGGTCCGCCGGGGCTCATCCCGGTGCTCGTCTTTTCGCTGGCTTTCGCGGTGGTCACCGTGGTGCTGATGATGTGGTTTGGCCAGGGCGGCACGCGCTTGGTCGGCTCTGCGGGCGCTGACTCCGGGGCCGTGGCGCCAGTTGGCGACCGCACGCCCGACAAGTACTGGAAACTGGGCCTGATCTACATCAATCGCAACGATCCGGCGCTGTTCGTCGAAAAACACTTCGGGTTCGGGTACACGCTCAACTTCGGCCACCCGGGCGCCTGGATTTTCCTGGCTTTGCTCCTGGCCATCGTGGTGGCAATCATCTTCATCGTCCCGTCCCATCACCGGCCGTAGAAGTCAAGAGTCGAGAGTCGAAAGGTCGAACCTGGACCCCCGCCAGAGTCGAGGGGTCGAAGAGTCGAACCCGAACTCCCCAGGGGCGCGGCGAGAAGTCGAGATGGACCCTCGATCCTCGACTCCCGACTCTTCAACTCATCAACTCTCTGCCCTCTCGGCCCCTCGACTCTTGACTCTCGACTCTTGACTCTCGACTAGTTTCAGCAGCAGCTTTGCCAAACGATGAGAATCGTGACGGGCAACCTGATCTTCGACGAGCACGTCCGCAAGTACGGGCGCAACGCCGAGCGCGCGCACATCTGCCAAGTCATTCACAACTGGTTCGGAGCGATCCGCAGCGTATCGCCGACGCAGGGAGGAAGAGACTGGGCGCGTATTCAGGATCGCGACATCAAAGAGCTTCCGGCCGGCATGTTCGTGCAAGGCGCGCACGTGGTCGGCGGCGGAATAGCCGCGAGATTCACCGGGCTGAGTCATGAGGTTGCACACATAAACCTTCAGCGCCCCGGAGCGTGCGATCTGTTCGGGAATCCCGCGCACCAGCAGGTTGGGTATGAGTGAGGTGTAAAGAGAGCCCGGACCGATGGTGATGAGGTCGGCTTGCTCGAGCGCGGTGAGCGTTTCCGGCAGGGGGCGGCAACGGCTGGGGACAATGTGCAAGCGCTGGATGGGAATTCGCGTCTTGGTGATGCGCGACTCCCCGTAGATGATGTTGCCATTCAATTGTTCCGCCTTCAAACGAACATCGGAAAGGGTGGAAGGGAAAATCTCGCCCCGAATGGCCAGGACTTCGCTCGACACCCGAACGGCCTTCGCAAAGTCGCGCGTCAGGTGCGTGAGGGCGGCCAGAAACAGGTTGCCGAAGCTGTGGCCTCGCAGGCCGTGACCGCTCAAAAAACGGTAATTGAAAAGTTGCGTGAGGAGCTTCTCGTCTTCAGCCAGGGCGACCATGCAGTTGCGAATGTCCCCCGGCGGAAGGATGCGGAAGTCGCGTCGCAGGCGCCCGGAGCTTCCGCCCTCGTCAGTAACGGTGACGACGGCGGTCAGCCTGGAAATCCTGGCCTCGGGGCCGGTTGGGTAGGCGAACCCGCGGAGGTGGTGCTTCAGACCCCGTAAGACGGTGGACAAACCTGTGCCGCCGCCAATGGCAACGACTTTCATGGGACCCTTGAATGAGGCCTTACGTAGCGGCGACTTCACGTCGCCATGCTTTGGGGTTGTGGTCCGTCGGCTGACGGATATAATCGCCGCTACTTCGAGGCGAAAACCAATTCCTTAAAGCGGGCGTCGGTCGCCAGCGCGTGGAAGTCTTCGTCGCGCCTGGCCTGAATACGATTCTCAGGCCGGAGAGTGATGGCCCCTTTCAGGTGCTGCAGAGCGCTTTCGGCATCTCCACGTAGCGAATAAGCAGCGGCCAAAGCATAACAAATATGCCCGAGTTTCGGCGCCGATTTCTGAGCTTTGTTCAGGTACTCGATGGCATCATCAAGGCGCCGCAAGTTCAAGGCTCCCACCCCCAGGGTGTATAGATCCTCAGCTTTCCTCGGTGGGGGACTGGGGCGACTGAGTTTCTGCTCGCACAACCGCAGGTGGATGAGCGCTCTTTCCGCTACCCCTGCTACTCCACTGGATGCCAGCTTTTCGAATATCTCCTCGGCTTTTTGATAATTCTTTTTTTGGAAAGCGCGTGCGCCGAGCTCGAAATTCCTGACCGCCGCCTGAAACAGAGCCTCAGACTGTCGGCGCTCAGTCGTTTGAGAACTTCCTGTCTGACCTATGGCACTGCCTATCGAGTGGGGGGAGGATCTTGAACCCACCCGTGGATGGGCGGCTCTAGCGGATCGCGCACGATCAGAATGGTCCAGCGAGTGTGCAGGACGAATCCTTCCCTTTCTTGAAGTCCGGGATACCGTTTTTCCTTCCCGACTAAGCCTTTTCATTTCAGTATGTCCCAACGAATAAGCGAAGGCCCGGCGAGTCTTCTCACCAGATGCCTAACCTCTATCTATAACAAAAGTAGTGGAATATAGTCAAGTTTAGGAGAGCGGGTGTACTGGTGTCATTTGGGATGGGGATCCACTTGAGCCGACGGTCATTCCCGTCCCGCCATGGCGGGACGGGAATGACTTGGTCGCAAATGACACCAGTACCACAGCGGGCTAGGCCATGTTTGCACTTTGCGGCGGTAATTCATTGAAAACACAAGGTCGGGTTTTTTGATGTGTCCCGATGCGAAGCTTTCTTGAGTTCTCGTAAACTGCGGATCAAGACTCCTGAATCCTGACTCCTGAATCCTTGCGTGGAGGGTTACGAATTCGTCGCGGCTTGGCGGCGCATCAAGGCGTTATCTGCCGCGCAGCGAACCACGTGAGCCAGATCCATGGCTTCGAATGGAGGGGCCATGAAATCGAAGGCTCCTCCTTCGATGACCGACACGTAAAGCTTGGTATCAATTTCCTGCCCCACGACAATTACGCTAACGGGTGAAGAAGCCCTCGCCGAAAGGGACACGACATCGGCCCAGTTTCCGTCTGGTAGTTCGCTCTCAGTGAAGACCAACAAGGGCAGATTGACACTCGACAAAACATGGCATGCCTCGGCCAGAGTCCCCGCCCGCCCTGTGCGGACGGCAAGCTTCTCCAGGGCAGCCTCCAAGTCATTGTAAGGCTCTGTGCGGTGAAATATGAGCAGGGCCGTGACCGTTCTTCTCATCGGCGATCTCTAATCTGGAATTGGAGTACACATTCTGAGTTGCCAGGCGCTGCCGCTGACGACTCTGGTGGGCACTATTTGAGTGCCACTTTGACTATTTTCTTTTCCTGCCTAATGTCCACTTTGTCTTCACGAGCTAGCCAGCCCAAGGCAAAACTGAGGAGTTCGCCGGATCCGTTGAGCTTCTTCTTGAGTTGCGCAAACGTCTGAGGACCTTCATCGTTAAGTAAGTGCCAGATTTTCCCTGCATTTTCACCGACCTGTACATTGATTTCCATTTCTAAAATCCTCCTGATGGTTTTGACTTAAACTTTTTCAGATACTCTTGTGCCTTCGCCACCTTGAGCTTCGCAAGACTCAGGTGCTTCGTTGCACCCTCAGCCCATGGAAGGCGTTCGATTACTTAGTTTTAGGCGCGCCCTGAACGGGAATGCTTGTTCTCTACGCGAACCCTTTCGAGTACTTGCCGGGAGTGGGCCGGCACGTTTGATTAAGATGCGTGCGGCTTCCTCCAGACCGAAATACCACTACAAGTATAGCTGAAGTATCCCGGTTTGAGAAGGAAAAAATTACTATCACTGCGATAAATATTCAGATTGTCCGAAACCAGTTGCTTTCTTTCAACGCCTGCCCTGATTGTGGAGAAAAGCTCCCAATTCCAAGACGCCGAAAACCGCCAGACAAAGCCAAAAATCTACCAAGGTTCCGAGGTCAAGCTTGTAAGTGTGATGCCTGGCGGCTTGCGGCAAGTAGGGATTGAGGGCGAAATACAAGCCATTGCCAAGCACAATGGCAATCAAGTATTTGAACCATTTCACCGTTACCCGTTTCATCTTCGTTATCCGACGGTTTTGCGATACTGGTGTAAATTGAGAGGCACAGTCGTTACAGGTCGCGGTCATTCCCGCGAAAGCGGGAATCCACTCCGCAAATCTTAGGAAGTGCGGTGTCTGCGGACTTCCCGCTTTCGCGGGAATGACCGCCGCTTCCAAAGGTAACCCTCCCCAAATGACACCACTACCGATCTTCGCAACTCGTTCAGGCGCAAGACCTCATTGCGGCTATAATAGGAGATGCTGAAACGCAATGGCAACCGCGAACCTCACCCCCGCCTCGGAAGTGAAATACCTGAAGGGTGTGGGTCCAGTGCGAGCTGAGACTCTGGCCGCTCGAGGGATCCGCACCGTCGAAGACCTCCTTTACTATACTCCATTTCGCTACGAAGACCGCACCCACATAACCCGCATCCGGGACCTCGTTCCCGGCCAGACCACGACCATCCTGGCTGAGGTCCTGACCTGCGGCCTCATGAGGACTCGGAAGGGTACCTACATCTACGACCTTGCGGCCAGAGACGCAAGCGGAATGATTCGCTGCATATGGTTCAATGCACTTTACCTGGAAAAGGGCAAAGTCTTTCGCCAAGGGCAGCGCGTTTTCTTCTACGGGAAGGTGGAGCGCGACTTTTACGGCACTAACAATTTGCAGATCGTTCAGCCGCAGTTTGAAATCCTGCCTGAGAACGAACCGGAGAGTGGCAATTCCATTGAAGTGGGGCGCGTCGTGCCAATCTACGAAGGCATGGCCAATCTTGGCACGCGGGCGATCCGGCGGCTGATCTGGACCGCCCTGGCTTCCCTGGGGGATAACCTGCCTGATCGGCTTCCCTTGTCGGTCCGCGAGAAGAACCGGCTCGCGGACCGCGCCCTGGCTTTGCGCCAGACTCATTTCCCCGATTCCGACCAGCCGCTCGAACGCTTGTGCAATTTCCGCACGCCCGCGCAGGTGCGCCTGATCTTCGAAGAATTCTTCAACGTCGGCGCCGGTCTCGCTTTGAGACGGCGCAAGGCCAAAGCTGCGCAGGGAATTGAGTTTGAGGCAAAGGTGAGCGCCCGCGCCGCCATTCGCAGCATCTTACCCTTCCATCCCACGGCGGCACAAAAACGTGTGTTGAAGGAGATGGTGGATGATATGTGCTCTCCCCACCCCATGAATCGTCTTTTGCAGGGTGATGTGGGATCCGGGAAGACCATCGTCGCCATCCAGGCGGCCATCCTGGCCATCGAAAACGGCTACCAGGTGGCCCTGATGGCCCCCACCGAGATCCTGGCGACACAACATTACCTTTTCGCCAAAGCGTTGTTGCAACCCCTTCCTTACAAGATTGACCTGTTGATCAGTGCGCGCAAGGCTGCGGAAAAGGCGGACCTGAAAGAGCGCATGGGGAAGGGAGAAATCAACCTCGTGATGGGCACGCACGCCTTGCTCGAGGAGGATGTGGCATTCTCCAAGCTCGGCTTGGTGGTGGTGGATGAGCAGCACCGCTTCGGAGTTCTGCAGCGATACGGGTTGGTACGCAAAGCGCTCAACCCTCATGTCCTGGTCATGACGGCCACTCCCATTCCGCGCACGCTCGCCCTGACGCTTTACGGCGACCTGGATTTCTCCGTCATCGACGAGTTGCCTCCCCATCGCACGCCCATCGAAACGCGCCTGGTGGAGGAGAGTGACCGCACGCGGGCCTTTGAGTTTATTCGAGAAAAGGTGCGGCGTGGAGGGCAGGCTTACGTTGTTTATCCGGTGATCGAGGAGGGAGGAAAACTCGATCTGAAGCCCGCCGTGCGCATGTTCGAGCAACTTTCGCATAATGTCTTCCCCGAGTTTCGCGTGGGGTTGTTGCACGGGCGGTTGCCCAGTG
>Ga0208819_1000796_pt1 | contig 19823 bp, 19 predicted proteins | sample June2015DPH_11_1_3_FD_184707 | JGI IMG/M metagenome (GOLD analysis project Ga0208819, IMG submission 184707) | Peatland microbial communities from SPRUCE experiment site at the Marcell Experimental Forest, Minnesota, USA - June2015DPH_11_150... | ecosystem: Environmental > Terrestrial > Soil >...
CCCGCGTAACCTGCTCGCACTGCCACGCGGACCAGCGGCTGAATGCGCGCTTTGCCCTCCCCGCGGGCCGCGTGTCAAGCTATGAAAACAGCTACCATGGCTTGGCGGCGCAGGCCGGTTCCCAGACCGTTGCCAATTGCGCGTCCTGCCACGGTGTACACAACATCTTGCCCTCTGCCGATCCTCGTTCCACCATCGCCAAGGCCAATCTTGCCGCCACGTGTGGTAAATGCCATCCGGACGCCGGGAAGACGTTTGCCCTTGGGCCGGTCCACGTGCTGCCGGCCTCGGCGGCCGAAAGTCGCTGGCTTTTCTACGTGCGGCTGTTCTATCTCTTTACCATTCCCACCGTCGTAGGGTTCATGCTACTGCACAATCTCCTGGACTGGCTGCGCAAGCTGCGCCGCCATGTCGCCCGGTACCGCCTGGTCCAAACACCTCTCCGCTTTACCCTGAGCGAGCGGGTTCAGCATGCGCTGCTGCTGATCAGCTTCATTACGTTAGTGATTACGGGCTTCATGTTGAAGTTCCCGGAAAGCTTCTGGGCGGCGCCGCTGGTGAGGTGGGAGAAGGGCTTGCCGATACGCGGCCTTGTGCATCGCATCGCGGGGGTAGTGTTGATCGGGGCGGGCTTCTATCACCTTCTCTATCTCGTCTTCACTCAGGAGGGGCGGCGAGACCTGCGTGGCATGTTGCCCAGGGTCCGAGATATGCGCGAGGCGGTCCAGACCGTGGGCTATAACTTGGGGTACCGCCGGGAAGCTCCGCCTTACTCCAAATTCAATTACGCGGAGAAGCTCGAGTACTGGGCCCTGGTCTGGGGGACCGTGGTCATGGCGGTCACGGGCATTTTCCTTTGGGCGCACAACTTCGTGCTTGAATACCTCTCCAAGGTCTGGCTCGACATCGCCACGGCCGTCCACTACTACGAGGCCATCCTGGCCACCCTCGCCATTGTCATCTGGCACTTCTACGCCGTCATCTTTGATCCGGAAGTTTACCCCCTGAAGTGGACCTTCGTGAGCGGCCGCGCGCCTGAGCACGAGGTGAGAGAAGAAGAGGAAGAAGCCGCGCCCAAAGCTGCTCCGGAATCAAAATAAGTCAGTTGTCGTCAGGAGCGCGGGCTTCTAGCCCGCACGGAGTGCGGCCAAGGAGGGCCGCGCTCCCAGGGGTATGCGCTTGAGACTGAGCCATTACGGTTCTTGCTTCTTTGTTATGGCCCCTAACAGGCTGCGGAAAAACCCGTCTGGCCTGTCATTCCGAGGAGCCGCAGGCGACGAGGAATCTCGCATTGTCTTGAAAATACTCAGAGCGGGATTACTCCGCGGCTTTTTAATCGTGAATATTAATAGACATTTGGATGTTTGTCGTGTTTAGAGCCGCGGAGTAATGCGCTGCGCGCCCAACTCCGCGCTTGTATCTACCCTCTGCGGCCAGTCAGTGTATAATGACAGTATGGGAAACCGTGTGATCCACATCTCGGCCACGGAAGCGGCAAGCGATTTTGCCGCGTTATTGGATCATGTACGCGCTGGCGACGAAGTTGTCATCGAGCACGATGCACGTCCGGTCGCGGTGCTGCGCCCTGCCGCGCCCGCGCCCTCCCTTGACAAAACCTTCGCGGCCATCGCCCAAGACGTCCCGGACGAAGAATGGGAGCGCGTCCCCAGGGACCTCGCCAAGAACCTCGATCATTACCTCTACGGAACCTCGAAAGTAACTTCATGAATCGCATCTTCGCGGACACCAGCCACTGGATCGCCCTTTTCAATCCGCGCGACGAACTTCACGCCAGAGCTGTGGCCGCTGCCCAGAGCCATTCTGACGATCAAATGGTCACCAGCGAGATGGTCCTGGTTGAATTCTTGAACGGGTTTAGCGACCGCGGACCTCGCCTTCGCGCCGCCGCTTCGAAAGCAGTCAAGGCTCTGCGAAGCGGCCCCAACGTGACGGTGATACCCCGGACGAGCGATCAGTTCGAAAGGGCATTGAGCCGATACGAGGAGAGGATTGACAAGGACTGGAGTCTTACCGACTGCGCCAGCTTCTTGATCATGGAAGCGGAGGGGATTGGAGCTGCCCTGACCCACGATCAGCACTTCGCCCAGGCTGGTTTCCAAGCCCTGTTGCGTTGATTGCGCCCGAAGTCCCCGCTCGTCAATCTGAAACCCTCAATCGGCAATCATCTATCCCTAGTCCCGAGCCCCTTTCTTGTCCTCAATCAGCAATCGGCAATCATCGATTGCCAATGCCAAGCCCCCGGCCCGAAACCCGTATCCCGTGCCCCGTGTCCCATATCCCGGTCCCTCCGACCTCGGACTTCCGACCCCGGACTTCGGACTTTGTCTTCGGCGGTGGCCTCCACAAAGTCGAGCCCAAAGAACCCGCCCAAATCCCCGCCCGCGTGGTGCTCGAAAGCATCGACACTCACCTGCGCATCGAACAGCAGGAAAGCAAGTAGCGCGGACCGCCGATTTTGCGGTCCGCGTCTTTTCCGTAGTTATTATCGCCACCGTGCCGTATTCTATCGCGGTGTCGAAACTCCGGCGTCCTTTTCTTTCCGATCGATATTTCTTTATCGTCGTGCGCCTGCTCACGCGGCGAGAGAAATTCACCGAGCCTGATTTCGCCCTGTTGGCGCGAGCCTTCAACCGAGCGCGGGCACTGCACCCTTTTCACCTGACAGCTTGGGTCTTTCTCCCCGAACACTGGCACTGCATTTGCGCGCCGGTGTATCCGGTAACGATTTCACTGGCCATGAAGTCGGTGAAGCAGAGCTCGATGAGCGCGGTCAACCAGCGCCGGGGCGCGGAGGGCGAACTGTGGCAACCCAGGTTCTTCGACCGCGCCCTGCGCACTGTCAAGGAATACAACGAAAAGGTCGAATACATTCACCTAAACCCGGTGAGGGCCAGTTTGGTCAGGCGCCCGGAAGATTGGCGATGGTCAAGTTACAACGAATACGCCGGCATGAGCTCCGGCGAATCCGTCAGCCGACGGACAGTTTGATCGTAGACCGCGTGAGAATGCCCTCCGACGCGCGCGCACGAATTTGATCGCTCCATCAGGGCGCCGAAAAGACGCGGACCACAAAAGCGGTGGTCCGCGCTACCGGCTTTTTGCGGAGGATTGTTAAAACTGCCACCGCTGCAGTCAAGATTCCCTCCGATCCGCGCACCCAACAGTCGCACCTCGCCCTGAGCAATGAATCCTGTGCGAAGAAAGAGACCTCCTTTGACGGTCAAACCGTCGCCGACGATGGGCCCAGTTCGGCTGCCGTTCAGGTACAGTGCGGGAAGTTGCGCAGACGCCAAGTTGATTTCCTGCGGCACACAGCAGTGTAAGAGGGATAGGGGGAAGGGTACCTTGACGTAAGAAAGATCCAACGTACCGGTTACCAATGCGCCGAAGAGTTTGATTCCCCTGGAGTCGACCTTTTCCACGGCTGCCAGATTTGTACACAGCCAGTAAATGCGGTCCGCGCGCACCTCACATTTCGGCACCCATTCTTCGTCTTTTGAAGCGTCCTCCGGACTGTTGTTGATGGCCTGGTTCGGCCCACAGCTCGCGATATCGCCTCCAACGACCGCGCGGAGGAGCTTTGTTTCGGCTTCGTTGAGATCGCCGAACCGATTCGTGGCCAGGGCGATCAGCTCTTCGGCTGCTTGGTCAGGATAATTGGCCGGGATCATGCATTGACCTCATTAGCGAGGGGCGGGCGCCGACATCGTCTGCTGGCGCAGAGGGCAGTACCGCCGCCTTCAGCAAATATCAAGCGTATCCGCAACTACACGCGCAGTTAGCACTATTTCGAACTCAAGCAGTTGCAGTTTATCACTACCCGCACGTTGCGTCGCACGGGAACTCTGTCTTCGGGACCATTCAGTCTCCCGGGAAACTGGTGGAAGCAGGTAGCGCGGACCGCCGATTTTGCGGTCCGCGTCTTTTCCGTAGTTATTATCGCCACCGTGCCGTATTCTATCGCGGTGTCGAAACTCCGGCGTCCTTTTCTCTCCGATCGATATTTCTTTATCGTCGTGCGCCTGCTCAGGCGGCGAGAGAAATTCACCGAGCCTGATTTCGCCCTGTTGGCGCGAGCCTTCAACCGAGCGCGGGCACTGCACCCTTTTTACCTCTCACCTTAACCCGGTGCGGGCCGGTTTGGTCAGGCGCACGGAAGATTGGCGATGGTCAAGCTACAACGAATGCGCCGGCACGAGCGCCAACGAACAAAAGGAACGCTGCGGTTTGATCGTCGACCGCGTCAGAATGCCCTACGGTCCGCGCGCACGAATTTGATCGCTCCATGACGGGGCCGAAAAGACGCGAACCACAAAAGCGGTGGTCCGCGCTACCTGCTCTGGGCAGTTGACGGGGCACTCGGAAACAATCAATTTGACCCGTTCAAACGTAACGTCTGACTCCTCCGAAGTCCCCTTCGAGGGAGATTGTGCTGGTACAGCATTCGCTGGGATTGATCGCGAGTAACGCCGCAGGGTTTAGTATTACCGATTCCTGTTGATAAATCCCCTTGTCACCACTGAACTGGGCATCGCCCAGGAGCGCTGGTGGCGCATGCGTTGTCGTTAATGTATGCGCCCCAATGCTCCGTCATCTGTGCAGAGTTGGGTTAGCCACGCATTGGGACAGTCCATGGACGGTTTGGGAGGGGGTAGTGCAGAGGTAGGCGTACTTTGCGTCACTCCGCGGCTTTTAATCCGCTGGCATCGCGCCGTTCTGACTCACTCAAGAATTGTCGCAACCTTCGCCAGAACCTCGTCCATGATCGCATCGGGTACGTTTTCCAGCTTTCTGCCGTTGCGCGCGCCGAGATCGAGCGCGTGGGGCTGGTCGCAGCGGACAACGCCGGTTGTTTTAGTACCGGCACCTGTCAGAGATACCGCAAATCCGGCGGTCCGCGCGAAGTTCCCGCCGCTGGTGATGGGGAGAACCACGGGCACCTTGGTGAGTTGGTTAAAGGCGTCGGGGGAGATGATCAAGACAGGGCGCCGGCCCTTTTGCTCGTGTCCTTCCGCGGGATCAAGGCCCACCACCCAGATTTCGCCACGTCTCATCAGATCAGCTCCCGACCCACCGGCTGGTTATCGAGCCATTCCCGATCCTCTTTTGTGCGGCGGGCCTTGGAGTCGCACTGGGCGAGCAGTTCGTCCAGGGTGTAGCGGGGCCGTTTTGGCGGCTCCAACACCAGCCGGCCGCGTTCGATGGCAATGCCGAGCTTTGCTCCCGGCCGCAAGCCCAGGACGTCGAGCACGGCGCGCGGTACCGCCAGCATGACCGAGCCGCCTACCTTGCGCAGATTGGTTGTGTGCATAGCCATTCCTTTCGATTATATTTCAATATAACACCTTGCATGAGGATTCACAACCCTGGCAGCTTTGTTGCGTCTGCGCTGTCCCTTCTGTGGCGCGGAGGGCAGCTTCGAGGCCGCGGCTGACGATGATTAACACTATCCGGGCCATGCCGGTGGGTTACGAACAATCCACTTGGCCGTATTACTACCCGTAGAACTGCAACCCCTGACTCCCCCGAAGTCCCCTTCGAGGAAGATTGTGCTGGCACAGCACTCGCTGGGATTGACCGCGAGTAACGCTGTAGTGTTGACCTTACCGATCAAGCCCCGAATGGTCGCCTATTCATAAGCAACTGTGTGTGATCCTGCCCCAGACCGGCGACGTTTCTTCGATGTCGGCCTCCAGCCCAGAGAGCTCAAGCCCGAATTCGGCGGGCTGGCGCAGACGGTGGTTTTCACAGTCTGCGATCTCCCGAAGGAACGCCCAAAGCCATGCGCAAGAAATAGGACCCATCTCGACCTGACTGACGACCCGACAACTTCCCCTCGGGAAGTCGCAGACCTCCAAAAAGGGGGTCTGCTCCAGCCGGCGGGAACGACCGCGAAAGGTTTGCGAAGTGGATCCCCGCTTTCGCGTCAATGACGGGGCCTTGTAGAGTCTGTGTGAAAACCTTGGCTGACGCGCTGTAGCGGCGCTCTATGAGCGCCGAAGCCCTTCATTTCCAAGGCGGCGGTCATAGACCGCCGCTACAAATCAAGTTTTCACACAGACTCTTGTAGCCCCCATGTCTAGCAAATGACGCCACTGCCGGGGAAGCCAAAGGCCACTTGGCCACATAGTCGGCTTCCCGCGGATTTGGTTTGGGTACAGGAGCGACGAGGGGCGGTCCAGGATTTGCCCGCTAAGGATGATCACAATGACATGTTGACCGAAATGTCGCCCCCTGGCGCGCCCACAGCCCCGACTTGGACCAAACGACCTACGCCGAAAATCGCACCCCTTCACCGAATGCAGTGGGCACCGAGATCCTCTGCCTTATTTGTAAGCAAAGATCTCGGCATAGAGGATGAGGGCGATGATGCCGAGCCCGATCGTCAGGGCCGTGAAGCCGAAACGGCGCCAAAACTGAACGACGACCGGCGGCGGAGCGGGCATCAGACGTTTTTCCAGTTCACCCTGCTCGAGCAGTTCCCGGTACTCGCGCGGCCGGTCGAGCTTGAACTTTTCCAGCGGCTCACCGCCGGTAAACACCACCGTATCGATGGGAAATCTCTCCGGCCGGAAGTGCGTGTTGAAGAAGTGCACGGTGAAGATGAATCCCACGGCCAGCAGCGCCTCGTCACTGTGGATGATGGTGGCCACGTTGATCAACCGGCCGGGCAGCAGGCGCGTGAAGAATTCCGGGAACCAAAGGAATAACCCAGTGGTGCCGATCACCGCCACGCCCCAAAGCACCGCGAAGTAATCAAATTTCTCCCAGTACGTCCAGCGGCCGTATTCGGGGCGCGGCCCTCTGCCCACAAACCATTTGAGCGAAGCGACGAACTCCCGCCAGTCGGTGCGATTGAACACGGTACTCTCACGATTGAAGATGAACTGCCGCCAGCTCTTACCGCTCGCCCGGCGCTGGCGGGCCACGTCCCAGAAGTGCAAGCCGAAATAGGCGAAGGTGAGCACAGCGCAGAACCGGTGGATGACCCCGGCGGCCTCGAACCCTCCCAGCAAGTGTGACAGCACCTGCGCCCAGCGCGTATAAGAGAACTTCAGCATCATGCCTGTCAGGGCCAAGCCCAAGAAACTGGCGATGACCATGAGATGCAGGTTGCGGTCGAACGGCCGGAAGCGGCGCACGTAGGCCACGCCGTTCGCATTGCCGTTGGCCTTCAATTCCCGGCTGTACTTCAGCGAGCGCGGCAGCCAGGCCACCGTATGCATACCGGCTACGATCAGTGTGCCCATCAACAGCGAGGTCATTCCCCAGAAAGTGAGAAACAGGAAGGGATACTTTTTGGGATCGTGGTGAGTGGCGTGCGTCAGATATCCCGCAAAGCGGCGGTTGGACCCTGGATGGCACTGGCCGCAGGTCTTCACGACATTGGCGCGGCTGAGCCGGGAGGCGGGGTCGGTGACCGGGCGGATGTCATGAGCTCCGTGACAGTCGTAGCACTTGGCGGTTTTTACGTAACCCAGCTTGGAGACCTTGCCGTGGTACGTCTCGAAGTAGGTCGTGGCGATGGCCTCATGACAACGACCGCATTGCTCCATGATGTGGAGGCGGAAGTCCGAGAAATCGGTCCGCTTGATGGTGTGCGCGGAGTGGCAGTCGTTGCACACCGGCAGGGGCTTGGCCGTCTTGGTCACCGCTGGCGAATGGACGCTGGCGGTGAAGGCCTCGTAGATCCCCTGGTGGCAGCGACCGCAGGTGGTGGCCACATTCTTGGGATTCACGCTGGAGCGTGGATCGCGACGGGGCAACTCATCATGAGGCGTATGGCAGTCGGCACAGTTCGCCGTCACGGTCAGGCCACTTTGCAGCAAACCCTTGCCGTGGATGCTCTCCTCGTAATTCTCCACCACGTTGCTTTGCGTCCCTTTATAACGGACCGCCGCCTGCTGCCCCGTGCGATGGCACTTGCCGCACAGAGCTGGAACATTGCGGGAAAAGGTCGGCGAGCGGGGATTGTTCCGGCTCAGGACTGCATGCGTGCCGTGACAGTCCGCACAGGCGGGCCCATCCGGGCTGCCCTTGGCCAACAACTGTCCATGAATGCTCTGCTGAAACTGTTCGACGGCACTGGCGTGGCAAGTCGAGCAATCGACCCGGGCTGTTATAGTGGCGCAGGGCCGGAGCAGGGATGGGTCGCCGCCTGTATGGCATTGCACGCAAGCTACTCGGACATGCCGCGAGGCGGAGAGTTCCTGCTCGTTGACGAACAGGGAGCGCATGCGGCCGCCACTGGCGGTTTTCAACTCCGGGTTGCCATGGCAGCGCTGGCAGTCGAGGTCTGCCATCCCCTGCGCATAAAAGACTCGCCGGATCTTGTGAGGCTCGTGGCAGTCCACACAGACGGGGATCAGGTGCGGCTGCTTCTCCCACAATTCGCCGCGAATGACTTTGCGGTGCACCGTCTCAATCAGCGCATGGCACTTCGTGCAGGTCCGGGTGATGTTCTGTTTGGAAATCGAAGACCGGGGGTCGGTGTGGGGCAAAACGAAATGCGCAGTATGGCAACTGGTACAAACCGCCGTGACGATCAGGCCGCGGCGGAACAAGCCCTCGCCGTGGATGCTTTCCGTATAGTTTTCCAGGATCTTGTCCTGGGGGATGTTGTGAGTAAGCTGGACGGGAGTGCCTTCGTGGTGACAACGGCCACACAAAAGGGGGATCTGGGTGATCGCGGTGGGAGAACCGGGATCGGAAGGCCGCAGGATGTTGTGAGTTCCGTGACAATCCGTGCAGCGAGGGGCCAGCGGGTCACCCCGTCTCGCCGCCTTCCCGTGCAAGCTTTCCGAATGCTGCTTTGTTTCATCGGCGTGGCAAGTGCCGCAGTCAACCGGCTGGAGCTTTTCGGGATGGGGAAACTCCTTTCCAGCCAGATCAGCGTGGCAACTGGTGCACTCAAGTGTAGCGTGCGGCGAGGCCCGCAGGGTAGCCTCGTTGAAGGGGGGTGGCATTCCCGGCTGCCGCTTGCCTGTGCGGGGGCCGGCTGCGTGGCAATCCATGCAAGGCTTGCTTCCCGGCAAGGGCTTGGCTTGCTGGGCTTCCAGGGACACAGCAAGGAGGACAGCAGCGAGGCCAGCAGCGCCGATAGTGACCAAAAGACGCTCTTGCCCTCTGAGACTCATGCCATTTGTCCGAGGCCCCGCGCAATCATGGTGGAATTTCACAGCACCTCATACGTCCAGCAAATGTCCATAATGACTAAAAGACTCTCTTGCCTCCCGAAACTCGTCGCATTTGTCCGAGGCGCCGCGCAATCGTGGTAGAATTTCACAGCATCACATGCTTCGAGCAATTCGGTTGCCAGGCGAATTCGCGTCGCGAATTGGGGCAGTGGTGTCATTTGCGAGACTGGGGCGCTCCAGGCCGCAGTCATTCCCGCGAATCCACTCCGCAAACCTTGGGAAATGCGCTGTTCACGGACTGGATTCCCGCTTTCGCGGGAATGACCGGCGTTTCGTAAAGGATGATATTCCAAATGACACCACTACCCGTATTGGAAACGCCTCTCTGACCTAACTTCCAACTGTCTCCCCAGCCACTCCGCGGCCCGGCAAAAAACGCCTCAATTGATCTGGTTTAGACCTTCACTCGGCAGGGAAATTCTCCGATAATAGGGAAACAAGAGGTGCACCCCTGAGGGGGAGAGGTCTCTCCAATGGTGAGCGGCAGAGCCCGTCCTCGACATGGCGTAGCGCTTTGGTGTCTTCGCAGGGCTGCCACCCTTTGTGGGTTGCTTCTCACCACCACGTTTTCCGCCTCGGCCCTTCCCCGGTGGCCAGGGCCCCAGCAACTCGCGGGGCAGGATTTGCTGCTCACGGTCCTGGATGAAAACGGTGTGACCGTGCCCTCGGCACGCCTGACGCTTACCGACCAACCGAACTCTTTTGTCCAAAAAGCTGAGACTGATTACGCGGGCCGTTATCAATTTTCCAACCTTACCCCCGGAGTCTATTCCTTGCGGGTTGAGAAAGAAGGGTTCTTCGTGTTCAACTCCAATGACGTCCGCGTCGTTGAAACGAGCAACTTGGAGGTCACGCTGAATCACACCAAGGAATACGTGGAATCGGTCAATGTGGTTTACTCGCCGCCAGCCATCGATCCCCAAAAAACTTCGGCCAGCGAGGCCCTGAGTAGCCAGGACATTATCAATCTCCCCTACACCGTAGGTCGCGATATCCGCTACGCCTTGCCGATGCTGCCCGGCGTTCTTCAGGACGGCTATGGGCAGCTTCACGTGGCTGGGGCGAGCACGCATCAAATCTTTGATCAGCTCGACGGATTCAATATCTCGGATCCGGCAACGGGGTTGTTTGACCTGCGAGTGAGCGTGGATGCCCTCCAGTCGGCGGAAGTTCAGAGCGGCCGTTACTCCGCCGAGTACGGAAAGGGCTCCGGGGGATTGGTGAGCTTAAAAACGGTGATGGGGGACGACCATTTTCGCTTCTCAGCCACGGATTTCATTCCCTCAGTTCAGGGCCAGAAGGGCATCCACATCAAGACCTGGACACCGCGAGTGACTGTCTCCGGCCCGCTTCGCAAGGACAAGGCCTGGTTCCTGAACGCAGCCGACGGTAACTACGACTTGAACGTCATCAAAGACCTTCCTGCCGGCGCGGACCGTGGCACAGCTTGGCGCATCAGCAACCTCTCCAAGGTGCAGGTGAACTTGACCCCCTCCAATATCCTCACCGCGAGCTTCCTGGTGAATGAGTTCCGGGCGGACCATCTGGGGCTGTCGCGGTTCACTCCCCTGGACACCACCCTCGACAGCAGGGACTCCGCCTACCTGTTCACGCTCAAGGACCAGCACCTTTCCCCCGGCGGGACGCTTGTCGAGGTAGGAGGGGCTTACAGCGAATATCGCACAGCACTCCAACCGCTGGGCACGATGCAATATGTCATCAGCCCGGAGCAAGACAGCGGCAACTACTTCGAGGCCACGGACGGGCGCGCTGGCCGCGTGCAGGGAATCGCCAACATCTTTCTTCCACCCAGAAACTGGCAGGGCCGGCACGAGTTCAAAATCGGGTTGGATCTCGACCGCATCACCGACCGCCAGTCTTATGAGCGGCGGCCGATCGAGATCGTGCGCGAAGATGGCACTCTTTCCCAGGAGATTACCTTCCAAAACCGGGCGCCATTTACGAAGGACAATTTCGAGTCCACCGGCTACGCTCAGGACCGCTGGTCGCTTTCCGACCGCCTGCTGCTGGAGCCGGGGATGCGCTTTGATTGGGATGATGTTATCCGGGATTTCCTGGTCTCCCCCCGTCTGGCCTCCAGCTACCTTCTGAGCCGAAGTGGTGACACGAAGCTCTCCGGCGGTGTCGGCCTTTATGGTGACGCGACGAATCTCGATATGCTCACGCGCTCCCTGAGCGGGCAGCGCACCGACTTCTTCTACGACCTGACGGGCCAGACGCTTCTCCGGCCACCCGTTGTGACCTCGTTCGTGGTCGATGAGCGGATGCTCAAGATTCCTCGCTTCACCCATTGGAGCCTGGGCGTTGAAAGGAAAATGCCGCACTCGATTTACTTCCAACTTCAGTTCCTCGAGAAGCGCGGACGCGACGGCTGGACTTTTGTCAACCAGGGCAGCGGCTTCAGCGGCAATTTCCGGTTGGAAGGTCTGAAGCAGGACCGCTACGACTCCGTGGAGATTTCCACGCGCCACACTTTCAAGGGCAGCCACGTGGTCTTCGCTTCTTACACGCGCTCCAGGGCCCACTCCAACGCTGTCTTTGACTTCAGCATTGATAGCCTGCTGTTCAGCCCGCAGGCGGGCGGGCCGCTCCCCTGGGACACGCCGAATCGCTTTCTCTCCTGGGGTTGGATGCCCCTGCCCGGGAAGTTCGATCTCGCCTATTCGCTCGATTGGCGCGACGGATTTCCCTTCAGCCTGGTGAACCAGAACCAGCAACTCGTAGGTGCTCCAGACTCCAGGCGTTTCCCCCAGTATTTTTCTCTGGACCTGCAACTGGAGCGGCGCATTCGCTTGTTCGGATTCTTGTGGGCGCTGCGGGCGGGATTCAACGACATCACCAATCGGTCCAACCCCTCGGCGGTGAACAACAACGTGGACTCTCCGGATTTCCTGACCTACGGCGGCATCCAGGGCCGCGCCCTGACAGCCAGGGTTCGTCTCCTGGGCCGGAAGTAGCAAAATCCGCGCCAAGGTAGTTCACAGTCTATCCTCGGCCAAGCAGTGAACGCAGAAATTCCTTGCAAGACGCCAAGAATTTCCAGAATAGTGCTGTACGGGACTTTGCTCAAAGGAGGTTGCACATGGTTTCCCCAGGGGAGGGAGCTCACGCAAGGAAGTCCAGGGTCTCATAAACAGGATCGGCGAGGCGTGGCTGGGAGGGCGTACAGGGGAGTTGAACGAATACTTTCACAAACGGGGGTCCGTGGTCGCTACTTGCTTGAAAAGGTCTGCGCCAGCGAGCGCGTTATCGAACGAATAGTGTTGCTAGAAGACTTCCGAGAAAGGAGACCAGCAAGGTCAAACCAATCGCCCCGAATACAAGTCGTCTTCTTCTTAGCACTGACTCGTACCGTTTCTTTCCATCGCCGAAAACGAAGACTCCTGCCGGAAAGCACTTTTTCCTTATCCATTTGGGGAATACGACGCCGAATAGTAACAAATCACCAACAATTATAAAGGCTGACCCGAGATGCGGATGTTCGTGTCTATGAAATATTATGAAACCCATGGCGACCAGTATAGTTCCTGCCCCCCAGCACACGCCGGCGATTCCGTAAGTTGTTGGGCTGGAATAAGCGAGTGCGGAAAATGGTTGTCCCATAGACTCAAATACACCTTCTAACTCGTCGGCAACGCCAAGGACCTGTTTATCGTCTTGTCCCTCAACCTCGTAGTCGACGGCTCCGGTGAAGTCATGGCTGGGGTTGAGGTTTACTTCTGCTCTTAATCCTTCCCAGGGGCGGGTTTCCTGCTCACCGGTAATTCTTAAGGAGCAGATAGCGCGTGATGCGCGATTAGGAAAATCCAGCAGTTGCTTCACATCTTCCAGGTGTATGCTGGAACCATCAGATAGTGATATCGCGAATCCCAATCTTCCACATGCTCGTTCCAGCACCCTCACCAACTGCCCTAGTGCAGATTCATCCAGGACGAACGCGATGCGCAGAGATCTTCTCTTTGTCGTCTTCACCTAGGTTACCTATTGGCTTATCTTATCACGACCCGCGCCTGGCGGGTAGTGCAGACATGAGCTTCTCCAGCACGCCTGCGATCTCCCCAGGTGCCTGCGGAGTTGTGGGAACCACCGAAAAGCCGAAGAGGTTTTGGTCACCGGAACTCTGCGCTCAGAACCGCAGCGACCCTTCCCGCTGTGCAGGATCAGGACGACAGGAGCCAGGGTCGACATGAGGCACCGGTGCCTTCTTCAGCAGGGTGTCAACGGGCCTCCAGAAAAGACTCTTGACAAGCTATGCTTAATGGAATAGCCTACAAAATGATGCCGGACGGCTCGGCCATGACCGCAGAGACCTCACGAATGACCGCTCCATCTGTGTCTCAAAACCGACACTATGTCTTTGCTCACCCTTCGCCCGCGACAAGCGTAGTGACTTTAAAAAATGAACGAACCATGCTGGAATGTCTATGAAAACAAAGGAGCGCTGTCGAAAACTTGCCCATGAAGCGGGAATGTGCATGAAAACAAAGCTAGTTAGCCCTTAAAGCCGGGAATGTTGGTGAAAACAAAGGTACTTAGTAGGCGGCAGCCGGCGGGTAGCTGGTGGTGGGTAGGGGAGAGCGAGTGGGAAGGGACTAAAGGCCGCGTACCAAGGCGCCGGAGCATTCAGGCCAGGAGGGGCGAAAAAATCTAGCCCGGAGCGCGAGAAGCTGTGGAACAACTTGACGCTCTTTTCATTTGTGAGCTAAGGTCTAGCGGAGGGGCTATTTGCGAGCGCGTCCTGACAAACTCGAGACCTGGAGCGGCGTCCCGCATCAAACCAGCGGAAGACAAATGTGATGAAGATCTTTGAGCTCACCAAGGCCTTAATCAACATCGAATCCGTGACGGGCCACGAGCGCGCCTGCGCCGAGTTCCTGCGTGGTTATCTTGTGGCGAGAAACTTCCAAGTGGAGCTCCAGCCGGTCTCACGAGATCGCTCCAACGTCTTCGCAAAGACCGGAAAGCCGGATGTTGTTTTGAGCACGCACATCGACACCGTCCCTCCTTTCCTTCTCGCCCGCGAGGACGAGGAGTTCATTTATGGGCGCGGAGCATGTGACGCCAAGGGGAGCCTGGCCGCGCAGATCGTGGCGGCTGAACGGCTGGTGAGCGAAGGGGTGACTGACTTCGGCCTGCTCTACCTGGTGGGAGAGGAAACCACGAGCGACGGCGCGCGAGAGGCGAACCTGCATCCACCCGGCTCCCGCTACCTTATTAACGGTGAGCCCACGGAAAATAAACTGGTGGTGGGGTCGAAAGGTAACCTGCGGCTGGACATTCGATGCAAAGGTAAGATGGCGCACTCGGCTTACCCGCACCTCGGTGAATCCGCCATTGATAAGTTGCTCGATGTGCTCGTTGATTTGCGGAAGGTTCCGCTGCCCCATGATCCCTTGCTGGGCCCTGCCACGCTGAACATCGGCCACATCTCCGGCGGCCGGGCTGCAAACGTTGTGCCGGACCAGGCCGCGGCCCAGATCCTGATTCGGACCGTCAACGGCACGGAGGAGCTGCGGCGCAAGATTTCGGAGTTGCTCGCAGGGCGGTGTGAGTTTGAGTTCGTCCGCGATACGCCGACCCTGCGCATGGAGAAACTGGACGGCTACAAGACCGACGTGGTGTCCTTCACCACCGACCTGCCGGCCTTGACCCGATGGGGCCAGCCCGTGTTGCTGGGGCCGGGTTCGATCCTCGTAGCCCACACTGAGCATGAGTGCGTTCGCAAAGCTGAGTTGATCGAGGCCGTCGACCTTTATTGCCGGCTTGTCCATGAGCTGAAAAAGACAGTCGAGAGTCGAGAGTCGAAAGTCGAGAGTTAACGCCGGGGTGGGGCCAACCAGAATCGAGCTGGTCCAGAAGGCTAAGCTGTCATTCCGAGCGGAGCGAGGAATCTTGCTCTGATCTTTCCTTCGCGATCCACCCGAAGCAGAGCGAGATTCCTCGCTCCGCTCGGAATGACAGGGTTGGGTGAAGTTGTTGGGGAGTTTCAGAGAGAGTCGGGGGCAGAAAGACAGTCTACAGCCGAGAGTCGACTCTTGACTCTCGACTCTCGACTCTTGACTTGTCTGACAAAGGAGTTGTTATTGAATGGTAAAGAAGATTGAAGTCGGCATCCTGGGCGCGACGGGAATGGTCGGCCAGCGCTTTGTGAGCTTGCTCGAACACCATCCCTGGTTTGAAGCCCGATGGCTGGCAGCCTCGGACCGGTCGGCAGGGCGAACTTATGCGGAGGCTTGCAACTGGCGCTTGTGCGAACCCCTGCCCAAAGCCGCAGGCGAGCTTCCCGTGCATGAATGCAAACCGGGCCACGCGCCGCAGTTGCTCTTCTCCTCGCTTGATTCCAAGGTTGCGGGTGAAGTCGAAAGGGAATTTGCGCAGGCGGGCCACGTGGTGGTCTCGAATTCCAGCAATTACCGCATGGAACCGGACGTCCCCTTGTTGATTCCGGAAGTGAACCCCGAGCATCTGGCCCTGGTGCGAATCCAGAGAAAACGGCGCGGGTGGAAGGGCATGATCGTCACCAACCCGAACTGCACGGCGGTCGGTCTGGTGATGTCGTTGGCTCCGTTAGAAAAGGCTTTCGGCCTCGAGAAGGTGCTGATGACCAGCATGCAGGCGGTTTCCGGCGCCGGTTACCCAGGCGTGCCCACGCTGGATATTCTCGGCAACGTGATCCCTCATATTTCGGGGGAAGAGGAAAAGGTGGAGCGCGAGACGCGCAAGCTGCTGGGGAAATTCGTGGATGAAACGGTCGAGCCCGGCGACTTCGTGGTGAGCGCCCACTGCAACCGCGTGCCGGTCGAGGACGGCCACACCGAGTCGATATCGATTTCTCTGAAGTGCAAGGCGTCAGTGGAGGAATTAATTGGGGTGTGGCGGAAATTTCGCTCGCTTCCTCAGGAGCGAGGTTTGCCGTTTGCCCCCAAGCATCCCATTATCGTGCGCGAAGAGCGGGACCGCCCGCAGCCCAAGTTTGACCTCGCGGTCGAGCACGGGATGGCCATCGTGGTGGGTCGCGTGCGGCTATGCCCAGTGCTTCAGTTCAAGTACACCGCCCTCAGCCACAACACCATTCGCGGCGCTGCCGGCGCGGCTCTACTGAATGCGGAGTTGATGAAGTCCGAGGGGTATTTGGATTAGGCCCCGCAAGGTTGCAGAGGCGAGTTTCGTGAGCGAGCGGTAAGTTGTGGGTCAACCCCCCTCACCCTGAAGCTTATTTGCTGCCGAAGTGGAGAAAATGGGAGGACGAAGCGAATGAAGTTTGAACGCATAACGATTGACCCCAATGTATGCACCGGGAAACCCTGTATCCGCGGACTTCGTTTTCCGCTCTCCCGCCTCCTCGGGCTACTCGCTTCCGGTGAGAGCAAAGAATCGATCCTCAAGGCCTATCCTTACCTGGAGGCTGGGGACATCGACGAAGCTTTGCGGTACGCTGCGTATCTTGCTGAGGAACCGCATCCGTCTCAGGCCCCTCGGTGGTGAATGATGATCAACCTCGCACTGCTCGGCTACGGGAAAATGGGCAAGACGCTGGCGCAGCTTGCGCCGCAGAGGGGCTTCGAAGTGCGCTTGGTGATGGATATTGACGTCAACGCGCAAGGCCGGGGCATCACGCGCGAGAGATTCCAGGGTATCGACGTCTGCGTGGACTTCACCACACCGGATGCGGCTTTCGAGAACATCTGTCGTGTCGCGGCGCTGGGTGTGAATCTCGTGGTAGGGACAACGGGTTGGCATAACCGGCTGGAGGAAGTGCGGAAGATCATCGAGAGCGCCGGCGTCGGCATGGTTTACGCCGCGAATTTTTCCATCGGCGTGAATCTGTTCTACCGGCTGGCCCGCGCGGCGGCGGAAATCTTTGCCCCCTTCGCGATGTACGACCCTTACCTCACCGAAGCTCATCACAAGTTCAAGAAGGACGCGCCCTCCGGCACGGCGCTCGAAATCAAACGCCAGATTCAACCCGAATTCAAAAGCCGCGAGATTCCCGTGACCAGCGTGCGCGCGGGTTACATTCCCGGCACGCACGAGTTGGGCTTCGACTCCGAGGCGGATACAATTATCCTCCGGCACACGGCCCGCGGCCGCCAGGGGTTTGCTGAAGGCGCCCTCTACGCGGCACGCTGGGTGGTGGGCAAGAAGGGCTTTTTCAGCTTCGCGGAGGTGTTGAAGCCCAGTTAAAGGCTGAGCCTTTTCATGGAGGATTTCCATTTTGCGATCCTGACGGAGTTTGAATTCACCCTCAAGGCTAGGAGGAAGAAGGCGGCTTATGAAGACGTTTTCAGCGTACGTCGAATGGGACCCTGAATCGGCGCTGTATGTTGGGATCGTGCCCGGCATTCCTGGGGCGCATACTCAGGCTGCTACGCTCGACGAGTTGCAGAAGAATTTGAAAGAGGTCCTGGAATTGTGCCTCCAGGAATACAAAGGCTCACTCGACGAGCTCCCTCACTTCGTGGGGCTGCAGCAGATTGAGGTCCTGGCGTGAGCCGCTTGCCAACGGTCGGCTTCCGGCAGATGGAGAGGGTTCTTTTCCGTCTGGGCTTTGAGGCCGTTCGCCAGAAAGGCAGCCACGTCTTTTACCGCCAGCCCGACGGGAGGACAACGACAGTTCCCAACTACCCCGGAAGAAACCTGGCGCGTCCGTTGCTTCGGGAGATCCTCCGCGAGATCGAACTGACGCCGGAGCAGTTTCAGGAGGAGTTGCGGCGGGCCTAGGTTGAACTACTATAAGGTGCAGAAGCCGCCGCTTTCGGTTGTGGCAAGGAGGTCTTATGAGCCTGGAACTTCGTGGTTGCGGCACGGCGCTGGTGACCCCCTTCAGGAAGGATGGCTCCCTGGACCTTGATGCCCTGCGGCGTTTGGTTCAGTTCCAACTCCGCGCCGGCATCGACTTCCTTGTCCCCTGCGGTACAACGGGAGAAACCCCCACGCTCGAGCACGCTGAGTACCTCGCCGTCGTCCGCGCCGTGGTCCAGGAAGTGGCGGGGAGGGTTCCCGTGATTGCGGGAGTCGGCGGAAATAACACCCGCAAAGTGATCGATCTTGCCGCCGAGGTGCGCGGGCTGGGCGTGCAGGGAATCCTTTCCGTAGCCCCTTACTACAACAAGCCTACCCAGGAAGGCCTTTACCAGCACTTCCAGGCCATGGCGGAATCTACCGACCTTCCGATCATTGTTTACAACGTTCCGGCACGCACCTCGTCGAATATCGAGCCCCCCACCGTGGCCCGCCTCTCGAAAATCCCAAACATCATCGGCATCAAGGAGGCTTCCGGGAGTATCGTGCAACAAATGGAAGTCCTTGCCGCCGTACCGCCGGGCTTCCGCGTGCTTTCAGGCGACGACTCGTTCACCTTCCCGCTCATGGCGCTGGGTGGCGTGGGTATCATCTCCGTCATCTCCAACGAAATCCCGGGCCAGATGACCAGACTCGCGCACCTGCTTTTGGAGGGAAAACTCGAGGCAGCGCGCCAACTCCACTTCAGCCTGTTGCCCCTGATGCAAGTGAACTTCATCGAGACCAATCCCATTCCCGTCAAGGCCGCACTCGCCATGATGGGCATGATCGAGGAAGTTTACCGCCTGCCCATGGTTCCCATGAAACCCGAAAACCGCGCCAAGCTTGAAAAGGTGCTGGCCGCGCAGGGGTTGCTGCACGACCGCAGAGACGCCGCGTAGAGAGGATATGTTATTTTACCCCTGGGGAGATCTGTGGAAGTCGCAGGGCTCTGGCGGCTACAACTTCGCCAATCTGCCCTCCCATGAGTTGGGGGGCTTTGCCCAGCAAGGTCGCTCACCATTCATAGAGCCAGACATAGCTCGTGGCCCGGCTGCGCTGCGGCATTCCATAAGCTTTCCCGCCTTTTTCTTCGCCGTTTCGCCAGGCCAGACGAAGCCCCTTTTGAAAGAGAATCGGGTCCTCCTCATGAAAACGGTAGGCAGAAAAACGGCAAGTGCCGTCGGCGTCTTGCTCTTTGTGCGTTAGGCCGGCGATAGGGAAGTGGTACATGCCGCGGTTGAAGTAATAGGTGCCAAGGAAGTAGTCCTCGGTTCCCGAGGAGAGCAAAAGGGGCTCTTTTGCGCCATCCAAATAGGCCCTAAGGACGGCTTCGAGAAAGTTGAAATTCTTGCTGGCGACTGCCAGGGTCACTTGGTAAAGGGCGCCGGCGCGCGATGATTGGCAGATATCGAAAAACTGGAGAGGCTCTAACTCGACATTGTCGCGTACTTGGAGCCGCAACCGTGCGTTATCTGGCAGGCGGATATTCCCAAGGAAAACCGGGAGGTTCTCGACTCCCCGGATGATCCACCAGAACACTTGCGGTTTCTCGACGCCCGCGCCGAGTTGCCCGGTAACCCGGATGCTCTTACCGAAGGGGATTCGGTAAGTATTATAGAGACCGCTGGGATGGCCGGTCTTTCCCAGGCGCTCGGAACCCCAGGGGGCGGAGGGATCGCCCCAGCCGATTCCGTGGCCAAGAAAAAGCTCCATATCAATCGAGGGTTTGGTTTCTCCATCGACATAGAAGCGAATTCGGGTGCGGTCATATCCCGGCCAGTCGCCGCCAAACCACATATG
>Ga0208819_1000798_pt1 | contig 19791 bp, 19 predicted proteins | sample June2015DPH_11_1_3_FD_184707 | JGI IMG/M metagenome (GOLD analysis project Ga0208819, IMG submission 184707) | Peatland microbial communities from SPRUCE experiment site at the Marcell Experimental Forest, Minnesota, USA - June2015DPH_11_150... | ecosystem: Environmental > Terrestrial > Soil >...
GGTTGGTTTACAAAAAAAGGAAGTTTCACCTGAATTCTTGAAAGTTTATGATGCTGCAGAGCTGGTTTTCGCTAAAGGCATGGGGTACGCTGAAACCCTCACAGAGTACAAGTTAACGAAGCCTCATCTGCTTTTATTCAGAACAAAATGTGTTCCAGTAGCCAATTATTTCTGTGTTCCACGCGATAAGAACGTTGCCAAGTTGATGCTATAAAAAATGAACCTGCCCACCATAACCTTCACTCAAGAAACGCTCACCCATTTTGAAGATGTTATTGATAAGGAATGGCTCATAACCAATGGATTAGGCGGTTACGCTTCTTCAACAGTGCTGGGCATTAACACTAGGAAATATCATGGTTTGTTGGTCGGGGCGTTGCATCCGCCGGGCGACCGCACCGTGTGCCTATCAAAGCTGGATGAGGAAGTTTTTGTGGGTAATGGCGTTTACCAGTTGGGAGCTAACGAGTTTCGTGACGTGCTTTATCCGCAGGGTTACAGGTTGATTAGAGGGTTTTCAATTTCGCCTTTTCCCACGTACATCTATGGTGCTGGCAGTGTTGATGTTGTTAAGACGATTTGTGTGCCCAAAAACAAGAACGCTGTCTCAGTATTCTATAAGGTTTCTAACAAGAATATTTTTGAGGCTAAGGTTAGAATTTATCCGCTTTTAACCTGCAGACACTTTCACTCTGTCGTTGACCGACGGAAAACACCATTGAATTTCACACAAAAAAGCAGCGCCAAAGAACTAGAAGCAGCCTTTCACCGTCCAGAAGCCACAATCGTTTGCCGTTCAACTGATGGGGAATTTAAGGAGAAAATTAATTGGATAGACCGCCTGTTCTATCGCGTTGAAGCTTTCAGAGGAGAAGCCAGCATTGATGATTGTTTTCAGCCGGGCTACTTTGAAGTGCAGGTTTCAGCTGAAACAGAAAAGGAGTTTGCGGTGACAGCGGCGGTTAGCCATGAAAGCCAAGCAGCAAGAGAGGTTTTGGATGCTGTAGGAAGCACAATTTTAGAGGTTAAAGACAGCTTGAATCGTGAGCAAAAGCAAAGCAGTGACTTGCTGGTTAACTTTTACAGTTTACACCCTGATGTTCCAATGAGCGATTGGCTAAGCTGGGTTATTTTAGCCGCAGACTCCTTCATAGTTGAGAACACCATGGGCAAGAAATCAGTCATTGCTGGGTACTTCTGGTTTGAACCATGGGGCAGAGATACTTTCATTTCCCTGCCTGGTCTGATGCTGGTAACTGGCAGATTCAGCGACGCAAAAGATATTCTACAGAATTTTATTTTGTACTGCAAAAACGGGCTTATTCCGAATTTTGTGGCTGATAAGTCTGGTGAGCCAGCTTACAACACAGTTGACGCCATACTCTGGTATGTTAACGCTGTGTTGCAATATCTAAAGTACACCGGCGACTTTGAGTTTGTTCAAGAAGAGTGGGAAAATCTGCAAGCAATAGTTGATTATCATGAGCGGGGCACGTTGTTTGGTATTCGCTTGGATTATGACGGCTTGATTATGCATGGTTCAAGGCTTACGTGGATGGATGCGGCGGTTGATGGCAAAGAGATTACGCCTAGAGTTGGGAAAGCTGTGGAAATTCAAGCTTTATGGTACAATACACTGCGTCTCATGGAGTTGTTGGCAAACAAGTTTGGAGAAAGAGATTTAGCTGAAAAATACGCCGATATGGCGAGTAAAACAAGCAGGAGTTTTAACGATAAATTCTGGAACGCTGAAGCAGGTTGCCTCTTTGACGTTCTGGAAGCTAACGGTGCTGATGCGTCGCTTCGTCCAAACCAGATTTTTGCGGTTTCACTAGATTTTTCCATGTTAGATAAGGATAAGAGCGAGCGGGTTGTTGATGCGGTGAATCGTGAGCTTGTGACGCCTTATGGCTTGCGTACTTTAGCGTTAAATGACCCTAAATTTGCTGGCAAATGCTTTGGCGATAGGTTAAGCAGAGACACCGCTTATCATAACGGTACGATTTGGCCTTGGCTGCTAGGGCCTTTCATAACTGCGTATTTGAAAGTTAACAGCTACACCGCTGAATCACGTGAGTACGCACTGAAAAATCTTATTTTGCCCTTTTTCACCATCGGAATCCATCAAACTGGGTTGGGAACAGTAAGCGAAATATACGATTGCGACCTACCCAACACGCCGAGGGGTTGCATTGCGCAAGCGTGGAGTGTAGCAGAGCCTTTGAGAGCTTACATTGAAGATGTGTTGCTGGTTAAACCGGGATATTGGAAGGCAATTTTTGGAACTTAGGGTTTTATTGCTTTTCTGAGGCTGTCAGCGGCGGTTTCTGGCGTAATAGTGTTTATGTATGTTCCTGTGCTTATCTCGAACCCTGCCCAAATTGATAGTTTGGGGTAAACTTCCAAGTGCCAATGATAATGGTCTTTTGCTTCTTTGTTTATGGCTAAGTGGAAACCGTAATTGTAGGGTGGGTCGTTTACTAGGTCTTTTAAGGCTTTGAGGCTTGCCTTGAGGGTTTGTGCGAAGGCTGAGACCTCAGGTCGCGTTAGGTCAAGGATACTTGGCGCGTGTTTTTTGGGCATTATCCAGAATGCCATAGGGTTAATGCTTGCGTAAGGAGCAAAAACTATGAAATCATTATTCTCAAGCACGAACCTTGGGCCCTTCACTTCTTGCTCGATTATGTCGCAAAAAACACATTTCCCATGTTTGTCATAGAACGCTTTACTTGCCTCTAACTCTTCTTGGATGATTGAAGGAACCATAGGCGTCGCAATTATTTGGCTGTGCGCATGAGAAAGTGACGCGCCAGCTTCCTGTCCATAATTTCTAAAAATTGAAACGTATTTGACGTAGGGTTTTGCGCTTAACTCTCTGAGCCTGTCAATGCACGCTTTGATGACAAGTTCTAGCTGTGGCAGTTCAGCGTCGGCTGGGTCCTCGTCATGATTTGGGGATTCAATTATAACCTCATGGTGTCCAACTGCGTAGCCAAAACATTCGCTCTTTATGATTTGTGTTTCATCTTCAGGTTGCCTAGGCGGACTGAATGCAGGGTAAAGGTTTGGGATGCAGCGGACAAGCCAGTTTTTTGGGCGTTCGCCAACCAACGGGTCTTTAGACTTTTTAATACCGCCATCCTCTTTCAAGTATAGCATCATGGCTGGCGGCGTCATGTGTTCATTGTCAACGCACATTGGGCAGACCGTGCTTTTGGCCGGTTCAGTTTTTTGTTTGGCAAAATCGTTGGGTCTGCGGCTTCGTTCTGTCGCGATTACGACCCAGCGGTTTAGTAAGTAATCTTTTCTCAGTTCATTGTAAGGCATACGTTAAGCACCTAGACAAATTTTCATCTATTTTTTTAATACTATAGAAACTCTCACTTAAAATTTTTACCACGTACATCCTTAGGCTACAATGTACGTAGTAGGTGCTTAAATGTACGTAGTAAAAGAAAAGCCTCCTGAAGATACGTTGGCGATTTATCCCCTAAAATCAGATTTCCGAGGCATTGGAAGGTTTTATATCTCTCCTTGCCATAGTTTGAGCAACTGGCTTTATAGCGCTGAGAACTATGATTGATAAATCAGGTTCAAGAATGCGTCTAACTCAATTAAAGGCAGGATTAAACAAGTGGCGAATAGCCTTTTTGGTTTTTGCGTTATCCTACGCCGTTTTGCTTCTGCTGAATCTTTCCAATATGCCGATGCAATGGGATGAAGTTGTCCACCTGAATGGCGGATTATATTTAAAAATGGGACTATACGACAAATTTATCAATAACTCGTTTTATCCACCGCTTTTTGATTCCATCACCATGGCTTTCTATAATGTTTTTGGCGTAAGCTTGGTTTCCGGTAGGCTGGTTTCAGCTGTTTTTTCTGTTCTTTCGCTTTGGGCAGTGTTTGAACTTGCCTACGGTATGTACGGCGGAAAAGCCGCGTTAATCTCAGCTGTCTTATTGGGGATTATGCCAGGTTACTTTTGGCTTTCACGCATGGCTTTGTTAGAAGTGATGCTTGTTTTCTTTTTTACGTTGTCATTGCTTTTCTTTTTCCGTTGGCTACAAAATGGACAAAACAAAATGTTGGTTTTAAGCGGTTTAGCTTTAGGCTTTGGCTTTCTGACAAAGTATCAAGTGCTTGCTGCGGGAGCTGTAATGATTGTTAGCTTAGTAATTTTAAGCTGGGGTCAGCTTAAACGGTTGTTTTCAAAGTTTACGCTACTGATAGTTACTGCGGCAATAGTGATTATCCCTTGGATTATAATTGCCTACCAAGTTTACGCTTCTCAAATTTTAAACCAATGGATATACGCTCTGCAAATGGGCAACCCTGAAAAGTCACTCTACAGCATCCGTTTTCCGCTTCCTATATTTTATTTAGTGGAAATGACTTGGCCCTACAATGACATTCATCCAATTTCGCTCTTGCTCTACATTGTGGGTCTGCTTGGTTTAGGCTTGTTTGCTTGGAGACGAAAAAAAGAAGACAAATTTGTTTTTATCTGGTTTGTGAGCGTTTTCGTTTTCTTTACATTGATAGAGAATAGGCAGTGGCGTTATGTACTAACGCTGTTTCCAACATTGGCAATATCAGCATCAGCCTTTATTTTATTCGTTTATGGTAAGGCACAGAACACTTGGAAGGGGCACGTAAGCGTAAACAAGAAACGAGCTGCTAAAGTTGCCGCTGGATTATTCATAACTTTCCTGGCGGTTGCAATGGTTTACAGTATAAGTGACAATTACTCTATAGTTGCAAAATACAACATCCAAATTGACATCAAGGATGCTACAAACTACGCCATCACCCGTGACTCTGCAAACCAGTCAATAATGGTTCTTTGTCCATTCAACTTTTTCAGCCAAGACATGGTAAACTTCTACCTTTGGGCAGACGGCAAGACCCAAATCCAAACCTACCAGTACCCGCAGTTACCAGTTGACACCTACACGCCGACCTTCAACATAACCGAATTCATCGGCTTATGCAAACAGGACAACGTAAAGTTCGTTTTCACCTATGAGAACGGAGGAACAGTACCCTACTTCAACACGACGCTGAACTTGCACCAAATCTATGAACAGATATATGATTCAGGCAACTTTTCTCAAATTTCACCCGATGCCACGTTTGGTTCTGATCCAAGAAGAATTTTCATTTTAAACTTCACTGGTTAAAGTTGACCTTCAATATTTAACCCTGCAAGGATAAAAAGCGGTTCCTTTAATTTTTAGGGTCTCGCATGGATGGAGACTAGCAAATATGTTAAATTAAAAAGTCCTTTTTATAAAGAAATTTCCTAACCACCATCGTTTTAAGTGAAATATGGAAAATTTTATTTTCAAAACGTTGCTAATGAATTAAGTGTTAGATAAGAAGCTAGCAAGATAATCAAAGTTCCAATTGGCTCATGTTTGAATGGTGAAAGGGGTGTAAATGTGCTTGATAAGGGCAGCATTAGAAAACTAGTTAGTGAAAATTATCCCTTGTTAAGCATTCTAATTGGGGTTGTGCTCGTTTCTTTTTCAATAGGTCCTTATCAAAACGGGGATACGCGATGGGAATACGAAGCTGGAATGGGAGTAATTAAATGGGGCATGCCCTATGTGAACACTTTTGGCAATATAATGAACCAGCCACCATTAGGCTTCTATATTGAAGCATTGTTCTTCAAAGTCTTTGGCTTGTCAATCGACAGGGGCGTAGCTTTAGTAACGTTGTTTGGGCTTGGATGCATTGTCTTGGTATACAAAATAGGCAAGGATTTGTATGGCAAACCAACAGGGTTGTTCGCAGCTGTGCTCTTTGCTTTAACCCCGTGGGAGCTCGTTCTTTCGAGAAGCTTCCTCATAGATGTGCAATGTCTGTTTTTTAGCCTGCTTTGTCTATTTGTTGGAATCTTGGCTATTCGCAAAGATTCAGTTAAGCTTTTTATGGTTTCAGGGGCTTTTTTCGCTGCTGCTCTTCTGACGAAGTTATTCGCCGCCTTTATACTGATTCCACTGTTGTTGTTGTACGTTTATTATCGACCGAAGAATCCAAGACGTATACTTAGCCAGTTGGTAGCTTTTTCCTTACCTGCGCTATTATTTTCTTTCTTATGGTATCAAGTAATTTCAGGGCAAGGGATGCTTTCTGTTTTCAATCATGGTGATTTCATAAACCATAATTCCAGCGAGGTTATTCCTTCGTACCTATTTGTCGTCAATTTTCTTGTGAATTACGGTTTGGGATGGTTTTTCATAGATGCAGCAATCTTGTCCTTGCTCATCTGTTTAATGCAGAGAAGCTTATTTCATAAGTTACTTGTTTTTGATTTAATTTGTTTGGCAACTATAATATCTGTGGTAAGCGTCAACACTTTTTTGGGAGTCGTTCTGAGTCTTAAAGCGCCTTATACTGACGCCTTTAAGTTTGATTATCAGTCCTTGCCTTTCTTCAGTTTGTTAGCAGCGTCATTGGCTGGCAAAAGCCTTTCATTGTTTAAATCAGCAAAATCAAAGGTGAAACTGAACAGGCTGCTCTTCGTTTTGGCCGCTTTGGCGGGGCTGATTTTGCTGGGGGCGTCAATACTTTTCAACATGTATTATGCGCATATGTTTTCCACATGGGATTATTTGCTGTTCAGAGTGGAGAGGAACATTAATTTGGGTTATTCTCTTTTTAATCCCTCGCCAATAGGCACATATAGCTTTCTAATGGGCATTCAATATTTGGGGTTCGCATTTGTGTTATCTGGACTTGTCTGGGCAAGTAGGCATAAACTTGGCTTTTTACTCAGGCTAGCACGCCGCTGAATAAGATGGAAGTTTATAGATTTTTCACATGAACCCCATATCCGACAGAGACTTCACAGAACCAAAATCTACCTATAATTAATGTGGTTATAGTCAAAGAAAGAGCATTAGAGTTTCAAAGGCTTTGGCAATGCTTTTTCTTTATTTTTAAGGATGAAAGTATAAGTGCGAGGGTAAAAGCATATATCTGTTGACTTGTCCTCATTATTTTTCACTTTAAGGCAAACTAGGCGGAAATATGGCGTTAGCGGATAAAATCCTAAAGCTCAAGAAAGAAAAGAAAGCTGTGATATTGGCTCACAATTACCAAAGGCCAGAAATCCAAGACATAGCTGACTACGTCGGCGACAGCATTGAACTGAGCCGCAAAGCTGCAGAGGAAAAAGACGCTGAAATGCTTGTTTTCTCAGCTGTAGATTTCATGGCTGAATCAGCAGCAATATTAAACCCAGACAAGAAAGTTCTTTTGCCCTGTTTAGGCGCAAGATGCCCCATGGCGCAGATGCTTACGGTTGATGAGATAAAACGCGCTAAAGCCCTTTATCCAGATGCTCCAGTAGTGCTGTACGTGAATACTTTGGCTTTATGCAAAGCTAACTGCGATGTTTGCTGCACCAGCGCCAACGCTGTGGAAGTCATAAAATCTCTCGATGCAGAAACAATACTGTTTGGTCCAGACCGCAACCTAGCCGAATACGTTTCCGAGAAGACTGGGAAGACGCTTATTCCGATTCCTGAATGGGGATTTTGCCCAACGCACCTGCTTTTCCAGCCTGAAGACGTGAAAGTCCTAAGGATGCAGCATCCAGATGCTTCTGTTATGGTTCATCCTGAATGCAGCTCTGAAATGCGGAAAGTAGCTGACTACGTTGGCAGCACTTCAAAAATGTGCCGTTATGCCAAAGAATCTAACGCTAAAAACTTCATTGTCGGCACTGAAGAAGGCATCCTACATCGCTTGCGCAAAGAGAATCCGGAGAAAAACTTTTACTTAGCTTATGAAGGTGCAATATGCCCAAACATGAAGCTGACAACGCTTGATCGGCTTTACGCTGCGTTGAAAGAGGAGAAGCATGTGGTTAAGGTTCCTGAAGCGGTTGCAAAGAAAGCTCGTGCTTCGTTGGAGAGAATGTTTCAGGTTTAAACTGTTACTATCATTGTTTTGAGGATTTTTACTCCTCTTCTCGTGGTTAATTCATCGCTTAACTCGTGTATTTCTGAAGCTTTACCTTTAACAGCTATGGCTTCTAGGCAGTCTCGTTCGCCAAGGTGAATGTGCATGGTCGACGAGATAAGTGAAGAGTGATGGTGTTGCGTTTCGGTTAGTTCGCTTTCAAGTCCTTTCACTTCATGATCGAAAACCATGAGTAAAATGCCTGTTTGGGTGCTGTCTTCCTCTTTAAGCCATTTCCGTTCCGAAACGTATAGTCTTACTGCGTCTTGTATTGCTTTGCTGCGGCTTTCGTAGCCCATTTTGCTTATGACTTCGTCGAAGTCTTTGAGGAGTTCAGGTGGGAATGTTACGCCTATGCGGGTGACTTTTGACATGGACATCGCTGATGAATGTGAGTGTTTTGTACCTAAAAGCTTTTATATGTTGAGTAACACGAATTTTGGAGAAAGTGTTACTGGAAGGCTAAGGATTGACGGATAAACTTTCTGCACTCAATCTCTCACGCAACGAAAAAATCAAGATAGCCATAATTTTCTCAATACTATTAACCGTCACTGCACTTGGCTTCTCCGCAGCATTTGTCATTGGAAAAATCGCAGTGGTCCTCGCAGGTCTTGGAATAGTGGCTTATGTCTTTGGTTTGCGTCATGGCGTTGATGCTGATCATATAGCAGCCATCGATAACACGACAAGAAAACTGATGCAGGAAGGAAAGCGTCCATGTACGGTTGGAATGTGGTTTTCTCTTGGGCATTCCACGGTCGTCGTTGCCCTCATCATCGGCTTAATAGTGGCAACACGGGCTGTCGCGACTAACATTCCTGCTCTCCAAAGTGCAGGTGCAGTAATCGGGACCCTAGTCTCAGGAAGCTTTCTTTGGATTATCGGCTTCATTAATGCCGTCATCGTGATTGGCATTTACAAGATTTTCCAGACGCTGAAGCAAGGTAAACTAAATCAGGCCGAACTCGACAATTTGCTCGAAAATCGTGGATTCATGAACCGCTTCTTCCGTCCACTCTTCAAAATCATAAGCAAACCTTGGCACATCTACCCAGTTGGCGTGCTATTCGGTTTAGGATTCGATACCGCAAGCGAAGTTGCCCTCATTGCCATAAGCGTGGGAATCGGCGTTTCCACAAACATTCCCCTATACTATATCCTGATTCTTCCGCTACTGTTTACCTGTGGCATGGTCACAATAGACACTGCAGACGGCGTTGCAATGAGAGTCGCTTACGGTTGGGCTTTCCTCAATCCCATACGAAAGATATACTATAACTTGACAGTCACAGTCATATCAGTGCTTGTTGCATGGGCAATAGGCACCGTGGAGCTTTTACAGGTGCTTTCAAGTGAATTAAACCTTAACGGATTGTTCTGGAACTGGCTTAACACGCTGAATTTTGAAATGATAGGTTTCGGAATAGTCCTCATCTTCATCGTATCTTGGTTGGTTTCTTACGGTTACTGGCAATACAAACAATATAACAAGCTAGACCCATTCAACCACATACAGCAATCCCCAATAAACACAAACACAACCTAAGAAGGTAAAGAAAATGCCAAAACCAAACGAACTTACAACAATCATCGAATTCGCACGCAAACTACACGGGCACGTAGGACCATTCTTGGTTATCGGCTTAAAGATGGGTGCTGCAGCCAAAAAAGCCCTAAACCTTTCCGACACAGAATGCACGCTTCTCACGGCAGAAGTTGCTGTGCCGTTGCATCCGCCGTTTTCATGCTTGCTAGACGGCATACAGGTTTCCACAACCTGCACAATCGGCAACCAAAGACTCCAAGTCAAAAACTCAAAGACCATTCAGGCAACGTTTACAAGGCAAAAAGGTGCGAAAAAAGTGAAAATAACACTTACCCAAAATTTAAGCGAGCAATTAGAGCAAAAGCAAAAACAAAACCAATTAACCGAAGAATTAGCACTAGAAATTGCCGATATGCCAGAAAACCAACTCTTCAACATTACCCTTGAGTAGCCCAATAAAGCAGTTAACTTGTCAAAATAAGCCCTATAATCTAACTGGATCAAAACCAATAGTGTTTTTAGCAGCCCAGCGTTGAAATTAATGAAGAATCATGCAAGACCTCGAAATAGCCAAAAACCAACTCTACGAAAAGCAGCTAACGCTTGCCATAGTGAAAAACGGGCAAGTACTGTTCCAAACAAATTCACATAGAATCTCAGGTTTTATAGGTGCAATAGACAAATTGGGCACCCAGCTAAACGGTGCTTCAGTGGCTGATCGAGTGGCTGGCAAAGCATTAGCGCTCCTATGCGTTTACGCTGGAATACGTGAAGTTTACGCTGAAGTTTTAAGCAGGAAAGCCAAAGCAGTGTTTGAAGAGAATAAAATAGTCGTTGAGTGGAAGCAGTTGGTGGACAATGTTCTTGACTTAAACAAGACTGGTGTGTGTCCCTTCGAGAAGGCTGCCGCTGGCATATCTGACCCAAAGGATTCTTATGGTGCATTCAAGGCTTTGCTGGAGAAAATGAAGCCCTGCAAATAAAACGGAGTCAGTCACGAACGGTTTATATCAAGCAAATCTCAAAATAGTAAATTAGAAAAAGGAGTAAAAAACAAATGAGCACTGAACCTTTTCATGTAACAGACGAAAATTTTGAAGAAACAATCAAGAAAAACAAGCTAGCTTTAATTGATTTCTGGGCTAACTGGTGTGGACCATGCAGAGCCTTAGCCCCAACAATCCAAGAATTAGCAAAAGAGTACAATGGAAAAGCCTTAGTCGGCAAACTTAATGTTGACGAGAACCCAGCTACGGCTGAACGCTTTCAAGTTTTCAGCATACCAACAATGATAATTTTCAAAAACGGCTCCGAAACCGAAAGACTCGTGGGCCTATGCCCAAAAAGCAGAATAGCTGACACGCTAAAGAAACATGCAGAGTAGCCTTAGGAACTTTTCATTTTTTCATACATTTTATCAAAAGTCCAACGAATGCTCGACTTGAGCTCTTTCAACCGTTCATCATCAACGTTTCTAATTATTATTTCCCTTATCAGGTCTCCTTCCCGGACAATGTTATAAGAGAACATCTTATCCGCTGTTAACTGCCCCAGCCTGACTAGTTCGCTGTCTTTTTCCTGCATTTTCGCGAAGACTCTTTCAACAAGAAAATTGCCGAAAGGCGGCGTGTTAACACTGAAATTTTTGCTTTCATCAGGCAACACATGCATAGCCTGCTTATCAAAATAAATTAGTGCCAACGGTTCATCCGTCATAGTTTTCAACGGTATAACGCTTTCCGGTTCAGGCATGTGTTGAACGGCAGGCTTTGGCGCTTCAGGCTCTTGTTTTGGCAAAATAACCTCTTTAGGCACAGGAGCTTCAGGCACTTCTTTGATGTCTCCACGCTTGAAGCCTTTATCAAGCAAAATAGAATTAACCGTATCCAAGGCAGCCTCAGCCTCTTTAGTTTCAGCCGTTAATTTTTCAAGTTGTTCTTCAAGCCGCTTCTTGAATGCGATGAGTGATTTCATTTTTTCTGTGTCTTGAGCCAAGGCAGTACACGCACATGCAGTATTTTAGCGGTTGGTGCTTATCAGTTTTAGCTTTTCTATGCTTGTGGAGGTTCGCTGATTTTCTTTAGTTGCCCACGATACATCTCCACAATCTCCTTTGAAGTAGTCGCGTCTTCAGGGCTCTTGTCAGTTCGGTATTTACCGGTGAAACGTGGAAAACGAATCGCCAAACCACTTCCCTTGCGTATTGAATCCATAGCGCACGTGTGAATAGGGCTTAAAGTGATTTCGGCACCTAAAATCTCAAGCACCAAATTGGGTTCAAACCAGACATCCGCCTCCAACGTTGACTGGACACGGGAGTTCTTGCGGGGAATCACATGCTTCTGAAGCGTTTCGTGAAGCGTTTTAAGGTCTTTGTCTGTGAAGCCCGTGCCGCATTTGGTTACGGTTTCAAAAGTGTCCGCTTCATCGTCATAGGTAGCCAAAAGCAAAGCACCGTACGTTCCCACCCTTTTTCCTCTGCCGTGAAAAGCACCAACCACCACAAGGTCTACTGTGTCGGTCATTTCGCTTTTGTAGTCGCGCTTGTATTTTATCCAGAGCCAACCGCGGCTTCCCGCTTGGTAAACTGAGTCTTTCCCGACGGATTTGCACATTAACCCTTCGCAGCCCTTCTCTATGGCTTCCTCAAAGAAATCCTCAAGCTCCTTTGGGCTCTTGACTAGTTTTTGAATGGCGGGTTTTATGCGGTCGCTTTCTTTCACGATTTTTTCCAGTGCTTTGCGCCTTTGAGGGAAAGGTTCAAGGGTTAAGTCTTTGCCGTCAACGTAAAGCGCTTCAAACGCGAATAGTGAAATAGGATATTGTTCTATAGCTGCTTCAACACCGTACTTGCGTCTTCGATGCATTAACTCTTGAAATGGGCGCATGTCGCCTGTTTCTAAATCAATCGCGACACATTCAGCTTCTAAAATGGCTTCTTTTGCAGCTATTTTTTCTTTGATTAATTCAACCGCGTCAGGATACTGGTCGGAAATGTTCTCTAAGCGCCTAGAAAACAACATCACTTTGCCTTCTTTCTTGTGCGCTTGCACCCGCTCGCCATCGTACTTGTATTCAGCTACACATTTGCCGCCTAGTTTCTCCAAAATCTCTTCAGGCGAAGCCAACCGCTCTGCCAGCATGGGTCTTATGGGTTCAAAAACCATAACTTGAAACTTTTTGAGTCCGTCCAAACCTTTCTCGGCTACTTCGCTTGCAACTCTGCCAAGGTCAGAAGAAATGTTATACGCTCGCTCAATGAGTTCGCGAGCTTCCTTTCCGCCGCCGTACGCTATTGCCAACGCATCAAGCATCGTCATGTCCGCTATGCCTAAGCGAAGGTTACCAGTTACCGTTCGGATTATCCATTTTGCCTCTTTCGGCGAGGCATCAGACAAAAGTCCAGCTAAAAGCGCCATTTTCGACTCAACCGCACCTGAACCTGAAGTTTTAGCCATTTTATCAAGCGTCTCGTAAACATGCTCCACCGTAAGCTTTTTTGTAAAGAAAGTTGACTGTTTGCGTTTTGCTAAAAATTTTCCTGAGGTTTCGCCGATGTCTCCGCTCTTCTGCAGGTCTGATTGAATTTCACTTTCTCTCTGTCCTGAAGCACGGGCTAAGGCTTTTATGGCAAGTTTTTCTGCAATGCCCATCTCTACGCCCATGAAGTCGGGGAATAGTTTGCCTTGCGTTAAGTAAACAACCTTTGAAATCACGTTTACAGGAGTATTTTTTAGTAAGCCAACTAGCAGGTCGGTCATTTCTAACCGTTTAGTGGTGGCCTCAATTTTTTCGTACTCATCAGCGATTATGGCGTAATCCATAATTTTAAGCTCACAAGAAATACTGATTGCAGAACTATTAAAATTAACACCATAGCTTAATAGAAGATCATATAAACCGAGCAATCGCTATCTAAAAACCATGAACGCTTGCGTATTATACTTTTCAAGAACAGGAAACACCAAACGCCTAGCAGAAGCAATAGCTGACACAGTAAAAGCACCCATTTTCAACATAGCGTCAACTGAGCCATCAGCCCTCGAAAACTTTGCCCTCTTAATCCTAGGCACGCCTGTTGAGGGCTCCAGACCTGCAAAGGAAACTTTAGCTTTCATAGAAACTATGCCTAAGAAAGAAGGCAAAAAAGCAATCCTGTTTTACACTTGCGCTTTTTGGAAGGGCAGTACTTTTAAGATTTTGGAAAAGCAGTTAGCCAGCAAAGGCTATGAATCCATATTGAGTGTTTCTAAAAAAGGGATGAAGCCAGATAAAGAAGCTGATTTTTCAGAGGTTGTTGGTGAAGTAAGGAAGGTATTGGAAAAGCAGTAACTATAATCAAGAAAGTAAGCTCCAGCATTTCAGTAATTCACGGTTTGCGGTCTAAGGTTCCTATTTTTTACTGCTTAAATAATCTTTAATCATCTTGTCGTGTTCAAAAGCCAGCGGTTGCGGCAGTTCTTTTAGGCTGAAAAGTTGGATTTCTTGGATTTCGCTTTCTTGCTTTTTTATTTCTCCGCCGACGGTTTTAACAAGGAAACATGTAGGGTAATACTCGTATTCCACGTCATCCTTTACTCCTTTCTCAATGTACTCGCCTATTTTGCGAACCACTGCTACGTCAAGACCTGTTTCCTCTTTCACTTCTCTGACAATGGTTTGTTCAACGGTTTCGCCCGGATCCATTCTGCCGCCAGGCAAAGCCCAGTAACCCTTGAAGGGCACAGTGTTTCTTTTAATTAGCAAAATCTTGTCTTTTGGGAAAGGTATTATGGCAGTCGAGGTTTTACCAGTGTACTTCTTCATTTTTCAATCAACCTAAGTTGTTAATTTCATTCTCCAATTAATCACAATAGTTACTGCAAAAATTACTATGCCCGAAAAAACAACCAATGGCCCTGGAAAAGTAAAACCCGAAAGACCCCATAATAGAATTCCTGAAAACGAAGTCACCGCACCAAAAACTGCGCTAAGCAAAGAGTACCTGCGCATGTCAGAGCTCAAATTTTTCGCCGCTATTGCTGGAACGATTACAAGGAAGCCGACAAGCAAGGTTCCAACTATCTGAATACCAATAGCTACAACGACGGAAACTAAGAAAAGATATAGAAGATTTGTTCGGGCAACGTTGATGCCTTTTGAAATTGCTAAGTCTTCAGAAATCATCGCTAATACTAACTTACTGTAAATAACCTTTGTTAGTACAATTGCTATGACACAGACTGCTGACGCTACTATTGCATCAACCATTGTTACTTGTGAGATGTCGCCGAAAAGGGCTGCTTCAAGCGCGTCTAAGTTAGGAAACAGTATTATACCAATTGCCAAAGCAAGAGTGAACATTGCACCTACTAATGCTTCAAAAGAAATTTTGGTTATTCTTTGCAAATGCCAGATTAAAGCCGCAGATATAAACAAAAATGCGAATGCGCCAATAAATGGATTAAATTTAAATGCAACACCGATAGCTAAACCTGGCAGAGCCACATGAGACAATGCGTCGCCTACAAGTGCCATTTTCTCTAAAACCATCAATGAACCTAAGTAGCCTGCGGAAACCCCGACAAAGATTGAAAGAAACAAGCTAAAGATAACTATGTCAAGCATAATTTTTATGCTTCTCCTTTTAGCGTTTCAACACAGACTGGTTCGCCATAAATAATTCTCTGGGCAGACGGTTTAGCGATTTCTTCTGATCGTCCATAGAATGTAACGCACTTGTTTAATGCAAGCAAATTGTCCGCGTATTCTTGGACGAGATGAATATTATGGGTTATGAGGAATGTAGTTATTTTTTGGGTTTTCTTGATGTCGTTAAGCATGAGGTATATTGGCTCTTCACTATCCATATCAACGCCGGTTGTGGGTTCATCTAAAAGCAGCACGTTGGGTTTGTCGTTCAATGCCCAAGCGATCAAAATTCTTCTTAATTGGCCTCCAGACAGGACACCTAACCGCTTGTTTAATACGCTCTTGTCATTTAATCTTACCATGCTAAGCGCTCTCTCAAAGTCTACTTTGTCTCCCATTGAAAGAAACTCCTTCACTGACATTGGAACATCAGAAATGGCGACGTTTTGGGGAACATAGCCGATTTTTACTTTTTCAGTCCACTCGATTGAGCCTGTGTGCGGAACAAGATTAAGTAGCGTCCTGAAAAGGACTGTTTTTCCTGCGCCGTTTGGTCCAAGAATGGCTAAGGTTGTTCCTTTCTTAACATTAAAGCTAATGTTATCCAGTATAACTTGATTTTGTAGTTTCACGGTTAAATTTGAAACTTTCAATATGTAATCGTTACTTTCAGCCATTATTTATCACTGTTTTTCGTCGTGCACTAAACAGTGCAGCTAACCTTATTAGTATCAGACGTGAGGAACGCAATAAGTTTTTTGAATCAACCAAAAAGCAAATTTACACTAAGCATATGCCAAGCTACTGCTTAAAACCTGATACTCTTTATCTGAAAGCCATCCTTCGTGTTTTAGGTAAACTAAGCCTTTAGCTATATTGTCACGAGCCAAATCTGTGTTCAAGAGATTGTTTTTTTCACCCAAATCTCTAATTTGGTTATCCAACAAGGTGTCTTGTTTAGCAAGCACTTGGACTTTGTCAATTAAGGCTGTTATTGCTTGGAACCGTGGAATAAACAGTTCTTTAATTTTTGACATGCCTAATGCACCCTTAAGTTTGGCAGCGAAACCGATGGCGCTTATCATCGATGGAGCAAGAAAAATGTAACGTTTCGCGTATCCTGCTTGATAGCACGCCACGTAGAAGGGTACATAAAACAACGCTGGGCTCTTCAACTGTTGGTCTCTAATGCCTAGCATTTCAAACCTAGCGTTGATTGTTTCTCGCAGTTTAATGGTGCCATTAAGTCCATCGATTACTGGCTTTTCATGTTTAATCAGCTTCTCAGTTTCCTGCCTAAAGGCAAGCATTTTAGCGTCACGGACAGCTTCAAGTTCAAGCAAGGGCTGGCGAGCTAACTTGATTTCAGCTTCAAGTTTAGACTGTAACTTGTATGTTTCCGCGGTCTTTTGCTTTTTTAGATTTTTAATGCTTTTTTCTATGCGTTTTAGTTCTTTTTTTAACCCATCGACTTCTTTTTTAGTTTGACTGCTTTTTTCTTTCCATCCCTTTTCATAGATTAAATGATTCTTTGATGCTTGAGCTTTCGCTTCCCTTTGGTAAAGCCTGATTTTTTCTTCATCGTTTTCCATGAATTTTTTTGTTTTTGCTTTTAGTTTTTCGAGACTTTCGAGTTCTTCGTCAAAGCTTCTGGTTAAATCAGCTATTCGCCGTTTATATTCGCTGTTTAACTTGGCGACTTGGGGGTTTACAAGTTCTTCTTGAGCTCTGATTTTAGCCTTCGCCTCGTCTTTCACAGCTTCTGCTGCATAATCCAGTTCCGTTATGTATTGGCTGGTAGCCTTGTTTACAAGTTTTAGGCATTCTGGAAGCCTCTCAGCGTCTTCCTTGAGGAACGATTGTAACTTATCCATTTCAGCTAACATAGAAGAAATCGTTGTCTCTTCCAGCGTTGGAGAAAGTAGGGCTAAATTTGCAAGCTGATCTGTTACTTCCATGGCTTCTTTGCGGTAAACGCTGAACTCTTTTTTAAAATCCAAGTCAGCGATTAAGCCCCTCAGCGAGAATCCTTTCTCTTTCTTGGACTGCTGAAAGTAGCTGTTATGGTCAGATAGGAAAGTCATATAATTTTCACGCGTCTTCGAGTTTCTCTCCAAGCTCTCGATGAATGCTTTTGCAGTGGGCAATTCAACGTAGGGCACGGTATAGCTGGAATTGTTTAAGCCGTCGAAGATGTACGTGGTTTCGCTCTTGGGAAACAGCCACACTGGATAACCTGTTTTCGCTATGAATAGGAGTTTTTCTTCAGGCTGCTTTACGATTAAGCCGCCGCCTTTTGTTCTTTCAAGCTCTGCAAGCGCATAAACAGTGGCTGCTTCAGCTTCGGAGCTGAACGGTTCTCTGCGTTTCTCTGGTGAAAAGGGCAAGATGAACCGTTTGACTGCAGAGTTTAACATTTGGCGTCAGGTCAGAGTATAAGGGGTTGCTTTTTTAAAATTTGCCGTCAAACTTAAGCCCTGAAGAAGTCTGTTATCTTCTTTTGGGAAAGCGCCTCTTAAGTAATTCATTCTGCATTCTTCTTTTTATCCTGCGGTTACTTGTTAAGCTCTTTCTCCATTGCTTTAGCTAAAAGCTTCCATGCTTTTGAATCATATTTACACAATTTACCTGCAAGCAGCTTGATATCCGTCTTGGTCATGATTTCTTTTTCATGCTCTATATGGAGTGCAGTAAAATTCAGACGTGAAGCATTATTGCCTTCTGCTGAGACCTCATAAATGAACTGGGAATATTTGTTTGGACCTGTTAAATGTGTCGAGACCCAAGATAGTCGGTCTGGATAGAACTGCACAAGCTTTTGCTTCTCAATATCACCGTTGCTTGTGTGAAAAATTTCCTTCAAAACTACGGTACTATCTGTAAGGTGCATCACTTGGCGTTCAACGTTGTCTTCACCCATGAGGGCATGGTCTTCAGGAGTAAAGTCAGTGCACCACAGGTATGCCTTACGAGCGGAAACAGCAAAACTCTGACTAAAATGATAACGAATTGTATATGGCATAAGTTTCTCCAGTTTCTGAAGAGACAGCACGTTATATATTATAATTGCGCCCCTTGCTGAAAAAGCTGCTATTCAGGGCGAAAAGAAGTCGGTTATTTTTTTCTGGAACAGTGCTTTCTTTAACAGTTCACTTTGCAGAATCCATCGCTGCATTGGAATCTCGAATCTGCCACCGATAAACTGCATGGATTCAGCGAGACTTTTGAAAAGGTACGGCTTTTGACGCATGGCGTTCCTCACGTTTTCGCGTACTTGCCAGACGCCGATGGGCATGATGTAGCCTGGTCTTGCTTCTCTGAGCACAATTACGGTGGCTTGGCGCCTCTCCTTTACCAATTGCTCACAAACTGCCAAGCGAGCGGAGTAGTAGCAGCCGCCTATCTGAGCGTAATTGGTTCGTCCACTGTTGCCTTCCCAGTCAGAGAAAATCACGATGCTGTTTCCATTCGGGTTCCAAACGGTGCCTGGGTACCAGGCTTCCATGGACTCGTAACTCCACTGTGCAGGAATCATTAAAATCTCAAAAACATTATCCAAGTAAATTGACTCGTAAACCCTGTACTCGTTGATTTCAGGAAAAGTTTTTACGTTATCCATGAGATTTTTTGAGATAATGTCGTCGACGGCTGTTATACTCCATCGTGTAGGAACCAGTCGCCTGTTCTTTTCCACTCCAAAAGCGCCGACGCTGAATGCTTTCTGAATCTTTGAGACCATGACACCTCGACTGTAAAGTTCACGCACCGCCTGCGTAGCCCGCAAATCCGTATCATAATACGCTTTCTCAATCTTATCATCGTACCGTGCGTTGCCTACGTGCAGGTCTCGGATGGGCGCTGAAGGACCAAACGGTTGAACATTGTCATCGAGAAATATTGAGCCCCGCGGCTTTTTTGTAAGGTTCAATTCGATGTCTACGCAGCTGTCTGCAAGAGCTAACTCGCGTGTTTGATCCAGTATTTTGCCTGCATCCATGAATTTTTGCACGTTTACCCTGTGTTTACCACGTACAAGCAGGCTTCGGAAACCCACAATTTCATCCATGGATTTCCCAAACCACTGCTCAGGCAAATCGTAAATGCTCGTATCCTCATGTACAGGCGGCACAAGCGGTCCGGCATAAACGTTCGGGTAGCCGATTCGACCGATGAAAACGCTTGGCGGAGACATGCCATTGATGTCTTCACTTGCCATCAGCGGCACGCTTTTGAGGAAATAGTTAACTTTAACCATTATTGGGCAACGGGTTTTGCCGCAGAGAAACCTTGCGCCCTTGCACAGTACGCATAAGCTGTCCTGTCGGGCTCGGGCAACAATTTGGCTATCATCCGCGAAGCTGCTACTGTTTTTTAGAAGGTCTTTTAACCAATTATCTGAAGCACGAACGCTTTGCGGTGGTTTTGATGTAACTGTCATTGCCATTTGCATGATGATTGCATCGGCTTGATATGTTTTCCGCACAATAAAATGTAAAAAGATTCTTTAGTAACTTTTTATTTCTTTGTTCGATTCTATCCAACCGTATGAATCTACAAGTATCAAAAACGGTCCTCTTCATCTCTAAGTTGGCTTACATAAAGAACTCATTTGAAATCAGAACTTCTTTCTTCCT
>Ga0208819_1000805_pt1 | contig 19621 bp, 17 predicted proteins | sample June2015DPH_11_1_3_FD_184707 | JGI IMG/M metagenome (GOLD analysis project Ga0208819, IMG submission 184707) | Peatland microbial communities from SPRUCE experiment site at the Marcell Experimental Forest, Minnesota, USA - June2015DPH_11_150... | ecosystem: Environmental > Terrestrial > Soil >...
CGACTGGAACTCGCGTAAGGTTTTCGCAAACGCTGGGCGCGGCATGCCCATATACTACTAATTGGGGCTTGCTGAAACAACCGGATAAGCATGAGTCGTCTTCGTGCGAAAGCATCAGCCCGAGGTCCAATACCTGAGGACATCCATTTCGGAAGAGCAACGCGCCGAGTTTGGCCGGCTCGTGGGGGCGACGATCGGCCAGATCGAGGCTGCCCGGTTCCCATCCCACAGTGGGATTCGTTTCCCTCAGAACGGCTGCGTGAGCTGCGCGCATCTTGGGCTTTGCCTCGAGGACCAAAAGCTGATCGATTCCAGTCTCACCCTGACACCAGGAGCGAGCGACCTTGCTTGGCTTGACGAGCTTGTGGATTGACAGGAGACCGATGGTGACTCCGGAGATCAATCGCCGGCGGGCCGTGTTTGTACTAGGCAGGATCGACGAAATTCTATCCTGGGAGAAAAGCAAGGAACAGGAGAAGGACGTGCGGTTCATCGAGTTGGGGGAGTACCTGTGCGAGGTGCGCGCAAAACAGTATTGGCGCCTGGAGAAATTGAAGTCATTTGACGAATTCCTGGAGAAACGCTTTGCCGACTCCCGCCGGAAGGCCTATTACCTCATGACCATCCACGAACATCTCACGCGCGTGCCGAAGCCGCAGCTTCGCGAGATGGGTTGGACAAAGGCGAGGGAGCTCGTCAAGGTGGCGCGTAAGGATGGAGAACAATTTGACTGTGCACCCTGGGTGCACAAGGCCAAGGAACTCCCGAAGGAACAATTCCGGAGGGAGGTCGAGCGGCACCTGACGGGGAAGGAAACGGAGGCGTGGGAGATCATCTACTTTAAGCTTTACAAGAGTCAGTTGCCGGTCGTTGAAAAAGCTCTCGAGACGGCTGCCCTGATGCTGGGAACCGACAAATCACGCGGCTATTGCCTTGAGATGATCTGCGCTGATTTTCTGGCCGGAGCCCGTCTGCAGGAGAACGAACGGTAGAATGCTTTTCCAAGCAACGGACGAATGAATGGAACACTGCCAAAATAGCGACGGTTCAGACCATGGGGAATCCAGAGAAACGAAATGAGGGTGCTGCGCCAACGTAAACCCCGTCGGAGACTGGACCCCGAAAGGTATCAAGCTCTCCGCAGACAGGTCTTAGCGAGAGACGGATGGCGTTGTCAGTCATGCGGTGCCCCAAGAGACTTGCAAGTCCACCATTTAAAGTCCCGCAGCCGGCTCGGCGCTGATCGACTGAGAAACCTTATTACTCTGTGCGCCCGATGCCATCGGCTCGAGCACCTGGGAGAGAAACACCCCTTTACACATTTTCGTGATGGAGAATCTTAAAACACGGATTCCTATGTTAGTTTTGGGGGTGCCCGTTTCTTCTGGCCACTTTTTTGGTTGTCGATTTGCCGAACTTCGTTTTGGGGTTGTTATGCAAATTGGAGAACGCCTACGCTGCTTGAGAGAACATAAAAATCTTACGCAGGATGAGGTGGCCCAGAGAGCAGGGCTGGTTCAGCGGTATATTCCGCGGGTAGAAAACGGCCATGCCGTTCCAAGACTCGAAACACTGGAAAAGTGGGCTGACATCAACGGTTGCCGCCACTTATATCAATCATAATGTTCGAAGTAATTCCGAAGCCATTTCCAGACGGCGACGATTACAACAACGATTGCAACCATCCCAACCAGGAAACCGAATACAAAACTTATTGGGTCTGAAAGTATGTGGCTCACTGGAATCTCCACAACAGTAGCTGCATTCTAACCACGAACAGGTGACAAAGAGTATTACCGCTACTTTGAATCTATATGTTACCGCCTTCTTCACATGTTTTCACTCAACGAATATCCCCCGCAGCAGTTGGGATAGGCCTCAGAGTACCCTCGCTAGCCTTCTGGTTACGGAATTAGTAGAATCATTCCAGGTATTTAATTCGTGACTATCGTCATCCACGCACCGTCCATAGATATCAGCGTCGAAAGTGGTTTTGGCAATTTGATTGTGGAACTTTGATGCTCTTATTTCCGCTTCAGTTATTTTCCCCGATGACTTCCCTGAACTTTTGTGCCCACCAGAACTTTTTGATCAATGCTCACGTTTGGCTCTTGACTGGCATTCTCTATCGCCTGCGAATGTTCCCGAAGGCCATCGAGCTCGCTCAAGCTGAAGCGACTCCGAGGCAGGGCTGAATTGCGCCTTGCGGTCGTTTCTCCGTTCTTGGACCGGCAGCACGGGACCGAACTCTGCATCATCGAGCAGATCGAGCGGTTGGCCCGGAAGGATCACTGGAGCATCGAGCTGTATTCCCAAAAGGTCTCACAGCTTAACGGAGTTCGTCCCGCATCCGCAGTTTCCCCGAACGAACCTGGGACCATCCGGTGGCACCACGTTTCCGATATTCCCGGCCCTCACCTGCTCAAATACATTTGGTGGTTCTTTGCTAATTTCTGGCAACGGCGGCGAGACAGGCGTTCAGGGAGAGTCCGGCCTGATCTGGTCTACTCTCCAGGAATCAATTGCCCGGATGCCGACGTGATTGTGGTTCACATTGTCTTTCACGCGTTTTATGAACGGGTTCGGTCAGAACTAGCCCTGCATCGTCTTCCTCTCCAGATCTGGCCGCGCGTGGTTCACCGCAAGCTCTACTACCAACTCATCATGTTTCTCGAGCGAAGAATCTACAGCGACTCTGGCGTGCGCTTGGTGGCTGTCTCTTCTCTTGTTGCGGCACAGTTGAAATCACACTTTCAGCGGGAGGACGTCACTGTCATTCCCAATGCTGTGGATACCTTTCGATTTACGCCGGAAGCGCGAATTGCAAAAAGAAATACGTCCAGGCAGTCCCTTTTGTATGACGAGAACGATTTCGTGTTGCTTCTCATCGGAAATGATTGGAAAAAAAAGGGGCTTGATACTCTTCTCAAAGCCTTTGGTTTGCTCACAGATCTTCCCTTGCGCATGCTTGTTGTCGGCAGTGACGAGCCGGGCTTCTATCGCCCGTTGGTCGATCAGCTTGCATTGCAAGATCGAGTACGCTTTGAAAAGCCTTCTATGGACGTCCTATCCTTCTACGCCGCTGCCGATCTCTATGTCGGCCCTTCCTTGGAGGACTCCTTCGGTCTTCCTATCCTGGAAGCCATGGCCTGTGGCCTTCCGGTCATCGCCAGCGCCAATGCCGGTGCCAGCGAAATGATCCGCGATGGGGAAACTGGATTCATCCTCCGCGATCCTCAGGACCAATTAGAACTCGCCCACCTCATTCGCAGGTTTCAAGCCGAGGAGACACTACGCCTGTCGGTGGGAGCGGCTGCTTCTCGTGATGTAATCACAAACTGCAGCTGGGATGACAATGTGGAAAAGACCAGGCAACTCTTGGAAAGCACCCTGACCAGCTTGAGGATTTAGTCCAAGAGAAGTAAGAGAGTCGATCAAGACTACGCTGGCACTGCCGGGCCACTCGGATCTGACGACGCTCAACGCACAGCGATTCCGTACGTCCTTTCTATCCTAAACTAAACGGCGAACGAAACCGCGTTTTCGACACCGTACCGCTATGGGCGGCCTCTCTGACATGTTCCGTCGTTTTATCAATCTCGAAGGGGTTTCGTCGAAGATGGTTGGGCCACAATTTGGCTAGTTTGTGGCCATTTCTCGAGCCACTGAATGTGGTAATTCCACTTGCTCAGCAAATCGGGAACGCGGTTGGCCGCCAAGTCCCCTTCGAAGTGGTGAAGTTCGATCAACATGGTCGGTTGGCTTCGGTTGATGGTTTCGCGGCCGCCCATGAGAACATCGTATTCAGCTCCTTCCACATCAATTTTAAGAAAATCGGGTAAAACTTGGTTCGCTTCACAAAACTGATCGAGCGGGATTGTTTGAACCTGAATACTGTCCCCATTCAACTGTCGACTGATGGACCAATCCCCGGAAGCGGTATCTGCGGAAGAGACGGACATCCCGATCATTCCGGACTTGGAAAACACTGCCAGATTTATTAGCTCTACGTTGTCTAAGTGGTTTATCAATATGTTTCTCTGCAGCGTCGAAAAATTTCTTGGGGCAGCCTCGAAGCTCACCACTCGTCCGCCGGGACCTACACACTTAGCGAGCAGCAGCGAGTAGTAGCCGAGATGCGCTCCTATGTCGAATGCGCACATTCCAGGTTTGGCATAGGAAAGGATGGCCTGAGTGGCAACCGGCTCCCAATTTCCGTAGACATAGCCACGATAACGCTTCCAATCCGTTGACATTTTAAAACCTTGGAGCGGACCATAACATGGAAATGCTTCTGAACTATCTCGTCCGATGTAGTTAAATAGATTATGAAAAACCGTCGCAATTCTTGACGGTTGATCGGATCGACCGATAACGAACCGCCTAACTGATGGAGGAATTAGACCAAGAGCACGAGGTAGGAAGCTTCTGATCATCGAAGCCGAGTTTATCATGATTGACAAAGAGGATTTCTTCCTAAAACGGGCTTATTCTGCGACGCCCAGGATGTGAATCCACACTGACCGAGCCGGGGATCCGCCTGGCGGGACCGCACATCGATAACATTCACAATCAGTTTGATCCTCGAAAAGTTCCAACCCTACGATGAGTCGACAGCACTTTCTGACCGAGAAATGGCTCTGGCGGAGCGTTATGCGGCGAACTCATGTGCCCTGTGTTGACTTTTCAATACAGCATCAGGCTTGTTCTGCGCAGCGCAGTCGTCGGTAAAGCTGTGCATGTGCTTCTATCATATGGCTCCGTAAATAACCGTCAAAAATGCGTGTTCGAGCACGGCCAGTGAGCGCAGATGCAAGCGCCGAATCATCAAGAAGACGCACCTATCTGCCCGGCAAGGGCCTGTGCATCTCCCACACGAAACGTAAGACCAGCATCACCCAGGACTTCTGCGAAGGACCCGAGATTGGATGCAACGACCGGGAGGCCCCGAGACATGTTTTCAGCAAGGACCAGACCAAAGACTTCGCCTCCGAGCGAAGGCACCACAACGATGTTGGCCGTTGCAAACGTCGAATCGAGGTCGGCTGAGGCAATACTTCCCGCAAAGTGCAGACACGAAGAGAGTTGCAGTTTCTCAGCGAGTTCTTGGATGGCAGCGCGTTCTGGGCCGTCACCGATCACCAGAATCTCGAATGCTCGATTCTCTGAGCGAAGAATGCTCGCTGCTTCCAGCAGCACGGGCAAGCCTTTCGTAGTTACCAATCGCCCTTGAAAGATAATACGAGGAGGTCCAGGCGAACGCGGAGACTCGGAGTCGCGGACCACCATTTTGATGCCGTGCGGAATTGATACGGCGTTCGGAAGGTGAAGTAGCCCGCCGAGCCATTCCGTGGGCATGATGTTTGCAACAACGCGCGAGCACAGGAATCGTCGAACAAAGGTTGATGACCAAAGTTTCAAAGACGCCAGCCAGTTGTTGTTAGAGCGGCAGCGTAAACAGTCCAGGTGACGTCCGGCCATGAAATGACCGGGACAGGGGGTACCACTCGGCTCAATGAGAAGCTGACCTGTAGGGCAGATCGTTTGAAAACCATGGTGTTCAATGACAACAGGTTTGCGGGTCATCCAGCCGAGCAGGAGAGGAGACAGGGACGGACCAGCAACGTGAATCAAGTCAGAGGAGCGGACCATCTTCAGCAATTGGGACAGGCTGGGCTGCCGGAGAACACGAAATGGAAGTAAGCGGTCATCAAAATCTTCCGCAGGTGTCGCAGTGACCAGAGTGAGGTCGAACTCAATCAGACCCTCCGGTGTGCGGACCTCTGTGAGACCTCGGGCGAGCGAGAGGACGATGCTTTCGACACCACCGATACTCAGAGCAAAAAAATGGGAATAGAGAAGGAGTTTCATGCTGCAATTTTCAGGGAGAAATCTAACGTCGCGGAGGATCCTGGCCTTAGCTGCATCGACGTTGCGAACGAACGCATGAACTACATTATTCCACAACTCCTCACGGGATGTTTATCGTGGACTTTAGTCAACCGCCAAAACCGTGTATCCTTCCTCGAGAGCATGTTCCCCTTTGATTTGAGCGTTCCATTCTCTTTATTTAGAACTTCTTTTGGGGCGGGAGCGATTTGTGCCTGACGCCCGTTTCCGAGTCATGGTTCTTTGCTCGCACCCTGTCCAGTACATGGCTCCAGTTTTGCGTCGCATGGCTCAACATCCGCAAGTGGATTTGCGTGTGGTCTATTGCTCTCTGCGGGGCGCGAAAGCTGCTTATGACCCCGAGTTCACTGCAACCGTCAAGTGGGACATCCCGCTTCTCGAGGGTTATGAATGGACCGAGATACCCAATCAAGGCTCGGGTTCGGAATCCTTCTTCGGTCTCTGCAATTTTGGCGTCTGGAATTTGGTCCGCGATGGACAATTTGACGCCATCATTTGCCTCACTGGCTATATTCGGGCCTCATTCTGGATTGCCTTCTTCGCCGCGCGTATGGCCGGCACTGCCTTTCTCTTCGGAACGGACGCCAACAGTCTCGTTCCCCGGGATTCGCGTTCATGGAAGATTTTCGTTAAGAGGTTTCTCTGGCCCCGCCTGTACTCCTTGGCGGACCAGGTTGTCGTTCCTTCGACAGCCTCCTACAATCTTTTGCGCTCTCTCGGCATCCCGGAAGAGCGGATAACTCTGACACCTTACTCCGTCGACAATGATTGGTGGAAAGAACAATCTTCTCGGGTCGACCGGGCCGCCGTACGCCGTTCTTGGGGTATAGCTCCCGAAGCTTCGGTCATACTCTTCTGCGCCAAGCTTCAACCCTGGAAACGTCCCCTCGATTTGCTTCGAGCATTCGCTCGTGCCACTGTTCCTGATGCGGCCTTGGTGTTCGCAGGCGAAGGGCCACTGCGTTCAGAGTTAGAAACTGAGGCTGCCTCCTTGGGGATTGCCGAGCGCGTTCATTTTCTTGGATTTGTCAATCAATCGCAGCTGCCTTCCATCTACACTGCCTCGGATCTCATGGTTCTTCCGTCCGAATACGAGCCATTTGCAGTCGTTGTCAATGAGGCGTCCTGTTGTGGATGCCCTGTCATAGCAAGTGACCGCGTGGGTGCGGCACAGGACCTAATTGCCCCCGTGAATCCCTCTTTCATTTATCCGTGCGGGAATGTTGATGCCCTCGCGCAGATATTGAAAGTTGCTCTTGCTGATCCCGTCGTGTTCACAAAGTATGGCCATGCCGCACGCAAACGAATGGAAACCTGGTCGATTAGAGAAAATATCTCCGGAACGGTAGAAGCGGTCCGTCGCGCCGTTGCGCGACGGACCCGAGGCAGTAGGAATAAGATCGGCGTTCCGCCTTAGACGGGGTCTAACCGCCGCGCAGAAATTGCATGTGAGCTGGTCATGGTGATCAAGATTCCACGAATGACATTCTGCAATTTCTGCGACTGGGCGTAGCCTAAATAGCGTCGCAGCCGCATATCTCGCGCGCTCGGAACTACGAGTCAATAATGTAAACCAACACCCTAATCCTTCGTCGTGAGAGATTCGCCCTGTTCCCTTATTACCCAGTATTCGAACGGCCCCGGAGTCATCCTTTTCAGAGCTGAACTTTCCCTTAATATCGAGAGCGGGGATCCATCGCAAAGCGGCGTATACTGTAACGGCGATGGATTGGTTCTCATAGCGGCAGAGAACTTGATCGTATGCAGTTATGGGTAAGGCAGGCTTCCGTCCCGAGCAGGATTGGGTCCGCAAGCCCAACCCGGAAGGTGCCGGCACTTTGATGACAAACGCTATTGTAAAGCAAGATGACCTTCCACTCGCCGTCGTTCTGGTGCCCAGTTCTCTTGCCCGATCGTGAATATGCCTGGAGCACTAGCCTCGATACGGAATCCTCGCAGCCCTGTAGGCGCCATTGTGTCTCTCGTTCTGGTGGCGCTGGCGGCTTATGAGCTGGCAGAGCTCATCCTCGGGGGGGACATAAATTCTCTCATTTACCTCGGGTTGCTCATCGCCGGTGCCATTGGTGTTGTCACCGTTCTGAACGATTGGCGAAAAGGGGTCTATCTGTTTCTCGCTTGGATCTTGTTCGAGGATTTCGTCCGTAAGTATCTCGGCAACAACATGGCCATTTACTTCGCTAAAGATGTTCTTGCTCTTCTACTCTATCTTTCATTCTTTAGGGCGCAACGTACCAATCGGGTCGAACGATTCCGGCCTTCATTCCTCGTTCTGCTGCTCTGTTTTTTATTTTTCGGCATGATCCAGGTATTTAACCCCAGTTCTACCAGTCTCTTCTATGGTTTGATGGGAATGAAGCTATACTTTTTCTACGTCCCCCTTTTGTATGTTGGCTACTACTTTATCGATTCAGAGCGCAGATTGCGTAGCTTTTTCGCTTTCAACTCCGTTCTGATTCTAGTTGTCGTGTGCCTGGGCGTCGCCCAAGCTATAATTGGCCATACCTTTCTAAATCCAACGGTTATTCAAGAAGATATTCGGGATTTGAGCACAACCTACAGGGCCTCTCCAATCACTGGTTTGATTGCATATCGCCCCACTTCCGTATTCGTTAGTGCAGGACGCTTCCAGAACTTTCTGATTATCTCCTGGATTCTCACCCTGGGTTACGGAGGATTTCTTCTACTACGGAGTCGCAGAGGTCGACTCATCGCATTTACGTGCATCGGTGTTCTCGCGGCGGGTAGTCTGCTGACCGCATCTAGGGGTGTTGTGTTGTGGAATTCCCTAGGCGCACTCTTTATTGCTGCAGGATTTTTGTGGGGTGCGCCGTGGCGCAATCGTGAGGGCCTTCGAGTAGTCCGGGCAATCCAGCGTGCGGCCCTCTTTGTAGGCATCGCAATCATAGTGCTTATGGTGGTCTTCCCAGAGCAGCTTGCAAGTCGTCTCGCGATCTATTCAGAAACACTCGACCCCACAAGCCCCGCAAGTGAACTCCTCTCTCGTTCCGGTAACTATCCTCTACAGAATCTTCTGTTGGCCTTTGACTACCCAAAGTGGCCCTATGGGTATGGAATTGGTACATCGTCGCTTGGAGCGCAATACGTCACCCGGATCATGCACGCGGCTCCGATGCGAATTGGCGTGGAAAGTGGATATGGTCAACTCATACTCGAACTGGGCATCATAGGCTTGCTCCTGTGGATTGCATTGGCGACGGCAATATCTCTTTCAGCCTGGAGGGCTGCCAAAAGTCTCAAAGGGTCTCCCTGGTTTCCGATTGCTTTTGCGATTTTCTGGTACGCGTTCCTGCTTGCGGTGCCCATCAGTTACTATGGATTCGTATCCTATCAAGATTTCGTTATGAACGCTTATTTCTGGTTACTTCTGGGCATCCTATTCCGTCTGCAAGTCGTCGCAAAAACTCCGGAGTTCCACAGTGTCGAGAAGTGAAACATCTCTCTGGCTCGGGAACGGCATGAAGAGTGCCGGGCCGTGACAACGACCACGATTTTCGGCTGAAACGCCCGGACTACTGCATACTGGAGGAGACATCCTCCTCACCACCGGAGCCTTCCGGGAACTTGTTTCGTCGTGTGTTCTAGCCTGTTGTTTTGGTATCCTAAATGCCACCTTGAACACGGAGAGGAACAGCGTAGCCTTTGGGTTGATTAGTGTGACCAATAAGATGCACTCCCAAAAAGAATACTGGTCGAGTTTAGCCGATGGTGGTAATTCGATGGATGCCTCGGGGTTCGCGCCCGTATTGCATCCACTAGTCTCCCGTCTCTAAAGTTTCTTTATATTTGTTCACCTTCCGGATGATCTTACTGGCGCTGACGACCCACTGAAACGGTTGTGGGTTCCGGTTGTAGCGGTGGATGTAATCTTGGATTGCCTTGGTCAGGTCACGAACACTGCGAAATGTGCCTCGGCGAATTCGTTTCCGTGTGATTTCGGCGAACCAGCGTTCGATTTGATTGAGCCACGAAGAACTGGTTGGCGTGAAATGGACGTGATAGCGGGGCCGTACTGCCAGCCACTTCTTCACCGCGGGGTGTTTATGCGTTCCGTAGTTGTCGAGCACGAGATGGATTTGCAGACGGGAATCGACCAGCTCATCGATCCGATTCAGGAACCCTAGGAACTCTTGATGCCGATGCCTCGGTTGGCAGGCAGCGATCACCGTCCCCTCCAGAACGTTGAGCGCGGCGAATAGTGTGGTCGTTCCGTGCCGCTCATAATCGTGCGTTTGTCGTGCTGGCAAGCCGGGCCGCAACGGAAGAAGCGGTTGCGTGCGGTCCAGCGCCTGAATCTGGCTTTTCTCATCCACGCTGAGGACGATCGCCTTATCTGGTGGGTTCATATACAGCCCCACAATGTCGCGCACTTTCCGAGCAAATTCCGGATCGTTACTGAACTTGAAGGACTCCACTCGATGGGGCTGCAGTTTGTGCTTCTTCCAAATCCGCTGCACGGTAGCGGGGCTGACCTTCTGGCTCGCCGCCATGGCCCGAACACTCCAATGAGTGGCATCCTTCGGGGTAGTCTTCATCGTCGCGTCCACAATGGCTTCTTCCCGTTCTGCGGAGATCTGCTTGGGGCGTCCGCTACGCGGCCGGTCCTCCAATACTGCGGCTAAGCCGCCGCTGTCAAATCGCCTCCGCCACAGCAATATTGTGGGAAGAGAGGTAGACAGGTTACGTGCCAGAACGTGATTGGCAATGCCCTGGGCCGCGCCAAGAACAATGTCGACGCGGAGAACAATTCCTCGGGGCGTGCTGCGATGACGGCTAATCTCCAGTAACTGCTCGCGATCTGAGTCCGTGAGGGACAGTTTGGGCGCAGGTGGAAGGGGCATATTGCCAGTATGCACCGTTCCCCGTTATTAGTAAAGACATTTAAGATACAGAAGACTAGCTCCCCTATGGTTCACCCAGCTTATCGACAATTTGCAATTTCGCGCTCTTCGACATGCGCTCGCGCTGGCAGCGGTCCCGCCTGGAGCGCGGTTTCTGGATGTGGGTTGTGGGACCGGTCGTTGGGTCCGACGCTATGGAGAACTCGGATTTTCTGCTGTGGGCGTGGATGCGACGATCGGCATGCTTCAAATTGCACGCGCCCATGATACCGGAGCTCCCCTCACGACTGGACTAGCCCAAAGTTTGCCCTTTTCTGATGCTGCTTTCGATTGCTTATCGGACATCACCGTGGTCCAGCACATCCCTTACGAGGTTCAATCAAAGGCTCTCCAAGAGATGGTTCGCGTTCTCAAACCAGGGGGCCGAATGATATTGATGGAGGTAATCTGCGGAAAAGATCCGCATATTGGAAAAGATTCACACGTTTTTCCTCGAGAACCGGGGGATTGGATCAGTGAAGTCGAGCGTTGCGGAGCCTCGTTAATCGAGTGGTTTGGTCAGGAATTTCTCCTTGCTGATCACCTCTTTGTCCGCTTAGCACAAACCTTATTCGGGCGAAACGGCCATCTCGTCAAACAAGTACAATCCACTTCCTACCATTCTTCATCGCGTGAATCTTCTGTCGCACATCGCGTCTATTGGCAACTCCGCCGTATTACCGTTCCTTTTTCGGTCTGGGCCGAGCCTGCTGTAGCAAGAATTTGTCCCGCTTATTTAGCGACACATGGCATATTCGTGTTTCGAAAAGCACTGTGACCCGAACTTCTTTTGTTTGATCAGGTTCGCTACATCGATCCAAACGAGGATGCGGTCCTAGCTGAGTGCAACGACGCAAATGCAACTGAAAGCGACACCGGAATGCCTGGACAAGCGGCCTTTCCTACCATCTTAGGAGTGTAGTGGATACCGCAGCGACTTCTGGTTTAGATGGGCTTGCAGCAATAAACGTTTCGAACTGAATCTCCGATCAGGACCGTGTTCCAACGGGTACAAATTGCCCGGAAATTTCGCTCAAGAATTTGGTCTCTCTACGACCTATGGATTACTCTACTGTCCAGAAGTTGTCTCTTGTCGACTTGCGTGAGTTCGGACAACGGTTGTGGAGAGAACCGGTTGAAACGGGCAACCCAAGCATTAGGAATCCTCCCATGGACAGCGCCTGCATTTGGCGAAGACTGAAAGTGAGTTGGTCGCGGGAAAAGAAAGTAGTTTTCAGTATTTTGCTTTAGTGTTTGCATTGCGGATGGATGTTTTTCATGTCGATTTTTTGGGTCAGTTTCGATCGATTGGTCTGAAGGTTCCCCGGACCACGGGCCAGTTGGTAAAAAGGGAAGTAGTTTGGGATACCATCACCTTTGGAGCAGTTTGCCTGCAGATCGAGGAGGAGCGATGCTTAGAGAGTTTGCGCTTGGACTCATTATCACCGTTTCGCTGATTGGATCAATCCTCACTCAACATGGATGGGACGGATCTGGAATCGGAGCGACGGTGACGCCTTTTCTTTCGACCAGCGCCCGGCGTCAGGCTGCTCCGTGGAATCTGGATCAGGGCGCAGCTAACAGCCTGTTGCCTATGCCCGAGGCGGGTAGCGCAAGGATTGAAATGCAGCAGAAGCGTGAGTCCGCGCCTAGTTTTCTTCCTTCGAAACTCCGTGACCAATACGAAAATGCCGGGACTTACAGGATTGCTGAATCGGAAGATACTGCGGGGCAGAGTACTGTAACGCCGAGAATTCCCGAGACTATCGCAATCCGATATGTCGCGAATGGTGGCAGTGATGCAAATGACGGATTGTCATGGGGTACCGCCAAGCACACGATTTACGGGGCGTTAGTCTCTCTGCCGGGTGGCGGCACAAACACGGCCGGTAGCGGTACAGTTTATGTTGGTCCCGCATCCTCGGCCAACCCCACGGCAGGGGCTGGTATCTGGCTCATGGCGTCAAGCGACCCAAACTATTCCAGTCCTCCTACGGGATGGCTGAAGTGTAATGGTTGCGAGCTTAACATCATCGGTATTGCTAACTCGGCGGGTGGTCCGAACGGTCACAAGCCACGCGTCCAGTTGGTTGCTGGGAGCGGTACCGATAACTACCACCCTGCTATCTGGCTTTCTGGATTGCAACAACCTACCCAAATCGCCAACTTTGAGCTTCAGTATCCAGGCCGCGCCGTGGTGATTGGAGAGTGCTCGCCCGTTGGCTCGAAACATGATCGTACTGGAAGATGCGGTGTTTCCAGTCAGATTCTTGATAACATCGGTGCAATAATCAACCAAACAGCTACAACTGGCCCCTGCACGGACATCGTAAGCAATGTTTTCTGGCTCTGGATGCGTGACTATGGCTGCGCCGGGAATGCCTACACCGCCAAAGGTGGAATTACCGCCGACAACGCCGCTGCGATTTTAATTGATGCCTCGACAGGCGCAGGCAGCGGCCTCATCTACATAACAGACGTAAACCTCGCGGGCGGCGGTATCAAGGTAAAGCAAGGCTCGAATGGCCTGGGACTCTATGTAAAAAACGTATTCCAGGAAGGAAACTTTGTCAACGCGCTACCGCCCACTGTTTGGTTCACAGGCTGGTGTTCGTTCTGTGATGCCACCTTGGAGAACATTCAAGTAGGAGATGGTGGGTCGGGGGGGATGCCAAATATCGAGACTGATGCGTTGGTGAATGGCAACAACGGCCCGACGGTAATCAACAGCGGTGGTATTCAAGGTCCCGCTACGGTAATCAATCCTATCACGAACCTAACTAATATCCTTACGGTCAGTCCCACACAACAGGGACAAAGCGGGTTTTTCAATAGCTATGTGGTGGGCAGGACAGATGTAGCACGCCGAATCGCGGGACTAGTTCCCGCTCGCTTTTCCAACCACGGGCTTAGCAGTACGGCAAGTTGGTCATTTCCTCAAGGTTCTAGTGGCGTGACGTTTACACAAGGCTTAACCGACCCTTATGGCGGCACGGGTGCAGCGAGCGTAGCGTTCAGCTCATCCTCCCAGCAAATCGTTCAGATGGGTGGATTGGCTTACACACCCAACGCAGGAGATTGGGTCGTGCTAGGTATATGGGGCAAGGGATTAGCGCAGAACAATAGCTTGAACACAAACTGTTGGGGGCAGCCCGTTCCAACCTTCAGTAAGTCCTTCCTTAATTCAGGGATGATTGTAGGCGACGGAAATTGGCAGTATCTATGGGTGGCTGAAAAGGTAGCCTCCGGCTCGGCTACTTATGTCTGCGCTGACGTTAATTTTACTAATACAGTTACACCTACGCTCTACGGGCCAACGCTCTATGTCATTCCTTCTGGCACGCTCTCTGACAATGAAGTGCTGGAGTTCGTTTCTAGCATGAACTCGGTTGATCCCAGCTGCCAAGTTGGGCAGATTTGCAATGTCGCCGGGCATCCACTCGTCGTTTCATCTTACGGGACGTTGTCAAATTGCAGTTCAGTTGCGTCGCCAGCGAAGTGTGATTCCGCCCCAGCGGGTAGCTTTGTGCTGGGTGTTGGATCCACGGCTGCTAAAGTGAATACTACCGCCGTGACGGCGAATAGTCAGATTCTAATCATCGAAGATTCGTCGCTTGGGGCCAAACTTGGCGTTTCTTGTAGTAAGACGACCGGTCGAACATACATGATCACCGACCGCGCCCCGGGGCACAGTTTTACCGTCAGCTCCAGTTTTGCGCCAACAGACCACCCGGCATGTCTCTCTTTTCAGGTGCTGAACTGAGCTCAGCCTCAAATTGCTTTCTTGGTGACCGGCGGTAATGGATACGCCGAACTCGGGGTCCACCAAGGCAAGTCAAGGAACTGACCAGATCAAAGCCTTTTGTTTCGCTCATTTCAGCAATTGGCTATTTGGCAGATGAGCGCGGCTTCAGGAGTATCAAAGTCGATGGTTCCGGCCTAAGAGCCTTCAGTGGATTTGAAACAGTCCATGTTATTCCGAAACACAGAATTTGAACGTATATATGTGAAGTCGCGGCTCTCGATAGCCTTGATAATTCGCGAATAGTCGACCAGCGGAGGATGAAACTCGATAATAATTGCATTTGTACGATCTAGCCAGTCCAGGGGACCGTCAAACAATTGTTGCTCGCCACCTTCAATATCAATCTTGACTAACCCAAGCCTTGGGCATTCAGACTTTTCTAAGATCATGTCGACAGTGATCATCGCCACTGGCACACCCTTCTCGGATAGTCTTCCTAGATTAGAAATTTTGCTGGACTCGAATCTTGCTGTTCCTTCGTGGGGCCCGATCGCAGCTTCGAGTACTTCACTTTCGATTGCATTGAGCTCTAGATTTCGCCGCGCTAGCATGGCATTGTTGCAATCAGGCTCGACTGCGATCACTCGCTCGATTGGGTATCTTTTGGCCAGCCATACGCTTGTTAGTCCGATATTTGCTCCCAGATCGAGAAGTGTTCCGGATGGATCTTCAAAAGGCAAGCGGTAGGCTTCATCAAACCATACCTCACGAATGCTGTGCAGGTCACCCTTGTTCAGCCGGTAGCAGAGCTGGACACCTTCCTGAAATCGAATTTGTCGAATCCGGCCGACTCGGTTCAAAGGGGATATCAGCAAGAAGCGAGACAGAGCAAAATCAAGACCTAACTGTAGCGCTGACTGTGGATCAGCACAGAGTCTGGCACAAGCGCGCCATTCTCGGATGAGAGCGGGAATTACCGACGCGAATCTCTTCAGTCGCTGCATCTGTTTGGGTTCCAGTTACAAATCACGTTTTGCAATAGTCTGTACCCAAATTGTCACCAAAAGTGGCGCAAAACTAACAAAACCTGAGCAATTCCACAAAACAGAAATTCCTCCGCCGGCTGGCAAAGGGATTTAGTTGATTTCTCTCCCAGAGTGCCAAACAGTGATTTATTTCTTCAAGGCCCCCGGTTTCAACCGGTCACCCACTTGTCCGCTTTTAATTCTAGCGCATTAGGCAAGTTAGCGACCAATCTGTGACACTCTCGGTGCCGATTGCTGCAGTTCGCCGCGGAATGTAACTGTAATGTCACCATTCCCTAGGAGTTTCTCGGAATTGGTTCGTTCTCGCAGGACCGAACGACTAGGACAATTCAGCGCCTTATATGCGTATGTAACATTGTTTCCTTTGATGGCATCCTTGGGAATTGAGTCCGTGCTCACTCGCGGAGCGGTTCGAGACCGCTGGAACGCGGGAAGCATTGTGACGTCCGGGATCACGCTCTGCGGTCTGTTTGCTGGGAGCTTCGACATCAAGTGCTGCAACGGGACGGTCGGCGGCGTCAGAGTTGTCGTTCATCGATGAACTTACAGATTCATCATGTAGAACCTCGAGCAAACTCGGCGTAGACGAGCTTTACAACTTAACCACTCTAAGCCCTGGCTGTCACGGCCCGCAGCGTGGAAAAGCAGGTTAGGGGGCTTGAGATCCGGTACTCATCACTCTTATTTGTTCGCCCGCCGTGACCTAGTTATGGTGGGAAGGTGTCTCTCGCGAGAAACTGCGTTGCGGTTTGGTGAGCTCTGAGTTTGCTGGGGTACGATTTGATCGGCAACAAGATTATGAATCCTCCTGTCTCCGATCCCCACAAGAGACAGACGGGAAAAAACCTGGGGCTAGCGAGTGTTAAGGAGAGCGCTGAAGCGAGCAGCGATGGCGGGCCAGGCAAAGTGGGTTTTGTAGGCGACACGACTGCGAGCGGCAAGATCCATGCGATAGGTAGCATCAGAAAGGACTCGAACCAAGACGGCATTAAGATCATCAGATTGGTCGGGTGAAACGAGGACCACGCCGGCATCGGTAATAGGCGCGGCGGTTGCGGAGCCAGCGTAGGCAATAACGGGAAGGCCGCAAGCGATGCCTGCAATGGCGCTGCTGCGGCGCGAAGAGATGGGGCCGCGAACAAAGAGAAGAACGTCGCAGACGGAAAGCTTCTGCACAACTTGAGAGGGTTCTACGACGCCTTCCACCGATAGTTCCACAGGCAAATCGCGAAGCCCTTCTCGGAGTTCGGTTTCACGAAGCTCGGCGTGGCGACCGAAAATGGATAGGCGCACTTTTCCAAGCTTCTGCGCGGCATAGCGAGCTGCCGCGAGGATGATTTGGGTTTCGCGGGCGCCGGATTCGCCGCCAGTAATGCTGAAGACACCAATTGTGGGCACAGGGTCCTGCTGGGAAGACGCTGGGGGCACCGGTGGAATCGGCAAGTTGGGACCGACGGGGACGAATACAGCATTCGGCGGGGCAGCGGTCAGCCAGGAAAGTCTTTCCGGCGGAACCGTAAAGACGGTGAGATCGGCAAGAGCGAGCGAGCGGCGCATGGTGCAAACCTGGTCGAAACGCCGAACAGAATCGATCAGGCGGGTGCCTGGGTACGGCTCGACATCGTGAAAGACGATGCCCGCGCGGGCGCCGGCAGATTTCAGAATCTTCAGCGCGCGGAGAACTTTTTGCGGGAAGCCCCGTGCGGACCAAGCGAGGGCAGTGTATTGGACCAGCACCCAGGTGTCGCGCCATTGGGTGGCCTGGAACCGTAACGCCTGAAGCGCGACTGGCCAGCCGTGAATATCCCAGGACACGCGCCGGATTTCCAGTTGAATATCGTGAGCTTGGAGAGCGGAGGCAAGATAACGGCAGTACTCCTCAACCGCGTCGGTAGGTTCGTCTTTGCGGCCGAGCAGCGCGATGCAAGGAATGGTCAAGGGCGAGAACTCCCATGCGCGAAAGCCGCCGCGGAATGTGCCGAGAGATTTGCGGTGTCGGGGCCGAGCAGGATGCCGAGACACTGGCTGAATTGCGCCGCGCCATGGGCGGAAAGATGGAGCGGGTCATCGAAAAGCGAATAGTCCTGAATCAGAAACCAACGGGCGCACTGTCTCTTTAGGCCATGCGCTAGCCCTACCTTTGAGCAAGACTGCCTTTCAATCCTTGCTTCCATACTCTTCTCACTCTTCGTCTAATTCTGGCTTTCTCGTAAGCTCCACACTCATGATTCACCCAAGTTTCTCCGCCTCCTCGTTCTGGATGGGATGAACCCAAGACTCAATTCCTGCAGTCTAGCTCCGCTCTCAATTCACTCCCATTTTGACTGCTGGCAAACGACGCTGGGTGTGATCGGCGATGATCTGGCGGAAGATTTCGTCGAGGCCAATAGTGATTTTCCAGTTGGGAAAGTGAGACTTGAACTTGGCAAGGTCTGAGATGTAGCAGATGTGATCGCCCTTGCGGTTTTCCTCCACGTACTTCCAGTTCAGTATCTTCCCTGTCATTTGCTCGATTTTGCGTATGGCTTCGAGCATCGAAATGCTGTTTTCGCGGCCACCGCCAAGGTTGTATACCTCGCCGCAACGCGGGTTGGCAGCAAACTCTTCAATGGCACGGACTACATCGTAGCTGTGGATGTTGTCGCGGACCTGCTTGCCTTTGTAGCCGAAGACGGAATAGGTGCCGCCAGAAATGGCTACCTTCACCAGGTAAGAGAGGAAGCCGTGAAGCTCGACGCCGGAATGCAACGGCCCGGTGAGGCAGCCGCCGCGGAAAATGCAGACCTTCATCCCAAAGTAGCGGCCGTACTCCTGAGCCATCAGGTCCGCCGACGCCTTGGAAGCACCGAAGAGCGAATGGAGCGTGCGGTCGATCCGGCAATTTTCGTTGATGCCGTTGTAGTCTTCTGGCCGGGCGTATTCCCAGCGGGTTTCGAGCTCCTTAAGAGGAAGTTCGTTCGGAGCGTCGCCATAGACCTTGTTGGTGCTGAGAAGGATGAAGACTGCTTCGGGGCAATGGAGACGAGTGGCTTCGAGGAGATTGACTGTGCCGAGTGCGTTCACTTCAAAATCGAGGATGGGGATATCGCGCGCCTTGTCGTGAGAAGGTTGAGCGGCACAGTGAACGATCAGATCGAAGCGCTGCGAACGAAAGAGCGTTTCGAGAGCGATGCGGTCACGGATATCTAGATTGTGATGGGTGAAGTTCTTTGTTATGCGGCGCAGCCGGTCTAGATTCCAGCTGGTGTCGCCGGGATCACCGAAAAAGATGCGCCGCATATTATTGTCAATACCGTGGACCTGATGGCCCTGGCGTTCGAAGTGTTCCACGGCTTCCGAGCCAATCAACCCGCTGGATCCGGTGACAAGAATCGTATGCGTCTTCATCTGATGGAAACGACCATCCTTTAAGAAAGTGCAAGGCCTATGCCAGCTTTCAATTATCCTTCAGTTTGAGTGAATTTGTCCTGCCAGCAAGAGCGGTCGTGTCTTAGCTCCATAATTCTGTCACCCCTTAACGGCAACGTGAAAATGTCACCCTATGAGACAGGAGACATTCACGTTGAGTCAGAAGGAACTGCAGCGAGTGAGCGTCATTACTGCTTGCGTCAAAGGAGACATGGCGTGTGCCAGCGCCGCCGGACTCCTGTGCCTGAGCGTGCGCCAGATTAAGCGCTTGAAAAGGCGTCTGCGCGAAGACGGGGAGGCGGCGCTGGCTCACGCCAACCGCGGCCGGCCCAGCCCCCGCCGCACGCCCGAGCGCACTCGCCAGGCGGTTTTGCGCCTGTACCGCACCAAGTATGCCGGCTTCAACGACCATCACCTCTGCGAAAAGCTCAACGAGGTCGAAGGCCTCGTGCTTAGCCGCGAAACCCTGCGCCGCCTCCTGCGCCAGGAAGGCCACGGCTCCCCGCGCAAACGCCGTGCTCCCGCTCATCGCCAGCGCCGCCTGCGCGTGGCTCGCGAAGGCGAACTCGTGCAACTCGACGGCAGCCCGCACG
>Ga0208819_1000816_pt1 | contig 19322 bp, 16 predicted proteins | sample June2015DPH_11_1_3_FD_184707 | JGI IMG/M metagenome (GOLD analysis project Ga0208819, IMG submission 184707) | Peatland microbial communities from SPRUCE experiment site at the Marcell Experimental Forest, Minnesota, USA - June2015DPH_11_150... | ecosystem: Environmental > Terrestrial > Soil >...
GGCCACTCGGCTGCCATCCGGAGACCATACCGGCGCGAGATCCGGAGCGAGATCAAAGGTGAAGCGGGCACTCACGAGGCGAGTCAAGTCAAGCAGCCAGATGACTTGGCCGGCACCCGACGACTTCGGGTCGATTCGCGTGGCGGCCACTCGCGTTCCATCTGGCGACAGCGCAAGATCGCTGTAAGAATATGTTCCGGGTTCCCCGGCGTCGCCCAGTTCTTTGCCCTGCCGGTCATACCAGCCGAGCGCCGAAAGCGCAGTCGCACTCTTCCCGGCGCGGTATGTTAAGACACCGTTTGCCAATGCGGAAAAACTTGCGGAGAGGAGAAAGGTCCCAACCTGCTCGACAACTGGAACTGGCTCGCCCAGCGGCTCCAGTCGCCGCTCATCGAACAGCTGAGCCAGCCGCGTGCCATCGCGCATAAAAAGTAGTCGTCCCGAACCACCGTCAGAGGGAGGCGCATAAACCGCCATGAGGGGGGTGGCGAGAACTCGTTTGGAACTTTGTTGTTCGGGTTTAGCATCGAGTGACCCCATGTAGATACCAGGATTTTCGGGTGCTTTCAAATAAGTGAAATGTCGCCCATCTGACAGGAAAGACGGAAAAGCGTGAATCTCGTTGCGCCCACCCGTAGTCGTAAGAAAGGTGGGAACACCGCCCCCCGGAGACCCGGAACAAGGACACTTCGGCCTCGCGGTGCAGGATTACACCCACTCCACAGCCCCAAATCGGCGCTTCGCGGATATTGTCACGCAAAGACTGGTTAAAGCAGTGCTCGCGGGTCAACTCGCTCCCTATTCAGACGACGAACTCGCCGCAATCGCGCTCAACTGTACATTGAAAGAAGATGCAGCCCGAAAGGTTGAGCGCGAGATGTCGAAGCGGATCGCTGCCGTCGCGATGAGCAGTCGCATCGGTGAGACATTCGATGCCATCGTTACGGGAGTGACTTCACGCGGAACGTTTATTCGTGTATTGAGGCCCGCCGTAGAAGGATTATTGTCACAAGGACAGCAGGGAGCAGACGTTGGAGACAAGCTGCGCGTAAAGCTGATCAGGACTGATATCCAGCGCGGATATATTGATTTTGCGCGCGACTGAGCGCGAGTTGATCTTAGGGCCGCAGCGCCGCGGGTAGTGAAAGAGACTGTCAGATCAATGAATGATGAACCTGGCCACTCACGGACGCGACGATAAGGACCCAAGGAATTGTGGCAGCAAAAAGCCCAGACCGACTGTATCGCGCCCAGTCGGTTGGCCGTCTTCGTTACCTCTGGCTGTTGACTTCTTTGGCTGTGACTGTAACCTCAACGTGAGCACCCTTTTTGAGCCTCACCTCATCGCCACGTTCGTCAGTTAACGTATTTTCAATTCGTAGACCTCGATACTGCTGGTCGGGCCCGTCAACAGCAATCTGTGCCTTTTCCGATTGGCTCGGACGCGTAGAGGGGATGATTTTGTCGACGATTCCGTGCATGGTGGTACTCGGCTGTTCTGGAATTCGCGCGGTATCCTGATTCAGTTCCGCTATTCTTGCGGACTTGGCCATACGCGGCTTCGCCATTTCCTTCTTGATGCTGGCATATGTCGCGTTGCCGCGTTCTTTCCTGACTTTCTTGTACAGCATGCGTCCATCATGACCCCGAGATGAAAGCCATGCAGTCCCATTTCGCACAGTTGCGAAATGGGAGGCCACTGCCTGTCGGTAGCCGACAACGCGGGTGGATTGTGCTCGGACACTGTGCAGTAGGGAACAGTTTTCGTCTCAGTGCGCTGTCATAGTTCAGGTTGGAACTTGCTTGACGGCCCGAGAATGACGGCGAGTCGCCGAGGAGACTTACGAATGGCCACAGGACAGCGTAACTCGACATACCGCGCGGCGTTCCACATCCGCAAGGGCACATTCCACAAGTGGCTGGGCAAGAAGCCGGACTCGCCGATCACGGCAGCCGACATTGCAAAGGGGAAAGCATCCGGCGATCCCCATGTCGTCAAGATGGCGACCTTCGCAGCCAACGCTAAGAAGTGGCACTAACGACAAACGAACATGCCATTCTTAGATGATTTTGCTGCCAGGGCCACCGGGATGGATTCAAGATTGCCCCGGCAAAGTTGAAATCCTGAAAGGGGAATTGCGATGTTACTACTAATTATTATTCTGTTGCTACTGTTCGGCGGAGGCGGCGGATATTACGGGTATTCCAGATGGGGAGGACGCGGGGGCCTGGGGATAGTCGGGACAGTCGTGCTCATCGCGTTGGTATTGTATTTGCTCGGCGTGTTGCGCTGACCTTGTCAGGATCGATCTGAGGTCGAGGGAAAGTTTTAACCCCTCCATAGCCGCGCGCCTCGGTGAGCGCCCCCAAATGCGAACGATCTGGCTACACGGCCAACTCCTAGCTACTCGCCTTACCGGACATCTGTGTCGCAGGAAGCGGTCCAAACGCCGCTTGCACAGCTCGACGGATGGGCTTCGTTCCACCCGTCGGGAAGCACATCCTCCAGAAATTGATCTCGGCCGACATAAACTCAAACGCCACATTTCTCTTGCCATCACCGCCGGGCTTCGCCGCCACTACCTTGCACTCCGCCTTCTGTCCGGCGTTCATGTTCATCAACATCAGCTTTTGCCCAATCGTCACCTCTGGCTCCAGCGCCATCATGCCCCCGTGCCGGCTCACGGAGACTGTCTTTGCCTCGACTCTGAATTTCCCGTTGCTCTCCGTCTCCCCATGGACAATGAGGTCCACACACAGCACTACTCGTGAGGTGCGACGGCGTTCGATCCTGCGGAAATGCAGTGTTCCCATAGTGGTTCGTACCTCTTGATTCGCATGATTTTGGCCCGGCCTCCTAAACCTCTGTGGTCTCAGTCGGATTCCATTTCGCAATGCGAAGGTATGCCGTTACCAGGTAGGTCAACGAAAGAATCGACGTGATCAATAACCAAGCAATCCCACATTGGGTTGATCATAGATTTTGCACGCCGCCCTAGGAATAGAGGGCCAGTACCGAAACAGCTGCGTACCCGCTGGTACCTTTGTTCCAGCACCCCTCACGCCCTCTGGGACACCAGCGAAGGTCCTCCCACCAGCAATCCGGTATGCAGTGGAGACGAGTGTCGATCACTCGAGCAGACGGTTCATCAGCTTGAGGACTGAGTCAAATGCTCCGGATTCCATAGCGACGTACTCTACGCCGATGCCCCTGCCCTGCGTGAAGGAGCGGACGACGGCGAGTACTCGAATCTCACCTTCCGGCACCGAAAAGAGCAACTCGAGCCGAGTGCCCACCGGGATGGTTTCTTCGGTAACGATTAAAGCACCGGAAACACTGAAGTTCTGGACGCGTAGTGTAGTGCAACGATCACCGTATTTGCAGGATACCCAAAGTCCGCTGGATGTGGGAATGCGCCGGTTCATCCTTCTCTCGAAATAGGATCGAAGTCTCATGCTCTGGATCGGCAAGGACAAGGGAACCGTTGAGTGCGCCTATCGATGAACTCCTAGCGCCCAGTGCAGGCTCCATTCTGGAGTTGGAGAAGGACTTCGAACAGATAGTTGTCGTTCAATCCACATGAGCATTTATCCGGCCTGGCAGCGCCAGGCTACAGGCTGCGAACTGTACAATCCAGTACAGACGAGTCGGTCCTCAGGCGGTATGCTGTAAAACAACAAAATACTCTTCAGCTAAACATACCCAACCACCCCCACCCTGAGCCCCAAATGCCCAGGGTGTGCGAAATAGACCGGCTGCCAGCGCGCAGCGGATGGAGCATCGAGTCGCTAGGCCGTTGGCTTGTCCTTCGAAAGAAAAAGCTTTCGCGATAAACTGGGCATTCCTAAGCTGCACGGCAACATCACGCTTTTCGGGAGCTCCTCGATGTTGGATCAGGGTGTCTGGGCCGAAGTCAAAGTGGGTGGCGAACACCTGCGATTATTCTCGGAGCAGAGTGCGCTCGGAGTGCAGGCATCTGTGTACAACGTGAATGCAAAGAACTGGATTGCACCCTCCGAATCTGTGGATGATATCGAACAGGGAAAAGACAGAGCGGCAGAGCATGCACTGGCATATCTGCGCCGCGTCGCCAACTCAGAACTGCCTCCGTTGCAATGGAAGAAATCCCGCTCAGTGTAGTTTACGCAACGTTGATCCTCGCCAACAGCAATCTGGCCAACTCAGCTCCCTTTAGATCTATTTGGTCCTTCCTGGGGACCGTAACTGCGGCCAGAATTGACACCGGATTTTAGCGCCACCAGCCTCCCGGATTCTTAGCGGTAGTACCTAGGAGCTAGCCAAGAGTACGGGAGTTCCATTTACGCTTCCAGGGGGCAATGGCAATCTTAAGGTTGCCGAACCCAACCTCGGCAAGATGCAAATCTGTGGCAGTCTTCAGAAGAATATGGATAAAATCCTCGCCAACCTTCGGCTACGGACTAAGTTTCTGTTGTCTATGGTATTGGTGATTGCCGGCCTTACCTGGGTTGCACTGCTTGTTGTGCGCCAAACGGTTCAGGAACGCGCGCGGCAGGAATTGACGACCAGTGCTCACAACTCTCTGGTGATCTTCGAGATACTGCAACATCAGCGCCAGATGGTAATGAGCCGCAAGGCGGATCTTCTCGCCACCTCCGCATTTCTGTCGAATAGCGACGCCAGTGAATTCACGGACTCCACCAATAATCCCTTGGACACGTCGAGTAGCGACTTAATAGCGCTTGCCGACCCTAGCGGCAAGGTTGTTGCGCTGCACACGACGCATTCCGGCTTTTCGGCGCAAAGCGTGGAAGCACTCTTGCGTTCTTCTTTGGCCAGGAACCACAGTTCCGACTGGTGGTTCAGCGCTGGCCACCTGTATCAAGTGGAACTCCAACCGATTGGACCTGCCGCCACGGTAAAAGGTGCTCAATCAGCTACGGTTGTTGTGGGACAGGAACTCGATGAGCGTGGTGTGCGCGATTTGGGCCGCCTTCTGTCGAGCGAGGTAGCATTTCGGTACAAAGGACGCACCGTAGCGAGTACCCTCGATCCTTATCGGGAAGAGGAACTCTCGTCTCAATTGCAGGGCGGCATCACGCCCGATCAGATGTACCTCGGAAGCGAGCGATTTTTCGCCAGTTCGGTAGAATTAACACCCGATTTGCCTGGTGGGGCGAGCCTGATGGTTCTTAGATCGGACGCCGAGACGATGGCATTTTTGCAACGCCTCAATCGCCTTCTGCTAAGAGTTGGCCTTTTTGCCGTGCTGGCCGGCGGTTTCCTGGCTTTCCTGATCTCCAACACGTTCACCAAGCCACTCGGCAGACTCGTGCAAGGTGTACACGCGCTGGAGCAAGGCGACTTCGACTATCAATTGGAAGTGCAAGGAGGGGGTGAAGTCGCCGACGTAACACTGGCTTTTGATCGGATGCGCCGGACGCTGCAAAGGAACGATTCCGAAAGACAACAACTTGAGGAACAGCTTCGTCAATCGCAAAAGATGGAGGCGCTGGGCCGACTGGCGGGTGGAGTCGCGCACGATTTCAACAACCTACTCACCATCATCAAAGGTCACAGCGACTTAATGCTGGACTGGTTGAAGGCCTCCGAAGCGTCCTACAAAAGCTGCGAACAGATCCACAAGGCCGCTGACCGGGCAGCGTCGCTGACGCGGCAGTTGCTAGCTTTCAGCAGGAGGCAAGTACTGCAGCCGAAAGTGCTGGACTTGAACGTTCTTGTCACGGAGATGGACAAACTGCTGGAACGCCTGATTCGCGAAGATGTTGAGTTCGTTTTTCTGCCGGGTGCAGCACTGGGAAGCGTGAAGGCCGACCCGGGACAGATCGAGCAGGTACTTTTGAATTTGACCGTCAACGCCTGCGACGCCATGCCGAAGGGTGGAAAACTGACGATCGAGACCAGCAATCTGACCGTGGATGGAGAGTACGCGCAAACGCGTCCCGGTCTGCAGCATGGTCCCTTTGTTTTGCTCTCCGCCACGGATACGGGACAGGGAATGGACGCAAAGACAAAAGCGCGGATCTTTGAACCTTTCTTCACAACGAAAGAGGTGGGCAAAGGCACGGGGTTGGGGCTTGCGACGGTGTACGGAATTGTTAAACAAAGTGGCGGTTTCATTTGGGTGGAATCCGCTCCGGGGAAAGGAAGCCGCTTTGAGGTGTATCTTCCCAAGGTTTCTGAAAAGGGTGTTCTGGTCGCGCCTGAAAGAGTCCCGATCTCCCCTGTGCCGGGGGCGCCCACAATCATGGTGGTGGAAGATGATGCCGCAGTCCGGGAACTTGCCAGTAACTTCCTGAAAACGGCTGGATACCATGTGTTCGCCGCGAAAGACGGAGTTGAAGCGCTACAGATCGCTAGAGGTTGCGGCCAATGCATCAGCGCATTGCTGACGGATGTGGTGATGCCAAACATGCGCGGAACGGAACTAGCTACGCGACTTGGCAATCTTCTCCCTGAAATGAAGGTAATCTTTATGTCCGGCTACCTGGAACACAACGAAGAGAGCCGCGAACTTGTTGAGGATGGCGTCTTTCTTGAAAAACCGTTCACGCGGGAGAGTCTTCTCGGCAAAGTAAATGAAGTGTTTCGATCCTCGAGCTTGGCGAATCTCAAAAGATAAGATCGTCTGAGCGTATCTCTAAAGCCCGCTTGGTTCCTATATCTGGAATCGTCGTGCGCATCATTAATGTAGATCCGAAACGAGGCAACTCGGGATCGTGGCACAGCTTTGGTACCACGAGGAACTAGCCGGTCCAGCCGGTTACACGCTCCCTCCGGGTTTCATTCCAGGACGACCACCCAGGTAAGGAATCGCCCGCCCCACAATCGTCTCGCCATATCGCACCCAACGTGGCGTCGGGCGCGGCGTCAGCGCCAGCATGTTGGATAAATGACATAAGGACGGATGCAAATCCGCGACCAGCTTGACGAGCGCTGTAAGCGGCACAGCCAGCAGCAAGCCCATCACGCCCCACAACCAGCCCCAGAAGAGAATCCCAACCGTTGCCGCCACCGGCCCGATACTCACGCGAGTAGCAATAAATTTTGGGATAAGAAGATTGGCGGACACGACATGCAGGAGAAGGATGGTCAGAGTGATCACGATAAATGGTCCTGGTGTGTTGAACTGAAGAAGGGCCGCAGCAAGAGGAAGCGCAAGCGAAAAGATCAGTCCGAGGAACGGCACCAGATTCAAGAGCCCGCTGGCGATTCCGAGGGGTATGGCGCCTTTCATGCCAATACCCCACAACATCAGCGTGGTCGCCACGGCCATCACGGAGCCAACGATAAGGTTGCCGGCAACAAAGCCGCGAATCATCTGGCTCAGGCTCGTGACGAATCGAGCCGTGTCTATCCTCGAACTGAAGAGGGCGTTCATCCGGGTGGCCATTTGTTCCTTGCTGCACAGCATGAAAAACGTTAGAAACGGAACCACGCCGGCAATAATCAGCACTCCCCACACAGATCCCGCTCCGCGCACCAGATAAGCAGGCCAACTTGGCGGCTCCTGCAAGCGAACCTCGGGGACTTTCTTGATGGGCTGCACGTCGTTCGTAAGGCTCCCGGCACTTTGCTGAACTTTTTCAATCTTCCGGCTAATTGGCTCAATGGCTTGCTGAATCTTCGCGGTATACACAGGAAGTTCTTCTGCAAAGGTGACCGCTCTTCCGTAGAGCGCGTGACCCAGCAGACTGATTAACCCCATGCCTGCGAGCACAACGACCGCCGCAGCCACACCGCGCGGCAGATGCAGTTTCTCCAGTTTGACTACGACAGGGTCGAACAGGATCGCGAGAAACGCCGCCAGGATAACCGTGATGCAAATCGAGCTGGCGTAGTAGCCGAACACCGTCAGCAAGCCCGCCACCAATATGAAGAGCAGAGTCGAGATTCTGCGAAGCAGCATATCGGATGGTGCGGTCGAAGACGGCAGCGCCATTTCTACCAAGCCCACCTGACTTTGGTCGGCAGCCGCACTCTTATTCGTAACCTGATCGGACATACGTTTTCCGCGCGTAGATGCGTCGTTGGCTGGAGATCGAAAATACTGACCGGTCATTTTTGACTCCCCGGCCGATTGATGAACGCAGGTCCGACAGCCTCAATATGCAGTGCTCCCGCCAGATTCTTAAATGCACAGCCCTGTAGTGGCAGCGAGACTCGCATCCTTTACTGTGATGAAGTAGCCTTTTGATTTTTAACCTGCAGATCATTCACGACCTGCTTCACGTTCGGCACTCCAGTTGCCACCTTCTCCGCACGGTCGCGCTTGGACTGCGAGTTCACTTCTCCGGTCAGCGTGACCACGCCGTTCTTCACTTCGTATTTCACGCTGTCGTGCATCCTGTTCCGGATCAGCGCAGCATCCAGATTCTTCTCGATGCCGGCATCCAGATCGGAGTTCACGGCCTTGGCTTCTTTTTCTGCGCCCACAGGAATCACGGCAATCTGATCCGCGACAACCTGGGCGCCCGCGATGGACTTTGCAATGGATTCTGCTTGGGACTTGTCGTTCTCACTGGCGACTTGTCCACCGAGGGTCACGATGCCCTTGTCGCGATCCTGACTGACGGAAACGTCTTTGAAGCCTGCTTGATCGAGCGATTTCCGAAGACTGTCAGAAACATCAGGTGATTTCCTAGGCGTCCCGGAGCATCCGGCCAGGGTCCCGACAGCGAGCAGCGTCAGCATGGTTACTGACAATCTGAGCATTTTCATGTGTCTTTCTCCTTTACTGAATTCGAGATGGAATCTCTAACGGTGATGAAGCGATGGATTGCGTGTTGCCTTTGCATCCGGTGTATCCGCACGAACAATCGATGCCCCGCGTCCTTTCCATCGCCGCGCACTCGACGCTGTGGTACTTGCCCGACGACGTCGCCCACGAACAAACTGGGTGGGCACACTTCCTCGCTTTCGCAGGGACCATTTCTCTTCTGTCCACTTCGGATCAGGAGCGGATGATCCCAGCCCAGATGTTAGTCACCAGAAAGAAGCGTTTCTGTACAGAAAGGAACACAATGTGATATTGGTCGCGTCGTTGCAGCCGTAGATAGCACTCCGTTGGGTTCCCCCCTCTTGGGGTGGCACCTCAGAGTTGGGACCAGCGCTATTGATCTCTGGGATTGCTGTTGGTCACCCATGTCAGCGCCAGGTAGATTGCGACGCTTCCTATTTTCCATCGTATAAACAGGTACGTTATTGGCGGGGGGTGAGAAAAGCAGGCGAAGCGAGAAGGCGCATTCTGATCGTAATCAAACGCCAAAAGATCATGGGTTTCAAGTCATTGGTTACGAGCCACATCCGGCAGATCTGTACCACGTAAAAGCTCATTCGCCTCAAGCCGCATTTCCTCCGCACAATAATGGCGGAACGGTCCACCCAACGCGGCAGATTCCAGTGCAGACAGATCTTTTCAGGGATTTGCAAGAAGTGCGCCATATGGGACAGCTTCAGGAATCCGCATGTGGCACTTTAAGTGCGTGATGTAGCCGTTCAATCCGCGCAACCCGCAGAAGTGCAGCAACATCGGGCAAGCGAAGGATGATCTGGCAAGGTAATAATAATGATGCGTATTCACAGCCCCGTTCGTTATCTGCTTTTCCTTTTTGTGATCCTGGCCATACCGGCCACTTTGTTCGCGCAGTTCGGCGTCTCTATCTCGGTTGCTCCACCAGAATTGGTGGTGTACTCGCAACCTATTTGTCCTCAGGAAGGTTATCTGTGGACGCCCGGTTACTGGGCTTACGGCCCGGACGGCTATTTCTGGGTGCCCGGCACATGGGTCGAGCCACCTGCCATTGGCTTGCTATGGACTCCAGGTTACTGGGGTTGGGGTGGCGATGCCTATGCTTGGAACGACGGCTACTGGGGCCCCACCGTCGGCTTTTATGGCGGCGTTAACTATGGCTATGGTTACGGTGGTTCCGGCTACGAAGGCGGATACTGGAGAAACAACCAGTTCAGCTACAACAGGTCCGTGAATAACGTAGATGAGCGGAACTTTCACAACACTTACGATAAGCCCGTACGCAACGAAAGGGCGGGAAACAACGTCAGCTACAACGGCGGAACCGGAGGAACAACCGCTCGAGCGAGCGCGGCAGAAGAGACCGCGGCTCATGAGCGTCATATTCCGGCAACGGCCGCACAAACAGGACATCAAAAGGCCGCCGGCGGGAACCACGAACTGTTGGCATCCGTGAATCATGGCAAGCCGCCAATCGCTGCAACCTCCAAACCGGGAGAGTTTACCGGCAAGGGTGTTGTGGCAACCAAGGGTGGTGTGGCTGGGAACAAAGCAGCCGCGAACAAGGCAGCCGCAACGCGCACGAGCGAGAACAAGGCGGCGGAGAAGAAGTCAGCTGAGAACAAGTCTGCCGAAAACAAGGCAGCCGCGACGCGCACGAGCGAGAACAAGGCAGCCGCGAACAAGGCAGCCGCGACGCGCACGAGCGAGAACAAGGCAGCCGCGAACAGGGCAGCTGCAACGCGCACGAGCGAGAACAAGGCAGCCGCGAACAGGGCAGCTGCAACGCGCACGAGCGAGAACAAGGCAGCCACGAACAGGGCAGCTGCAACGCGCACGAGCGAGAACAAGGCAGCCGCGAACAGGGCAGCTGCAACGCGCACGAGCGAGAACAAGGCGGCTGCGAATAAAGTCGCCGCAACTCGCACGAGTGAGAATAAGACAGCCGAGAATAAAGCCGCCGCAACTCGCACGAGTGAGAATAAGACAGCCGAGAATAAAGCCGCTGCAACTCGCACGAGTGAGAACAAGGCCGCTGCGAATAAGGCGGCTGCAACTCGCACGAGTGAGAATAAGACAGCCGAGAATAAAGCCGCTGCAACTCGCACGAGTGAGAACAAGGCAGCCACTCAGAGAGCGGCACAGCCCGCTCCGTCACATGCAAAGACCGCCGCAGCGCAACCGGCGGCTAAACCCGTTCGCACAAACACTAGCTCACAACCGTCACATCAGGCGGCTCCTCGCGCGGAAAGCGCGCCGAAGCCTGCCACACAACATCAGTCTGCGGCGAAGCCCGCAGCCGCGCCAAGGTCCGAACCTTCGCATCAGAGTGCACCTAGCCCGGAGAGAAAACCCTAATCCTGGTAAGGCCTGAATGGTCCCGTAGGACCGAATCCACAAACTCAAATGAGCGTCCCGCAGAATATTCTATGAGCCGCTCATTTTGTGCGTTATCAAGTCCGTGCCATCAGCACTTTGTGGACGTTCTTCACAAAGAGATCACCCTGTCAACTATTCCTTGAGCTGGACGGGTTAAAGCAAATCAACGATCATTACGGCCATCAGACAGGGAGCCGAGCCCCCTGCCGGTTGGGCCAACGTCCTGCGTCTCTGTTGCCGGTCCCGCCGCGGCGTGGTGTAGCGGGGACGAGATGCGCTTGTCTAGCGCCGGAGACGGGGGCAGCAGCCACGTTGGTTGCGCGCCCCCCAGCAAGAAAGCTTGAGTGTATAGTCGGATTACCGCACACTAGAAATCCGTCTGGCCCGCCCCGAAATATCAAGGCATATCTGGAGCGCGAACGGCCCAACGTGCTGCCGAAGAGCCCGGAGGGGCAAGCCATCGCTTACACGTTGTTGAACTGGAAAGCGTTGAGGTGCTACTGCGAAGACGGCGACTTGGCGATCGACAACAACGGTGCCGAGCGAAGTCTGCGTGGAATCGCGGTAGGTCGGAGAAACTGGATGTTCTATGGGAGCGACAACGGCGGGCTGACGGCGGCGGTGCTGACTAGCCTCATCACCACGTGCAAAAGACTCGGCATCGATCCATTCGCCTACTTGCGCGACATTTTCGAACGCATCAGCACCCATCCCAGCAGTCAACTCGAAGAGCTGCTTCCAGACAAGTGGCTCTCTGCGCGGAGAAAAGTCTCAACCGCTTACGAAGAAACGTAAAGGAGTTTCTGGAGTTTCTTTCTCGCGGAAGGTTTCAGACTGGCCAGACAGCCGGTGAGTTAAGTGGGGTTGAAGACATCTCATACTGCTGCTTGAAAGCGTGGGAGTTCGGCAGCAAACTCGGGGCTCCGGTCCGCTTCCCTAGCGAAGTTCAGCAGCTTCTCGCCGACGAGATAATCTAGTGCGCTCTTAACACCGAACCGCTCACGAATCGTGCGGGTTGCCGCGCACTGCTCTTGCCAGGTCTTGTGGAAGTCCATGTGTAACTCCAGGGCGGTCACTATATCCCCAGGCGCCTGGCGTCGGCAACATGTGAAGTAGCGATGTGTTTAACTGACGAATAAAACTAAACAGAATAAACCCTGCGGTCGGCCCTCCGATTGAGAGTCCGTAAATAATTAGCCAAGCGTCAGGTTTCATTGGGTCCACCAGCGGTTTTTAACAATTGTGTGCAAAAGTGAACATTTTTCGTGGGCGCGATTCCGCGACAATTAATCGCCTGTAGTGTCGAAGATGAACAAAGCACAACGCTGGGTAGCGCTAGGGAGAAAACAAATGGCGCACAACCACGGTAGTGAATATCAGGTCAGAATTGTCCGCGGGGACGGAACCGAGGAACTGAGCGGGTGGCTGAACAGCGCGGAGCAGGTTGCCCAGGCAATCGCTGCGGGTCACAGGCCACATGACAAAGCTTACTGGCTTCTGGAACGAAACGTTCTCTGTGCCAACTGCCTAGATAGTGGACAGCGAGTCATGGAATATCCCCTTTCGGACATCCCGTCTCCACGATGCAGCCCACACGACTCCCGTTATCTGGTGGAAGTAGGGTCGAAGAGCCGGTACGAGCTTGAGGTAGTCATCTGGAACAGACATCGAGCTGCTTGAGGTAGTCATCTGGAATGGACATTGAGGAGAATCTCACACCGCACACAGCGCCATAATGACGCGGACTTCTAACCCGGAGCGTTTACGCTTTCGCCTTGCTCATCTGAGCACCACCAGTCTGCTCCCCAGAATTTTCCCCAGCCACGCTCGGAAAAATCCTTAAGAATTTAGTAGTGACTTTTTCGGACTACCGGGTTTCGATAGGTCCAACGTATTCAATCATGGTTTTGGTCTGCTAGCTTGTCTATGAAGTTGAGCTATCCCTCAGCGCCGGCATCGGGAGTGTTTAGTCTCAGCTCGACCGAGTGCTCCTGCCGGTCGTCAACCAGTTGAATGAAGTTACCTTGCCGCGTGACGCCATCAACCGCAATACTCGTCTGGCCATGCCCTGCTGGCACCTGCACGATAGCGATGTGATATACAGTTTCACGATATCGGTAATGCACCTTAAACTCTTTCCAATTGTCAGGAAGGCACGGAGCAAAGTGCAGTTTGTCCACGTCCAGTCTCAGCCCCAAGAGCGATTCCAAAATAAGCCGGTACATCCATCCGGCCGACCCGGTGTACCATGTCCATCCACCATGGCCAATGTGCGGCGACAGTGCATACACATCAGCTACCACGACGTACGGTTCCACTTTGTAGGTGGCAATAGTTTCCGCTGATTCTGCGTGGTTCACCGGGTTGATCAGTGCGAATAGTTCCCAGGCTCGCTGGTTATCTCCCAATTGGGCGAACGCCATGGCCGCCCAGATGGCCCCATGAGTGTATTGCCCGCCATTCTCTCGCACGCCCGGAAGGTAGCCCTTAATGTAACCGGGATTTAACTCCGATTTATCAAACGGGGGATCGAGGAGTTGGATTAACCGCCAGTCGCGGCGAACCAGGTGCTGATCCACCGCCCGCATCGCCATGCGCGTGCGCTCGGCATCACCCGCTCCGGATAGAACGGACCAACTTTGCGCAATCGAATCGATCTGGCATTCGGGGTTACTCGCAGATCCAAGCGGTGAGCCGTCGTCGAAGTAGGCGCGGCGGTACCACGCGCCATCCCAGCCGTTCAGCTCGATGTTCTGACGTACCTGAGCCGCCTCGCGGCGGCAGCGTTCGGCAAACGGCACGTCGCCATGCGCGCAGGCAACCTCAGCGAATCGCAGAAGCACGTCATAGAGGAAGAACCCCAACCAGACGCTTTCTCCTTTACCGTGTTGCCCGACAAGGTTCATCCCATCGTTCCAGTCACCGGAACCGATGAGGGGCAGGCCGTGTTCACCAAAGCGCAGGCCCCTCAGGATGGCTCGCATACAGTGTTCGTACAAACTGGCCGTCTCTTCAGACCGGCTGGGCAGATCGTAATACGAGTCCTCTTCCGCGTTAACCTGCCGGCCATCGAGGAAGTGGATCGGTTCGTCCAATACCCCGGTATCCCCCGTGCTGAGAACGTACCGGCACGTCGCCAGGGGCAGCCATAGGTAATCATCCGAACAGTGCGTGCGCACGCCTCGGCCCGATGGGGGATGCCACCAATGCTGTACATCGCCATCGCGATACTGACGGGACGCGCAGAGGAGCAGGTGCTCACGAAGAAGATGCGGCTCGGCATGGATAAGCGCCATTGCGTCCTGCAACTGGTCGCGGAAACCGAAGGCGCCCCCCGGCTGGTAGAAAGCGCTCCGCCCCCAAAAACGGCACGCGAGAGTTTGGTAAAGGAGCCAGCCGTTAGCCAGGACGTTGAGGGACTGGTCGGGCGTTTCCACTTGCACCGCGCCAAGCGTGCGCTTCCAGTACTGCCATACTGCTTCGAGCGCGTCACGGGCGGCAGTAGATCCGCGGAAACGATCCACCAGGTTGTGAGCGTCATTTTCGCCACGGCCTACGCCGAGAGTGAAGATGATCTCACGCTCTTGCCCGTCCGCCAGTTCGAACGGAACCTGTATCGCGGCACAGGGGTCCAAAGCAGCCCCCGCTCTCCCGGACAGCCGGGATCGAGACATTGCAGCCGCACTCCGAAGCGTGCCGTTGCGGCCAAGGAACTCAGTCCGATCGCCGCTCATGGTGCGGCTTCGATCGTCCACGTTGAAGAAGGCAACCCGGTCGGCGAACTCCGTATTGTAGGGGTTCCGCGCGAACAGTGCGCCGCCGTTCGGGTCAATTTCGGTTATCACGTGCAACCCGGTTTTCGGCCGCAGGTCGCCAAGAACCCATTCCACGTATCCGGTGGCGGAGAGCCGGCGTGATCGACCCGACTCATTTCGCACTTTCAATACCGTAAACTTGATTGCCGCGTCGACGGCCACGTAAACCCACACTTCGGAGCGGATGCCGCCTTCTGTGTGCTCGAAGACGCTGTAGCCGAATCCGTGCCGGCTGGTATAAGGTGTCGCGCCGGGTCTGGGCATCGGCGTAGGTGACCAGAAGTGGCCGCTATCTTCATCACGGATATAGAACGCCTCTCCGCACGAATCGCTCACGGGATCGTTGCACCAGGGAGTGAGGCGGAACTCGTGGGCATTTTCACTCCAGGTGCAGGCAAGACCGCTCTCTGAAATTACGGTTCCGAAGCGCGGGTTCGCCAGTACATTCACCCATGGCGCCGGAGTCATTTTCCGCTCGGTGGTCGTAATGATGTACTCGCGCCCGTCAGGGGTGAATCCGCCCACTCCGTTGAAGAAAATCAGATCGTCGCGAGGTGAGGCGGCTACTTCTGCGGGCTCGGGTTGGTGGGTTCGGGCCAGCGGAAGTTCCGGAACGGTTACTGCTCCGGTGCTGCGGCGCTGCATCTGATCCACCAGCGTTCCGCGGCTGTCACTGAGGATGGCACGGGCGACCGAGTGGAACAGAATGCGGTCCTCGCTCGATATCTGGTCCCCCGGTCTCACAAAGATGCTGCCCGGTTGATCTTTCAAGTTGGCTTCAAGCCCTGCGGAAATCAATCCTATGATCTGGTCTTGCAGAGTCTGCCGGTAGCCGGAGTGATCTTCGTTCCAGATCACCAGGTCCACCACCAGTCCTTTCAGGCGCCAGTAACTGTGGGCCTGGATGAGTTGGCGAACGAGGTCGATGTTGGCGGGATCTCCGATCTCGAGCAGCACGATTGGCAAGTCGCCGGAAATGGAGTAGCCCCAGAGATCGGACTGCCCACGGCGGTTCTTTGTGAGGACGCTCGCGTCAGCGCGGAGCGAGGAGTTGGCGTACACAATAGAGCCAGCCAGGTGTGCATAGAGCTGCGCGTCGGCCTCTGTGGCATTTATCTGTCGCAAGAACACCTGGCTATGTGTCCACGCGAGATCGAACACGCGATCCGCGAGACGCCGATCCTGGTACTTTTCTACAAGGCCCAAACAGGCGTCCCGCGTTTCGCCAATGCCGGACACGATGTCGATCGTCACCTTTTCTTCCGGATCGAGCGCTATTTGATGACGGATGGCGACGATCGGATCCAGCACTGACCCCTCGCGGCCCGAGAGCGGCGCTGCATCGGCCATCGCTTGTGGATCGGCGATAGTGTGTCCTCGTCCGATGAACCGCATCCTGTCAGTTTCATAGGAGATTTCTCCGATCTCCCCCCCATGAACGGCCATTAAATGGAACATCCATGGCGGCTGCTCTTCACGAGAGCGGGGTCGGCGAGTGCAGAGAATCGTCCGCTTCTCGCGGATGAGCTCAGTCTGAACGAACAGATTACCAAAGGCCGGGTGAAGGGCATCCGCCGCAGGCGATTCGAGAACGACCTCCGCGTAACTTGTGACATCGATAGCTCTGCGCACTCGAGAGCAGTTAGTGATGCTGATGCGGCGAACTTCGACGTCATCTTCTGGCGAAACGGCTATCTCTGTATAGGTTTCGAACTCGTGGTCGCGGCGACGGAACTCCACCCGCCCCTCGGAGAAGATCGCTTCGTAGCTGTCCGATGCTTGGAGCGCCGGCTGAAATGCGGCTGACCAGAACTTGCCGCTCGCGACGGCACGGATATAGCAGAATGTGCCCCAGTTGTCGCAGGTACCGTCTTCGCGCCAGCGCGTCACCGCAATATTCTTCCAGCGACTGTAGCCGCCACCGGCGTTTGTGACCATGACATGATATCTGCCGTTCGACAACAACTGCAGTTCCGGCATCGGCGTGTCAGGACTGGTGAAAATGCGTACTGGCGCTTCCGGACCGTTGGAAGCAGCACGTACGTCGGATAGTTCGGCCAGGTGCGAATAAAATGCCATGGCCTTTGGCACCCGCTCCTGGAGCAATAGCGCGGACGCCTGGAACATCGGATCCGACTCGAATCGCTTTTGCATGGGACGATCAAGAAGCAGGTAGGCCAACGACAGAAGGCTCATGCCCTGGTGATGCGCCATGAAAGACCGAACCACGACGTTCGATTGCCCGCGGGGCACACGCGAAGGAGTATAGTCTATAGCTTCATACAAGCCGTATTTCCCCTCAAAGCTGTCCGCGGCGAGTTCCTGAAGATTCAGGCAGGCCTCCTCGGGTGCTACCATCAGCGCCAACGCCGAGGCATACGGCGCAATGACCAGATCGTCCGCGAGCCCGCGTTTGAGGCCCATGCCAGGTACGCCGAACGCGCGGTACTGATAGTTGAGACGAGCGTCGATGGAATTGTAACTGGATTCCGAAATACCCCAAGGCACGCCGCGCTTTGTCCCATACTCGACCTGTCTGGCCACAGCGGCCCGGTACGTCTGATGGAGCAGCGTGTTCTCGTATGTCGGCATCACGATAAGCGGCATGAGGTATTCGAACATCGAACCGCTCCAGGAAAGGAGAATCGGATCTCCACCTGCCGTGGTGAGGAGGCGGCCCAGGGCAAACCAGCTCTCCTGCGGCAGTTGTCCTTGTGCAATTGCTACAAAACTGCATAATCTTGCTTCCGAAGCGAGCAGATCGTAGTAACTCGGGTCCTGCCGGTGTTCCCCGGCGTTGTACCCGATGGTGAGTAGATGGCGAGCGTCGTCGAACAGGAAGTCATAGTCCACACGGGCGAATTCGCCGCATTTGCGCGCGAGATTTTCGATGGCAGCAATTCTTGACGAGGCGCGGTGGCTATGCAGGAGGTCCCCCGCGAGACTAGCCAATTGGCGCAACGTCGGGATCTCTTCAACCGCATCTGGAGCGAGAAACGTCAGCTCATCCAGGGCGTCCTGGCACTGGCGAGCGAACGCACATGCCCACCACTTCGCCTCGCTCTCAGGATCGGCGGTGAGGCTGCTGGCAAATTCCGCGGCGGACCCAGCCAGCCGGTCGAGGCTGCGCCGCGCCTCCGCGGGTGAGGCTGGCGGGGACTCGCATGCGGATTCCAAATCCTTCTGGAGTCGAGTAAGTTGGACTGGGTCGGCTTCTCTGGCCGCGTCCACGAGGACACTTAACGTGTCATTGAGACCCTCAAATAATCGTGCACCCAGGATCTTCTGATCGGGAATCGCGAGCAGCCCCGGTCGCAGTGTCAGCAGGTGACCCACCAGGTTCCCGCTATCTACGGTCGAAATGTACATAGGCAACAGCGGTTTCAAGGACTGTGTGTCGTACCAGTTGTAGAAGTGGCCTCGGTGGCGTTCCAACATTTCCATCGTGTGAAGCGCATTCGCCGTGCGCTCGATGAGTTGTCCGGCCGAAATGTAACCGAAGTCGCACGCCGACAAGTTCGCGAGTAGCGCAAGTCCCATGTTGGTCGGTGAGGTGCGATGACCGAGCCTGGCGACGGGATGCTCCTGGTAATTGTCGGGCGGCAGCCAATGATCCTCCGGGCCGACGAATGTCTCGAAGTACCTCCAAGTCTTCCGGGAAAGCTTCCGGAGAAAGACGGTCTGGCCGGCCGTTAGCCGCGCGGCGCGGCGAGCAAGCGGCCGGCTGATCCACCACGCGATAACGGGCGAAGCAAACCAGAGTCCCAGTATGGGCCCAGCCATCCCCAATGCGGCTGGCCTCGAGAGCATTAGATGGATCACGGCGGCAGCAGCAACAGCGGGGGCAATCCACATGGTCCGGCAAAAGCCGGCGAGGTCCGTGCGGCTATTACCATTCCGGTCGCCCGACGGAATCCATTCGAGAAGCCGCCTGTGCGTGACCAGCATCCGCCCGGCGGTGCGCATAATCGCATCCAGGCTGAAGAATGCTTCGTAAGGGAGGCACGCGAGCGTAAATGCAGCCTGCGCGAAGTGTTCGGATGCGCAGCCCACTGTGGCAGCAAGGTGTTGACTCAAGAGTACATCGCTTGGCTTTTGTAGCAGATCCAGGACGCAGGCAACCACATAAGGAATCAGGATGACTCCGATCACCGACAGGGTCCAAAACCACAGCGGTGACAAAGCCGTCCAGCCCAGCAGCAACAGCAGCGTCAAGGCCGAGGGCATCAGACTGCGCCGAAGATTATCAAAGAGCTTCCATAGCGAGAGCGCGGAAAGCGGATTCTTCTGGCGACGCCCGCTAAAGCCAGGGACCCGCGGCAGCAGCCACGGCACAAGCTGCCAATCGCCACGAATCCAACGGCGGCGGCGGCTC
>Ga0208819_1000822_pt1 | contig 19200 bp, 13 predicted proteins | sample June2015DPH_11_1_3_FD_184707 | JGI IMG/M metagenome (GOLD analysis project Ga0208819, IMG submission 184707) | Peatland microbial communities from SPRUCE experiment site at the Marcell Experimental Forest, Minnesota, USA - June2015DPH_11_150... | ecosystem: Environmental > Terrestrial > Soil >...
CAACATGCGCTGGAAATGTTCCGGCGGACGCTGCCGGTCGGTGCCGCACGCAGTTGTCTCGACCGGCTCTCCAACCGCCTCACCAAGATCGCCACCGAAGCGCGCAAACTCGGCACGCCCTGAGAATGGGCAGAGATTGGCCGGTTATGGCCGTAATACGTCAAAGTGAGTTGTTTCCGAGTAGGCCCTCATCCAAGCAACACCGTAAGAGAAATGACAGCGCAGACTGCATCTGTGGTTTACAGGCCATACGCCCACTGGCGCGTGATTGGAGCAGAACGTGAATAACGCTGGAAGTCATTCATATCTCAGCGCCACCATCGGATCGACCTTAGTCGCCCGGCGCGCGGGGATGTAGCTCGCGAGGACCGTGACGGCCAAGAGCAGCATTGAAACAGCGAAATACGTCGAGATTGCGCCGAAAGTCACACCAAAAAGAAATGACGCAAGGATGCGACCCACTGCGATCGCAAGCGCTAGGCCGGTCACCACGCCGATCAGACTTAGGCGGATGCCGTCGCGCATGACAAGGAAGAGCACTTGTTCTCGTCGGGCTCCCAGCGCCATGCGCACACCAATCTCGTGTGTTCGTTGCGCAACGGCGTAGGCTACCACGGCATAAACGCCCACCGTGGCCAGCAACAGGACGATGATTGTCATGGAACATAACATGATTGTGAGATTGCGGACGGGGGCGCCGGTTTGAGCTAGCGACTTCTCCATCGTCTGTATGGAACCCACCTGGGCATCTTTGTCCGCATTCTTGATCAGGTCCCGGAGGGCGGGTATTACCGCCTTTGGATCGCCCTCGGTCCGAACTAGCAGGCTCACTCGGGTAGGTAATTTCGGGAGGTACGCTTCGGGCATAGTTGGCGCGCCCGGACGGATATTGTCGCCCGCAATACCCACCACCTCGTACCATTCCGGAGGGTACGAAGGTGTGAAGCGTTTGCCGAGCGCGTCCTGGTTGGGCCAGAGATCGCGTGCCATCGTCGAACTGATGATCGCCACAGCGGGATTTGGCGTGTAGTCGGCCCAGGTAAGTTGTCGGCCCCGAAGAAGTGGAAGTTGGATGGTACGGAAATAGTTGGAGCTAACCATAGAGATTTGTGCCAATGGGCTCAACTTGAAGCTGGAGGGCGTTACTCCGTTACCTGACGCAGCCACATGGCTCGGTGAACGGCCTTCTAGCGCAGCGGATTGAACGCCGGGGAGAGCCTTGACCCGCTCGATCAAGTCGCGAGAGAAGGCGTTGCGAACCTCAGGCGTGGGATACTTCGAGTCAGCGAGTGCCAACGACGCCGATAGCATATTGTGGGGATTAAATCCCTGCGGTCTGATGAGAGTGCCCGCGAGAGTCCGGATCATGAGCCCACAAGCGATCAGTAGGGAGAGCGCGAGCGTCACCTCGAGAACGACCAAGCGGTCTCGATGCCCGAGGGAGCGCGCTCCAGAGCGCGTTGCGTGCGCCCCTTCATTGAGCAACTCCTGCAGATTGACTCTGCATAGTTGCAGGGCTGGACCGAGACCAAAAAGCACCCCGGTTGCAATAGAAACACCGAGGGTAAAGGCCAGAACGTGAAAATTCATCTCGATGGGAGCGGCTGCCGGAATGAGGTGATCCGGGTCGAGAGCGAGCAGGCCATCCCTGAACCAGGATGCCAGAAGGATACCGACTGCTCCGCCTGCGAGGGCGACGAGCATACTTTCCGTGAGGAGCTGCGTGGTGACTCGCGCACGGCTCCCGCCTACGGCCTGGCGAATGGCGATTTCGTGCCGCCTCCGAGCGCCTCGAGTCAGCATCAGGATGGCGACGTTGGCACATGCCAGCAGCAATAAGAAACCCACACCGAAGAGAAGTACGGAGCCAATTACGACCCCAAATCCAGTCCTGACCAGTCCCTCCAACGGCTTAACCTCTATGCCCATGCCCTTATCGGATTCGGGATATTGTTGTGCGAGGCGCGTGGCAATTGTTGTCATCTGAGTTTGAGCCTGCCGGATGGTGGCCCCAGACCTAAGCCTTCCAATCACATAAAGTGCAGTTTTAGCCCGGTCTTTGCTGAGCTGTGCATGGGGAATGGGTACAAACACGTCCGGCATAGGGTTCATCCCGGGCATTAGTACGGGGAAGCGAAATGAATCAGGTACGGTCCCGATCACTTCGAATTGCTCATTGTCGAGCGTGATCATGGACCCAATGGCTGAAAGATCCTTTCCAAGCGCCCGCGTAAGGAACCCTTCACCGAGCACAGCCACATGGTCGTGGCCAGACTCATCATCGCCCTTGACGAAAAAACGTCCCTTTGCCGGATGTGCTCTCAAGACCTTAAAGAAGTCAGGCGTCACCTGGAACCCATCAAGATGTTCAGCCTGACCGTTTTCCGTAAGCAGAGTCGGCTCATAGTAACCGTCAGCAGCCAGCCCCGAGAAGGCGTCGCTCTGGTTCGCCCAATCGAGAAAGTCTGGGCCGGAAGCCGGGCTCCAACGTATCTGGGGTTCAATCCGCCAAATCTCTACGAGTTGCTCGGGATTCAGGTACGGCAGTGGACGAATGGCCACCGCGTAGAGAATGCTGAAAATCGCTGCGCCTGCCCCAGTGCCGAGTCCCAGCATCACAACAGCCACCGCCGTGAACCCGGGATTCTTCGCCAGCATTCGCAGACCGTAGCGAATGTCTTGCCAAATAGTTTCCAGCGTCGATTCCCAACCGGCGCTGCGGATCTCTTCTTTCACCGCATCCACGCTGCCCATTTCCACCCGCGCCGCGCGCAGAGCGTCTTCTTGGCTCATCCCCGAACGCATCTTGTCTTTCACGGCCGCGTCCAGATAGCCATTCAGTTCTTCATCCATCTCGTGTTCGACTTGTTTCTTTCGAAAGAGGGCGTGGAGTCCAGCCCCTAGATTTCGCAGCGGAGACATAACAAACCTCCTACGAGGCTTCCATAATCCTGGCAATGGCGGCAATCTGTTTTCCCCACGCGGCGGTTTCGGCCTTCAACTGCTTGCGCCCACGCTCGGTGAGGCTGTAATACTTGGCGCGCCGATTGTTTTCCGTTGGGTTCCATTCTGGCTTTATCCATCCCGCGCGTTCCAGGCGACGGAAGGCGGGAAACAACGAGCCCGGATTGACTCGAAACACACCCTTGCTGATTTGCTCGATCCTAAGTGCGATGCCGTAACCGTGCATCGGTTCCAGCGCCAGGGTTTTCAGGATCAGCATGTCCAGGGTGCCCTGGACAAGGTAGGCGGGTCGGTCAGGCATGGGTCTTTCCTTCAGATTCTCGAGATTAGAATACACCGTTCCTCTAGATTGTCAAGAGGAAAGAGTGCCTGACTGATTAGCGTGTGGCGAGCACCTTGGAGTATCGGAGTCTGACGATTGGCGATCATTCCCGAGTGACGCATTAATGGAGACCGGCGAACTCAAACTCTAGGATCCTCGCCCGCACCGAAACAAGCACATTGCGTCGCGCATCGTGTGCTAACGCTGCAAGTCACATTGACGTATAGTCGGCAAATCGGAAACTGACCCACTACCAAGCATGTCATTCCGAGAAGTCCGCAAGCCGACGGACCATGAAGAATCCCGGAAGCGCTTGGTTCTTGAAGTGCCGAGATTCCTCGCGAAGTTTACCCCGAGCCTCAGAGCGAGATTCCTCGCTTCGCTCGGAATGACAGCGAACGGCCCGGAATGACAGCGAACGAATCAGGATGACAAGCGAAGGGCTCAGAGTGACGGCGCAAGGAATTTCTTCATCGGCCGGTCGGAAATCGGACGCTGGGCGTTACAAGGCCTCGCGTTTTTTCATTCTAGCTTCTAACTTCTAGCTTCTAAATTCTGTCACTCGCACCTCAGTGCCGCCATGGGCTGCACCTTCGTGGCCCGCCGCGCCGGAAAGTAGCAAGCCAGAAGCGTCACGATACCCAGCAAAACCGCCACGATCAGGTAGGTTACCGCATCGGTTGCCGTGACGCCGAACAATGCCGCTCGCAAAATCCGGGTTGCCGCCAGTGTCACCAGCAGTCCCACGCCCAGCCCGATGAGCGTCATGCGCAGGCCCTGGGCCATTACCAATCGCAGAATGTCCGCCCGCCTGGCTCCCAGCGCCATGCGGATTCCGATTTCGTGCGTCCGCTGCCGAGTCGCGTAGGAGACCACTCCATAGACGCCCACCGCGGCGAGCGCCAAAGCGAGCAGGCCGAACGAGCTGGCAAATGTCACGGCGACCCGCTCGAAGATACTCCCCATTTTCATGCTGCTGGCGAGTGTGGCGACGTCGAACACCGGCAGGTTAGGATTCAATTCCTGAACGGCTTTTTCCACCGTGGGCGCGAATGCCTGCGGATCGCCGTGGACCCGAATGTGGATGGTCACCGGATCGCGAGATTCCTGGAACAAATCCAAATAGAAGGCGGGCGCCGGGCCATAAATCAGGCGGCGGTATTTTGCGTTTTGGGCAACGCCGACCACTGTAAACTTCCGCTGGTCATAAACAATTTGTTTGCCCAGGGCGTCCTGCCCAGGCCAATATCGAGCGACGAATTCTTGATTGACGATCGCGACCAACTGGGAGTCCTTCGTGTCCTCGACGGTAAACTCCCGTCCTGCGATGAGAGGAGTTCGCATCGTGCTGAAGTAATTCGGGCCCACAATCGGGCGATCAATTTGCATGGACTCATGGAGCTTGGGAAAATATCCCTCGATCCCTAGAGTGTCCGAATGGATTGTGAAGCTGAGGGGCGAAAAGTCCGCCATAGTCACCGACTGCACTTCCGGAAGTGCGGCCAGCTTGGCCAGCAGTTGCCGGTGGAACTCGATCGACCGATCTTCAGAATAGCCCGCTGGCCCCAACTCGTATGAAACGAGGAGCACGTGGTTCGGGTCGAAGCCAGGATTCGACTGCTGCGCTTTCTGAAGACTGCGCGTGAACAGGCCGGCGCAGACCAGCAGCAGAAGCGACAAAGCGATCTGCGCCACCACCAGCGCGCTGGCGAGCCGCGACCTGTGAAGCCCAGACGACACGCTGCTCGCTTCCTCCTTTAAGACCGTCACCGGCGAGAGACTCGATGAGCGCAGCGCCGGGAGTATCCCGAAGACCAGGGCTGCAAAAATCGCGATTCCCATCGTCACCCCGTTGACCGTGGCATCAGCGTGGCCATTCAAGTCAAGCGGAAGCGTGCTGGTAGGAATGAAGGCCGCGAAGGTGCCGGCGGTCCAAGTGGTGAGGAACACGGCCAGTGCGCCTCCCGCCACAGCCATCAGCAAGCTCTCCACCATAAGCTGGCGGACCAGCCGCCACCGGCTGGCGCCCATGGACAGGCGGACGGCGATCTCGCGGCGGCGCGCAATCGAGCGCACCAGCAGAAGATTCGCAACGTTCGCGCAAGCCAACAACAGCAGCGCTGCCGCCAAAGCCAGCAAAATAGGCAGCGACTGGTATAAATAAACATTGGCTCCGAAGGGGGAGCGCCATAGCGGATCAAATGTAATTTGATTTGGCCCACGGTGCTCGTTCGGGAAATGTTCCACGATGCGCTGCATCAGAAGATTGAGCTCGCTCTCAGCCTGCCGGCGATCAGCACCAGGCTTGAGCTTTCCCAGCACGTTGAGCCAGAAGTCGCCCCGATCCGCCAGCGGGTCGTTCCAGTTCCACACGGTTTGGGCCATCACCAGGGGAATCCACACGTCGCCGCGCACGCCGGTCATGCAGCCTTCGAACCCGGAAGGCGCGACACCAATGATGGTGTAGGGATGCCGGTTGATCTGTACGATCTTGCCGATCACAGAACCATCGCCGCCGAAATGACTTTGCCATAGTCCGTAGGCGATCACCGCCACCGCCGCATCCTCGCGCTTCTCTTCCTCGCCGGGCAGAAAGCCGCGACCGAGATAGGGCCACACGCCGAGCACATCAAAATAATTGGCGGAAGTCAGCACACCGTAGATGCGCTCCGGCCTGCCCGTGCCCGTGAGGGACACCCAATCGTGGTGATACGCCAGCAGGCCCACGAAACTTCGGTTGCTCTCACGCAGGTCGCGATAGTCCGGGTAGGAGAAAGGCGGGGTGGGATGCTCGCTGCGCTCTCCTCTCATCACGCTAACGAGACCGCCGGAATCCCACCCGCCGGGGATGGGGTTGAGCAAGGTCGAATTAATCCAACTGAAGATGGTACTGTTGGCCGCAATGCCCAGCGCCAACGTGAGCACCGCCAACGCCGGAAGCCCCGGATTCTTGACCAGTACTCTAAGGCCGAAGCGAACGTCCTGGATTAAGTCTCCCATCGCCTTTCAGATGTCACCATTCAAGGCGGCTTTGAAAGACACCTTGCAGATTGCGTTCCATAGCTAGCGGCCTCAAGCGCCTTGGAATCAATGGGCGCGGAACACCAGACTCGTTGTGCGACTTTCGCCGTGTCCGAATGTGGGAAATCGCTGTCCGCAACCGCTACCCACCTCGCGATTTGCTACCTAATTCCTGACCCCAACCTCTAATCCCCCTTCTCATCCGGATCTTGCGAGCCACAGCGATTGTCTCTCGCCAACTTGTCCCTTCCATGATCCTCGTTTGATCATGCTCAGTCGGTGACTGGCATCACAGGGCTGCCGAGGGCAGCACGCAAACCGGAGAAGTTCAACACACGCGATTGTAGGGCCGAGGCTTGCCTCGGCCTCAGGCCGACCCAAGGGTTGGCCCTACATCCTCATCCTCTTCGCGCCGGAGGCTTCTACTTGTATCGATAGACGACGACCTTTTCTGTGTTGATGCGTTGGGGGGAGAATCTCCAGAATTTGCCTTGATCGTTCTCGTCTCCGTTTAGCCGGCGGCCCGGAATCCAAGTCCCGCCAGAGAAGGATCCCTCTTCGACGTATCCGATTCCCGCATGAGGCAGGTTGGCGCTCGCGGGTGAAAACGACACGCGAAATCCGCTGCCCACGCCCAGGAATTCATCCGGTTCGGTCGCGATGATGAGTCCGAATCCGGTTTTGGCTCCCATCCCGAAGATATCATCCAGGCTCACCGCAAGGCGGTAGCCGTTCATCTCCACCGCGACCGCCGGATGATCCTTGTCGAGCAGAAATCCGGTCATTTCGCTCGAGCCCTCATGTTGCAGGATGATGGGCGCCACTTGCATCAGCACCTCGTAGCTTTTGCCCAGATCGTTATCCTTGTCTTGCCAGGAATCGATCCCGAAGGGAGAGAACCCAATCGTATTGCGCTGCCCGATCGCGTAGAACACGTTGGCCTGGCCGGCGGAGCCTCCTCGCGTTTCCGGGATGAACATCGGGTTGCCGCCGCGATTGTAGCGGTCGCACCACTCGGCGAAATTCGGCGCGTAAACATCCGGCGCGTAGATATCGATAGCAGTTCCCGCCGCCTTCCACACGTCCGTGACTTCAGGCAGTGGGCCGCCGCTTGGATACTGGCCGGGAGAAGCGCCGGGCCCGCTGAGCCACGCGTTGACGTACATCGGGATAGGGTATTCGGCCTTCCCCGCTGCCGCGACGTGTTGGACGTATCGCGCATAGTTCCACGCCATAAAAATCTTGTCGGTCTCTGGGCCGGCGCCGAAAACCTCCGTCCAGGTGCCAGAGGTTTTGCCGCCTGCGGATTCCCAACGCTGGCGAAACTCCGGAATCAAATCATCGCGGTGCTGTTGAAGATAGTTCACGAGTTCCCGCGGCGCCTGTCCTTCGAACGCTTGGTTCGCGCCGGGGCTGCGGTCGCGCGAATCGCCCAAAACTCCGACCTCGTTCTCGACCTGCATCATCAGAACCGTATGAGCTTCGCCGTCCACTTCGCGAATATGATGCATAACAGCGGCGAAGGCGCGGGCGTCGGCCTCCATCGTTGCCTTGCCAAGGGTGCTCAGGATTTCGACAGGATTGCCGTCCTTTTCGATGACGCGCGGGAAGCGGTCAGTATCCTGCTTCACCCAGACCGGCGCGTAGCTCGACATGCCGTTCTTCCAACTGGCGAGCCAGAGAAAAACCAGGCGCAGATTGTTTCGCCGCGCATCTTGAATCAGCCCATCGACCAGAGTGAAATCAAACTTCCCTTCCCGCGGCTCAATCAGTTCCCACGAGAGCGGCGTTACCACGGTGTTCAAGGGAATGGCCGCGAGCCGCGGCCAAATCGGGCGCATGTACTCAAGGCTCGACGAGCTGGAGTTGTGCAGCTCGGCCGCGAGCATCAGGAATGGCTTGCCATCTACAATAAGTTGTGTCGTAGTTCCCCGCTTCTCAAGGTGCGGAATCATTGACGTGTCGGCTGGAAATGCAAGAGCCGACGAGCAGAGAAACACCAGGACGCCGAATACGCGAGGTCTCATGTCATTCTCCATTCGATCGGGAAGTTCCACCTTCGGCTTGCGGGCAAGACAAAGTATATCAGCGTTAGCGAGAGAAACATCGGGCACACCGAAGCTGCTGCCGAGGACCGAACAAAGCCGTAGGTTTTTTTCTCGGAACACGGTAGTGTAATTGTCGCCGGAGGTCGGAGCTGAACGTGGAGTTTGTGAAAGGACTTCAATGCGTCTTCTGCGGCAAGACGTACTCGACCAGAGTGCCGTACACCTGCCCAGCGTGCGGCATCACGGGGATTCTCGACGTCCAGTACGACTACCCCGCGATCGCCAAGCGCTTGACTCGCGCGCGGCTTGCGAAGCGAACCGAGAACTCGCATTGGCGATATCGCGAGTTGCTGCCCATCCGCAGTGATGCTGTGCTTCCCGGGCTGGCAGTGGGCTGGACGCCGATAACTCTCACTCATTCTCTCGCGCGTCATCTCGGCGTGAAAACTCTCTATCTGAAAGACGACGGCCGCAATCCCACCGGCTCGCTCAAAGACCGCGCCAGCGCGGTGGGTGTGGTCAAGGCCCGCGAAAAGGGCCAGAAAATAATTGCATGCGCCAGCACGGGAAACGCAGCCTCGTCTCTGGCGGGAATGGCCGCGTCGCTGGGATTGCGAAGTGTCATCTTTGTTCCTGAGCGCGCACCCGAGCCGAAGGTTACGCAGCTTCTGATTTTCGGCGCCGCCGTCTTGCGCGTGCGCGGCAGTTACGAGCAAGCGTTTCAGTTGTGCCAGCGCGCCTGCGAACGTTGGGGCTGGTACAACCGCAACTGCGCCATCAATCCGTATCTTGTCGAGGGCAAGAAAACCGCCGGGCTGGAAATCTGCGAGCAGCTTGATTGGAAGCCTCCCGAGTGGGTCGCGGTTGCGGTGGGCGACGGATGCACGATCGCCGGCGTGTGGAAGGGATTGCGGGAAATGAAAATCCTGGGATTGATTAGCCGCACGCCGAAGATGCTCGGAGTGCAAGCTGAGGGCGCGGCGCCGGTGACCGCGGCCTATCACAGCAACGAACCGGTGCGGCCAATCGAGCCCCACACAATCGCCGACAGCATTGCGGTGGGCGTGCCGCGAAATTGGAAGAAGGCGGTGATGGCGGTCCGCGAATCGAGCGGCACGATGATCAACGTGAGCGACGAAGAGATCCTGGAAGCGATGCGCTACACGGGCCGCTTGGCCGGAGTCTTCGCCGAGCCGGCGGCCGCCACAGCAGTGGCCGGCGTGAGGCGCGCGGTGGCTGAGCGCGTGATCGATTCGCGCTCGAAGGTTCTTGCGCTGATCACCGGCAACGGACTCAAGGATATTCGCGCTGCCCAGTCCGCGGTGGCGCCGCCTTTCGAAGTCAGTCCCGACGGCAGCGAACTGGATGCGATCCTGAGAGAGCAGAAACTGATTTCGTGACGGTGAACCCAAATTCCGTGATAGCTCGTTCTGTCAGAAATCAGGGGTGAGGCGGACCGACTCTATGTATATGATGTTATAATACGGATACAGTAATAGGACCAAGGCAACACATTATTTATCATCAACTTATGCCAACCAAAGCCTCAGCCAAACGCTCCTTGCTGGTCCGCGACATCCACACGCTGATTGTGATGGACGAGCCCGGCACGGTTCTCCGCGGCGGATTCATTTATGCCGAGAACGGAGAGATCAAGCAGGTCGGCACGCGCCCGCCGAAGACTCTGCGCGCCGCCGTCACCATTCGAGCGCCGTACGCCGTTGCTCTGCCGGGTCTGATCAACGCTCATCATCATCTTTGCCAAACTCTGACGCGCGCCTATGCCCCGGCGGCCAACGCCGAGCTTTTCGACTGGCTGCGCGCGCTCTATCCGCTCTGGGCTAGGCTAGACGAAGAGTCTATGCACGTGGCGGCGCTGGTGGGGATGGCCGAGCTACTCCTTTCCGGCTGCACCACCACGGCCGACCATCACTACCTCTTCCCTCGCGGCCAGCCCAAGCTGATCGACGCGGAAATCGCGGCCGCGCGCGCGCTCGGCATGCGTTTCCATCCCACGCGCGGCAGCATGAGCGTGGGCCAGAGCCAGGGCGGCCTGCCGCCGGACTCCGTGGTCGAGCGCGAAGACGCCATCTTGTCGGATTCCGAGCGGCTGATCCGCCAATATCACGATCCCGCGCCCGGCTCGATGCTCCAGATTGCCCTGGCGCCGTGTTCGCCGTTCTCCGTCTCGCCGATGCTGATGCGCGCCACCGCCGAGCTGGCCGAGCGTCACCGCGTGCGATTGCACACCCACCTCGCGGAGACGCGGGATGAAGAAGCCTATTGCCTGAAACATTTCCGCAAACGTCCTTTGGACTTCCTGAAGGACGCCGGCTGGCTAGCCTACAACACTTGGCTAGCTCACGCCATTCACTTCCACGCCCGAGAAGTTTCGCGATTGGGCCGGGCGGGCGTGGGCATCGCGCATTGTCCCAGCTCCAACATGCGTCTCGGCTCGGGCGTAGCCCCGGTGCTGGCTCTGCGCCGCGCCGGCTGCGCGGTCGGTTTGGGCGTGGACGGCAGTGCCTCAAACGACAGTTCCCACATGCTGGCCGAAGCTCGCCAGGCGCTGCTCCTGAATCGCCTCGCGCACGGCGCCGCCGCGCTCACGGTCAGCGAAGCCCTGCGCATGGCCACCGTTGAGGGCGCGCGCTGCCTGGGCCGCGATGATCTCGGCAGCCTCGAAGCCGGCAAGCGTGCTGACATCGCCCTCTTCGACCTTCTAGACGTAGGCTACAGCGGCGCCGGCGACGCGCTTTCCGCCCTGCTGCTCTGCGCGCCCACCCGCGTCGAAACCCTGATCGTGGAAGGGCGTGTGGTGGTCCGCAACCATGAGCTGAAGACCGTCGCGCTCGAGCCCGTGCTCGCCCGCCACCGCCGCCTCGCTGCCAAAATGGTTGGCGGGCGAACTTTGGTTTAACAAGCTGTCAGCGGTCAGTTCTCAGCAGTCAGCGGTCGATTGCCCGTTCTCAGTCGTCAGTTGCGCGAAGCGCCTTGGAGTGCGGCAGCGAAGCTGCCGCCTTGCTTGCGGGTTGACGTAGCGGCGGCTCGGGGGCCCCAACCTGAGGCTCCGGGTGCTCGGGGACCGGAGATGGCGAGCCCCAAGGCACAACCTGGGGCCCCCGCAACTCGCCGCTGCACATCCGAATTAGCCGGTAGCACAGCCCCACCAAGTGGGGCCCCCTCTCCTGGCTGTGTTCCAGAAAAACAAAGGCACACAGGCAAGAGTGCCTGTGCTACTGCCGACGACTTTGCTGACTACGTCCGCCTTGCGAGGGCGATCCCCCTTTCCGTGTCATTCTGAGCCCTTCGCTGTCATCCTGCGCCCCTCGCTGTCATTCCGAGGCCGCGACGGCGGCCGAGGAATCTCGCTCTGCCGCTCAGAGCCTGCCCCGAGCCTTCCGAGAGGGTAAACTGCGCGAAGAGCCTGCCCTGAGTCTGCCGAAGGGATCCCGGTATGCCTGTGCGGGAAAATGCAGAGATTCTTCGTCGTCCCGCTCTGAGCGGGACTCCTCAGAATGACAGGCTGGGGCGCGCTCTGGAGCGAGCGCTCTTCAGGAATCACAATAGAATGTGATGGACATCACGGCCCCCTCCACCTTCCTCGTGGTGTAATTATTCAATTGTAGGCAGTACCCGGCAAGGGCCTGCTTTATGTGGCTTGATGGTACAATCAAAACTAAGGGAGGAAAAATGCGGAACATTCTCAGACCGAAGGCGCTTCTTCCGATATGTGTGATCGTTCTCTTGGCAGGGTTCACTGCGGCCGGGGCTCAGACCGCCCCACAGGCTGCGTTGCCCTCCGTTGATCAGGTTCTCGATAAGTACGTCAAGGCCATGGGAGGCCAAGCCGCCATCGAGAAGCTAACCAGCCGGGTTTCCAAAGGCACCTTCGAGATGGATCAGGTGGCCGGAGCGGGGGCCGAGGAAATCGATGCGAAGGCTCCTAACAAGCAGTACATGGTCACGGACGCTCCCAATTTTGGTCAGGTCAGGCGGGGTTTCAATGGCGCCGCGGGCTGGGAGGACAACCCGCAAATGGGCCTGCGAGATATTACCGGACCTGAACTTGCGACGATGAAGCGCGACGCCGATTTCTATGGGGCGGTCAAGCTCAAAGAGCATTACCCCAAAATGACGGTTAAAGGGAAGGAAAGCGTTAAGGGCCACGACGCTTACGTGATCGAAGCGACTCCCCCGGATGGGGCCGCGGACACGATGTATTTCGACGCTGACTCGGGATTGCTGGTCCGCCTGCAAAGGGAAGCCGAAGGGCCCAACGGCAAGGTCACAGTCGACATAACCTTCGACGATTACCGCGAGGTCGATGGGATCAAACTACCCTACGTCACGCGCTTTTCGATGGGTGAATTCGCCTTCACCATTAAGCTGAACGAGGTGAAACATAACGTGCCCATCGATGACGCGAAGTTTGACAAGCCCGCATCGCACTAGGGCCGTTCCAACTGCTCCGGACTATTTCGTTCCAGCCTTATGGCGAGCCGCTGGCTTTTCGGTTGTAGCACAGCCATCTCGGCCTGCGTCACGGGCGGAGGGTGTGTGCTAGGTTCGCGTGTGGCGCAGAGGCGGAAACTCGAGAATCGGCAGGATCCAAAACTCGAAACTGGCAGCGGCCGAAAATCGGCGGGCGGCGCGTACGGCCCGACGATTTTTGACGGGGTGTATGCGACCCACGGCCTTAATCGTGCCCGAGCGTGGACACGCCCGCATTCTACACTCGCGGTCGCCTACATCGCAAAAAGCGCGACGTAGGCGCCAACCGCGGAGCAAGTGAGCCGGAACCAGAATTATAAGGAACACTATGGAACTCATGTGCAGCCGTGCTTTGGCAGCGATTGACACGTTGATGCAGGATTGTAGGCGAGGTTTTCCTAGCCATCGGCCTTCTAGCATTACCTCTCGTTGCGCCATCTCGGTCTTAATTCTTATCATCACACCGGTGATACTGAGCGTGGGCTGCGGCGGGGGCGGAAGCGGCCAAGGTGGAACTCCGATCTCCAGCAGCATTTCTCTTCAGCTCTCTAGCGATGTGCTGACTGTCCCGGCGGGTGGGTCTATTGGCAGGGTGAATGCCACCATTGCCCGGAGCGGTTCAACCGGTAGCGTTACGCTCAGCATTAGCGGTGAGCCAGGGGGCGCGTCCGCCACGTTTCTGCAACCAGGGAACGGGAACAGCGGTGAAGTCGACTTAAATCCCGGAACAGCAGCAATCGGTACATACCCGTTAACAGTGCAGGCATCCGACGGCGTCAACTCTTCATCGGCAGGTCTTTCCCTGGTCATCAATGCAGGCATCACATCACAATTGCCTGGGCCATTTTCGTGGTCTTCTACCGCGCCGTTGATCAGCGCGATTCCGGACGCCACTCATCCCATTCTTGCCGTGAAAGATCCCTCGGTAGTCTTCTTCAATAATCTCTGGCACGTTTATGCCACGACGAGCACAGGGTCGGCGTGGAGCATGATCTACTTGAATTTTCCCACTTGGCAACAGGCTTCGTCGGCCAAGCCCTATTACATGGATGCGAACCCCGGATTTGTTGGCTACCACGCTGCTCCGGAGGTGTTCTTCTTCGGGCCGCAAAACAAGTGGTATCTCATTTTCCAGTCGCCTCAGCCGCAGTATTCGACTACCGACGACCTAAGCCAGCCTGCTACCTGGACCACTCCGCAGAACTTCTTCGCCAGCCAGCCTGCGAACGTGCCGAACTGGATCGACTTCTGGGTCATCTGCGATTCAGTGAATTGCTATTTATTCTTCAGTGGGGACGACGGAAGTTTCTATCGTAGTCAGACGACGATCCAGAGTTTTCCCGCCAACTTCAGTACGCCGGTGCTGGTCATGAAGAGTGCCAATCCTTTCGAACTTTTCGAGGCTTCGAATACCTACGCCATGCAAGGGCTGAACCAGTATCTGACGCTGATCGAAGCAATAGACGGTTCTGGACGCAGATACTACCACGCCTTCGTTGCCAACCAACTCGCGGGAGACTGGACTCCGATTCCTACTGCAAGCACCTCGGCTCAGCCGTTCGCCGGCATCAATAATGTCACGTTCGATCCGGGAGTGACGCCGTGGACGGTTGACATCAGCCACGGCGAGATGCTCCGTGCAGGTTACGATGAGACCCTGACCATTGATCCCACCCATCTTCAGTACCTGTATCAGGGGACCTCGTCGCATCCATCCAACTACGCGCAGATTCCCTGGCAGCTAGGATTGCTTCACTAGAGTCGCGCGGCATCTTCAAAAGCGGGGAACCGGGCAGCCACATGATATATTCCCATTGGATTCCTCTCGATATGCCTGGAGAATTCCATCCCCGCTGCGCACCCGGGAGCCGGTAGCGTGGATCTCCGTCCCTGAGGTCTGCGTCTCTTATTTCGAGTAGCTCCATTGTGCCGAGGGGGCGGGCGCAGACACTCGTTTTTCGATGTCTGCGCGGTTCGCGCCAGCGAACCCCAAATCGCGTGCCGCTGTGGCCCACGAGGGCTTCGCTTCGCGAAATCGCAGACATTAATGGCAAATGTCTGCGGCAGGCCGCTGTGTTCCAGAAAAACAAAGCGAGTAGCGCCTCTGCCCTTGAGGTCCGCGTTTCGTCTGTCGAGTCGCCGCATCGTGACGAAAAAAAGTCGGTCGCAAAGAAAACGGCGACCGCAGGACGACACGGCGTTAGAATACTTCACCGAAGATTGACGAGCGAACAAGCTTAACCACGAACCTGGATCGTCTCTGACGATGGACTCTTTTGAACAAGTAGTTGCGGCGATTCTGCAGCGGCGAGGATTCTGGACTCTCACGACCGTGAAGGTCGAACTGACGAAAGCCGAAAAACGTGATATCGGTCGGCATTCATCGCCGCGGTGGGAGCTCGATATCGTCGCCTATCGTGGCAGTTCCAATGAACTCGCTGTCGTCGAGTGTAAGTCGTTTCTTGATTCTCCCGGCGTCCGATGCGATGTCTTCGAGGGGACTCGGCCGAAAGATGAAACCCGCTACAAGCTTTTCTGCGACGCGACCCTACGCGGGGTCGTGCTGAAACGGTTGGTGACACAGTTCGTCGAGGCGGGGTTTTGTGCGCCAAACCCGTCCCTCACGCTCTGCCTCGCTGCGGGCAAAATCTACCGTGGCGAGGAGGCAAAGCTGGAGTCTATCTTCAATCAACACGGGTGGCGGTTCTGGGGCCCAAGCTTCATTCGTTCCGAACTTGAGGCGCTCCGCGATTCTGCATACGAAAATACCGTGGCGGCGGTCGTAGCAAAGCTGCTGCTTCGCGCGAGCAGGTAGCGCACAGTTGTTCTTTAACTGTGCGGCTTTTCTCGTTCTGTGTGGGTTCTATCTGTACAAACTGGATGGTTTCGTAATACGCGCTCGATCTCCGATGTTCTTACATATCGGCGCGAAACAAAGCGTGGATGCGAGTTTGATACTCCGACCCTTGCTTTCGCGATTAGCGCATCAGCGTCGGATATACTTGCTGAATTATTTCACAGCTCCAATTCATAACCTATGCGCCATTCGTGGGATCAAATTGCGTACAATAAGTTATCTGCGGACGTAACTGGGCCACATGAGCAATCGCATTTTCCACGTTTTCATTTCGGTCGTTCTCGTTTTCGGAATAACGGTTGGATATGAGCTTTCTAAGTTTCCGAGATTGGAGACGGGCAAGCTCATAAACGTGGTTGGCCTTCTGTACGCGCTGCTCGGCGTGGTTGCCCTGTCGGAACTCGCTGCCGTAAGCTCAAGATGGAAGAGAATAGCAGTGCGGTGGGTAGCGCCTGCGGTGTTATGGGTTCATACCGTCTTTCCCCTCGGTATCTTTTGGGGTGGATTTGTAGCGGAATTGTTTTTACGGAGCGCATCAGGGGCCAAGGTCTCCAAGTTTGCGATGACTTTTTTCGGGTACTCATTGGTCCCTCTCTCCGTCTTAAATGAAACTGTTGTCTTTCCACAGTTCGCGGCTCTGAGAGGACTGGAATCTCGTTGGCGATGGTTCGCACTTTTTCTCCTGCTGACTGGCGTCGCATTACAACTCATTGCTGCTCTTATGGCGCTTTAGGCTGGTAGCGCTGAGTTTGGCGCCCTTCGAAACCCAGCCGCTGGTAAATTCGCCAGAACAGTGGCATGTGGCGAGGGGCAAGCGAGGGGCACGTGCCAAGCGGGGAGAAAACCGTTCGCGGTCCGTCGTCCGTTGTCAGTTGTGCCCCTCGCTTTCCACTCAAATTCGTGGCCAAACGTGGTGTCAAGTGGTTTTGCTGCCTCTTTCTCGTGTACTGTCAATGACTTATAGCAGAGCCGCCTCAGTCGTGGTGAGAAGGCGATATAATTCGTTTAGCGCCGGAGACTATGGGTTAGCCCTGTAGGTCCTTGCGCTGCCCACGGCCTACCGTAGTTGGTAGGCCGTAGTCGTTTATAGACCCAGAACATGTTCCTATTCTACGTTGACGAGAGTGGATCCCCACATCATCACGACGAGCCTTCACTCAGCAAGCGTAGCGCGGACCTCCGTCGCCGGGGTCCGCGGCTTTTCTGGTCGTCACACCTCCGGTGCTGAATTCTAACGCTGTGTCGCGGCTGCGTTGCAAAAGGCCTCGTCACCCTGTCGCCGTGGGTGCCTCCTTCATGTCACCCTGACTCCGTTCTTTGGACGAAGAGCTTGTCCTGAACGCCCCGGCCCCGCGTTGCGCCGAGGGCGGGGAAGTGAAGGAGTCTTTTTCATTTACAAGTGCGGGGGTGCTTCGCGGAGTTTGTCTTGAGTTATCGCGCCACGCTGGTGTTTGCAGCCGTTTCCGGCGAGGAACAGGGATGGTTCGGCGGAACGCGGTTGCTCGAATACCTGCGGCAGAATGGCTACACGATCGGCGCGATGCTCGACAACGACATTGTTGGCGCGGATTTCGCGCCCGGCGCGCCGCACCGGGTGACACCCTGCGAACAACTGTTTCAGCTTAATCTGAAGAGCGTGCGGTTGCGGGCGTTGGCAGTGGAGGTGGCGGTGACTGCCCGTTCTTGCGGCCGAGGATTTCGACAGCGGCTTGATACAGCCTTGCGCGCAACTGGTAGCGTTCGTTGGCGCGGGTGACGTAGCGCACGGCGATTTCGACGCCGCCAACCACCGGCTTGAGATTGATGGCCGGCGCGGCGGAAAGCGCCTTCATGTCACGAGAACTCGCCGCACTCTTCCATTCCTGCTCGGCCTGCTTCGCAGTTTCCGCCGTCGCTTCGAGTACTTTCTTCTGAAGTGCATCGATAAGCGGATAAGGATCCTCTCCCGACGGCAAGACCAGTTGCAGTTCGTCCCAGAGCCATTGGCCGGAAGTCGAAAAATTAAAATAGTGGCCTTCGATGGCGAAGCTATTGGTAAAGGTCACGCGCCGGCCGGTCGGATGGCCCGAATCGGTCCAGTTGCCGGTCTCCAACAGCACAGTGTGAAACATACCGAGTTCGACCACTTCGCCGGATACACCGTTAATCTCCACCCAATCGCCGAGGCGGATGCCGTTTTTCCCCATTAGCACGAACCAGCCGAGGAAGGCGACGATGAAATCCTTGAGCGCCACCGTAAGGCCGGCGCCGGCGAGCCCCAGAATTGTGCCCAGCTGTCCCGGTGGCCCGAAAATCACGAGCAAAATAAAAAGCACCGAAAACACTTGCACCGCAACGCGCGTTACCGTGCGCAATGTTTCTAAAAGCCGGCGGTCCAGCATCAGCTTGCCGAGAAGCCGCTCGAGCCACACATCAAAAAAGATTCCAATGAGCAAAATTACGAGAATGGTGATGACGCCGATCAGCGCGGCGTGCAGAACCGCAGATTGTTTTGCGGCCAACACGCCGATCCATTTTCCATAGTTTTCGGCAAGTTGTTTCTGATTCTCGATTCTTTTATCCAAGGACGCGAGGGTCTTCTGGCTCGCCGCGCGCCGCTTTGCCGCTTTCACTAAGGCTGCGGAATCTTCGCGGCTTAGGTTCGCGGGCGTTCCCCCGCCGGTGGAAGACTTGGCGGCGCTCGCCGTTTCTGCAGATGGCGGCAGGCTCTTCTTTTCTGCCTCGAGCTGCGCATCCAGCGCATTGTGGCTCGCTGAAAAGGAGGCGGCCGCGGACTCTGCCTGTTGCTTCGCTTGCCACAAGAGAACCTGCTTCTGATGGAGCACCGACCATTGGCTGAAGTGATGAATCAGCCCGCGTTCTTCGACGGTCGTGCTGACAGTTATTTTCAAGCTATCAACCGTCTGCGAAGAAACTTTATGTTCCTGGATCATGGCTTCGATGCGGGCCTTTGGATCGCCACCCGCACGAGCCAAATCCTCTTTCGCGTCATCGACTTCGTCCTGATGTTCCTCCTGGTGAGCCGTCGCCAAGACGAGTTGATCGTCCGAGGCGTCCTTTTTGGCGCCAGTGGCCTTGGCCTCCTCGGCGGTCAGCCGCGCGACCTGCGCGTTGTCCGTGTCCAGCGCATCTTCCGCCTCTTTTAGCCGCGCCTGGATCCTTTTCGCGTCGGCGGTCAGCCGCGCCGGATGCTCCTCGAGCTCGCGCTCGGCCGCTGCGTAGGCCAGATCCATCTCTTGATCGGCAATCCGCAGAGCCTCCTGTGCAAATGGCACCTCCTCGGCCGTTGTGGGCATTTGCGCTGATTTGAGCGCCGTGAGAATTGGAGTTTGGTCAACGGCGGAAGCTTGCTCTGCTCCTGGAACACTGCTGGTGGTTCGCGGCGCGCTCGGGGCCCGCGCGGTGCGGTTCAAGCCGTAAACCGCAGCGCCCAGGAGGAGCACCAGCGTAATTGCGCCGATTTTTTGCCTCGGTCTCATGTGCAAACAGTTGCC
>Ga0208819_1000850_pt1 | contig 18603 bp, 14 predicted proteins | sample June2015DPH_11_1_3_FD_184707 | JGI IMG/M metagenome (GOLD analysis project Ga0208819, IMG submission 184707) | Peatland microbial communities from SPRUCE experiment site at the Marcell Experimental Forest, Minnesota, USA - June2015DPH_11_150... | ecosystem: Environmental > Terrestrial > Soil >...
AATCCAAGATTACATCCACCGCTACAACCGGAACCCACAACCGTTTCAGTGGGTCGTCAGCGCCAGTAAGATCATCCGGAAGGTGAACAAATATAAAGAAACTTTAGAGACGGGAGACTAGGAGGTGGGTTTGTCCGGGACCGGCTGTCTGGCCAGAAAATCGGACTGAAAGCGCTGCGCATACGAATCCAGCAATTCCTGAATACGCTGTGATGAAGGCGATTTCAGGACGAATCCGGCATGGTGATATTTCGAGATGCGCTGGATGATTTCGGGATCGTTGTAGGCGGAAGTATCGGGTTCTTCCTGCCGCGCAAGAGAGACGATGACCCCGGCATAGTCCTCTCGCAATGGCGGCAACTCGTAAGGCTGCTTCCCTGCCCCGACATCGAGGCGCGCCCACTCTCGCCACAAATTGATCCCCGTGGCAGCTTCGATGACATCGGAGATGAAGGCACCGCCGACGCGGGCCGCAATTTCCAGAAAGTAGAGACGGTTGTCGGCTTGGGCTTTCAGGAATTCTCCATGAGTGACGCCGCGAACAAGACCGAGGCCGCCGATCAATTTCAGGTTGACCTCTTTTAGAGCCAGCGCATCGCCGGAATTGCGCGGCAGCGTTCGCGTGGTGAAGACTCCACCGTGGTGCGAAGTCTCCAGCGGGGGCGCGCCATAGGCATGGGCTTCGGCGAAGAGCACGGCGCGTTCGGAGACGACGCTATCGATGTGAAAAACGCTGCCCGGGATGAACTGCTCGAGCAGGTATTCGGATTGTTGGTCGCCAAGCTGGTCGAGCCAGGGCCAAAGTTCTTCCGCGGATGTGATTTTCTTCATGCCGATGCCGGAAGCCTGGGCGCGCGGCTTGAGCAGCCAGGGCCCCGGAACACGCTGCATGAACTCGCGCAGGTCGTCGTAATTCAAAACAGCGCTGAATTCGGGAACGAGGATGCCAGCATCGCGGGCTTGCATGCGCATGGCCAGCTTGTCGCGAAAATAGCGAACCATGGTGAGCCCCATTCCTGGGAGCCGCAGGTGCTCGCGAAGCGCCGCGACATTCTCCATGTCGAATTCGTCCAGGGCCACGATGCGGTCGATGTGCCGGGTGCGCGCGGCGTAGGACACGGCATGAATCATGTCTCGAATAGGGAGTTCCGGAGGCATGAAGAACATTTCGTCAATCGCTTCGTGGGGCCAGTTCGCGTGGCGGAACTTTTCCACCGTGAGAAGCAGCACGGTACATCCCAGGCTCTTGCAGGTGCGCAGAAACTCCTGGCCTTTTTCGTAGGAGGTAACGCAGAGGATGGTGATGGGTCTGTCTGCCGGCATGTGTTCACCACCAGGAAAACCGCAAGGCTCGCGAACTCACAATTTCCCGCGTGAATTCGCGGATTATACCCGGCTTTCCCGAGCAGGAAAGAGAAATCGCAGGAACGGGCCTACGCGCTGGGACCATGCGGCTTCGTTGTGTTCCGCGCCTTCGACGCGCTCGTAGTGCAGGTCGCGCCCCAATTGCCAGCCTTTGCGAAGAAGGATATCGCGGAAGCGCTCCACATCTTCCACGGTGCGGCCGCCCTCGCGCGTGCCAGCGTCCAGCCAGATTCGCGGAATGGGCTGAACTGGGGCCGCGGCGGCAAAACGCAGGAGCACACGCTCGTTCCACCAGACGGAAGGCGAGAGAGCGGCGATCTTGCCGAAAACGTGAGGCAAGCGGAGTCCCAGGTAGAGAGAAACGAGTCCGCCCAGCGAGGAGCCGCCGATCCCCGTGTTCTCGACGCTGCCCGAGACGCGATACCTCTCTTGGAGGAATGGCCGGACCTCCTCAAGAAGAAATTTGGAATAGCGATTCGCCCGGCCGCCTCCCAGTCTTGGCACAGGCGTGGGCGTATATTCTCCCAGCCGCTGTTTGCCGGCGTTGTAAATGCCCACGATGATGAGCGGAGCTACCTGGCCACCGTGGATCAGTTGATCGGCGGTCTGGCCAACGTGCCAGTCCATGCCCGGGATAAACGAAGTCGCGCCATCAAAGAGATTCTGGCCGTCGTGCAGATAGAGAATGGGAAAGGCACGGCGCGGCGGGTCATCGTAGCCCGGGGGCAGATAGACGATCAGGTCGCGCTGGTTGCGCAAAAAGCGCGAAGCAAACTGTTCGTGCTTGATGAGGGTCGGTCCACTCACGGAGTGATGGTGACCAGAAGATCCTTGGGCTCGACGTGCTGCCCGGGCGTCACCAGCAGCTTGGTGATGCGGCCCGCAATCGGCGCATAAATGTTGGATTGCATCTTCATGGCTTCCAGTGTCAGAAGTTTAGCACCGCGCTCGACAGTATGGTTCATCTGCACGGCGATGCCACTGATGAGACCCGCCGTGGGCGCGCCGACATGGCCGGGATCTTCGGGATTCGCCTTGGGGTGGCTGCGCTCGATGACGCGCAGTGCGCGATCGCGGACATTGACCTCGCGCGGTTGGCCGTTCAACTCAAAGAAGAGCGTGCGCGTGCCATCGGGATGCGCCTCGCTGGTGGTGAGGAATTTCACGATCATGCTCTTGCCGGATTCGATCTCCACGGTAATTTCCTCGGCGGGCTTCAGGCCGTAGAAAAAGGTGGGAGTGGGCAAGACACCGACATCCGCATAAGTCTGGCGGAAATGGTCGTACTTCAGGTAAACCTCCGGATAGAGAAGATAACTAAGCAGAGCGTCGCGATGCACCGGGTGACCGACCTTGGCTTCCAGTTGTGTCTTCTCATGATCCAAGTGCACGGGAGGGAGGCTGGCGCTGGGCCGGCCTTTCAGCGGAGCCTGGCCGCGAAGAATGATGCGTTGAAGCTTCTTGGGCCAGCCGCCGGGGGGAACGCCCAGTGCGCCATGGAACATTTCCACGACGGAGTTCGGCAGGGCCACGTCGTGATGTTCATCCAAGGCGAGCAGGTCGGCGGGCTTCATTTCGTTGGCCACAAGAAACAACGCCATGTCTCCCACCACCTTGCTGGAGGGCGTGACCTTCACGATGTCGCCAAACAATGCGTTCACTTCGGCGTAGGTCTTCTCCACTTCGCGCCAGCGGTGGCCCAAACCCATGGCGGTGGCTTGTTCGCGCAGGTTGGTGAATTGCCCACCGGGAATTTCGTGTTCGTAGAGCCGCGCGGAACCCGCTTTGGGTCCTGAATCGAAGGGGAGATAGTAGCTGCGGATCGTTTCCCAATAATCGGAGCATTCATTGAGAGCGGCGATGTCGAGCCGGGTGTCGCGCGGGGTGTGGCGCAGGGCCTCGACCGCGGAGTTCAGATTGGGTTGGCTGGTGCCGCCGCTCATGGACGCGATGGCCGCATCGGCCACGTCCACACCGGCGTCAGAGGCCTTCAGCAAGGAAGCGGAGTTGATGCCGCTGGTGTCGTGGGTGTGAAAGTGGATGGGAATGGCGATTTCTTCGCGCAATGCCTTCACGAGAGCAAAGGCGGCGTACGGCTTGCACAAGCCGGCCATATCCTTGATCGCCAGGAAGTGCGCGCCCAGTTTTTCAAGCTGCTTGGCCATCGTGACGTAGTACTTCAGCGAATACTTCGGGCGGCGATCGTCGAGAATGTCGCCGGTGTAGCAGATGGCCGGCTCGCAAACGGCGCCGGTTTCGAGAACCGCATCGATCGAGACGCGCATGTTGTCAATGGAGTTGAGGGAATCGAAGATGCGGAAAATGTCGATGCCCTGGCGGTGGGCTTCGCGCACAAATTCGATGATGACGTTGTCGGGATACGAGGTGTAGCCAACCGCATTGGCCCCGCGCAACAACATTTGAAAACAGATGTTGGGAATGTGCGCGCGCAATTCGCGAAGGCGCTGCCAGGGATCTTCGTGAAGGAATCGCAGCGAAGTATCAAAGGTGGCGCCACCCCACATTTCCAGGCTGAAAAGATTGGGCAGGCGCTGGGCCACGGCGTGCGCGGTGGCCAGCATGTCGTAGCCGCGGACGCGCGTGGCCATCAGCGACTGGTGCGCATCGCGAAAGGTTGTGTCCGTCAGCAGGAGCCGCTTCTCCTTCCGCGCCCAGGCGGCGAATTTTTCGGGGCCAAGCTTCCGCAGCAGTTGGCGCGATCCTGGAGGCGGAGTAATGCCGGGAGCGGCGGGAATGGGCGCCTTCTCAATAAACTCGGGCACCTTTTTCCCCTTCACTTCGGGATTGCCGTTGAGAATGACATCGCCGATGTACGAGAGCAGCTTGGTGGCGCGGTCGGCGCGGCCCGTGAAGCGGAACAACTCCGGCGAATCGTCGAGAAAGGAAGTGGTGACCTCGCCGGCGCGGAAACGCGGATGATTGGCGACATTTTCGAGGAACGGGATGTTGGTCTTGACGCCGCGGATGCGAAACTCGCGCAGCGCGCGGTCCATGCGCTGGCAGGCTTCCGTAAGATTTGTTCCCCAGGCGGTGACCTTGACGAGCAACGAATCGTAGTACGCGGCGAGGACCGCCCCGGCATAGGCGGTGCCGCCATCCAGGCGAATGCCGAAACCCGCGGGCGAGCGATACGTCGAAATCTTGCCGTAGTCCGGCGCGAAATGTTTTTCCGGGTCCTCCGTGGTAACGCGGCACTGCAGCGCCGCGCCATAGAGCGGAATCTTCTCTTGCGCAGGAAGAGAGAGCGGGGCTTCGTGCAAGGTGTGACCCTGCGCGATGAGGATTTGCGAGCGCACCAGGTCCACGCCCGTGACCATTTCCGTGACCGTGTGCTCCACCTGAATCCGCGGATTCACTTCGATGAAATACCACTTCAGGGAATCAACGTCGTAGAGAAACTCAACCGTCCCCGCGTTGCGGTACCTGGCCTTGCGCGCAATCTGCACCGCCGCTGCGCAAAGTTCCCCGCGAACTTTTTCCGGGAGGTTAAAGGCCGGCGCCACTTCCACGACTTTCTGGTGGCGCCGCTGCACGGAGCAGTCGCGTTCGTAAAGATGCAGGAGGTTGCCGTGCTCGTCCGCAAGAATTTGGACTTCGATGTGGCGTGCGCGCGGAAGAAATTTCTCCAGGAAAACGGAGGCATCGCCGAAGGCGGACTTGGCTTCACCCTGCGCTTCCTCAAGGCGGGCCGCAAGATGTTCCGCATCGTGGACCACGCGCATGCCGCGGCCACCGCCACCCATGGCGGCTTTCACAATCACGGGATACCCGATCTCGCTGGCGATTTCGTGTGCTTCCGCGGGCGAAGATACCGGGCTCTCCGTGCCCGGCAGCACTGGCACTCCAGCAGAAGCGGCTAAGCGGCGGGCAGCCGTTTTGTCGCCGAGCAGTTCGAGAAGCTCCGGCGTGGGACCCACAAACGTCAGGTCAGCCTCGGCGCAGGCGCGCGCCAAGGCCGGATTCTCCGAGAGAAAGCCGTAACCGGGATGGATGGCGTCGACTTCATGCTCTTTGGCAATGGCAATGATTCCGGGAATATCGAGATAAGCCTCGACCGGCCCTTTCCCGGCGCCCACCTGGTAGGCTTCATCGGCTTTGAAGCGATGCAAGGCCAGGCGATCTTCCTGAGAGTAGATGGCGACAGTGCGCAGTCCGAGTTCATTGGCTGCCCGGAAAATGCGGATGGCGATTTCGCTGCGATTGGCAGCCAGCACTTTGCGAATAGGTCGCTTCTTTTTCATGTGAGAGCGTCAGCCCGGCTCATTGGGGCAATGCGAAACTTTACATTGTTTCACGGTGAGACCGGCAGCACGGACTACTTTTTTCAATGCAGCGAAACGGAAACTCTCATCCTAGTACCGTTCCAACTTGTTCCAGCAAATCCCTTCGAGAATACTCTTTCCGTGTTCGCGTCAGATGCTTGGACCGTCATTTGACCCAAATAGTTGGAACGGCACTAGCGTTTAAGCAGGGGCACGGCGTAGCGGATGGGCACGCCAAAATTGGAGCCTCCAAAGCCGCGCACAACGGCAAAGGTTACGCCAATCACCTCGCCATCGCGGACCAGGAGCGGGCCACCAGAGCCGCCGGAGGTGGTTTGCGCATCGTAGACGATTTTGTCCGGCAGCACATCGCCGACATGGCCTTGCGTGACGAGCGGGCGTATCAGCTTGCGCCGGGCCAACTCCGCGAGAACAAGTTTCGGCTCGCCTCCACTGGTTTTGACAATCTGCTCCACCGTCTCATCGCCGGCGCGAGCCAGGATGGCATCAAGACCTGTGGCGTAGCCGACGCTGATCAGAGCTTCTCCACTGATGGCGGCGTCCTTGCCGGGGTTCAGCTTGAGGGCGGGACGGCCCAATTCGGAAAGATCTCCATGAACCAGGGCAAGATCCGCTTCCTCAGAAATCCTGGAGATGCCCACGGGGATTCCATTGGTCGCCGCGGGGAAATACGCCATCATCTCCGCGATGACAGGCTCCAAGCCCTGTTGAATAGCTCCCGCCAATTCGTCGTTTTGCCACCAGGGCTGGACCACGTGATGATTGGTGAGGATTTTGCCTTCGCCCACGATGAAACCTGTGCCGAAGAAATCGGCGCGCACCTCGGGGCCGCGCCCTTCGACGGTGTAAATGGGATTGCCGTCGCTATCTTTCAGCGGAGTGCCGTCGCTGTCGATGCCGCCATAGCGTAAACGCCGCCCGGAATCCTTTTCATTAAAAGCCACCGAGACGTGCAGCAGACAAACGCTGGGGGCAGAGGTTCGAATAACCCCTTCGGCAGCCTGCGCGTCTCCCTCGATCTTGCTCAGCCGTCCGGTGGCTTCATCCAATTGGCGGCGTAATTCGGTGACGTCGCTGCCATCCGGCTGCGACATTTTCTTACGCAGCGTTTCAGCCTGTTGCTGGAGGGTCTCCTTCTGCTGCAACAAGTCGGCGTTGGCGGGGTCTTCGCGCAGCCGCCTGGCAGAGGCGAGGAGCTGTTCCTCCGTCTGAACACTGTTTTCGAGCCGCGCGATCACCCTGTAGGCGCGGCGTGCCTCTTTCTCCGCGCGGCGCGAATAGAGGAAAAAAATAGCGACAATGACGAGCGCCAAAGTGAACAAAGAGATGACGCCGATTTTCAAGATGCGTTCGAGGGAAAAAGCGTCGCGCGTCATTTTTTCGGTGACCGCAAGCGCCTGGAAAGCGGTCTGGGCGACTTCGCGGCTCTCTTCCGCGATGCGCGCTTTCGCGGCCAAGTCGTCGCTCGCGCGTTTCTGGCGCAACTGGCCCCGCACACGGGCAAGGAGCTCGGCATCATCGAAGGGAACCTCGACCGCGTCGTCCGCGCCCAGGTCCAAGCTGCGGGCGAGTGCCTCTTTTCCACCCGGCGTTAAGAGCAGGACGCGGATCTGAGATGTGGCGTTGTGCACGCGTATCGCGGCAAGGGTATTATTCGACTCCGGATCAGCGGAGTCCAAAGCGAGCAAAAGAAGGACGGCGGAATCGTCCTGGAGCAAACGCAGAAGTTCTTCCTGCGTCTCCGCCACACGAACGCTGTAGCCGGCCGCAGCGAGGAGGGCGCGCAGAGACTCTCGCGCAGCCGGGTCAGCCGCGAATAGTAAAATGTTCTCAGTGGAGGCAGCCAGCGCCATTTCCTTGCCCACCGGGTCAGATAGAGAAAGTCATCCGGAGGGGACCGTGCAGTTTACTCCAAAACAGAATTAGATGCGTGCGGAGGCTTCAGTGGGCACTGGGTCCGGTTTCAGCAACTGTCGTTCGCGATCAAGCGGATAACATTCGAGTGCGCCACGGAACAATTCCGGCACACGCCTCTGATCCGCCTGAAGCGAAATAGCTAGCGAATGGGGAAGCATCCGTCCGGTTAAAGTCAAACGGTCTATTTTGTTGGCGCTCAAACCCGCAAACGGAAGAGAAGCAGAAATAGGTCGCGCACCTCCGAATGAGTTAGAACAAGATCGGAAGAATGTCAGGACGCATGCGGTTGAGCTCGCTTTCATTGTGTCGAAGGAGCGCATGCCCCCAAGTCGTATCAGTTCCTTCCCGGCAGTCCTTGGCCATGTCTTGGCCAATGGTTTCGTAAGTGCCAAGGTCGGTCTTGAGATCTTCCGGTTCTGTCAGGGTGCCAAGAATAAACACTCTACTTGCCAAGCGTGGGGGAATGGCGGCCTTCGCTTGGTTCACTCTGTTTGTGTTTCCGTCGAAATCGATCAACAAAATCATTCTTCGCCCTGGGAAGCGATCCATTTGGGCAACATGTTCTGAGTTGAAATGGTCCAGGACTTCGGTCCAACCGCCTACCTCGGGGAGCACCTGGATTTTCCGAGTCCGGAGAGAATGATCCAAGAGGAAACCAGTCGCCAATTGGCCGTTGGCATCGTCCTCGGGAAGAACGAAGACGTGCGGCTGATACCTGTTGACGCTCACGGCTCCACATCGCCACGAATCAATGCACCGACGAGATCCCCATTTATTTGGAATTCGCTCACTGGACGCACGACCGTGGGCTCGAGATGGCTGTTCCTGTAGAAAAGGAGTGTATTTTCTCCAGAAAAACGGCGGATCGCTTCGGGGTTGTGAGAGGTCGCAATGAACTGACCGCCAGATTGAAAAGCCTTGCGGAGAGCCAACACAAAGTGTCCAACCTCGGACAAGGCAAGATAATTGTCTGGTTCATCCCAGAAACAGACTATTGGACCATAGGCATCATTAGCGGCAAGCACCAGAGCGCATATCATGAAACATTTCTCGCCGTCGGACAAATCCTCGAACGGAAGATTTACGGTTCCCTGGTCGTTGGAAAACTGGACGACCAGGTTTCGAGAGTCCTTGCCAACCACTGGATTCTTGATGTCTTTCAAGTCGGGCATCACCTGCTTAAGATAGTCGTCGATCTTAGTATATGTAGATGGCGCATAAGCCAGAAGACCTGAAAACCACGCGCCGAAGTTGGTCACCTGGACATTAGGCTGCAGCGTCTCCTCCTTGGAGTCGCCCACAATCAACGCAGGCATCGGTCGCAGGATGAACATGCGAGAAAGCCACTGCTTGAAAACAGACAACGGATCGTCGGTCGACTGTTGCTGAACGATAGGCAAGGCTACCAGGTGCCAGTCGATTCGGAAGTTTGCTTCAGTTTCCTTGTCAGTCCTCGTAAGGTGCACTTGTGATGTTTCTCGGGTGTAAACGAGCTTGCCGCCGACAACAAGTTTTTCTTCAAATACGCGCAGTTCCTTAAATCCCTTCGGAAACTCGAAAGCGACAGTATATCCGTAGGTCGCAGCTCCCAGCTCAACCTCAATCTCAAATCGCATAGGCACGTCCGTACGGCCGCGAGCAAAATCCTTCGGCCCAACAAGGTCGCCTACCCGGTTCGTGCCCCGCGCGATCCTTTGCAGAATCTCTAGCGCAAGCCCTACCGTGGTCTTGCCCGCTCCGTTCTTCCCAATTAGCAGGGCCGACGACTTCCCCGAGATAGGCAACTCGAAGTTTTCCAGGCATCGGAAGTTATGAATGTAAAGTCGACGTATCATAAAGGCATGATACATGCTCTAGGGGGTGCGCTGAACTGGAATTTTGCCTTCTTGCAGCTGGACGGGAACGTCTGTGATGATCGGCGGGGACCTTGACCCAATCAATCGAGGAGGCGGCCGTCAGTATTTGCGCAGGACGCCGATGACGCGGCCCTGGATCTTGACGTCGGCGGCAGCCACCAGGATGGGCGCCATTTCCGAATTGGCAGGCTGCAGGCGAACTTTCCCCGAGCCTTCGCGATAGAACCTTTTGAGCGTGGCATCATCGCCGCCCACCAGAGCGACGACGATATCCCCTGCATTGGCCACCTGGGTCTGTTCGCACACCACATAATCGCCATCCATGATGTGATCCTCAATCATGGAACTGCCTTTCACCTGCAAGACGAAGGAATTCCCGCCGCGGGCAAAATCACCCAGAGAAATCGTCTCGCGCTCCTCGACGGCTTCGAGCGGGCGGCCGGCGGCGATGCGGCCAACCAGCGGAAGCTCCTGAATGCGGCGCTCAATCACTTGTTCTTTGACGGACTTCGGCAATTGCACGATTTCAATCGAGCGGCTCTGGTTATAACCGCGGCGGATAAAGCCCTTTTTCTCGAGGGTGCTGATGTGTTTGTGGACCGTGGCGAGCGAGCTGAGTTTCAATCCGCGTCCAATTTCTTCAAAACTCGGCGCGTAACCGTGCTTGGTCTCAAACGCGACGAGAAAATCAAGAACTTCTTTTTGGCGTTTTGTCAGGGCCATGAGTTCCTCCGTGTGCGTGCTGGTGCTGGACGTAGATCAATTGTCGAGGCCGCCAGTGGCTGCGCCGCGATCGCGGACCTGCTCAGCCATCCACGGCCACTTTAGGCGAAAAAAAAGCGAACGTCAAGTGGCATTTTGGATACCCGCGCGCGCAACTCACTCTATTCAGGAGTACCGCCGTGTGCTGTCATGCCTAAGGAAAAGATGTGATGCCCGCAAGAAACCGTTCCGCAGGCGTAACCGCCGCCGCCACGCTCGCCGTGCTGGGCGGCGTGATTGCCTTCTTACTCTGGGGCTGGTTTTTCCTTCCTCTGATGAGCCTCCCGCCGGACTCGAACGGTAAATACGCGTATCAGGTTCATCCGCTGCCGTTTGCTTTGATTGCCCTGGTTCCGCCGTTTCTGGTGGCGCTGGGCATGGGCACGGGCATCTGCCTCTTCCAGCTTCGACCGTGGGCCCGGAAGGCTGCGCTTTTATGGGCTTCGATGGCCCTGGCGTTCTGCTTGAGCATGATCGCGCTGCGGCCCTTCGAGACGTTTGCGATACCCGAGCATTTTGTCACCGAAGCCGAATCGATGAGGCAGCTCCTGGCAGTCTCCGTTGTATTCATGCTGCTCCCGATCAGTATCTGGTGGCTTTTTTTCTTCCGGCTCAAGAGTGTGGTGGAACAATTTGAAGGCCGAAGAACGACGGCTACTTCACTGGAAAGCTAAGCCCTACTCTGGCTTCCGCAAAAGACCAGCAAAAAAGCAGATTCATGGCGCAAAAAGCACGCATGGACAAGAGTTCCTCGCGCCGTTCAAAAGGCGAACGGCTCCCGGAATGACATTGGCGGACGAATGATTCTTGCGAGCACGGCAGAGCGTGGCAGCGCTGGATGCAGCGGATGGGTGCGAAGCGGAAGGCGCCCCGAGGTCCTCAACTGCCTGGGCGGGCCTGCGCCACGCCGCCCAGGGATACCCCCACCGCGCGAGGCGAGGTTGCAGCTTCGGTGACAATCTCCTAATGTGGGCAGCAGCCCTTTGCTAGCTACTATTTCGCGGCCGTGGCGTTCGTAATCCGGATCTTGAACCAGATCGTGCCAGTCGGGTAGAGCGTATCGCGAAACTGCGCGCTCTGGTCATCGCCGGGGCCGATGGTGATGGGGATCTTGCCTTGGTTGACAAGCAAAACCCGATTGTCCGCGCCAGCGTAGGTCGTCTCGTAGGCGATATTGCTGTAGGTGAGCTCCGCAGATGAGTTCTTAATGTCGACCGACCACATAGCGGTCGTGCCGCTGAAATCTTTATCCATCTTGGCGCTCACTACCCGCAAGTCGTGGACTGGATCGGCCTTCACGTTGGTGAGCGTTGCAACGGGGGCCGGGCCTTTCGCACTGCGCTTTGAGGTCACGTAGATCAGCGCCACTACTGCTAGGACCACAACTATCCCAATGCCGATCCACAGCCCTGTCTTGCTGCTTTCTTTCTCCTGCTTTAGAGGTGATTCAAACATAGTAGTGACCGGAAGCTCCGATTTAGACCTCCGGGTCCTCAGCCTACTCTTTTCCTGCCATGGAAACAACGAGTATTCCACCCGAGCAAGTCCCCGCGAGATCAGCGAAACTCCGGCGGCGCGCGACGTAAGGTTCTTTGGAAAGAGTTCATCCCGGAAATGCGGGTTTAGTACTTTGTGACGCGCTGACTGGCGCGGTTCGCTGTCGCCGCTGCGCTCCTGTGGTATTCTTGATAAGCCGGTTCTTGGCGGTTTAGCGCTCGCTCCCGCTGGAAACACACCGAACCGCCGATTTGTTGCAAGCCGAACTCCTTCCGGCATGCTGGAGGAGTCACTGGAAGACGGGGGTAAGTCGCACGATGTCCACGCTCATGGATGTTCCCGCAGGGAAGACAAAACGCGAAGTGATTGATCAGGCGGTGATCCGTTTCGCCGGAGATTCTGGCGATGGCATGCAAATCACCGGCAGCCAGTTTACGAACACCGTCGCGCTTTATGGAAACGATATCGCCACTTTTCCGGACTATCCCGCGGAGATTCGCGCTCCTGCCGGCACCGTTCCGGGCGTGAGCGGCTTCCAGTTGAATTTTTCCTCGGAGGAAGTGCACACCCCGGGCGACTCCATCGATGTATTGATCGCCATGAATCCGGCGGCCTTGAAGGTGAATGTTGGCGACCTGAAGGCGAACGGCATCGCCATCATCAACTCCGACAGCTTCAAGGAAAGCGACCTGCGCAAGGCGCACCTGACCACTAATCCCCTTGAGGACCATTCGCTCGACAAATTCCGTGTCTTTCCCGTGGAATTGCAGCGTCTGACGCGTTCGGCCTTGCAACATCTGGGTCTCGACGCCAAAGCCATGGACCGTTGCAAGAACTTCTTTGCGCTGGGCATGTGCTACTGGCTATACAACCGCTCGATGGAGCCGACGGTCCGCTGGATCGATGACAAGTTCAAGAAGAAACCGCTGCTGGCAGAGGCCAACAAGCTGGCGCTCAAGGCCGGTTATTCCTATTGCGAAGCCACCGAAGCGTTCCAGATCAGCTATGAGATTCCGCCGGCGCAGCTTTCCCCCGGGTTGTACCGCAATTTGAGCGGCAATCAAGCCCTGGCGCTGGGGTTTGTCACGGCGGCGAAGAAAGCCGGACTCAAGTTGTTCCTGGGGAGTTATCCGATTACGCCTGCTTCGGACATCCTGCACGAGCTTTCGCAGTACAAGGATTTTGGAGTGCTGACCTTCCAGGCGGAAGATGAAATCGCGGCGATTACTTCCTCGATTGGCGCTTCCTACGCCGGATGCCTGGCCATCACCAGCACTTCCGGCCCCGGCATGGCGTTGAAGACGGAAGCCCTGGGACTCGCGGTAATGACGGAGCTTCCGCTGGTGATCTGCAATATTCAGCGCGGTGGCCCTTCGACCGGTCTGCCCACGAAAACCGAGCAGGCCGACCTGCTGCAGGCGCTGTTTGGGCGCAATTCCGAAGCGCCCATTCCCGTGCTTGCGGCCGCGACGCCCGGGGATTGTTTCTGGATCGCCGTGGAAGCCAGCCGCATTGCGTTGAAGTACATGGTGCCGGTGATTATTCTCTCGGACGGCTACCTGGCCAACGGCGCGGAGCCCTGGCGAATACCAAGCGTCGAGGAAATTCCGGGCATCCCCGTGCGTTTTGCAACGGATCCCGAAGGATTCCTGCCCTACAAGCGCGACCCGGAAACGCTGGCGCGGCCATGGGCCATCCCGGGGACACCGGGACTCGAGCATCGTATCGGCGGCCTGGAGAAACAGGACGTCACGGGGAACATAAATTACGAGCCGCTGAATCACGAGAAGATGGTGCGAATTCGCGCGGCCAAAATTGATGCCATCGTGCAGGATGTGCCGAATGTGCTGCCCAGCGGCGACCCGGAAGGCGACCTGCTCTTGGTGTCCTGGGGTTCGACGTATGGCTCGATCACGCAAGCGGTGAAGGCGGAGCGCGCCAAGGGCCGCAAGCTCGGCCACCTACACCTGCGCTACCTGAATCCATTGCCAGCCAACCTCGGCGACATCTTGAAGCGCTACCGCAAAATTTTGGTGCCCGAGCTCAACATGGGGCAACTGCTCTGGGTGCTGCGTGCGAAGTACCTGGTGGATGCCGTCGGCTTGAACAAAATTCAGGGGCGTCCCTTCAAACAGAACGAGCTCGAACAAAAAATTGAAGAATTGCTGGGACGCCAGGAGGCGCGATGACGACTACTGCTCTTCCTCCACTTACCAAAAAGGATTTCCAGACCGACCAGGAAGTGCGCTGGTGCCCGGGGTGCGGCGATTACGCCATCCTCGCCGCTGTGCAAGCCGTTTTCCCGGAGCTCGGCGTGCCCCGCGAGAATTTTGTGGTGGTTTCCGGCATCGGCTGCTCCAGCCGCTTCCCGTATTACATGAACACCTACGGCTTTCACTCCATCCATGGCCGTGCGCCCGCGGTGGCCTCCGGCATCAAGATCGCGCATCCGGAGTTGGAAGTCTGGGTGGCCACCGGCGATGGCGATGCTCTCGCCATTGGAGGAAACCACACCATTCACATGCTGCGGCGAAACGTCGGCATCAAGGTGCTGCTGTTCAACAACCGCATCTATGGATTGACGAAAGGCCAGTACTCGCCCACTTCGGAATTTCACAAGATCACGAAGTCCACTCCCTTCGGCTCGCCGGACCACCCGTTCAATCCCGTGTCATTGGCCATCGGCGCGGAAGCCACGTTTGTGGCGCGCGCCGTGGACGTATTTCAGGCGCATTTGAAGGACACCCTGAAGGCTGCGGCAGCGCACAAGGGCTCCGCGTTCGTAGAGATTCTGCAGAACTGCAACATTTTTAACGATGGCGCATGGACAGGTTTGACGGAAAAAGACACGCGCAGCGAACACGTTATGCAACTGGAGCACGGGAAGCCTCTTGTGTTCGGCAAGAATCGCGACAAGGGCATCCGCCGCAAGTCCGACGGCGACATCGAGGTCGTGCCGCTCGGCAACGGCATCGCCGAGTCGGACCTGGTTGTGCATGATGCGCATCACCCGCGGCCGTCGTATGCCTTCCTGCTTTCGCATATGGAGCATCGCCCGGGCTTCCCCACCCCCATCGGCGTGTTTCGCGCCTGGGACGATCTGCCGCGCTACGAGGACGTCATCAACGACCAGGTGCGCGAAGTCATCGCCAAGAAGGGCCCGGGGGATCTGAACCGGCTGCTGCGAGCGGGCGATACCTGGGAAGTGAAGTAGGCTGTTGACACCTGTCTAAGTCATGTCCTAATTCGCACGCGGGAAAAGCAGATTCCTCGCTCCGCTCGGAATGACAAGCGGGGTTTTTACGTGTGCAGGGACCGATGAATCTACGCCCATTTAAGGCCACGTGCCCCATCTTGTTGGGTCTCTGCTGCCTTATCTCAGCCCGCCCCTCTCACCAGCAAGAGGAACACACCGTTTTTGCCGTATACTCGCGATCATCTTTCTTCATGGCGCCGGCAACCAATTCCTCCCCCTTTCACGATAAAATGGGCTGCGCGTGAAACCAACCGCTGCTCGCTACATCTAAGGGGTAGTGGTCGGCCTCGACTCATGGATCAGAGTCCCAAACTTATTCCGTTTTCGCTGCTCGGAGAAGCCGATCCCGTGCCGCCGACGGGCTTTGTAACGGAGCCAAAACAAGGGGAAACACTCGCCCTCCTGTATGAGCTCAGTCATGAAATCACGTCAATCCTGGACCGCGGCGAACTCTTGCGGCTGATCGCGGAGCGCGTCAAAAAGTTGGTGGACTATGACGTATTCACCGTGATGCTCTGGAACGAGTCCACACAAGTGCTCGAGAGCGTTTTTGCCATGCGCTACGAGGACGCCATCCCCTCCCGCGTGAGCATACCCTTGCATCAAGGCATCACCGGAAGCGCGGCGGCGGAGCGCCGGACCATCCGTGTGATTGACGTGCGCCTGGATCCGCGATACCTGCCAGGCGAATCGGGTGTAGAAGTGCGCTCCGAACTGGTCGTGCCCCTGCTTCGGCAGGACCGCCTGGTGGGCGTGTTGGATCTGGAAAGCACGGTGCCGAATGCCTTCTCGACGGATCACGAGCGGCTCCTGAATATCCTGGGTTCTTACGTTGCCGTGGCCCTGGAAAATGCGCGTTTGTTTGAAGAAGCACGGGAGACCCAGCTTCGCATGCAGAATGACCTGGAGACCGCCAGGGAAATTCAGCGGCAACTTCTTCCCAGCGGCGCGCGCGACGTGCCCGGCCTGGACTTGGCCACCGCGTACGTCCCGGCGCGGGAACTCGGCGGGGATTTCTACGATTTGCTGCCGTATGGCGTGGGGCGCCTGGCCATTGCCATCGGGGATGTCTCCGGAAAGGGTACAGCGGCCGCACTGTATGGTTCGCTGGCCATCGGCATCCTGCGGGAGCTTGTTGTCGATCGGGAGGCAACTCCCGCTGAAATGCTCAGTCTTCTCAATGGCCGGCTGCTTGCCGCTCGGCTGGATGCGCGTTTCATCGCCATGCATTTTGCGGTTTATGACGCGGCTCTGCGCGAGCTGAGCATCGCCAACGCCGGAGGCACTTTGCCGTTGCTGATTCACGACGGCAAAGTCACGGAAATTGATATTCGAGGAGTGCCCCTTGGGTTGTTGCCTAACACCGAATATGACGAGGTCCGGCTCTCGCTAAAGCCGGGCGACATCGTGGTTTTTGCCTCGGACGGTGTCCATGAGTCCATGAATACTGATCTTGAGGAGTTTGGGTCCGACCGATTGAAGGACCTATTGGCCAAGGTTGCGATCGCGGACCCGGGCTATACCATTGCGCAGCGCATCGTGAAGGCTACGGACGAGCACGCGGGTGTCGGCCGCCCGCCTCATGATGACCGCACGCTGTTGATTCTGCGCGTGACCGATGAAGGCGGCGCCGACTTCAGCAAACTACCGATTATTTACTAGCGCATGTTTGCCATTGCGACCTGTAACCCCTTGAAACTAAAGGAGGGGTTTTTGAGTTTGGTCACTACATGAGCCATTCGCGACCCTCCGGAGGAGAAGGCGGATCCAGCTGCGTGATTCCCAGAGCCCTCAGCGTTTCTGCGACGTGCTGGTTGCCGCGGGTCACGCAAACCTTGCGGCGCTGGCCGAGATCGACTTCCACACAGCGGATCATCTCGACGGCCCGCCAAGCAAACGGCGTGGATAGCATGCTGCCGGCAGCCTGCAAGCTCTTCTCCAGAGCTCGATCCAGTAACAGCGCCAGCGCCGCCACGAACACATGGGCCTCGACGCGCGCGTCACTCTGGTGATAGACCGGGCGTAATTCCAAAAGATCTTTGAGGTGCGAGAACCCGCGCTCGACTTCGTTCAACTCCTTGTACGCCGAGACCGCCTCGACCGCCGACAGATTTCGTTCCTCGGTCTGGATGACGTACTTGCCTTCCAGGGCTTTCTCCCGCGCCAGGTTGATAGGATGTTCGAAGAAGCGAAATTTTCCCTCTCGTAGTTCCCAGTCAAAATAACGGTGACCGTGATTGCGCCGCAGTTTGGTAGCGGCCGCCGCGCCAATTTTTTCTGGTTCTTTCAACGCGCCTTTCTCCACCTGCGCCTGCAAGACCTCCAGATCTTTTCGCACTCGCTCCATCGACATCTCCCGCAGGCCGCGCTCATACGCTTCGCGTTCCTCGCTGTGCACCACGAATACCCGTACTCCCGGTTCTTTGCCGGCCACCTCGACCACACGAGTCTTCGGCACGATGGCCTTTTCCGAGGCGGTTATTCCCACCGGACATTCCTGCCAGTCCGCGCGTGCTGCGGCCTGCTGGATGTAGTCGAAGGTGTCTTTGCGATTCCGCCTTTGCAGCCCCACCAAATACCCTTGGTTCTTCTTGCGCAGTTCCTCTATATTGCCGACGGTCATCATGCCGCGATCACCCACGAAGACCACCCGGTTCAGCGCAAACCGCTCATTCAAATCTTGGACCACTTCTAGCACCGTAGTCTGATCCAGACGATTGCCGGCGAACACATGATGGGCGATGGGCCACCCTTCCATCATCACCACGCCGATCACCATCTGGCGATTTCGGGGCTTGCCGTCACGGCTGTACCCGAAACGGCTCAACTTCGCCGGGCCGGCCCCTTCGAAATATGTGGAGGTGATGTCATAGAAAGCCAAGTCCGGTTGCAGACTGAACAGATTTCGTAACTCTCGATAGACTTCTTTTTCAATCCGTTTTTTCTCGGCCAGCAGATCATCCAGGCTTTGATACCAGAGCTTCAACTGAGCGAAGCCCACCTTCACACGGTGGGACTGTTTCCACACCGCTACCCAGCGGCGGCCCTCGGGAGTGCACACGTAAAAATCTTCCAGCCATTGCGCCAGGGCGTGCTCGCTGCCTGGACGGCTCAAGCGATTCGCCAACAAAGGGAAAATTCTTTCTGACAACGGTTGACCGTGGCGCAGCGGCGCCTGGCCCGCATCCAAAATCGATCCCAAGGAGAGCTTGTCGAACAGATGCCGAGCCACGAGAATCGGCCCCCACGTCGAGGCGCGCGGCGTGGAGATCTGCTCGAGGGGAACCCAGCGCGGAGACAAGGATTCCTCTTGGAGGAGGCGGATCAAGGTGTCGAGGTGAGGGGCGAGGAGATCCTTGCGTCCGAGATGGGCGACGATGCGCTGCTTGACCTTGTCCCCTTCCCGATACGATTCCACCAGTCGGAGGTATTCGTGGCGGCCATTGGGAGCCTTGATGGAGCGCAGGAACAAGCGCGACCTCCTGATACACTACATATAAAGCACAGAAGGTCAATAGTAAAGCGCTACTTATGAATACTGGCAAAATACTTTGGCACTACATTTCCCACTCCGCGCGATGTCGCGTCTCTATTTTTCAATGGGTTAGCGGCGGGCGACTCCGTTTTCATGGCAAACATGCGCTAG
>Ga0208819_1000852_pt1 | contig 18573 bp, 25 predicted proteins | sample June2015DPH_11_1_3_FD_184707 | JGI IMG/M metagenome (GOLD analysis project Ga0208819, IMG submission 184707) | Peatland microbial communities from SPRUCE experiment site at the Marcell Experimental Forest, Minnesota, USA - June2015DPH_11_150... | ecosystem: Environmental > Terrestrial > Soil >...
ATCGCATTCTGTCCAAGGGACATAATATCCTTGACTCTTCGGCTGGAAAGCTTCTATAATATGTCCTATGGGCATACTATAAAGCGAGCGATTCCCAAGAAGCAGGCACCGAATCCATTTTCAGGAGAGCACTCTTTGAAAGCAGCGATTTATGTGCGCGTGAGTACCGCTGACCAGCATGTCGAATCACAGCTTTACGATCGACACTATGGTGAACGGCCTGACGAGGACATTTGGAAATATCAGTGAAGGCCTCCACTCCGAACGAGCCGCTGACTGAAGCCGAATCGACCGCCTCGGAGAAATTCCTCAAAAGCTGCAAGGGCAGCGGTCGCACTTGGACAGTCGATGCGGACGCTAGAGGGAAACCGAACTCCTCACAGTCCGATCCAGACTCGCAATCACAAAAAGCGAGCGGTCGGTCTATCCCAGCAAATCTCTCGCGATGCTGAGCCATTCCGCATCCAGTGGCTCCCGGCAAACGGGCTTGCCAGCCCGGCGATACCAGTACGCAGCGTTGTCCTGATCGCCCTCTTTTCCGTGTGCTCGCGTCCAATCGCCCTTGGCATCCCACCATAGTCCGGCGACCGCGAATGTGAGTCCGGCTGGCGGCTCGGGTGCGGTGACTTCAACAGCAAAGGGGGGAAGCGGTGTGGTGCCGCCCACCCAAGCCGTCTGAACTTGGGTGGGAATTTTCATCAGCAGTTACATGCTCCCGGCTTCGGTTTCTTGGTGGAATGGCGACAACCATTTGCCGCCTTTCTTCTGCCAAATCGACGTGGCGAAAACCTTCCCCGCTTGCTTTTTGCCTTCGCAAGTTGCGTCCTGCGTCGCCGCGTACGTCATGACGACCGTGTCTTTATCGAGCCACATATAGGAGAAATCGGAGAGCGAGAAGCTTTTGACCACACATCTCGCGTCAGTCATACTTTTCAGAACCTGCTCCTTGCCCTTGAATACCCCTCCATCGGCGACGCTTATGGCGTTGTCCGGGGTAAACCCTTCCACGGGCTTGGCATCGTGGTCTTTCCACGCCTGCCAGCCAGCTTTTTCATTGCTTTCGAGCGCCTTCTCTGCGGTTGCATTCATCTGCGAGAACAACGGAACTCCGGATAACAGCAGAGCGAAACCAAGTGCCGTTAAAGCGATTCGACGCATATTCCTCCTCCAGTTCATGTAGTGACGAGAACTATAGATACGGCAAGAAATCGTGTCAACCAGCGAAGCATTGAGATTCGGAAGCCGGAGTGAAACGGCCTCGATGCGGATCACCCACGAACCCTCGATGCCTTCGTCTTGCTGAGCGGATTCGTGCGCCCGTTTCCAATCGCCCTTGCCATCCCACCACAGTCCCGCGAGGGCGAATTTGACCCCGGTTGGCGGCTCGGTTGCTGTGAGTGATTGACGAAATTCGTCCAAGGTCATTGGGTCTCAATTGTTGCGATCAAAGTGTCGCCTCGCCTGTGTTACCTTCCTCCTCCAAGCGTCAGAGGAGAACCTTTGGGTGCTTGACGCCGCAATCCGTGCTTAGTTGCGATGGTCGAAACATACGCAGCGGAAATGCCCAGACGCTTTGCGTTCTCAACGACTGGAGCGTCCTGATGATTGCGGAGGTACCTCGCAAGTTTGCGGCGCTTCTCTTCCCCTTGTCCCCTTGGGGCATAGCGAACAGTCCCATGGTCGCGTGCAATTTGCGACAAGCGGCCCGGCGAGTACCCAAAATGCTTCCCAATAACGGTGTACGACTGCTTCGGGTGTGACCTGATATACTCGACAACCTTTCGTTCGGACTCTAGGTCGGCCCGTGTACGCCGAGCAGGGGGCTTTCCGCGACGGCGCATCATTCCCGTCCGCCGAGGCCTTCGGTAAATGCCGTTTTTATGCGCAACGGACGAAACCTTGTGGCGCTCGATGTTCAAAGCCCGCGCCACTTCGCTGAATGAGGCATCAGGAAAGGCTCTAAGATATTCTAAGATTTCGGTTTCATTATTAGTGTCGGTCATCGGGTCCTCAAGAACCCTCCTTCGTGGTCGCCGCACTCCTTGTCTGTTCGCTTGCTTGTCATTTCACTGCCCCCGAATCGGCTCCAGCACCCGGCGGCCCAAGGCGCGTCCGAACCCGTCGCGTGCGTTCGTGACTATGATGGGGCGCTCGCCCTGCATCTGGCGGATGAAGTCTGACGGCGGGCGGTACCAGAACTTGGCACCGCACACGAGCGCGTCGGTGGCGATCCCCCGATGCCCGAACTTCCGCAGATGCTCGATTGCCAGCTTGAGTGCCGCCGTGCAGCCGTCCTCGCAGCGCACCAGCGGGACGATGTTGATTTGCTCCTCGCCCTCGAACTGGACGGCGACCATGTAGTTTTCCGAGGGCTCGCTGCGGAACCCCAGTGTGTCCAGCGCCGCCGCCTGACTCATCAGCCCGTCCGTCATCCTGCCCATCTGATCCTTCTGCTTCTTCAATTGATCCCCCTTCGATTCAAAACTCGGTTAATCGCGCTCTGCGGGGATGCGGAGTACCTTGTAGCGCCGCACCCGCTTGCTCGTCTTGCCCCTTCCTTTCTTCCGCCCCGGCTTTCATGCGTATCGCACTCAATTCGCCCTGCCACAATCCCGGATGTACGCCTCGACTTCTCGTCGTGGAATCCGTAGCATTCGTTTGCGCTGCGCGTGCCCCGGAACGCGGAGGTGGAGGACACCGGGCATCGCTTCCACACGCCTGAGCGCAGCGGCATACGAAATTCCCAACATTTCGGCCACCTGCGCCACTGTCAGCATTTCCGTGATGTTTTTCTTCTTGCTCATGTCTTTCATTAAACGACGCTTTCGGGTGATGTCCTGATCGACCGAAGTTATGTCGTGCTGCACAACTATTTGGAAAAGCTGCGCTTACCTAACAAAAAGGTGCCTGTGGCCCACGCTCTAAACGTGCGGATTCGGTCCCTTGAAAGCGCCCCAGAAGCTTGCGATGTGGACAGCGAGAATCAAGAAAGTAAGGACGTTCCCGATCAATTCTGGCTTCGATAGGAATGCCCAGATGTATGGTCGGCACAATGGAGGTGCCCAGTGGAGGACTTCTACAAGAACGTTCTTGATTTCGTGAAGAAGGTGAAGGCTGGTGGTCGTAGAGAGATAAAAGCAAGGGCAGAAGAGGCCCAACAGCGAATCATGTCGGGCAAACTTGACCGTGCCGACCTAGTATCAGAGCTTTCAGTACTCTTCAACTATGTAGGGTGCTTGCTTTACTGGCGCGGATACCAAGACAACGAACATCATCGCCGCGCAATTAATCCTATTGAGCGCCCCCCCGATGAACACAAGGACTTCAACACAGCCGTTACGAAGATGCTAGAACAGGACATGGAGATGGAAATCGCGGAAATTTGCGCAGAGTTGGAGAGGCGCAAGGTGAAGGGAGAATTTGATATTGACTACAGGCCAGAAGATTTTGGTCCGAAGGGACGCGCATGGACGGAAGAGCCAGTGCCTCGGTCGATAAAAGAGGCGATTGAGAGAATTCGCAGGAACGTGAAAAGAAAAGCCCGAGCATCGCAACGGCAGTTGTTGTTGGCACTGCCAAAAAAGAAACGTCAGCGCCGATAACCAGCAAGGAAACTCTGCTTCTCACGCCGTATCGCTACTCGACGGAGAGACTCGACGGAGCAGATGTCGCTCCCAGTTAGTTCAAGCGGTTCATAATATCGACCATGTGCGCCCTCACGGACGACAAGCCCGCTGTTGTTATTGATAGTAATTCACGACCAGAAAGTCGTGAGCGCAGCGAATTCAAAACCGTCCGCAGGACGGTCTAGCTTGTGGGGCTGATCGGCTGGGGCTTAATGCTTCTCAGCGCAGCCTCTTCGACGATCCGCACAGCGGCTTGGCTGAAATCCTCGCGTGGTTTTTTCCCCTGATTCTGTGGTGGACGGTGGGACGCCTTCTTTTCGAGTTGATCAGCCTCTCGCTGTGCTTTATCGGTTTTTATTCGTTTCTCTGACATGCACACAGTTTCCCACATCCCGGAGGTCAGACGCTAGCACCTGTGGATTTCAAACCCGAAGTTGGCATCCGGAAAATGACGCAAGAAAAAAGCCCTAACTCCCCCCGGCGTCTCGTCAAACTAAGCTGCCGCTGCCTTCGTTGGCTTTTTCGGCGTCTTCGTGAGTTTCATATAGCTGCCCATTGTCTGAGTCAACTGCGCGTCCACCTCGTCCGCAATCGTCATGACATCCGGTAGCAGCAAACTGAAATCCAGAGCGTTCATATTGTTTTTCAACGTCTCGAACAGGGTCACCTGAAGGATTCGGGATTCGTGCACCAGCATCTCTGGAGTGTAGCCTTGCGCGTATCGCAGCTCGCCGTGTAGGACGGCGGTGGTGGAATAGGTGGCATCGGAGTCCTGCGGCGAACCCATAATGGGCCTGTTCAGGCGGCCAACGAGGTCTGCTATCAGCTTGGGAAGGTGGCCGGTGCGCTCCTCATCCTTAAGCTCAAGGTGGTTAAGTTCCGGAGCCTGCTTCGCCCTCGCTAGCCAGTTCTTGACGACAAGGTCGGAACAACGATGGAGTATCGCGCTCACGCTCTCCTTGTTAGGCCGAGTAGCAGGTTTTTGAATCAGCAGTCTTTCTCGGACGAGTTCTGCAAGCTGCTTGAATTCGACAGGTTTGACCACGATTTCGTCCGCCTCAAGAATGATCGCCTCCACGGCACGCTTGACATCGGGGTAGCCACTCAGCAGCATCGTCAGGGCGGATGGGTGGGAGTGTCGCATGGCCGAGATTACTGTAAAGCCGTCACCCGCGTTGGGCATGTGCAAGTCCGTGATAAGCACCTGAAAGCTCTCTGTGGCAATGCGTTTCAGAGCTTCGGTCACGCCACCTACGGCGACCACCTCGAATCCGTTCAATTCGAGCAAAGCCCTCATCACCTCCAGTAAAGCGTCATCGTCATCTACCAAGAGAACTCTATGAATAGTTTGTCCTTCGGGTGAAGCCATTTTTAGCACCCCTCGTAAGTGCACTCTATTCTCGGAGCCCTCTCAAGAATGATCAATTTTGACCAAGGCGATATTACAACAGTAATCGAACTGGAAGGCGTCAAGATTGACGGTGGAACGGCATGATGCAAACAAGGAGCGTGAGGCGATGCGGGCTCACCTTGAACAGGTACGCGAGGACAGCCAGCTCCGGTCAACCAAACACGCTATTAAGCGCAACTCGCATCCGAACCGGCGATGAGAGCACGTGTCACAGTAGATTGACCGACCATGATGTTCGCTATTTGCAGCGACGAAGCTGCCGAGGGAACAGGCAGGACGCCGTGGTGTTTTTCAACTGATGAAACATCGCCATTTCACTCATTGAGATGCAGCTCTGATTCCGCTCGCAACCAATCTTTCCAGTCGTGACCATGTTCACAGCCACGCGCCTCAAACAACCCGTAGGCACGGTGTGCGATCGCGAGGTGCTCCTGTTGCATCTCCCACTCCCAGTGGAGATGCAGACTCAAAGGTTGAGTGGGGGGATCAAATTGCTGCGGACTTTGTCTGGATTTCATGACATCCTCCTTCGGACGTGGCGCGGAAGGAACATCGCTCGGCCTTTTGTCGCGATCGGCACAAAGCGCAATTGTTCATTGTGAGCGACTTTCCCGCAGCTCTCCAGCTCGCAAGACCCGTAAGAATGCTCCGCTCTCCGGGACAGGCTTCATCTCGTGTGTCTGGGTAGTTCGGGAAAATCGCGTGGAGCAAAACCGCACTTTCCTCGATACTGAAGTTGTCAGGGAGGCGACATGAACGGTCCCCTTTTCAGGGATTGATGAGAAATCTAAGAGGGAAGGCTCCAGATGGGCTGACTTAGTTCAGGAGACCTGAAAGAGCAAGACGAAGATGCTCATCTACTACGCTAGTCTGATGCAGCGGTATTGTCAAATGCGACTGTCCTGCCGAGTGACTTATGCGCCTCTGCAACGCTGATGAAATCCGACTATCCACAGATCGCCGCCAAGTTAGGTTTTTCGGAAATTTCGGTTTACTAGCATCCGTTGGGTTACGACCGTTGACTCCGTGCAGGCACCGGGTCTTACAATTGCTCGAATTACAATCAACCGATTACAAAGTGAGGTGTTCGTGACTGAAGCCGAACTGAAAAAGCATCTCGACGCCGCCGAGCAAAGCCCCAAACAAATTGCTGCCGCCGTGTTGGGCCTGCCGGAAAAAACGCTGCGTTATAAACCGTCCCCGGACAAATGGTGCATTTTGGAGATTCTTGGACATCTGGCTGAATGGAAATCCTGTACGCCTATCGTATTCGGCAAATGCTCGCTGACAAAGACCCGGTGATTGCGCCGATTGATCAGGACGCTTGGGCGAAGAATCTGGGGTATCTGGAATCCTCATCCCCGGAGTTGGTCGCACTCTACGGACTCAACCGCCACGCCAACGTAGGTTTGCTGAGGCGGCTGAAGGCGGAAGACTTGCAGAAATCCGCACGCCATCCTGAACTCGATCACCGGGTCACGGTTGCCGACTACGTACAAATGATGTCGAAACATGGGCCGACCCATTTGGAGCAGATCGAGCGGCTGAAGAAAGAAGCGATTAGGGAAATAAAGTTAAAAACCTGAGGCATTGAGATTGGCAATCGCACGCCGGGTGGCGTGAATTTGACGATGTGAAAATAGAAGAGAGTGGATCGAAGGCGGTAATCCGATCTCTGTCGTAGGGCCGAGTATTAGATAGCATGGCGCGGGCATAACGATCCCGTAACGGGCATAAATCTCCCCGCGTTTTAGGGCAACAGGGAACCAAAGACTCCCGGTTTGCCCTTCTTCTTTTGCATTATCTAGCGTAAGTGTCAGAGCAAACACACGGTTGACAGATTGGATCCGCAGCCAGCGTGACTTCGCCATTTGATCAGCAAATTCTCAGGCAGCCAGCCCTCGTTCCTTCGCCCAGGCCTTCGCCCAGGGTGGATTACTGCCGGTTTGCCCGTCAAATGGGGAGTTCTTGCGAATCGATCTTTGCCAGTGGATCTATTCGTATTAATGCAACCACGGAATGGACTTGCTCGTCCACAGGCTGGACGGATATATGGTTCGAAGTTCCTCGGCGACTTTGCCCAGTACGGCGTGATCGTTCGTGGCCTTGTAGCGCGCCACAGCCCGCCAGTACATCGCCTCCGGTGCAAAATGCGAATTCCCATAGCGACGACGACATCGCCGTACCATCGTTCCGCATCGGAGTATTTCTTGTGAACAAAGCGATGCGACCAAGACCATTCCTTAGAGCAGCGTTGAAGTCATTGTTGGGAAGATAGCCTTCCAGTCGCGCACGCTCCTTGCCCTCGCCATCGAGCAGGAGCACCGTCGGCGTCCAGATCGCATCAAAGCGGTGAAACCATGCCGGGTGTTCCTTAATGTGAGCTTTCAGCGGAAGGAAGTTTTCGTGGATGAACTCCGCAGTCTTCTGATCTTCATACGACTCGGCATCCAGCCGAGCACAGGCTCCTCAAGCCGGAGCCGCGCTGAAATCCAGTAGGATCGAGCGGGGTTGCTCCTTCGCTGCGGCCAGAGTCTGATCGATATCCTTGCTCCAATTCACGCCCATCATTCGCTCCTTTAAGAAGTATGTTGCCACGAATCGAGTATGCCCGGTGCTGACGGTCTAGGAGAATCCCGGGGATTGGAAATGGCTCCGATAGAACTCGACATTCACAAGACACCTCAACAGCCAGAGTATTGCGCTACTGCTCCAAAGTGTTGCGTATCGCGGTCAGAGCCTTCTGCAGATTCGACAACGAGCTACTAACCGCTGCTTTTCTGACGATAGAACCCTTCAAACCAGTCAAGCCCACTTGCTCAGAGCCCATAGCCTTGATCAGGTAAAAACCGGGTTCGCCGGCGTTCTCGCCTGCGCGCACGCAGAAGGAAAGGTCAAACGCGGTTTCGAAGTAATGGCTGGAATAGAGCTGTTTTTCCGCCACGGCATAGATAACCGGATCACCCGGCTTGCCACGCATGGTAATAAGGTGCACGATCCGCAGCGTCGGCTTCAATCCGAATTTAACCTTGCTCCAGTAGAACGCGTCATCAGTATTGGCGGGCCTGTAATCCGGGTATTCAAGAAGGTAGCGATGGAAATCCGGAAGTTGCTCCGGCAACACTTTGGCATAGCTGAGCATATATGCGAATTGCTGGGGCACATCGGTCGGGTTGCGTTTGTCGTGGAAGACGCCAAGCGCTTGGTTGCCGTCTCTTTGGTATCGACGTACGTGCTCCAATGCTGCCTTGTGTAGAAGGTCGTTGACCTGCTGGCTGAGATCCGCCGCCGACCAATCGATCGCTTTCTGGGCCTGGTCCATGGAACTTGCCGGCATCTGGATCAGACAATCGCCTGGTTTGCAGTCCTTCAGGGCTTTGACGTCATCATCATCGAAGGAGAAACCACTCAGATCCGAAAGCTGAGGCGGGCTGCTGAACGCTCCGAGCGCCAGGTAGTTCGGGAGTTGCCGAAGACGATCAAAATCATGAGCAAACTGGATGTATTTCTCCGGCGCAGCGTGGACATAAACCGCGCCGAACAGAAAAACCTCGGCGGGGCTCCGCGATGGCATCGCCTTCACGACGGCTCTCCCGCTCTTAATTGCGGCAATCTGCTCTTCGCTCAGGCCGATGTTGTTCCGGAAGAACTCCTGTAGCTTTAAGTTCGACTGCGAAAAGCTGGGAACGTTCGCCAGAAGCATCACCGAAAGCGCAGCTCTCGTCACAAGGCTTCCCCATTTTCGCTGCCGAAAGTTGCTGATTTGCATTACGGCTTTTCTCCTTAGAAGAGAGGTGTCATGCTGCAGGGGCATCCAGGTTGGTCTCGCGTAGCATGGCGAGCGCCACGAGTGTAACCGAAACTACTACAGGTCCGATGAACAGCCCGAGGGCCCCGAACGCCTTCACACCCCCCAAGAGCGCGAAAAACATGAGTAAAGGATGCATATTCGCTCGTTGACTGATGACCCAGGTCCGGAGCAGATGGTCAACTTGCGAAACTACCGCTGCACTCCAAAATAACAAGATCAAGCCCTTTCCCCAGTGTCCGGAAATGAAAAGGAACATCGTAGTGGGTCCCCATACTACAAATGAGCCAACGATCGGAAGCAAAGAACAGAGAGCTGTTACCAGCCCCCATAGGATAGGAGATGGCAGACCAAGCACCCAGAACCCTAAGCTCATTAGGATCCCCTGCGACGCGCCCACGGCCAGGCAACCGTAGATGTTGGCAACGATCGAATTGCTGATGCCGGTGAACAGACGCTCGAATTGATCGGCCCTAAGCGGCAAGAACGCCGCTAGCTGCAGTTTCAGCGACTCGCCTTCCCGGAACAGAAAGAAGAGGGTAAAGAATGCAATTATTGCTTCCACAAAAAATGAAACTATGTTGCTCAGGAAATGCGTTCCCCAGGACAACAAATAATGGCTAATCTGCTCCAGCCAACGAACCAACGCTCCGCGCATATCAAGCGCGGAGAGGTCAACGTAGTGTCCCGCCCATCGTGACAAACGCTCGACGAAGTGCATCGCGTAGGGATTCCAACCACCCTGTTCGGCGCTTCTCTCGCTCAATAGGAGGTACAGCGCGTGGGCCTCCCGGGCAACGAGGACTCCCAGTATTACCGCTGGCACAACAACAGTAACAAGGACCAGAATTGTAGAGGTCAGACCTGCCAAATTCCTGCGCTGGATGCGGCTTTGGATGCGTAGATGGATCGGATGAAAGACGATTGCCATCATCAGCGCTAAAAAGATGGGAGTCAGAAAAGGCCTGGCTATCACATAGCAGAAATAGAGTGCGATGGCAGCCAAAACCAACAAGAAAACCGTCCCGACCGAAGACTTCCCAGGTACGGCCTCCGCTCTGCTTCCTTCCTGGTTCGCTTGAGTATGTGATGTTTTTTCTGGCACGAGTTTTCCCCGCGACGCGCAACTTCATGTAACTGTTACTAGGCGTTCAGCTGCCGATAGCCCATTGGGCGGATAACGGGCAATCGAGCCAGGTACAGCACTCTGCTCCTCACTCAGCTCGACATCTTATCGGAAAAAACCTTGTTCCGCTGTCTCATTGGATGTCAGCAGTGCCTCTGACAGGACCGTTGCAACGGGGGACCCATGGCCGATCGACCCAGGATCCCCCGTGTTGCCCTTAGAGCGTTATCGAGCCTGCAGTCTCAAGCCACCATGCTCTTTGCCCGCTCCACCCATTGCTCGTACTGTTTCTTGATCTCAGTTACGCGCGCATCGATGGCAGCTTTGGCTTCGCCCTGAGCCTTAGCGGCTTTTTTGTGCAGGGCCTGCACCTTGGCTTCGGTCTCATTCTTGATTTGCTCCGACCGTTGCCGGGCCTGCTGCAACTTCGTTTGCAACCGAGTATTGAGCTGGTCGATCTTGGCTTGTAGTTTGGCCTTATGCTCTGCTTTTACGCGAGCATGCTCGGCTTTCAACTGGTCAATCTCGGCTCGCAGCTCGGCGACTTCGCGGGCCCGTTGGGCTTCTTCGAAGCCCTCTCTGGCTGTGCGGAAGACAAAGCCATTGAGTGCTTCCATTCTGGTATCCACCGGGGTTACCCATTCTTCGCTGATATCCGCGACGATCGCGTACTTGCCGGGGGTGAGGACGTTCGAAACTTCGGCCAGGAAATCTGAGTCGACTCCGGCCACGAACAAGTCGGCAAAACTTCCCGCCATCGTGCCGGCAAGTGCCCCGACTGCGAGACCAGCCGGGCCGCCCAGCAAGCCGATGAGGCTGCCGATCGCTGTTCCGCTCACCGTGCGAACAGGAAAATCACCTTCGCCCTGTTTCACCGTGATCGTCCCATCATTGTTCTTGCTGATGACGGCTTCGGCATGGATCGTGATGCTTCCCTCGGAATCGAGTTGATAAAGCGCTCGCGATCCTTCATACGTTTTGGTTTCATTGTCGAAAACTACCACTAGCATTTTTTCCATGACATTTCTCCTTTTCAAATGCTCGCATCCAGCGAGTAGGTTATTGGGGTTAGGTTTTTAGGCAGCTCTTTCGAGTGCGAGGTGAGGCAGGCTGTGAATCGCTGTGGCAAAGCCAATCAGCGACGCCCCGTCGCAGATGAGATCCACGCCAATGGCGAAGCCGATGAACCAGACGCTCGAAACTGGCATTTGCACCAGCAACATGATCCCCAGCACCAGCGAAACAATTCCCGAAAACACCGACCAGCCCCACCGCGGGAACTTCAACATTCCTGCCCCAATGGCGCGAAACAGACCGCCGACAATGAAGAAGGAAGCAAGGATCAGAGTGAGGCTGGCTGCCCCGGCGAGCGGATACCGGATCAGCAGATATCCGGTGAACCCCCGGAACAGTGCGCTGAGCAGAGACAGCAGAAAGCCCTGCCAGCTGTGAGTGCGAAAGGCATGCACCAAAGCGAAGATGCCACTGAACAGCAGCACCCACCCGAAGACCAGAACCGTGGCAAAGGTAGCGCTCACGTTACCGATCACGCATACCGCGCCAAGAAGGATGAACAGAATCCCAAGGGCGAGAAACCATCCCCAGGAACTGCGAATTTCCTCAATTCCCGCTGCGAGCGGGTTAGACCCAAACTGCTTGGCTGACATTTTGTTTTCTCCTTTTCTGTAAATTGATATTGAGTTCCATCATTCCTGCTAGACACATGGATCCGGGGCTGATTCATTTCACTCACGTCTTGCGAGCTCAGAACGCTCCCTTCGAATCCATTCACGAACAAACAGCGGACAATTTCGAACTTCTGTGCCGGCTGCTTCTGCCGCTGCCAGGAAGCGCACAGCATCAGCATCCACCAGCGTCACTTCACCGAGTTCGAGAGCAATGGGCGACGAGTGAATTTGCATTTGCATCCTCAGCTCCGCAAGACTCTCCGCGTCGATACGCCCACTCACTCGTAGAAGGTGTGACTCCCGACTTTCTTCAAGTCTCAACATTTCTGGACCCGAACTCGCTCACTTACGACGATCGGTATAAGTGCAAATCGGACGCCATTCGCAAACGAATGACAGCATTGAGGATGGCGAGAGTTTCTAGTGGCGAGATCTCGGGAATTGTCGAGTTTTCGACAACGCCGCTGGACGGGAGGAATTGAAGTTGAGCTAGGCGGACCGAAACCGATGCTTGTTAATGTTTAGACTTTTAATTCGGGATTCAAGAGTTGAGCGGGGAATGCCGAGGCGGGCCGCTGCACCAAGGGGACCGGACACCCGTCCTCGGCTCTGGGTCAGTGCGTTCTCGATCATTTCCTTTTCCTGATCGGCAAGAGAGGCGAGAGCAACTCCACTTGGGGCAGGTCTAGGCGATGTCCGCGGCAGCCAGTTCTCATCCACAGCGAGCGTTGCTCCCTCGCACAGGATGACGGCTCGTTCGACCACATTTTGCAGTTCCCGTACATTTCCAGGCCAATGATAGGTCTGAAACAGCTCCAAGGTTTTCTTATCGATCCCGTTGATCGTTTTTCCCATTTTGCTTGCATAGCGCTGTGCAAGGTATGCGACGAGCAGGGGAATGTCTTCGACGCGCTCGCGCAGCGACGGCATGCGAATTGGGAACACGTTCAATCGGTAGAACAAGTCGCGCCGGAATGAGCCTGCGTCCACGGCGGCCTGCAGATCGTGATTCGTGGCGGCAATGACCCGTACGTCAATCGCTACCGCGTGGGTGCCACCTACTCGCTCTAATTCACGCTCTTGCAACACTCGCAGTAAAGCGATCTGGGTCTCAGCCGGGAGGTCACCCACTTCATCCAGGAAGATTGTCCCGCCGTCAGCAACTTCAAATCGGCCCAAGCGCCTTTGGGTAGCGCCTGTGAAGGCTCCTTTTTCGTGGCCGAAAAGTTCAGAAGCAATAAGAGAAGGTGGAATGGCAGCACAATTGACTGCGACAAACGCGTTCCGTGCGCGGTGCGAGCGTTTGTAGATTGCACGGGCTGCAAGTTCCTTTCCGGTTCCCGTTTCACCCGTGATCAGCACGGTGGAATCGGTCGGCGCAACCTTGCACAGAACAGCGAGAACTTGTTTGATGGCATCCGATGCTCCCACAATCTCTTCGAACATGGATGCCTGATCAATCTCTTCCTTGAGAGCCAAGTTCTCCTTGTGCAGCTGGTCTTTTAGCGTTTTGATTTCGTCAAATGCTTTCTTGAGCTCTTCCTCTGCACGCTTCCGATCGTCAATCTCGATACTGGATCCATACCACATCACGATGTTCCCTTGGTCATCCCACTGGGGAACGTTGCGATGCAGAAACCAGAGATATTGTCCGTCGGCACGGCGCACGCGGGTTTCGTACTGGAGCACTTCTCCGCTGGCACGGCAAGCACTCCACCTTGTCAACATTCCCTGTAAGTCTTCAGGATGAATGAAAGCGGTCCAGCCCCAGCCCTGCAGATCTTCTTCAGTGACGCCGACGTATTCAAGCCAGCGTTGATTGAAAAAACCGAGATTGCCGTCAGGGTCAGAACTGTGCAGAAACGCAGGAGTAGTGTCAATGACACGCCGCAGTAGATCGTCGGCGGGAGTTGTTGGCTGAAGCTTACCTGTATCGCGTGTCGCCGTATCGGCCTCGTTTCAGGAGGACTCTTGGGAAGTAATTGTAGGACACGAGGGCCAGGGGTCAAGCGAAACCTATCGGTCACGGGTTTTTGGGAGGAGTTGAACCCAGTGCGTGGATCGTCGGCGAACAGGGAAAATATCCGGTTTCCGTCGCAAGATCAACCTTCACACTGCACTCCCGTCGCTTGATTCATGGATGCCGGGCGACCCGCGCAGCGGGAGTAAGGTCTGGGAGGCACCGGATCGGTAGATCGGCAAGCCCGGGGAGAATCGTGGAAAAGTAATCGCGCACCGGAACTTGCAGTCGACGGCAGCTTTCCACGACCGAGAGAATCGCTGCAACCTTTGGTCCCGCCTGGGGGCTGCCTATGTGTATCCAGTTCTTTCTACCCAGAGCGACTGGTCGCATTGAATTCTCCGCAAGGTTATTGCTCAATTCAAGTTCTGGATATTCCAGGAATCGCGTAAGTTTCTTCCACAGTGTGAGCGCATATTGGCAGGCTTTGCTGAGTGCGCTGGACGGCAATGCGATGGACTGCGCTGCCTCGATCTTCCTTCGGATATCATCCAGAAGAGGTTTGGCTCTCTCATGGCGCCGGACATGGCGTGCCGCAAAACTCAACGCTTTGCACCGAGCTTCGGCGTCGATGGCAAACAGATCGTCCATCCGCGTCACAATCGGGGTTGCAACGGGGTCTCGGGGATTTAGCTGCACGGCTTCGAAAAACTGTCTTCTAGCATGGGCCCAACACGCGGCATGTACCATGCTCGGCCCGCCGATCTGATCGTAGGCTGCATAACCGTCAGTTTGCAGAATGCCTTCGAACTGCCCCAGGAAGCGCTTCGGCCCATCGCGTCCACGGCCCAAGCGGAAATCGAACACCACAGTTCCTCCGGGGCGACTGTATTGCCATAGATAGGCTTGGTGATTCTTGCCCCGGCCCTCGCGTGTCTGCACATCGACGGGCGTTTCGTCCGCCTGAATGTAACTCCCGCTGATCAACTCTCGCCTCATCGCGGCGACCATCGGGATCAGCAACTCGCCGACTTTGAGGACCCAGCCGTCCAGCGTTGCGCGGCTGATGTCCAAGCCGAGGTCCCGTTCCAGAATCATGCTCTGTCGATGCAGGGGCGTGTGATCACAATACTTGCTGACGACCGTCTCGATGACGACCCGGTCACTCGCCAGGCACTTCTCGATGATCCGTGGCGGCAGGAGCGCTGAGACGACGCCGAGATCCTCACACGACCGACAAGCCCGCTTCTCTCGTTTCGTGACCAGTACGAAGTACTTCGCCGGTTCTGCGTCCAGTTGGGAACTCTCCTCGTAGCCGATCACCACAGTTTCTCTGCCGCAGCGTTTGCATACGCGCTGATCCGGCGTGCAAGGCAGAATTCGCTCTACGCGAGGAAGAATCGCCGGCAACTCCTGGCGACCCGGATGCTTAACGGATTTCTTGGTCGAGCGATGCACTGGCGCGTGCTCACTCTCCGCCTGCTCGATCCTTTCACTGACGACAGGGTCAAGCTCGAACAATTGCATTTGCGCCTGCGAAAGTTTTTCTCCGCCTGCTCCATACTTCTCGATCTGGATCAGCCGCAGACGCTCTTCCAGTACACGAATCCTCAGCTCCGCGTACTGTAGCTTGCTCTTCAGTTGTGCGATTAGTTCCAGATCGGCTGGCGCGGAAGGAATGGGAGGCGCACTCACAATGGGCTATTGATTTACCAGAGTCGCTCGAATCGTTCAAGCAACTCAGGCGGCAGCACGTCCCTCGGGCGGAGCCTTCCGGTACCACAGCTTATGCTTGGTTTTGGTCAGATCGATCCCACCCAACAACAGCGAAAGCTCTTCGTGACTCAAGATGACCTTGCCCTGCGCATCGCCGGATTGCGGCCAGGTGAACCGACCTTTCTCCAACCTCTTGGCACAGACCCAGAGTCCGCTTCCATCCCAGACGAGGACCTTCAGCCGATTGCGCTGGCCGTTGCAGAACAAGAACAGGTGCCCGCTCAGAGGCTCACACGACAAACGATCGCGGACGAGGCCGTAAAGCCCCTCGAACCCCTTGCGCATGTCTGTTACTCCTGCAGCCAGATAGATCCGTGTGGCTGGGCCCAGTCCAAACACGCTTTACACTCGCTCCAGTGCACTCACCAGGCGCTCGAACGTACTCGGATCAAAATCTGCTTCCGTCAACTTGATTTGGCCCCTTTCGATCGTTTGATTTGGTCCCACCACCCTGCTGGTTAATCTGAGTTGATCGACGCCGTCGGGCCTGTGGGAACTGTGAAAAAGCCGAGCGTCCTTTGCGCGGCTCTTTTCAAGCCACTGTGGGAATCCGCGTTCTTTGCGGATTTCCATCAGGGGCGCCAGTTTCCACAGGCCTTTTCTTCGCCCGTTTTTTGTCTTCTTATGCCTGTTCCCGCTTTTCCCTAGAAAATATCGCGCCAGGATCGCCTAGGAACAACGATCGTCCACTCGGTCGACCCACAACATCCCCGGTTTTGTCCCTTCCTTCATCCCTTGCCACCTTTTTTCTTTTCCAGCGTTCTGCGGAAACGATACGACTCCGTGCCCGTCTCGATGATGTGGGCCTGGTCGGTCAGTCGGTCCAGCATGGCCTTACACAATCGTGCGTTCGGAAACATGGTGGTCCACTCGGAGAACGGCAGATTCGTCGTGATGATCACCGCGGCTCTTTCCGCTCTTCCGGCAATGATCTGGAACAACAACTCAGCCGCTGCTTCGGGCATCGCTACATAAGCCATCTCGTCAATCACAATCAGCTCATACCGCGTCCACCGGTTCGTCACGCGGTTCAGTTCGCTCTTATGCTTGGCCTCGGTGAGTTCGTTGACCAGTTGCGCCGCCGTCGTGAAACGCACCGGTTTCCTCTGACGGCAGGCCTCCACCGCCAGTCCCGTTGCCAAGTGCGTCTTACCCGTTCCTGTTTCACCGAGAAAAATGATGGGTTCGCTCCGGCTCAAGTAGCTGCCCTCAGCCAGGTTTCGCACCAGTGCTGCTGATATATGCGGCGCATCGGAAAACGCAAAGTCCTCGAGCGTTTTCATCTTCGGGAAGTGTGCTTCCTTAATCCGCCGTGCGACCGCGTTGCGGTCTCGCTCTTCCACCTCCGCCCCGAGTAACGCCTCCAGATAACTGAGATGACTTTGCTTCTGGCGGATCGCCTGCTCGGCCACCTCTGCGAACTGCCCGCCGATCGTTCTCAGTTGGAGTTGCTTGGCATACTGCCGGATGGTGGCCTGTTGCACGGGGACGTTCATTGAATCACCCCGTTCGACGGGCAGTTCGCGAGCAACTGGTCGTAGTTCCTCGTCGTGGGTTGCGGTCGGTCATACGCTCGCAACGCGCCAATCTCGACTACTTCACCGGCTGCTCGCTTCCCGGTTCGGTCGGTGGCCAGCAGCAAGCGTACGGCCTCGGCATCGAAACAACTCAGATCCAGAGCTTTTTCCAGCGCCTCCTTCAGTCGCCGATATCCATACTGGCGGCCCAGCAGCAGCACCTCGATCATGGCTCTGGTCCCATCCTGCTTGCCTCTTCGTTGCTTCAGTGCCTCCCAGAACTGATCGAAGCTGGCCGGCCAGCGCCCCTGTGCCCGCCACTGCTCCAGCGCTGTTGAACCCGCAAAAGCCCCGGGCTTCTTCGTCAGTGCGTCCAGGTAATGCTCCAAGTTGAGTACTTTCTGTTGCCGGTGGAAACAGCGTTCGTGCCGGGCCACACACTCCCCCTGATGCCAGATCTCCACGTAGGCCGAGTGCACCTTCGCTTGCACTTCCAGACCGACCGGCAGCGGAACGGAATAGAAGTTGGTCAGCACCTTTACGCAACCGCTGCTGTTCACATGGGGAAAGTGAACCGCGGCCAGATCGAAGCCTTCCTTCAGCTCCTTCAAATGCTCCTGCTCGAGACTCATCCCCGCACCCACCGTCTGCATCCGCTCACCAATGATCCGTTGCTCATCTTCCTTCGAAGATCCCAACAACAACGCATCGAGTTCTTCCCAGCTGGCCACGTTCGGCACCGGCACCATATGGTTCCGGCGAAAGTATCCGCCTTCTCCTTCCACGCCGCCTTTTTCGTGGCCCTCCGCCGGTGTACAGAACTCCGATTCGAACCCCCAATGTGATCGGAAGGCGATGAATCGCGTGGTCTCCTCTCGCTGGTGCCCCCGCAGAATCTTTTTCACCGCGGACCGCAGGTTGTCATACCGAAGGGTTGTGAACACGCCGCCAAAATAAGCAAACCCTCGCTCGTGAGCTTCCAGAAAGGCTTGCTGGCTAGCGTGCGGGAAGGCGCAATGGAAAGCTCCGCCACTGGCCATGCTCCGCATACAAAACAGGTAGGCCTTCTGTCTCTCTCCGCCGATGTCCGCAAACGCTTCATACCAATCCACTTGCGCTTCTTGACCCCAGCTGTAAGACTGCGGAATGAACACTTCCTGACTGACCAGTCTCAGTTCTATCTTTCGCTCGCGCACGTAGTGACGAATCGTGGACTCGCCGATCTGCACCCCAGGCATCTCTGCTCGAATCCGGCACCAGATCCGATGTGCGGTGTGCCGTTGCTTTCGTGGCGCCTTCCGGTCCGCTTCCAGAATCGCTTCCACAAAAGCCCTGGCGGGCTCCAGTTGCGGTCGCTCTCGCACAGGGATCTTTCGCTCCGCTGGAATCGCGCTGAGCACGGCCTCACGCACCATGCGCCGGTGAATCCCCAGCTTCTTGGCAATTCCTCGGATCGTTCCCCCACCATGCTCATACTCCCGCCGTATCTGCTCGAATAGCTCCACCTTGGTTCTCCTGTCCACCGGCCCTCCCTGGGGCCGACTGAGCCCTAAGGAGATACACGGTATACGAGTTTCAGCAGGGTGGGGCCAAATCAAACGATCGAAAGGGGCCAATTCAGACTAGCGAAATCAGTTTTTTAGCTCGCGCGGCGTGCCCAC
>Ga0208819_1000861_pt1 | contig 18366 bp, 13 predicted proteins | sample June2015DPH_11_1_3_FD_184707 | JGI IMG/M metagenome (GOLD analysis project Ga0208819, IMG submission 184707) | Peatland microbial communities from SPRUCE experiment site at the Marcell Experimental Forest, Minnesota, USA - June2015DPH_11_150... | ecosystem: Environmental > Terrestrial > Soil >...
CTAAACAAACCGATGCTTTGTTGAACCGGGAATGCCGGCGGTTGTTGGCTGAGCGTTATCCGCATGTGGGTGTTTGGAAGGAGCCTGCTAAACTGTACATTGGACCAGCGGGTGAACGGAAAGTTCGGACCTCGGTGGTTGTGGCTAAGTGGACTCATGCGGCGGGTTACGGTGGATACGGTGCGGTTATGGGGTCAAAAAACCTTAAAGCAGTCGCGGTTAAGGGTACAGGACCTTTGCCTGAAGTGGCGGATCTGGAGAAAATCAAGCTGATGATTGAGGATGTCTGCAGAGGCTCCTACGGTAACGTGTTGTGGCGCAGGTGGGGAACCGGCGGGGGCGGCTACAGTTTCGGCGCAGAAACCAGTTCTGAGCCTGTTCGCAATTGGCAAGAAGAGTGGCATGACCAGAAAAGCTACGGCGTGGACCAGTTTGAGAACAAAGTTTGGGTAAAACCTGCATGGAGCGATTTCGGTTGCCCCACAAACTGCTTGAAAATCAGCTGCATCCGTGCAGGCAAATACAAAGGCGCTATAACTGATAATCCTGATTACGAGCTGCAAGCTTTTCTAGGTCCCAATTTGGGTTTGTTTACGCCTGAAGAGAACGTATACTTGTCCTCGCTTGTTGAAGATTTAGGCATGTGCGGCATTCAAGCTGGCAGCGTCTTGGGTTTTGCGGCTGAACTGTTCCAACGCGGTATCCTAACCAAGACTGACCTGGATGGTTTAGAGTTGAAATGGGGCGACGCCGACGCTTTTGCTGCATTGGCAAAGAAAATTGCCCTAAGAGAAGGCATAGGCGACTTGCTTGCAGAAGGCACATATCGTGCAGCACTTAAGCTTGGAAAGTTGAAAGGCAAAAACCTTCTGCCTTACGCTGTAACTAGCAAAGGCATCAGTATAGGCGCGCACGGCATCCGAAGCGGAAGAGACTTCTCGCGGGAAATAGGCTTCGCCTGCAGCGTGCAGGGTGGCGACCACTCATCCATGACTGACTTGCCCATTGACGGGTGGGGCAGCGAGATTTGGCAAATATTCAATGATTCAGCAGTATTGTGCATTTTCACTTCATTCAGTTTAACTCCAAACTTCAGATACGAATTCTACAGTGCAATCACAGGCCAAAACCTAAGTCGCAAAGGATGGCTGAACGGCGGCGGGATAAAAACGCTGCAGATACAGCGAGCTCTTCTGCTTCTCGGCGGACCAGATTTGAAGTGGAATCCGAAAGTTGATGATGACAACCCAGCGAGGTTCTATGAGCCGTTGCCAACGGGACCCTGCAAGGGACAAGCCGCTGATAAAGCAAGCGTTAAACAAAAAGTGCGGCAATACTACGCGCAAGCAGGCTGGGACCAAAACGGCATACCTACATCAGAGACCCTTGCAAAGCTGAAACTAGAATATGTTGACGAGAGCTTGAGCAGACTGCGTGACTGATTCTCGTCACAGTTTCAATAAGCACATAAAAAAATTTTAACAAATTTCTGCAAATTTTTAATTTCTGTTGCTTTAAAAAAAATTATAAACTTTAAAATTGAAGTTTTTACATTTAGAATAAAGTATTGGAGAGATGAAAATTAAACCACGAGAAAGCTGGCAGTTTTAGGAGGTTTGGCGTAAGCCTCGTTGGTTCTGTTCCTTGGGGCATGCACCTTTGCCAGTTCTACGAGTCAAAACAAGACCTCATTGACATTTTGGTTCCATATTTTGCTGAGGGCTTGCATAGTAACGAGTTTTGCATGTGGGTAACTTCGCCGCCTCTTGAGGCAGAAGAAGCAAGAGAAGCCCTTCAAAAAGCTGTTCCCAACTTGGATGAATACTTCAAGAAAGGGCAAATTGAGATAACCTCTTACAACAACTGGTACTTGTTGGAAGGCAAGTTCGACTCAAACAGAGTCCTGCAGGGTTGGGTAGAAAAAGAGAAAACAGCACTGAAACACGGCTTCGAAGGAATGCGGCTCACAGGAAACACCTTTTGGATTGAACGCGAACTCTGGAACAGTTTTGACGATTACGAAGAAGCATTAAACTCGGTCATTGGACAGTACCGTATACTTGTCTTGTGCACTTACTGCCTAAAAAACTGCAGCGGTGCAGACGTGTTGGACGTCGTTCGCAACCATGTAGGCACTTTAATCAAACAAGGCAGAAAATGGAGCTTCATCGAAGATGCCGCTCAACGCAAAAAAGCAGAAGATGCCATCCGAAAAAGCGAACAACGCTACCGGCATTCATCGAAGTTACAGGCGAACTAGGGTGGACGACAAACGCCGACGGCGAAGTTGTCGAAGACATACCTTCATGGAGAAACTTTACAGGGCAAACTTTTGAAGAAGTCAAAGGTTCTGGCTGGTCAAAAGCTCTGCATCCTGACGACCTTGAAAAAACATTAAAAACGTGGAAACGAGCCACTCAAGAAAAAAGTAAGTGCGAGGTGGAATACCGTCTCCGTCGAAACGATGGTGTATACCGCTACCTCATGACTCGTGGAGTCCCAGTTTTCAAAGAAGATGGAAACATAAGAGAGTGGGTCGGCACATGCATCGACATCACCGTGCGCAAACAGATGGAAAAGAAGCTTGAAGAATACTCAAAGCACCTGGAGCAATTGGTTGAAGAACGCACAAAGCAACTGAGGGATTCAGAGAGACTTGCCGCTATTGGAGCGACAGCGGGCATGGTTGGGCACGATATTCGCAATCCGTTGCAGGCTATTATTGGCGATATCTTTTTGGCAAAAGCAGATCTGTCTTCTCTCTCTGAAAACGAACAAAAAATCTCAGTTCAGGAAAGCTTGTCGGAAATTGAAAAGAACGTTGAGTACATTAACAAGATCGTGGCTGATCTTCAAGACTTCGCCAAACCGCTCAATCCTACTGCTATGGAGATTGATTTAAAACGTATAATTGATGAAGTGGCAAATAACCGTAGAATTCCAGAAAACATCCAAGCTTCAATAAAGGTTGAAAATGGCGCTGAAAAAATTGTTGTAGATTCAGCCTACGTTCAGCGTATTCTAAGTAACTTGGTGAACAACGCTGTTCAAGCCATGCCAAACGGCGGAAAACTAACAGTACACGCGTATCGCGAAGGAAAAGACAATGTTATAACTGTTGCGGACACTGGTGTGGGCATACCTGAAGAAGCCAAAAGCAAACTGTTCACACCGTTATTCACAACTAAATCGAAAGGTCAAGGCTTCGGATTACAAGGCTTCGGTTTAGCTGTGGTCAAACGCATGACGGAAGCGTTAGGCGGCACGGTGACCTTCGAAAGTCAAGCGGAGAAAGGAACAAAGTTTATCGTTCGCTTACCCAAGAGAACAAACGGCAAACAAGCAGCCAAATGACCCAGCGCTTTTAACCCATAATGCTTGCGTGCTCATCTTCTTCAGAAATGTGATGCATAACATGGATGGCTAACCCTGTGGCGGCGCCTGCAGAAAGCCCCAAAAGCAAATTGTTAAGAGGCGCATACTGCCCAACCAACCCCAAAACTACCAGCACATCGAAAACCAACGCAACTGCCAAGTAGCCAACGCACCACATTTTAACGCTCATTCCTCTAGGCTTGTTTATGCCAATGCCACCTAACAAGCCAAGCATGACTAAAAAGCCTACTAGAGCGTAAATCCAATCGTAACTCAAACTTTTTCACCTGTTAGTCTGGCTATGTTCATTTAGGGCTTAATTAGTTTATCTAAAGCGCGCATTCGTTAAAGATGCATTATTGGTTTAGCAAAGTACATACCGTTAACTTTTTTTACTTTCGATTTAGAATCTTTACTACTCAAGGATGTGGATGCATTAACAAAATTCGACACGCGACACTGCCATAAATGGGCTCAACTTTTGCTAATGAGACAACAAAAACTCAATCAAGCCTTAACAGCCATAACAGAAGAAGACTTTGATTTGGCAAAGCGTTTGTTTTCTCAAATTTTTACCGGAGTAAACGGCGGCAAACAAGCTGACCCAGGCATGGCTGGTTCACTCTTGTACCACATGGCCATGGTTACCAAAATGGAATCAGAAACAGGCATGCTCATGGACGAGTTGCATGTAAGCTTACCTGACATATCCCTAAAATTAAGCAAAATTTATAGCGACTTTGAATCCGACGCGAAGGAACTAACCAAAGAAATTACGCCTTTTAACCTAGATTTTCAGGAATTAGCCGCAACCCCACGCTTGGGAACGGTTGAAAAAATTAATCTTTTCAAAAAGTTAACTAAAGAAAACAAAACAGTCGAAAGCATGCTAAACAACAAGAACCACAAGGCATACGACGCATTAAAAAAATTGTTTCGTGCCTGGGCAGAGCAGATTATACAAATGCGCTTAATCCAAGAGTACGAAACCATCAAGGGTTTACTAGTTACAGCTGAACTGGCAAAAAACATTGGCGTGCCAGCGCTTGAGAATGCAATGGAGAGGGTGCAGGAAAAGTTCGGTCAAGAAACAGTTAACATATCTCTTGACGTGACGCTTAAAGTCGGCATGCGGAGGGAAAAACTGCAATCAATCATGTTAAGCGACCACTTCATAAATTACACCATGGATATAGAGAAACTTGATGGGCACATGGAGTTTTTGAATTGCCCGATTTTTGGAAGCCACAAATACGCCGAGGAAAAATACGGTATAAACCCTGAAGTGTCGGCTCTTTTTTGCACTCATTTCTGTTTTGCTCATGCCAAAGCAATGCTGGACACGGTTCTTCCTTTCCCATTTACACTTTGGCAGCCTAAACGAATAGCGACACATGGCAACTGCGAGTTTTACTTAAAACTTTCACACTCACCTGTGGCAAAGGCATCTGAACGGTTTATTCCGCTCGTTATGTCCTGGAACATCACTCGTGAATGCAACATGAAATGCTCCCATTGCTACATTAACGCTACAGAGAAAAAACTTGACAACGAATTAACCACTCAAGAAGCCAAAAAGCTCATGGATCAAATCTTCCAAGTTAGCAGACCTCTGCTAATACTAAGTGGCGGTGAACCGCTCTTACGACCAGATATTTTTGAACTCATCAGCTACGGCTCAAAGAAAGGTTTGAAGATGGGGCTGGGAAGCAATGGAAGCCTCATCGATGATGATGTAGCGAGAAAACTCAAGGAAGCCGGTATAGCCACTGTTTCCATTAGTTTGGATTCCAACATTCCAGCGCAGCATGATGAATTTCGAGGAGTTGCTGGTGCATGGGAAAAAGCGGTCCAAGCCTGCAAGGCTTTGAGAAAAAACAATGTGCTTGTTCAAGTCAACACAACTTTAACTCAACAAAATTACAATCAAATCGACGACATAATGTCATTAGCTGAGAGCATAGGCGTTGAAAACTTCCACTTGTTTTTCCTTGTTCCAACAGGTCGCGGAACCAAATTAACCGATATTTCCCCAGAAAAGTACGAGGAAATGATTACAAAAACTTTCGCAAAAACAGCTAATCACAAACTAAACGTGAGACCCTCTTGCGCACCACAGTTTATGCGAATCGCCAAAGAGATGGGCTTAGATATGAGACAGTGGATTCGCGGTTGCATCGCAGGATTATACTATTGCCGCATTTACCCCAACGGAGACGTAACACCCTGCCCATACTTACCAATTAAGCTGGGAAACATACGGGAAAAAAGCTTCCAAGAAATATGGTTTAACTCAAGAGTCTTCAACGCTTTGAGGGATCCAAATTCATTGAAGGGCAAATGTGGGATCTGCGAATACCGCTCTTTATGCGGTGGCTGCCGAGCCCGCGCTTACGGTCTCTCAAACGATTTCATAGATTACTGTGGAGACCTCCACGAACCTGCAGAGTTAAAAAGCGACTATCTAACTGAAGACCCATGGTGTGTCTATCAACCAAAAAAGCCCCCGCAAAAGCCATAAAAATCCTTACCGAGTTCTGTTAAAGAAAACCGCTTTGCCAAAAATTGCTTGCGACAGAAACTATTTAAGACATCGTTGTCTTTCAAAAACTTTAACCGGCAGTTAAACGGCTTGGCAGCCCGCGAAAACGTGTACTCGGTGACTGCGGACCACCAAACAAAAAATTTGATGGCGATGAAAACATGATAGGAGCCCACAAATCAACAAATTCGAAAGGTGCATGTATAGCAACAGCTTCGGTGAAGCTTACAAAAAGTCACTTTAATTCTAATTTAACCCCAACTATTTTTGAACGTTAGGAGGCAATCAGAATCTCACATGCTGGCCTTTCTAAAAGTTTCTGGGGAATGTTCAAGGAGACATCGTTAGCTTACTTATTTGACGTAGCTGGGCTACTTGCTGGTTTCCTAGTCGCTTACCAACTTGGTGTTTTCAGGCTCTCACCCTGGGCCTTGGCTCTTTATCCAACACTTATAAGTACAAGAGTAATTAGCGGTTTACTTAGTGGCCGCTTAAGCACTGCCTTGCATCTTGGCACTATTTACCCTCGATTTTCTGGAAACACAAAAAGCTTCTATAAATTAATCGATGCCATAATTGTGTTAACTTTAGTAACAAGCCTAACGGTTAGCTTAATTTCCTTATTTTTCGGTTACTTGCTTTGGGGCATAACCCTAGCTGATTTCTCAGCAATAGTATCAGTAATGGTTGCAACATTAGCAATAGGTCTGCTTTTTTCTTTAGTAACAATTAAAGTTGCTTTTGTTTCTTTCAAACGAGGGTTAGACCCTGACATCGTAGTTTATCCAATAATATCTACAGCAGTCAGCATTTTCATAACACTCTGTTACATTGGAGTGTTAAATCTGTTTTTCTTTTTGCCCTATCTTGGCAGATTAGCAATTCTCGCCATCGGCTTTACACACGTGTTTCTCGTTCTATACTTGATATCACAGGACAAGCAGGAACCTGAATTCCTGAAAACTATAAGCGAATCTCTGATTATGCTGCTGTTTGTATCCTTAATGGTAACCCTAACTGGAACCATTTTCAGAGGAATAAGTAACTTCGCAGAAAACCGAAAAGAAATTTACACAATTTATCCAGCCTTAATTAACATGGTAAGTAATGTAGGCTCAGTTGTAGGCTCCACCGCTAACACTAAGCTTGCTTTAGGTTTACTTACGCCCTCTTTCTCCTCAATAAAGAATCATACTAAAAACATCACCAGCGCCTGGGTAGCCTCGTTTTTAATGTTCACCGTTTTAGCCCTCATATCTCTAGCAGTTAACCGTGTGTTTTCACTATCAAGTGTGCTTAACTTTATGGTGATAATTTGGTTATCCAATGTAATAGCTGTCATCGGCATAGCGCTCTTATCTTACTGGGTCTCGATATTAACATTCAAAAGAGGCTTGGATCCTGATAATTTTGTCATCCCCGTTGAAACCTCGTTCGCAACTATAGTAACCTCAACAGCTTTACTGTTAGCTTTACTTCTAATCAGGTAGCTGAGGAGCATGATTAAAATAATTCAGAGCAATATGTTATTGTGGAGTGCGACCTCTAGGGTATGCCTAAATTTGAAAAGATAGAATACAAACCTATCCCAGTCCGCGAGCTTTTACTTGAAATGAAAAATCTATCTGAACTAATGATTGATTTAGCCTATTCCTCAGCGTTGTATAATGATAAAGACCTTGCTGAAGACGTTCTCGCGCTTGAAAGTGAAGACGTTCTTGCGCTTGAAAGTCGGGTAGACACGTTAGCATACCTTTTAGACATGGTAATAATGGTTGCTACAAGAGACCCAAAAGACGCAGAGGCAATGGTTGGCATTTCCAAAGTGGCTTCTTCCACAGAAAAAATTTCAGATGCCGCCGCCGACATAGCAGCCATAGTAACGCGCAATATTGGCATCCACCCCATAGTTGGCGAAATCTTTGAAAAAGTAGAAGAACGCTTAATGAAAGTAACCGTTAAAGCCAATTCAGCGATTGTCAAAAAAAGGATAGATGAACTTGATTTAGCAGCAAGAATGGGCGTTGATATTATTGCCATCCGCCGAAACAACGATTGGATACTCAACCCCGAGGATGCAGAAAGAATCTTCCAAGGGGACGTCCTAATTACGCGTGGAGCGCCATCAGGCATTGAAGAGTTTAAAGATTTAGCTGAGGGAGAACTTGCAAAATTAGACGTTGAAAAACGCGTGAAATTCGAAGAAATAGTTTCAAGATTCGTTGAACTCAAGGACACATCCGAGTTAATGTTAGATTTAGCTTATTCTTCCCTCATGTTAAACAGTAAGGAACTAGCTGAAGAAGTCCAGCGCCTTGAAGAACGCATGGACCAAATGCACACTGATTTCGAACTGCTTGCTTTAACCAGCGACTTCAAAAAAGAAGAAGCCGCAGGTTTCCTAGGTTTAATTCGGTTAGGTGTAGCTACAGAAAAAATCGCCGATGCAGCTGCAGATATTTCTGAGGTTGTTCTAAGAGGTATTGAACCGCACCCAATTTTGAAGTTGACAATTAAAGAAGCAGAGGAAACGGTTGCCCAAGCTTGTGTTACTGCGGATTCTCCGCTTGTAAATAAGACTTTAAAAGAAGCGCGTGTGCATGAAGAAACCGGCATGTGGGTTTTAGTAATTAAAAGAGCAGATAAATGTGTGCGTCCTCGAGCAGACTCAAAAATTCAAGCAGGCGACGTATTGATTGCTTCAGGATACGCTGAAGGCGCTGATGACCTAAAGAAGCTTGCTTCTCCAGCCCAAGCGTGCAATGTCGAATAGTCAGCATCTTTATTTCAGATTCATTAACACTATAAGCCAGTAACCCCCATTCCTAAAGGAGAGACCCAGTTTATCGTTTGTTAAAGAGAAAACGAGGGAAAAAAAACGTTTACCTGCCTGAACCCTTCATGTAGGAAAGATTTCACTAAGCCACTTAAAACCTTAAATTTACAGCAGGATTCAGCAGAGCCATATGCCGCCTGCCCGTACTGTTTAACAAGAATAACCGAAGCGCAAATGGAGGCCGATAATGAACCAGAGAAAACACAAGTTGAAATAGTCCTTCCTAAAGAAAAGCCAACTAAAAATAAAGAAAAACCACCCGCCTGCCACTACCACCTTGGCTACTTAAGTGAACGGAAACAGAAAGAGCAAATTCCTGACGAATGCATCGTTTGCAAAGACATTGTTGAATGCATGCTTAGAAAAATGAGGACGTAATTTTTAATAAATTTAGAATGTTTTTGCCAAGATAATTATAATTAAAAAAACTGAAGAAGTGAAAGATAGGAAAAATTGAAGAAAGTTATTTCTTTTTCTTTGTTGTTGCTTTTTCTTCGGTGGCAGGCGCTTCAGCCGGTTTGACTGGCTCTGGCGTTTCTACTTTCGGTTCTTCCTTTTTCTCTTCAATCTCAGTTGTAATTTCTTCGATTGGTTTTGGAGGCGGCGTAGTAGCCATTGTCCAACCGATCCATGCTCCTATGAACATTATAGCTACGAAGGCTACGAAGACCGGTATTGCGATTACCCAGAATTGAACGTTAGCAGTACCGCTGAGTAGTCCGATAGTAACGAGCCATTGTGGATAGAATAGTGTTACAATATATAATACTGCAACCAGAACGCAAACGAGTAGTATTGCTCCACCTATTGCTTGATCTTTGCTAACCATTTAAGTCACCACTTTATAGCCATGTATTATCTCAAGCAATTTAAAGTTTGTCATGCTTTTTAGTGTGCTCTTGTTCATGTTGTTCCCATTTCCCATGTTGATAGGTACTTTTTCTGTTCAGCTGTAAGCTTGTCGATTTTTACGCCTATCGTTTTCAGTTTTAGTTCAGCGACTTTTTCATCGATTTCTTTTGGAACTGTGAAGACTTTTGGCGTTAACTTTGCTGTTTTGGCTATGTATTCCGCGCACAATGCTTGGTTAGCGAATGACATGTCCATGACTTCGGATGGATGCCCTTCTGCAGCGGCTAAGTTTACTAGTCTGCCTTCGGCTAAAAGGTAAAGTTTTCTGCCGTCTTTTAGTGTGTACTCTTCTAGGTTGGGGCGCATGGTTCTTTTAGCGGTTGACATTGATTCTAAATCTTTTATGTTTATTTCCACGTTGAAGTGCCCACTGTTAGCCATTATAGCGCCGTCCTTCATTTTTTGCATGTGCTCCTGCCGTATTACATTAATGTCTCCTGTGGCTGTTACGAATATGTCACCTATGGGCGCTGCTTCGGCTATTGGCATGGCGCGTAAGCCGTTCATTACTGCTTCCAATGCACGGATGGGCTGGACTTCTGTTATTATAACGTTGGCGCCTAAGCCTTGAGCTCGCATGGCTATGCCTCTTGAGCACCATCCGTACCCGCAGACTACGAAGGTTTTGCCTGCTATCAATGTGTTTGTGGCTCTTAGGATGCCGTCGATTGTGCTTTGTCCTGTTCCGTAGCGGTTGTCGAAGAGGTATTTTGTGTAAGCGTCGTTAACGGCTACGATGGGATATTTCAGGCTACCGTCCCTTTCCATCGCCCTTAAGCGGATTACTCCTGTAGTGGTTTCTTCTGTTCCACCTTTGACATTTTTTAGTTCAGCTTGGCGTTTGCTGTGTAAGGTACCGACTAAGTCTGCACCGTCGTCAAGGGTTATGGATGGCTTGTAATCTAGCACGTTGTCTATACACTTGTAGTATTCTTGGGTGTTTTGCCCTCTCCAAGCAAAAACGTGAACGCCTTTATCCGCTAATGCTGCAGCCACGTCATCTTGGGTTGAGAGCGGGTTGGAACCGCATAACACGATTTTGGCGCCTCCAGCTGTTAATGCTTGAACCAGAACGGCTGTCTCTTTTGTTACGTGGAGGCATGCACCTAAAGTCAGGCCTTTTAGGGGTTTTTCTTTTTCGAACCGGGTTTTAATCAGGTTTAGTACGGGCATGTGGCGTGATGCCCATTCGATCTGTAGATGACCTTGCGGTGCTAAATTTTTATCTTTAACTTGGAATTCTTCCATGAATATTCCTTCTTTTTTAGGAAGAGTGTGTCTTCTACCTATTTAGAATTTGCTTCACGTTAAGGGCAATTGCAATCAACGTTGGTACGTGGCCGACAACCACAGTTTATGGTTGGAAAAAGTTTAATTACAACTCGCTCAAAGCTAACTGTAAGAGGGTGCGTGATTGAAGGAACCTTTTGCCAAATTTATTAAAGCCAATTTAGGACCCAAAACGTTACTAATTACATGTGGATTGCCTGGAACTTGGAAAACAGAAACCTCAGAGGAAGTCTCAAAAATAAAAGGGTACCCCATTCTCCGAAGCGATTTAATCCGTTTAGAAGTTTTAAAGAACGAGAATGTTTTTGATGCGAAAGTTGCAGGAAACATGAGTAAACGCATGTCCGTCTATGATGAAGTCTTTCGAAGGGCAGACGATTTGGCTGGAAAAAACGTTCCTGGCATTATTTTAGACGCAACCTTTGTCACTCAAGATTTAAGGCGGCGCGCAGCAGAAATTGCAGCGAAGCATAACATGACGTTCATTATTTTGCAAACAAGCTGTCCTGAAGAAGTGTCTATCGCTAGGATTCAGAGGCGTACTAAAGAGAAGTATGAGTCAAACGCTTTAACGGTAGAAGCGTACCTTGCTAACAAGAGCAAGTTTGAACCGGTGGACATTGAGGACCTAAAGAAAAATTATCCAACGCTCAAGACACTGCATTTAACAGTTGATACTTGCCGCGATAACACTGAGGACTGGTACGTTATAGGAATGGAAAAAAGGTAACGGGACACCGTTTCATAATGATAATCGACTTGCATATTCACTCCAAAGCTTCAGATGGAAAACTGACTGTTCAAGAAATTTTCAAAGAAGCAAAAAATCGAAACATCGGCTTTATGTCGATTACGGATCACGATTCTATTGGCTGCCAAACCCAAGCCTTAGCACTCGCTAAAATAGAGAATATTCGATATGTTTCTGGGGTCGAGTTAAACGTAACCTTCTCACACCCAAAGTACCACGAGAGCAAAGCGGTTTCGCTGGATTTCTTAGGCTACCAATTTGATGTCAATAATAAAGCGCTAGAAAGCAAGCTTGAGACAATGGCGAAATATCGAGAGGAAAGAGCAGCAAAAATCCTAGACAACCTTAACGCAGAATTCCAAAAAGAACACATAGCAACATTAACTAAGGATGATTTGAGGCAGATTGAAGAGTCAGTTGACGGCGTGCTGGGCAGGCCTCACATTGCAGATTATTTGGTGAAGAAGAACATCGTTAAAACGCGACAGGAAGCCTTTGATAAATACCTTGTAAAGTGCGACGCCCCCAAATACCCGCTTTACTTGGAAGAAGCATCAAAGCTTATCAGGGACGCTGGGGGAAAATTGGTTTTGGCTCATCCTAACGATCCTCATGGAACTTCGCTAGTAGCGTTAACTAAATCGTTACCGGAGCAAACGGAAATTATTCAAGAAAAAATGTTACCTTACATTGATGGCGTTGAATGTTGGCACTCAAGAAACACGGCTGAAACAACAAACCACTATGTAAAGTTCGCAAAGGAACATGGGTTAATTATGACTGGCGGAAGCGATTGCCACCAGAAACCAATCGTGATGGGTACAGTTCAAGTTCCTGATTGGATAGTTAAGCAATTCGCATAATGAGAGCTTGTTACAGGTTTTTCGCGTAGTCGGCGGCTAGGTTGAAGTAGGCTTGTGCTTCTTTGGTTGCGGCTTTCTTTTCCTCGCTGTTCACGTTGGGGTCATCTAGTTTAAAGCTGATTACTTTACCACGTACATACGCCCTGTAGCACTTATAGAATGGAAGAAGCTTTGTTAACTGTTGGTCGTCAGAGTATGCTACATACCTATCAATGAAGTAAGCTGATAGGTCAGGCCTTTGTTGAAAGTCTAGGTCCATGGCTAAAAATGCCACGTCTGAGGCTACGTCGGAGTACCTGAAGCGGTCGTTGAATTCTATAGCGTCAAAAATGTAGATTTTGTCTGTGATAAAGATGTTTCCTGAATGAATATCCCCGTGGCAGTCTCTAATTTTGCTGTCTTTTATTCTGCTTTCTAAAAGCGGCTTACTCTTCTCCATGAAGTTGGTGACTTTAGTCTCAATTAATTGGAACTTTGCCTGTGAGATTGTTTGACTGACGAATTTGAGGGTTTGCGCGAAATTTTCATCCCAGTTAGTCTTAACTATTTTCAGGGAACCATACTCGTTTATTTCACTGCTCGTTTGTGCTTTGGAATGGAATTGCGCAATTATTCTTGCTATCTCATCAATCGTTTTATCGTCCACTTTGTTCTCTTTAAGGAGCACAGTCATGATTTTTTCTTGCGGCATACGCTTCATTTTTAAGGCATATTCAACGGTTTCGCCACCGCCTTTTATCTTGATAATTTTTGATTTGTTGATTGGTGCAACTTCAAGGTACATGTCTGGGCAAAGTCGTCTATTGAGCTCTAACTCTTTTTCACAGAAGAAGCGTCTCTTTTCAAGTGTGGAAAAGTCGAGAAATCCAAAGTTTACCGCTTTCTTCACTTTGTAAACAAAATTTTTAGTTAAGAAGATAAATGAGATGTGGGTTTGGATTAGTTCAATTTTGCCTGGGTCTTCAGGGTAAGCTTCTGGTCTCAGTAGGGCTTCGACCACTTGTTTTTGGGCGTGCATTGTTATGTTTCTTCCTTTAAAGCGGACACTCTTGTGAACAGGTATCCCAATAAATATAGGGATATCTATTTTGCGCGGTAACTTGATTGAGATATTACGATGATTTAATTAACTTTATATTCAGCCTGCTAAAGTGATTTAGGGATAGAAATTGGAAACTGACACGCCAAAGGACCTTAAAAAGTCACTCTTAAAGAGTGGCTATTCCAGTAACGCGACAAAAGAAATCGTCAAGTGGTATTCTTCCCAGTATTCTTAGTCACGTTGAAATTGTTTCACATAACCTAAAACTTTGTCAGCCTGCTCTTTTGGAATGTGCTCATTCTGATACAGCGAATTAACGATTTCAGAAATTTTAGCTAAAGCATGTACTCTGAAGCCGAGTTTCTCAAGGTTCTCTTTGCCACCTTGCTCCCGGTTTACAACCACCAGCAAGTGCTTAACGTTAGCGCCTAGCTCTTGCAGAGGTTTTATTCCTTCAACTTTGGATAAGCCTTCACTTACGACGTCATCGAAGAAAAGGATGCTATCGCCTTTTGATACGTCTGCGCCCGCGATTCTGCCTGTAACCCCGTAGGCTTTTTCCTCTTTCCTGACCACGACACAGGGCAAGTTTACTTTGCAGGCGATACTTGGCACTATCAACGCGCCCTTAAGCTCAATAGAGGCCAATTTGTCTATTCTATCAGAAAGCATTATCTGCTTAACCTGTTCAGCGGCAACCTCAGCTATGGCGCACAGATGTTCTGGTGAAGAAAGTAAACGGGCAAGGTCAATATAGTATGGGCTGATTGCTCCAGACTTAATTTTGAAAACCCCAAACTTAACGCATCCAGACAAATAAAGAGCGGCAGCCACTTTATCGGTAATGCTTGACATGTGAATTATCCCTGATGTGAATGTAAACCAGGAAATTTAACCCTTTACCAGCACAAAAAGAGGTCAAGCAAAAGTTCAACCTCTCAATTTAACCTATAAATGAGGAAGGGAATGACCTTTCCGAGGACTAATACGCTTCAAGCCATAGTTTTTGTGTGAGCACTATGGGTTCAAACTTGAAAGTAAGTTAAACAACTAAGTCTGCCATGTCTACACTGCGTTCATAAATCTGCCTAAGGAAAGACACCGCCGCCAAAAGGTGAGGCATCAAATCTAAAGAAGAGTCTTTTGCGACCCGTTCAATGCTTGAATAAGTTGCGTCGATTTTTCCCCGCAGGCTACGTACATTCTCTGCCAAAGCGATGTCTTTGGTTACAAAGGATTTCAACGCTTGCTCATGAGCTTCACAACAGATGGTTTGCAAATCAACCACCAACTTCTGCAGTTCCCCAGACAACTTCACTCCGTTGAGCGCTATTGTTTTTGAAGCCACCTGAACGCACGTGTCACCTATACCTTCGATTAAGCTTGCAGCCAAACGGTAATCCAAACATTCTATCGGAGTAATCCCAAGCTTCTCGCTCAAGCGTGGATTTTGAATTATTGTTCGCAAAATTCTAACCAACAAAAAATACAACCTGTTACTTTCATCATCTCTGGCAACAACACTCTTAGCCAACTGCAAATCACCACTAATAAAAGAGTTAGCAACATCACGAGTCATCCCAGCAACAATGGCATAGTTACGCCGCAAAATTTTTTCAGGCAAAAACCCAGACGGCTCCAACAAGCACTGCAAAACTATCGCTGAAGAAGTCTCTTCGACAATCTCTAATCCAATTAGTGAACTAACAGTCGACTTGACAATGTTTCTGACATCATAAGCTATCCGGTCCTTTGCCTCAATGCGAATCACGTCATAACCAAGTAGATAACGACCAATAATTTCCCGACCTAAGTAAGGACCAACGCTTAAAGAAGCAATTCTAGGCTGCTGCTCAACATTGTATTCAGAATCAACAATAAGCTTGCCATCACTAGTTACTTCCAAATTCACCAAAGCGCCCTTTTTTAAACCGTTCTGCTGAGCCCAAGCTCTAGGTACACAAACAAAAAACGTGCCAGTTGGCGTTTGTTGAACTTTGCGCAATTCACCCATAATGGTACCCCAAGCGAGATATAACATATCTAAACTATAAATCGTTTATATAAACTAAATTGATTTTGAATAATTAACGCTATAGCAACATTGCCCTATCTTCACTAAGTAAAATCATCAGAACCCTTAAACTTCAAAAAGTTATCCTGCAAACAAAAAACAGTAAATAACTCAAAAGCATAAGAGCCTAAACATAAAAGTCAGGACTAAACCCACTGGCTCGCAAGAACACGATCAAAATGAGCGAAAAAGAAAAACTACAAAAAGCAATCGAAGCAACAATCGCAGCAGGATACCAACTAAATAGCGAAGCCTTTGAATTCTTAAGCCAAAACTCAGAGACGACCGATCCAGTCGGCATTATGAACTTAGCACTTCAAAGAATACAGGGCTTACAGGAAAAACCAATCTTCATCGACAAAATTTTCTTAGAAACCTTACTACAACAGTTAACGGCGCCTATCCCAAAAACACAGTCCCAGCAACAGCAAAACGCCCTAGAACCACCAGAAAAACAGCAAACAAGTCTAGTTGAAAGCACTTTTTATCCGTACGCCAAGGATATAAAAGCAAGCATTAACGTTCTGGAAGATGCCACAGGCAAGCTTAGTTCCAACGGCACTCTCGAAGAATACTTGCAATATTTTCAAGACCGGTTTAAACGAATCGAACGCTTGTTAAGACAAAGAATCGACGTTAAAGCTGCAACACCGATACTAGAAGCGCTCAAGTCACCGGCTAAAACAAAACTCAAAATAATCTGTATGGTAACAGAAAAAAGAGAATCAAAAAATCAAATGATACTATCAGTTGAAGATCTGCAAGGAAGCGCAACTGTCTTAGTGCCTCAAAAAGCACCAGAAGAAGTCCGCAAAAAAGCCCTACTTCTTTTGCTTGACCAAGTAATTTGCTTGGCAGTAATAAAAACAAGAAGCAACCTTTTCCTAGCTGAAGACATAATTTTTCCAGAAATAGGCAGAAAAACCCAACAAAGAGCCCAAGAACCAGTTTACGCTGTCTTAACGTCAGACCTTCACATTGGCAGCACTAAATTCCAAAAAGAAGCATTCAAACGATTCATACTCTGGCTTAATGGCAAATATGGAAACGAGCAAATGAAGGAAATAGCAAGCAGAGTAAAATATCTACTAATCGCAGGCGACATCGTCGACGGCGTTGGAATTTACCCCAACCAAGCAAAAGAGCTATCCATACGAGACGTGCACAAACAATACAACTTTGCTGCCAAGTACATGGAAAAAATCCCCGAGTACATCGAAATAATAATTTCCCCTGGCAACCATGATGCCTCACGCAAAGCCTTACCCCAACCTGCCATACCACAAGATTATTTGAATGGACTTCAAGGTAAAAACATTCACTCAGTTGGAAGCCCATGCCTATTAAGCCTACATGGTGTGGAAGTTTTAATGTACCATGGCCGAAGCTTAGACGACATAATCGCTGTTATACCAGGAATGGACCATGAACACCCAGAAAAGGCAATGAAGCTACTCATGCAAAGCCGCCATTTAGCCCCACTTTACGGCGGCAAAACTATGTTATCACCCGAAAACCGAGACTACCTAGTAATAGACAGAGTGCCAGACATCTTCCACGCGGGGCACATTCACGTATTAGGTTACTGCAATTATCGTGGAGTACTGGTGGTAAATTCAGGCGGTTGGCAGGAACAGACAGAGTACATGGAAAAACTGGGGTTGGTCCCTACGCCAGGCAAAGTTCCAGTGGTGAACTTACAAACACTAGAAACAACCGTTCTCTCATTTAACTAAGCGTCCCAGCAGTTTTCAGCTATCACTAATCGAGCGCTTATGAGAAACTTGCGGAGAATAATTGATTAAACGGCCAAATCGGCTATCACCGCCAAATACATCCTTAATAAGGCTTCGGGAAATTTCAAGCCTGATTTTTTTTGTTCTACCATACCGACCCATACTTACAACTTTCGCATTTACAAGACCCATGGAATCAAGCTCGTTAATTAAAGTGCCTAAACGGCGTTGTGTCAGAAGCCCAGCACCCAATTCGCCACAAAGTTCGTTGTAAACATCGTATATTTCGCCTGTAGTAGCACTTGACTTGTTCAAGTGGTAAACGCTGAGAAGTACTAATGTGGAATGTAGCGTTAAATTTTTGAGAGCTTCAACCACTCGGTTATGCTCAATATTCTTCTCCGCCTGGCGCACATGCTCTTCTGTAATTACCTTAGCGCCTTGGCGCTCAGCAACTTCTCCAGCAACACGCAACAAATCCAGAGCTCGTCTCGCATCCCCATGCTCAGCAGCAGCCAAAGCTGAACAAATACTTAACGCTGAATCAGACAAAACGCCCTCTTGAAAGGATAATTTTGATCGTTCAAAAAGAATGTTTCGAAGTTCACCCGCATCGTACGGCCTAAAAACCAGTTCTTCCTCGCTAAGAGAACTAAAAACTCTAGGATCCAAAAATTCCTTCAATCGAAGGTCGTTTGATATGCCGATTATCGAAACCTTGCTCTTATGTAGAGTTTCATTTATCCTTGTTAGCTCATACATAAAAGCGTCTCCTCGGTCTTTAATCAAGGCATCAATTTCATCGAGAACTATGATAAAAATTATTCTGGAAGAATCTAAACCTGCTCTAAACCTATCAAAAACTTCACCAACAGACAAACCTGTAAAAGGTATAGCCACACCAAGGTTTTGGCTTAGATTTGCGAAAACGCGGTATTCCGAACC
>Ga0208819_1000865_pt1 | contig 18338 bp, 18 predicted proteins | sample June2015DPH_11_1_3_FD_184707 | JGI IMG/M metagenome (GOLD analysis project Ga0208819, IMG submission 184707) | Peatland microbial communities from SPRUCE experiment site at the Marcell Experimental Forest, Minnesota, USA - June2015DPH_11_150... | ecosystem: Environmental > Terrestrial > Soil >...
GAGGCGGTGCGGCAGGGGGAGCGGGCTTTCGCGCCGGGGGCTTTGGCGGTGGCGGGTTTGGCGGGGGAGCTGGGGGTGGACGGCCCGCAGGCGGGGGAGGCTAGGGCGATGGCGGAGCGGGTGATTGAGCTGGAGGAACTGAGCAAGGTATACCGGATGGGGGCGGTGGAGGTACCGGCGCTGCAGGGGATCACGCTGGGGATTGGGCGTGGGGATGTGGTGGCGATCATGGGGCCATCGGGATCGGGGAAGAGCACGCTGATGAATCTGATTGGGTGCCTGGACCGGCCGAGTTCGGGGACGTACCGGTTGGACGGGGTGGTGGTGGGGGATCTGACGGATGATGAGCTGGCGCTGATTCGGAACCGGAAGGTAGGTTTTGTGTTTCAGAGCTTCAACTTACTGGGGCGGCTGTCGGCGCTGGCGAACGTAGAGCTGCCGATGCGGTACGGGCAGGGGCAGAACAACAAGCGGGAGCGGGCGCAGGCGCTGCTGGAGGGGGTAGGTCTGGGGGACCGGATGAATCACCGGCCGATGGAGCTGTCGGGGGGTCAGCAGCAGCGGGTGGCGATTGCGCGGGCGCTGGCGAACGATCCGGCGGTGGTGCTGGCGGATGAGCCGACGGGGAACCTGGACAGCAAGGCGGGGGCGGAGATCCTGGACTTATTGTTACGGATGAACCGGGAGCGGGGGACGACGCTGATATTGGTGACACACGATCCGAATGTAGCGGGGCGGACGCAGCGGACGATTCGGGTGAAGGATGGGGTGATCGAGGGCGACTATGCTACTGGGACAAAATCTCGTTGAAGCGCTTGAGAGTCTGACGTCGAACAAGCTGCGCACGGCACTGACGATGCTGGGGATCGTGATTGGGGTGGCGGCGGTGATTGCTTTGCTGTCGGTAGGGCAAGGGGCCTCGGCTTCGATCACGAACTCGATCAATTCGATTGGGACGAACCTGATCTTTGTGTCGCCGGGGGCGGCTGCGGTAGGGGGTCGGAGTGCGAGTCCGGGGGCGGGGACGCCGTTCCGGCCACTGACGCTGGAGGATGCGCAGGCGCTGGCCAATCCGGCGAACGTGCCGGATGCGGACCAGGTGGCGCCGGTGGTGGAGCGGTTCGGGACGGCGAATGCGGCGGGGCAGACGGACAGGACGACGGTGATGGGGGTGGACCCGAGCTACCAGGCGGTGGAGAGCATCACGCTCTCGGAGGGGAGCTTCATCACGGCGGCGCAGGTAACGGGGCGGGCGCCGGTGGCGATCTTGGGGTCGACGGTGGCGACGACGCTCTTTGGGACGACCAGCGGGCTGGTGGGGCAGACGGTGCGGATCCAGAACCAGCCGTTTCGGATCATCGGGGTAGAGGTATCGAAGGGGGGCAGTGGGTTTTTCAGTGCGGACGACCAGATTCTGGTGCCATTGACGGCGGCGCAGACGCGGCTGGGGGGACGGGGGGAGGCTCAGGGGTCGAACCCGGACCAGGTGAACATGATCTTGGTGCAGGCCAGCAGTGCCCAGACGGTGACGGCGGCGGTGACGGAGATCACGGGGGTGCTGGAGACGCAGCACCATGACGTGCCGGGGGTGGATGATTTTTCGATCACCAAGCAGTCGGACATCCTGCAGAGTGCGACGCAGATCACGGGGGTGCTGACGGACTTTCTGGGGGGGATTGCGGCGATCTCGCTGCTGGTGGGTGGGATTGGGATCATGAACATCATGCTGGTGTCGGTGACGGAGCGGACGCGGGAGATCGGGTTGCGGAAGGCGCTGGGGGCGCGCAAGCGGGACATTCTGGCGCAATTCCTGACGGAGTCGGCGACGCTGAGTCTGGGGGGCGGGATCGTGGGGATCCTGGTGGGGGGCGGGCTGGCCTGGGTGATCGGGCGGATTGCCTCGTCCAGTGGCACCAGCTTCGTTCCGGTGGTAACCCTGACCTCGGTCCTGCTGGCGACGCTGTTCGCGGCGGCGGTGGGCCTGTTCTTCGGCATCTATCCGGCCTCGCGGGCCGCCGGCCTCGAACCGGTCGAAGCCCTGCGCTACGAGTAGCCGGCCCTCACCGCTCACGACCTGAACCCGAGCAAGCCACGCAGGGGCTGTCCAGGAAGGCTGAGAATGGACAGCCCCTTTTGATTCCTCCCCTACCGGCTTTCCGAGGCGGGGGAACGCCAAATGCCCGTGATCGGGGTCGCCCCGGCGGCCGCTCCCAGTGGGCTGAACCCCCAGGCCTCTTCGATGGTGTGCAGCAGGGAATAATGCGTGTATAACGTTCCGTCGTGCGTGCCCGCCGTGACCCACGGGGAAAGGACAATCGTGGCTATCTGACCACCCCCCGCGGCACCGCAGCAGCCCCGGTCCGTCAGGCCCTCATCGAACGTAAGGAACAGGACCCCGCCGTTTTGAAAGGCCGGCGACCGGGTGACCAGGGGGATCCACTGGGCCAGCCAGGCGTCGCCAGCCGCAATGTCGCAATCATGCATGGTGTCGCACAGGTTCGGGACGATCCATATCAGATCCGGGGGATTGGCCGAGGCCAGGTCGGTGGGCAAGCTGTCCAGAGCGACCACCCGCGGTGCGCACCGCTCGGGGTTCTGACGGATCGAGTCGAAGTAAAGGAAGGGATCGTGGCTCTTGTCGAATTCACCCACGCTGACCCCGAAGCAGGGAGCCGGGATGTCCTCGTTATAGGCCTTCCACTGACGTCCCGCCGCCTCGATCTGGTCGGCCAGGTTGGGAGCGTCAACGTGGCAAAGGTCGCAATCCCGGCTGAGGTTGAAGGTGCTGCCTCCGACCATAGCCAGGTAGTTGGGCAGGCTGGGATGGCGGATGGCGAAATAGTTCGTGAGGAGTCCCCCCCTCTGGATGAGCGATTGAATCGTCGGGGCCTGCGAATTGCCCACAATCTGGCTGTACTCCTTGTTCTCCATCACGATGATGAAGACATGCGAGAAGGCCGGAACCTCGGAGGGGGTGGCCGAAGGGCTCGCCCGGGTGGAGGTCGGAAGTGGACTTGGCGGTGAGGTGGAGATCGGAAGGGGGGTTGGCAGTGAGGTGGCGCTGGCAAGGGGAGGGGCCGGGGGCACGGTTGCCGCCCTGGGGGGGCGCGTGGGGGATCCCTCGGACAGACATCCACACAGGCCGAGGACCAAGGCGAACACGGCGACCGGGGGATTCCGGCCCCTCGGACGATTCGTGCTTTGCTCGACTTGTCCTCTCCAATCCCCCCGGACCCCATCCGGTCGCACAGGGGGCTGGGAATCGGGCGACCCGGCGGCTTCAGCGCGACCTCTCATGGCTCCATCCATATTGGCCGATGAGAGGAACAAAGGCAACGGACAGAATGTCTTCATGATCCCACTCGGCCTCGCGGCGCGTCCAGAGTTCAAGCCTCTGTCCGCCGCTTGGCCCTGTGGGAACGGCCAGCCGGCCGTCCGGGGCGAGCTGTTCCAGAAGGGGTGGGGGAACCGAAGGAGGCGAAGCGGTCACCAGGATAGCGTCGAATGGGGCCTGCTCGGGCAGGCCGCGCGACCCATCCCCGGCGAGGACCGTCACGTTTCGGTACCCCAGATGCGCGAGGGTGTCCCGGGCCTGTTGTGCCAGTGGCTCATAGCGCTCCATGCTGAACACCTGTCTTACCAGCACCGAGAGAAGGGCGGCCTGATACCCCGAACCGGTTCCCACCTCCAAGACCTTTTCGCCCCCCTTCAATTGGAGCAACTCGGTCATCAGGGCCACAATATAGGGCTGAGATATCGTTTGGCCGCGCCCGATAGGCAAGGGCATGTCCTCATAGGCCAAGCCCCGGTCTTCTCCGGGCACGAACAGATGCCGAGGGATTTCGCGCATCGCGGCGAGCACGCGCGGGTCGCGAATCCCTCGCCGGACGAGTTGGTCCTCGACCATATGCTCGCGCTGCGCGCGGAAAGCGTCCTGCGGGGAGAGTTCGTGGGCCCCAGGGGAGGCAGGCCGCAGCCTGCGGAAGAAATCCAGAGCCGGCCAGCGGCGCTTAGGCACCTCGCCCTCCCGGGAAGTGGGGAGGCCGCCTCCGGAAGGGCCGGAGCTGGAGATGGCTTAGGCGAAGCGCTGTTCCTTCCAGACGTTCGCCTCGTTGTGATAGCCGGCCTGCTCCCAAAACCCGAGGCGGTCTTCGCGCATGAACTCCAGACCGCGGAGCCATTTCCCGCCTTTCCAGAAGTAGGGGGTCGTTCGGTCGTTCCTGCCAGGAATGTAGCCCACCACCCCTCGCAATGGGAACCCGTGTTCAGGGCTCAAGGGCTCTCCATTGAAATGGGTCGCGAGCAAGAAGGTCTCGCTCAGGGCGACCTCCAAGGGCAGGTTGACCGTAAAGCCATATTCGCAATGCTGCATGAGAAAGCGGGCGCTGGGCTTCAGCTGGAGGATTCCCTGATCCACCAGGGCGCGCAGGGAAACGCCCTCCCAGGTTGTATCAAACTTGCTCCAGCGCGTGACGCAGTGGATATCCATCTTGAGCTGGGTCCGCGGCAGTCGGCTGAACTCCTCCCAATTCCAGCGCATTTCTCTCTCCACCTGACCAAAAACCCGCAGGTCCCATTGCGCCGGGTCGAACCGAGGGACCGGTCCGTAGTGCAGGACTGGAAATTTCTGGGTGAGCGACTGGCCGGGTGGAAGGCGACCCTCGCGCCTCACCTCCTCTTCGGCCTTGCGGCGGTCTTTTCCAAGCGCAGCAAACATACCTCTCCATCCTTGTCCGACCAAGGGCCGACCCGCCTGGGATCGATGGGAGGGCAGGTTGGCAAATCGCGTCTCCTCTATCCCTGGAGGCAGCCCTCGGGAGGGAAGGCTCCCTCAGGTGAAAAGAGGCAGGTGGCCGAGCGAGGTGATGTTCTGCCATTTCGCCCGTTCGCCCTCGGTGAAGATCGCCGCCTCGGCGACAACGTCGGCTCCGGCCTTTTGCATGACCAGGCGCATCCCCTGCAGAGTTGATCCGGTACTGATCACGTCGTCCACCAAGGCGACTTTCTTGCCCCGCACAAGTTCGCGATCCTTCTCATCCAGGTAGAGGGTCTGCTTGGCGCCCGTCGTAATGGAGAGGGTCTCGGCCTGAATTGCCTCTCCCATATAGGGCTTGTAGACTTTGCGAAGAACGACGTAGGGCTTGCCCAGTGCCACGGAGAGCGCATAAGCCAGGGGGATGCTCTTGGCTTCGGCCGTCACAAGCAGGCTGACCGGCTTGTCCTTGAGCAGGGCCGCCAGGGCCTGCGCGCAGGCCTGAACCAGCTCGGTATCGCCCAGGATGTTCAGGATAGCGATGCGCAGCCCGGGCTTGATCTCGAAAAGCGGGAGATTGCGCTTCAATCCCGCCAGTTCTACTGCATAGGTCTCTCTTTGAGGAGCCATGCTGCCTTCCTCATTTCTTGATCGAGGGCTGGAGCAGAAGGCTGGGTCCTGTGTCGCGAGGCGCTGCGGTATTATATTCGGAACTGGAATGCCTGCGGGCCCTTTCCTCCAGGGTTCCTCTCGGCCAGGTTGGTCGTGGCCCAGTGCGGATCCAGCTCGTCCTGGGAGGCGGGCCGAGGGAACCCCATCCAGATCGTTCGGCTATCATGCCATTGGGTTGGAGGGAAACCGTCGCAGGCGGGTAGCGGCGCGGCCAGGAATGAACCGGCCCCGCCACCCAACCAACAGCGTGCGCTCGCTCTCTTTGGCCTTCTCCGCTGTACTTCTTCTGGGGCTTCTGCGCGTTCCAGCCCGATCGAATCTTGTCTTGGACCGGCTGGAGGTTGACCTTTGGCCTGAGTACGATCGCCCGGGAGTGCTGGTGATATACCGCATCCACCTCCCCGCCGGAACGGCTCTGCCGGAGCCGTTGCAGCTTCGAATCCCGGCCGCCGCCGGCGAGCCGAGCGCGGTCGCCGCCCAGCAGCCCGACGGCTCGTTGCTTAATCTTCCCTACGATCGGGAAGTCTCGGGTAGTTGGTCGGTCGTGAGCTTCAGCGCGCCAACGACCGTGTCTCAGCTGGAGTACTACGATCCTTCCCTTCAGATCCAGGGGGCCGAGCATCGATACGCGTACCTCTGGCCCGGCGATTATGAGGTCAAGGACCTGACGATCCAAGTGCAACAGCCTGCGGGAGCGACGGCGATGCAGATCACTCCGCCCCTGGGGGTGGCCGCACTGGGGAGTGACGGGTTGCTCTACTTCAGTCGTTCCCTCGGTCCCAGCCCGGCCGGGCAAGAAGTCGCCCTGGCGCTCGTTTACGAGAAGAGTAGCTCCGCGTTGAGTTTCGAGCGCTTGCAGCCCATGCAACCGATCGCCGGTCCTCCTTCGGCCTGGGAGCGCATGCTCGACTGGCCGTGGGTCATGGGCGGCACAGGAGTCGCACTCGTGGTCGTGGGATCCGTCTTCTTCCTGCGAGGGCGTCGCCAAGCGAGAACGGACCCAGGGGGAAGACCTCCAGAGAGCAGCGAAGAGGGGGCAAGCACTTCCCATCCTGCGCGGTTCTGCCACAACTGCGGCCATCCGGCCGGAGAAGCAGATCTCTATTGCCGGATGTGTGGGACCCGTTTGAGGAAAAGCTAATCCTGTTAGTCGGATTCCAAGGAGGTTCTCATCCGGGGCTAATCTGGGCAAAGGACAATTCGGTCTGCCCGACAAACGTTCCGTGCCTGACCGATATGCGTCAGGCTGGCTAAGTGCCAGTTCTGGCCGGAAGAAGCCGGTCCCGGGTGTTGCTCGCCTCATGGGAGTTCCCTCAGGTCCTTGGGAGGAAAGCACGCCATGGATGCTCTTGCCGATACGACCCAGAAGGGCAAGGTTGTGGGCGCGCAAGCCCCGCGCCGTTCGGGGGGCAGGCTGAAATTCCTGATCGGTGGAGGGCTGATCGTGGTGGCGGTGGCGTACTTGATCATTTCCTCCACCCAGGTCGCCGGGCAATACTTCATGACGGTCCAGGAACTTCAGTCGCGCGCGGCCAGCCTGGAGGGCCGCAATGTGAAGGTTTCGGGGGCCGTGATCGGGAGTAGCATACGCTACGATGCCAAGGACCTTCGTCTGACTTTCACCATCGCCAACGTTCCCGGGGATATGAACGAGGTCAATCGGGAGGGAGGCCTCGCGGCGGTGCTCCACGCCGCCGTTCTGAACCCCGAGGCCGCGCACATGCAGGTGATCTACCTGGGCCCGGAGCCCGATCTGTTGCGCGACGAGGCCCAAGCGATTATCACAGGTCACCTGGCTCCGGACGGCGTCTTCCATGCCGACGGACTCCTGCTCAAGTGCCCCACCCGCTACCAGGATGCTCTCCCGAATCAAACGCAGGGCTAGGCGGCCGATGGAGTCGCCCCGGTCGCGGGGGGAAATCTCATTCGCCGCACCCAGGGCCGAGGACTGGCCGCCTCCCCGTCCGCCGCAGGGTGGAAGGGAACGAACATGGACCTCAGGCTGGCTTCACCTCGGCCCGGCCGGATTGCATTCCAGGGGTGGGCCGTGTCCCGGGGCCTCACCCGAGCCGAGGCGGACTTTGGGAGGGGGGGACTCTTATCGAGGCGGAGTGCCGATCGTGGATGGCCCGGCGCACGGCCGCTGGCCCGGACAGGCACATCTTCGCCTTCCCTGGGAAACGACCGGGAAGGCCGTCTGTCCGACAGCCTCCTCTGTGGTTGGGCCAGCTCGATGAAGTCGGGCCCGAGGGGGAGTTTCTCGATCGTCCGGCTGGGACTCGAAGCTTTCGATTCCAGCGTCCGCAGGGCAGCTCGCCCGCCTGCCCATGCGCGGAGCGATGATCCGGCAGGTGTGAGTTAGGCAACTCGCCCGGCGGGCCCGGCCGGCGACCCGCGCCGAGGGCCTGAGGAGCAAGCGGGGATGCTTCCAACCCTAGGGTACCTTCTTCTGGCCACAGCCTTCCTGGTGTGCCTGTATGGCATCGGGGCCTCCATCCATGGCGTTCTGGCTCGCGAAGAGCGCTGGATCCTCAGCGCGAGAAACGCCATGCTCCTCTCTTGGCCGCTGATCACACTTTCGGCCCTCTCCCTGATCTGGCTGTTGCTGACCAACCACTTCGAGGTCCAATTCGTCTGGTCGGTAACCAGCCGGAGCATGCCTACTTACCTGAAGGTCACCAGCCTTTGGGGAGGTCAAGCCGGTTCGCTGGTGCTCTGGTCCTGGCTCATGTCGGCTTTTGCCTCGGTCGCGGCTCTGCGCCGGTGGGACCGCGACCGCGAGTTCCTGCCCTGGGTCGTCGTCGTCGTGCTGGTCACGCTGGCCTTTTTCCTCAGCCTGGCGCTGTTCTTCGATAATCCCTTTTCGCGATTTTGGCAGGCCTCCAACGGCCAGACCCTCGCGGCGATGTTTCCTCCGGCCGGAGCGGTGCCTCTGATCCCTTCCGACGGTCAAGGGCTCAATCCATTGTTGCGCCATCCGGGGATGATCCTTCACCCTCCGATGTTGTACTTAGGCTTTGTCAGCTTTGTGATCCCTTACTCCTTTGGCATGGCGGCGCTGATCACGCGCCGGAGCGACGACCGCTGGATCCGGCTCACCCGCCGCTGGACACTGGTGGGATGGCTTTTTCTGTCGCTGGGACTGGTTCTGGGAGCGCGCTGGTCCTATGACGTGCTTGGCTGGGGCGGGTACTGGGGTTGGGATCCGGTAGAGATCGCGGCCTTCATGCCCTGGTTGACCGGGACCGCCTTTCTCCACTCGGTCATGATCCAGGAGAAGCGGGGGATGCTCAAGCGCTGGAACATGGTGCTGATCATCCTCACCTATGCGCTGGTGATCTTCGCTACCTTCCTCACCCGATCGGGGCTGCTCTCCTCGGTTCACGCCTTCGCTCAATCCTCGATTGGCCCGGTGTTCTTCGTCTTCATCGGCGGCACCTGCATCATTTCTCTCGCCCTTCTGCTTTCCCGCTGGGATGACCTGGGCGGAGAAGAACACCTGACTTCGCTGCTTTCCCGGGAGACACTCTTCCTCGTCAACAACCTGCTGTTCTTGTCCATCGTGGTGGCATGCTTTTGGGGCGTGGTCTTCCCTCTCATCTCGCAGCTGTTCACCGGGCAGCAGGTCACGGTCGGCCCCCCCTTCTATCAGCGCACGACCGGCCCTCTCTTTGCCGGGCTGCTACTCCTCATGGGCATCGCTCCTCTCAGTGCCTGGGGGCACACCGCGCTCCAGAATCTGGGTCGGCTGATCCTGCGACCCTTCCTGCTCTCCCTGGTGCTGCTCGCCGTCCTGCTGGCGGTGGCACGCCTATCCGATCCTGGGGCACTGCTTGGATTCTGGTTGGCGGGCCTGGTGGCCCTCGTCACCCTCGATGAGTTCTGGCGCAGCGCATCCGCGCGAAGCCGGACCCACCCGGAAGCCCTGCCCGTGGCGCTTTGGAACCTTGTGGCCCGCGATCGCCGCCGCTATGGGGGCTACGTGATCCATCTGGGGGTGGTTCTCATGGCGATCGGTATTGTCGGAAGTCAATTCTTCCAACAGCAGACGCAGGGCACGATTGCGCAAGGTCAGGAAATCCAGCTGGGGCCGTACGCCGTTCGCCACGATTCGATCAGCGAGTGGACGACGAATGATCAACGCGATGTGACCCGGGCTGTGATAGCGGTGTTCCACGGTGGGAACCAGGTCGCGGAGCTTCACCCGCGACGCGATTACTACTTCGTCGCTCAACAGACCATGACGATTCCCGGGGTCTACAGCACGGTCCAGGGCGACCTGTATTTGATCCTGGTCGGGTGGGAACCGATCGCGTCCAACGGGGCGACCTTCAAGATCTATTGGAACCCGCTGGTGAACTTCCTGTGGTGCGGGGCGGTTGTGTTCATCCTGGGTACCCTGGTTGCGGCCTGGCCGGACCCCGAGCGGCGGCGGAGCCGGGCGAGTGCTCCCCACTGGTCCTATGTTCCCGCAAAGCAGTAGGGCCGCCCGGCAGGGTCCCGCGATCCGCCGGCAGCTGGCCTCTCTGTTTTGGATTGGGTTTCTGGGAGGTTGGGCGGGTCTTCTCCTGGCGCGGGGTCATGCCGTCGCGTTCCAGGCCCCGGCTCCGCCGCCCACCCCCTCTGCAGACCAGGTCAACGCGGTGGCGCGGCAACTGTACTGCCCTGTTTGCGCGAACGTTCCTCTGGACGTCTGTCCGACCCAAGCCTGCGAGCAATGGCGCGCCATTATTCGGGAGGAATTGGGCCAGGGGTGGACTCCACAGCAAATCAAGGATTACTTCGTGCAGGCCTACGGCGAACGGGTGCTGGCCAGCCCCCCGGCTCAAGGGCTGAACCTGCTGGTGTATGTCTTGCCCCCCTTGGCGTTCGTGCTGGGAGCCTATTTCCTGTACCGGGCCGTTCACCCTTGGCGCCGCGGGCCGGGCCAGGCCGAGTCGACTCCGCCATCGCCACCGGAGGATGAGTATGCGCGGCGACTGGAAGAGCAGCTGAGGAAACGGAGCTGAGGATGGAACCCTCCTCGCGCCTCCCCTCTCGCGCTCCCAGGATCAGCCTGGCCCGCTTGGTCGTTTGGGGGAGCGTGCTGGCCTTCCTCACCCTGATGGGATTCGGGTTGTGGCGGACCCAGGAGGGGCACATCAGCCGCGGCCTGGCTCCCGGGTTCACCCTGACCACATTTGACGGGCAGGCGATCCACTCCAGCGACCTGCAGGGCAAGGTGGTGGTGGTCAACTTCTGGGCCTCCTGGTGCACTCCCTGCGGACAAGAGGCCCCCGATCTCCAGGCGGCATTTCAGCAGTACCAGAAATCCGGCGTCGTCTTTCTGGGCATCGACTACGTTGACACCGAGCCCCAGGCGCGGGCCTACCTGCGGCAATTCGGCATCACCTATCCGAACGGTCCGGACCTGGGCACGCGCATCTCCCAGAGTTTCCGAATCGGCGGGGTTCCCGAGACCTACTTCATTGACCGCTCCGGACACGTGGCCTCGGTGAAGATCGGCCCGACCACCCTGGCCGAGCTTCAATCCATCCTGGATCCTCTGGTGGCTGGATAATGGATCCGTCCGGCTGGATTGTCGCTCTGACTGTCCTGGTGCTCGTCGGGTGGGTCCTGGCGCAACCGCTGCTCCGCCCTATGCGGCGGGGATCCGCCGTGCCCGCTGATGTTTCCTCCCTCCAGGCGCAGGTGGACCAGGTGATCGAGACGATGCGGGAACTGGACTTCGATTACGCCCTCGGGAAGGTCTCGGAGGAGGATTATTCCCCTCATCGCGCCGCCTTGTTGGCGCACGGGGCGGACTGCTCAAGGAATTGGATCGCCAGCGCGGCCTAGCCGCCCGGCCTCGGTCCCAACAAGAGGAATCTCTGGAGCGGGAGATTGCCGCTCGTCGGAAAGCGCCAGTCTCCCCCCGCCTGGAATCCGACCGGCTGGAGGACGAGATTCGGGCGCGCCGGAGGGCAGCGCGGGCGCAGAAGAAAGAAGCCGGCTCCCGCCGGGCTGGGCTTTGTCCGAGGTGTGGCCAGGCGATCCAAGTGGGGGATCGGTTCTGCCCTCATTGTGGGGTGGCCCTAAATCACGGAATCTAGTCGCGCACCAAGAGCGAGGTGGGTCTTGTGCCATGGTCCGCAGCCCGCAAGGGGTCGGGCTCGCGCAGTCCGCAGGCTCCGGCGTGCCGCCGGGTTCGCCCTGCTATCCGGGATGTCGCTGATCCTGTCCAGTTGCTCCCTCGCCGAGGACATCACGCCTCCCCCAGGAGCACTGGCGCCCTCCGCCTCGTCTTCCCAAGCATTTGTCTCCCCGGTCCCAGCCGAGGCGATCCCACCCGATCAAATCGATTTGCAGCACGGGGCTGCCCTCTTCTCGGATCAATGCGCTCCCTGCCACGGCCCGAGCGGCCAGGGGGACGGGCCGCTGGCGGCCCAGTTCTCCAGCCCGGTTCCAGCCCTGGCCGCCCCGGAGATCTACCGTCTGGCCTCGCCTGCACAATGGTTCGCGCTGGTGACCAATGGCGACCTGCAGCAATTCATGCCGCCCTTCGGCGGCGCTCAGGGCGCCGCCGAACGCTGGGAGGTGACCTACTATGCTCTCGCCTTGGGCACCCCGGCTTCCAGCCTGGAGCCGGCCAGTCAAATCTATGCCCAGCAGTGCGCCTCCTGCCACGGACCCGAAGGCAAAGGGGACGGGGCCGGCGCCAAAAGCCTCCCCGCTCCTCTGGCCGATCTAACCAAAGCCTCCACTCTGGCCGGGGCGACCGGCCAAGACTTGTACAATCTGATCTCCCAAGGATCGCCTGCGGGCATGCCCCCCGCCTCTTCCGACTTGACGGAGGATCAGCGCTGGAGCTTGGTTGCCTATGTCCGCAGCCTGGCGGAGGGGGCCTCGGCCCAGATGGTTCAAGGCTCGGGCCCCGCCCCTCCCCCCGCCTCCTCCGGTTCCGGCACGGTGAGGGTCGTGGGCCAGGTGACCAACGGCACGACCCAGCAGCCTCTCGCCGGCCAAGCGGTCGTGGTGCAGAGCTTTCATGGAACGGTCCCCTCGGCGCAGCAGAGCGCCATCACCGACAGCCAGGGGAACTTCGAGCTGGAGGGCGTGGAACTCCCGGCGGACCGCAGCGTGGTCGCTTCGGTGGATTATCGCGGCGTAACCTACTCGTCCGAGCTCAAGCAGGGCCCCTCCAGCTCCGGGTCGATCTCCCTGCCGGTGAGCGTTTACGACACGACGACCGATGCCTCTTTCCTGAGCATGGATCGAGAGCACATCTTTGTCGAATCCGTGCCAGATCAAGGGATCCTGCGCGTGGGTGTGCTGGCGATCTTTTCGAACCCCGAACAGAAGACGGTGGTGGCCTCCCAGACCGGCGGGGGGATCCTCGTCTTCGATCTCCCGCCGGGGGCCAGGGACCTGCAGTTTGAGGATGGAGCCCTGGGGGGGCGGTACCTCTCGACGGCCTCCGGGTTCGCGGACACCCAGGCGGTCATTCCCGGCTCGGGCAGCCATCAGGTCCTGTACTCGTTTGATCTGCCCGCGGCGCGCAAGGTAACTCTCAATTTTCCCGTCCGCTACCCGCTAGCCGGCGAGGTGATCGTGGTGCCTCAGACGTTGCGGGTGCAAAGCGACCAGGTCGTGGATAGCGGCGCGCGGCAGATTCAGGGAGGAACCTACGAACTGTACGCGGGCGGAGCACTTTCCCCGGGCCAGGTCCTGGATTTGACCGTGCTCGATGAGTCGCAGAGTCTGATCCAGTTCGGATCGCCCGCCTCCGCTTTCATCCTGATCGGGGCGGGAGTGCTGGGGTTGGTCCTACTGGGGGCTGGCTTGTACGGTTGGCGCCGGCAGCGCTCTCCCGGAGGCCTGCCGCCCGAGGGCGCCCCCGATCGCGAAACCCTGCTGAGGACGATCGCTGCCTTGGATGACGCTCACGAGGCGGGAGAACTGGAGGAAGAGGCCTACCGAATTCGCCGCACGCAGCTGAAGGCCCGCCTGCTCAAGCCCTCGACTTCGGAGGAGCCAGATCGCGAATGAGCATCCGGGCGGTCAAACTGGGTAAGAGCTTCGGCTCGCGCCTCGTCTTGCGACAGCTCGACTTCGAGGTTTCGCGGGGCGAGTTCGTCGTCCTGATCGGACCCAACGGGGTAGGCAAGACCACCCTGCTCCGGATTCTGGCCTCCTTGATTCGGCCGTCGTTCGGGCAGGTCTGGGTGGAGGGGTTGCCTCTACCGCAGGAGGCCGCCCAGGTTCGCAGGCAGATTGGGGTCGTTTCCCATCAGTCGCTCTTGTACGGCGATCTGACCGCTGAGGAGAATCTGCGTTTCTACGCCCAGCTCTATGGCCTGGATCGTTTCGGGCCGCGCATTCGTGGATTGCTCGACCAGGTGGGTCTTCTGTCGCGCCAGCGTGAGCCCGTGCGCTCCTTCTCCCGTGGAATGCAGCAGCGCCTCTCGCTTGCCCGAGCCCTTCTGCACGATCCGCCCATCCTGCTGTTGGATGAGCCCTACACGGGTCTCGACCCGCAGGGGGGCCAGATGCTGGACCAGTTGCTGCAGGGGGTCGCCTCCCAGGGCCGGACCATCGTGATGACCTCCCATGATCTCCAGCGCGCGGCTCCATTGGGAGATCGCATCGACGTTCTGAGTCGGGGCCGCATCGCGGCGAGTTTTCACAGAGGGGAATTCCCCATGGATCGGCTTCTCTCCCTTTATCAGCAGGCGGTAGCCGCCCATGGTTGAGACGGATCGCGCGCGGGCCCGGCCCGCAGGCCCGGGGAACTATTTCCGATCCGTCGGAGTGATCGTGTGGAAGGATCTGGCCGCGGAATTACGCAGCAAGGAACTGCTGGGTGCCATGCTGGTGTTCGCCCTGCTCGTCCTCCTGGTCTTCAACTTCGCGCTCGAGCTGGACCTCCCGCTGCGGCAGGCGGTGGCTCCCGGAGTATTGTGGGTGACCTTTGCCTTTGCGGGCACGTTGGGCCTCAACCGCTCCCTGGCTCTGGAGCGCGAGCGTGGCTGCTGGGAGGGTCTCTTGCTGGCGCCGGTGGATCGGAGCGCGATCTATCTGGGCAAAGCCCTTGGGAGTTTCCTGTTCATGGCGATCATGGAAGCGCTGGTGCTGCCCATCTACAGCGCGCTCTACAACGTCAATCTGTTCCAGCCCGGGCTCCTGCTCGTGGTCTTGCTGGGGTCCATCGGGTACGTTTCTCTGGGAACGTTGCTGGCGGCCATGGCCATTCAGGCGCGGACTCGCGATGTGCTTCTGCCGATTCTCCTCTTTCCGGTCGTGCTGCCGGTCTTGATCTCGGCGGTCAACGCGAGTGCGGGGTTTCTCAGCGGCGCGCCCATGGACCAGATCTGGCCGTGGCTGAATCTGTTGATCGCTTGTGACGTGATCTTCGTGGCCGTGGCGTACATGGCCTTCGAGTACGTGGTCGAGGAGTGAGATCGGCGCAAGCTCGCGACCCTTGCGGAAGGGATCTGCCACGGGAGGAAGGTCATGCTACGAGAGAGAGAGTCCGCGACACGCTTGGCCCTCACGGGGGTCGCCGCTCTGCTTCTGCTGGCCGCACTGGGGATGGTGTTTGGGTACGCGCCGCGCGAGGCGGTTATGGGAGAGGTTCAGCGGATCTTCTATTTCCACGTTTCTTCGGCCTGGGTGGGGATGCTTTCCTTCGTGGTCGCCGCGGTGACGGGCGGCCTCTATCTTTCGCGGCGGGAACGGTACTGGGATTTGGTGCAGGTCGCCTCCGTGGAAATCGGGATGGTTTTTGGATTGATCGCAATCCTGAGCGGGTCGATCTGGGCCCGACCCGTTTGGAACACGTGGTGGACCTGGGATCCCCGCCTGGTCACGACCTCGGTCATGGTACTCGTCTACGCCGCCTATCTCCTCTTGCGCCAGGGCGTTGAGGAGCCGGAGAGGCGCGCCCGGTTTGGGGCCGTGTACGCCATTGTGGGTGTCATCACCGTGCCCATCACCTTCTTGTCGATCCGCTTCCTGCGCACCATTCACCCGGTCGTCATCGGCAGCGGGGATGCCAGCGCCTTGGGCGGTTTTGCCATGACGCCCAAGATGCTCGAAACCTTCCTCTTCAGCTTGCTGACCTTCACGGTCCTTTACGCGACGCTGCTTGTCTATCGCGTGCGCCTGGCTCTGCGCGCGGACGCGTTGGAGGCCCGGCGCAGCGCGCTGCTAGCGGGGTACTAGCGGGGTAGGAGGGGAACATGACCCAGACGACTACTCCGGACACACTCATCTTCATGGTGGCCGGGTATACGGTGATCCTGGGGGGGTTGGCCTTGTATGGGCTCAGCCTGATCGCCCGTTTCCGCCGTTTGGCCCGCCAGGAGAAATGGATGGATGAACTGGAGAATGAGGAGAGGTCAAGAAACCCCGAGCAGGTCCACTAGCCTACCCGCTGGCCCGCCTCCGCCGCTGGCGGCGGAGGGGACACGGAGCGGTCGGTATTCGCACGCCCCGGGTCTGGGCCCACCGGGCGGCTCTTTCCGCTGGGTTTCCTCGGGAGGAACCTAGGCTGGCACCTTGGGGGCCATCATCGGCTCAAGCAGGCGCTCCAGTGCCATGGTGTGGCTGCATACCCCGCGCAGCGTGAAGAATTCGCAATCACAACTCCAGGATCCCCGCTCATATTTGACCACGTGATCATTGTTGTCGCCGCGAAAGGTCAACTCAAAGGTGTGAAACTGAAAGCGCTCCGGCTGCTCCGCATATCGCTTGGCTTTCTCGATCTTGCCAATCATCCCGTGATCCATGGTTAGCGGCCTCCTGTTCGCCCGAAGGCAGGGAAACAAAAAGGCACGCGGATTTCCCGGTGCCTCATCGACCCAGAGCTTGTGGCCTGCTTGCCGCGCCGCTCATGGCGGTTTGTCCTTTCTGCCGAGCTCGTTGCGAGTATACCCCCGTGGCTCGGGTCCGTCAATTATCCCAGCGGCCGCCTCGCGGGCGCGTGCCGGGTTCCCGGGGGAGCAAGCCCACGTTCCGGAAGGAAAACGAGAAGCGAGACCGGAAATCAGGGCGGCCGGGCTCCTCCTTCCTCGGTCACTCCCAGGGTCCAGTCCGGCAGCACATCAATGTCGAGCGCATCTCCTTGGCGGGCCAGGGCGCGATAGCAACCCGCGGCCGCGACCATGGCCGCGTTGTCGGTGCACAACTCCGCAGGAGGAGTGCGTACCGGGCAAGGAGCAGCCTGTTCCATGGCCGTGCGCAGGCTCTGATTGGCGGATACCCCCCCGGCGACAAAGAGTTGGGTCGCCTGAAACTCACGCGCCGCCAAGCTGGCCTTCCGAACCAGGACTTCGATCACCGCGGCCTGGAAGGCGGCCGCCAGATCGGGCAGCGGCAGGCGAGCGGTATTCAGAGGCTTTCCCTCCCGGGTCTCCGGTTGCAGTCGCTGTACCAGACGAAGCATAGCGGTCTTGAGGCCGCTGAAGCTGAAGTCCCAGGTTCCCTCCAGCATGGCGCGGGGCAGGCGAAAGGCTTCGGCGCGTCCGGACCGGGCGGCCTGTTCGATGGCTGGGCCTCCGGGGTAGGTCAGCCCAAGCAGGCGCGCGACTTTGTCGAAGGCTTCTCCCGCGGCGTCGTCCAAGGTCGCGCCCAGGCGCCGGTAGTCGCCATGATCCCTCATCAGAATCAGCTCCGTGTGGCCGCCCGACACGATCAGGCACAAGACCGGGAATTGAACCGGGTGAGTCTCCTCCAGCAGGAACAGCGAGTAGATATGTGCTTCCAGGTGGTTGATCCCCAGCAGGGGCAGGCCGCTGGCCAGAGCGATTCCTTTGGCCAAGTTCAGGCCGATGACCAGCGAGCCCGCCAGACCCGGCCCGCGCGTGACGGCAACGGCATCCAGGTCCTCGAAGCTGAGGTGGGCCTGCTCGAGGGCAGCCACGACCACCCGGTCGATCACCTCCACGTGGCGCCTGGAGGCGACCTCCGGAAATACCCCACCGTACTTCGCGTGCAGCGAGGCCTGGGAGGCGATCAGGTTGGAGAGAATCCTCCTGCCGTCCTCCACGACCGCGGCCGCGGTCTCGTCGCACGAGCTCTCGATGCCGAGGACTCGCAGATTCCGATCTTCCGACTTGCGCTTTGGTCCGGGCATAGTGACCGCCATGTGCTCCAAAGACCTGGGCGGAGCCCCAGCGTCCTTCCAATCCGCCTCTCTTACTTTCCCCGGCGGGTCTGCCCCCCGGGTGCCTTCCGCGAGCGCTTCCGCGCCGGCGACTTCTTCGCAGCCCTCGCCTTCCCGCCCGACCCACCCCGGCCAGGGGATGTCTTGGGTTTCATCTTGAGCACCAGATCCAGTGGCAGGTCCGCCAACACCTCCAGGGTGCCGTCGGGCCGGGCCCAGAGAGTGTTCTCCAGGCGCACCCCCAACTCGCGTTCAGGATAGTAGAGCCCGGGCTCTACCGTGATGACCGATCCCGGCAGAAGGCGATCCCCATTCGCCTCCAAATGGTTGAAGCGCGGCTCCTCGTGAAGATTCAAACCCACCCCGTGGCCGAGCGAGTGGCAATAGCCCACTTCAGTCTGGGGCGAATTCAACAGGGTCGGATGACCGCGAGCCTCCAAGAAGCGGCAGGTCTGCGTCTGCACGGTGCGGCAGAGGGTATCGGGTTCGAGCATCGCGCAGGCATGCCGATAGGCGGCCAGAACATCGTCATAAACCTCTTCCACTTGGCGGGGAGCGTGACCCAAGCACCAGGTGCGCGTAATGTCATAGAAGTATCCGCCGCCCGCCTCCTGAGGGAAGAAGTCGAACACGATCGGCTTGCCGACCTCAATCACGTCCTGGGGGTTGCCCGGGCTGTGCGGCACGCCTGCATCGCGGCCGATCGCGAAGATCAGCCCCTCCGGGTCCTCGCCGCCTCGCTCGGCTAGCCAGAGTTGGATCTTGCGC
>Ga0208819_1000870_pt1 | contig 18229 bp, 19 predicted proteins | sample June2015DPH_11_1_3_FD_184707 | JGI IMG/M metagenome (GOLD analysis project Ga0208819, IMG submission 184707) | Peatland microbial communities from SPRUCE experiment site at the Marcell Experimental Forest, Minnesota, USA - June2015DPH_11_150... | ecosystem: Environmental > Terrestrial > Soil >...
GAACTACGGAGCCCTTCCCCGCGCCGAACCATTCCGGGTTCGTACAGGGGCTTCCCGGTAAAGTAAAAGAAGAGTAGTACCGCTGCCACGATGAAGAAGAGCACGATTGCTAGGATGACTAGAACCATTTTCATCGGCTGGCTCCTTAAATGCGCCTACTCCGGAAATTCCAACTGGATTTCCAGGTTTGTAATACACGACAGATCATTTGGCCGGGATTTTCGTTTTGGAATCCCGGCAGGCTGGGATTGTGCACCTTGCGGCCTCGTCATGCATCGCTTCAACTCAGCTCCTCATCAATGTGGTCCCTATTACGAAAACGATTTGGTTGTGGTAGGCTTGCGGCATCGGCGTCGATATAAGTTTTGGGATCGAGCGTTCTTGGGTGTTTGTTCAGACGCATCCCTCGAGGTTCACATGCCTGCGCCGGAAGAAATGTTCAAAATGCGGATTGTTTACGCCGTCCCGGGGATGGAGGCGGTTACGGTGCATCGTGATCTTGTTTACAGGGCTGCCGGCCAGACGGAACTCAAGATGGATGTTTACTGTCCCGCCGACATGCGGGAAGGTTCGCGAGCGCCTGTAGTGATGCTGGTCCACGGGGGACCCATTGGCATGCCAATGAGCCCCAAGGATTGGGGGGTTTTCGTATCTTACGGGGAGTTGCTCTCGGCCTCGGGACTTGTCGCCGTCACCTTCAACCATCGTTTCTATAGCCCCTCCCATCTTCATGAGGCAGCCAGCGATGTCGCCCACGCGATCGACTACGTGCGCGACAATGCTGACTCGCTGCATGTGGACAAAGATCGCGTAGGTGTGTGGGTGTTCTCTGGTGGAGGTGTTTTCCTCAGTCTGCCCATGCGCGACCTGCCCGAGTTCGTCCGGTGTTTAGTGTCCTACTACGCCATCTTGGACATTCAGTTGCCACCTCCAGGCAAGGAAAGCGAGATCAGTGAAGAAACCCGAAAGGAATTCTCTCCTTTGTTTCACCTCGCGGTGAACCCGCTCAAGATCCCCCCGATTTTCATTGCGCGGGCTGGGCTGGACAACCCGTGGTTAAACGCCACGGTGGACCGATTCATACATGAGGCAATCGCCAGGAATGCGGCACTTGAAATCATCACGCATCCTGGCGGACACCATGGCTTCGACATACTGGATGATGACGCGAGGTCCCGCGCCATCATCCGGAGGACGCTCTTCTTTCTCAAGACCCACCTCGAGGAACGGTAGCCGTCGGTGGTTTCCACAGGGGGGAAGACGTCCCCCACGAAGAATACGACAGATGAACGATTGTGAGCGGAACAAGAACTCCAAAAAAGTCAATTCCCAGGACGTGCCCCAACCGTTGTGAGGCCGCTCCCGGAACCAGCGGCTCAAGGACAGCTACAGCAGCGGCACCCATGAGCACCCATCGCGTAAACCGTGGAGCCTTCTGGTCCGTCAACACAATTCCCGCGTACAGGATCGGCCAGAGCAAGGTCACGAACATGGCCCGCCCCACATTGGGCTGGATGATCAGGAGCGAGCAAAAAAAGATCGAGTATGCGGCGCCGTCACTTGCACATCGGTAGATCCAAACCAACGCCAATAGCCCCAAGACTATCGCGAGCATGAGCCAGAATTGCCGGACTTCCCAAGAGGGCAACGAAACGAGGTTCACTTGCCGGTAGTTTTGGTCAGGAAGCCCGGAGTAGTCCATCCGGGTGAAATACCTGAGCATGACGCCGCGCAGGGATTGGCTGACGTACCACCGGTCGCCGAGAAGGGCGTTGATTTGCCGTTCCTGGACGAACCACTGCTTCAGCAAGTGAAACAGGTTGTTCCAACCGAGCCAGACGCCCGGCAAAACGGTAAAGAATCCCGCTGCCGCTAACGATTGCACGCCGATACGCCAGCGTCCACGTCCACGCACCGCCAGGAAAGGAAGGATAAACCCCGGCCAGACTTTGATGGCCGTCGCGAGGCCGAGCAAGAGGCTGGCGACGAAGGGATGCTCATCACAAAGTAATAGGGCAAGGCACACCATTTCCACGAGAAACAACTGTACGTTCCCCACCTGTAGTTCGTAGAGTAGGTACGGCAGCAGCAAAAGGGCGGAAATCCCCAGAGCAGGGCCCAAACGTGTGGGTGAATATCGGTGATACCAGACCCGAAGCAACGGCCCCAGGACCAGGGTCTCCAGCGCGGCCCATATTCCCGCGGCAACACTCAGCGGAAGAGACGCGAAGGGCCGGAAGAGGCACAGAAACAGGGGTGGGTAACGGTATATCATCGGCCATCCGAATTCCTGGTTGGGACCGTACATGGGGCCTGACAGAAGAAAGTAACTTCTGGCGGCCGCGTGATAAGCGTGCAGATCCATCGCCTTCTGGGGCCGCAGCGCACAAACCGCGCCAGCAGCGAGAGCGAACAGGAGCGACAGGGTGATTGTCCGACGCATCGGAGACCTCTCCAATCCCTACCTGAACGTCATGCCGAAGCGGAAGGCTACGTAATGGGTAAATTGACTGTGAAAGTAATTGATGCCGTCCTGGTTCCGAACCTCCAAACGCAACGCAGCGTGTTTGAACACCCAGATGTTCACGCCGCCCCCGAGGTTGAACCCAGTCTGCGTCGCTGTGCGGTCCCCGAAGTAAAGGCTGTAGCCCCCGGTCGCAAAAGGCTCGACCCTCCTGCGGTTCTTCTTGCCGAAGAAGTGGTAGGACGCATCGATTGAAAGCACTCCTACCGTGTCACCCCAGTCAAAACTCCAATCGGGACCTCCATATCCAAGTTCAACGCCCAGCCCCAGCCCTTTGTCGATCCCTTTGTTGATTAACACTTCTCCGCCAAAACCCGTGTTGTTCCCACCCACCGCAGTGAGCTGATAATTCGCCGGCAGAGGCTCACCGGGGGTGAACACCACTCCGTAGTAAGCCGGATTGACGTTGTATCTGGTATTCGACACGATCGGGGCAGTGAAGAAATAGAACTGTCCCTGAACCGAATTGCCGTCAGCGTTCCCTGCCCAGATAAATGGCGGTACCGTAAGTAATAAAGCCACTGTAGCAATAAGTATTTTCATGTTTCACCTCTGATTTGTGACTGTCGTGGTAGCGTGGACCTCCACTTTTGAGGTCCGCGGTTTTTGTCTGTTGATCGCCACGCAGCCAAGCCCACGTGCGAATATTCCGAGCGCGTAGCGCAGAGTCTCGGCTTTCAGAGACTCTGCGGCTTTTCATCGAACCTGCGGACCCGGGTGGTCATGTAGCGCATCGCACCTCAAAACCGAAGGTCCGCGCTACCTGAGCGCCAAGCCGACACGAAGCCCCCAGTATTGATCTGTGACTCCGACGAGGAAGTGGTAGGACGGGTCGATGGAGAACACGCCCACCCCTCCGCCGGGCCTACCCATGGCCCCGAGTTCCCCGCCCACGCCGAGCCCCCTAGAAAGCAGAACTTCCCCGCCGCCGCCCACGTGCTCAAAGGAGGGCAGATCCGTCCCGCTACCCACACCAAGGAACAAATAACCTTCGCCTCGAGGCTGAGGGTCCGCGTTCTGTGCTGACACCGTGGCCGACACCATGATCAAGAGAGCTGGCGTCGCGATGAGCTTTTTCATGATCTGCCCCTGGCTTTCTCGGACCGTCGCCTGCTTTCAATTAGGCACATAGAGCTGGATGTTCGTCATGCTGGTCAGGGTGGTGGAGCCAGACGTCGCTATGCCCGTCAACGCCACTGTGTAATAGGTTCCGGTTGTATGGATAACAGGAGGGTCGATACCGCTTCCGCCACCTGCGCCGCAGCCGGCAAGCCCTAGTGCCAGCAGCAGCCCCGCCGCGAGCAACACCAGGGACGTCCGTCGCCCAGAAGCTCCGGCCTGCTTCCATCCCCGCACTTTCCAAGCGACAGTCGCCAAGAGCGCAGTAAGGATCAACACGGCTTTGGGCTCGGGGAGGGGGGGTTGCGGGGGCGGAAGAGTTCTTGGCACACTCGCCGAAGCCGCGGGTATTGTGACTGTGACCGTGACATTGGTCGGCGTTGTGGTGGGAGTGATGACGGTGGGGCTAAGGGTGCAAGTTGCGGCCGAGGGAACTGTGGTGTCGCCCTGCGTGGCGACTAGGCTGCAGCTAAAGTTTACGGAGTCATTGAAACCCCCGAGGGCAGTCACGGCCCACGTGTAGTTTCCGGATTGCCCGGGCGAGAGGTCGCGCGATGAGGGGGATGCGGAAACAAAAGTTATGCCGAAGTCCTGGTAGGCGCCATTAAGACTCACGCTTTGGGTGCTGTTCGGACCCCCGTTGCTGTTGTCGGTGATAAATAAGGTGCCGGATGCCGGCCCGATGTATACAGGCCCGAAGGTGACGTTGATCGTGCAAGAACCGGAGGCTGCAACACTGTTGCCGCAATTGTTCGCCTGGCTGAACATTGGGGGCATCGCGATGCTGGTGATGGTGAGCGGAGCGTTGCCGGTGTTGCTGAGTGTGACGGGCTGCGGGGCGCTTGAGGTGCCCACCCACTGAGGGTTAAAGGTCAGGGTGGGTGGTGAAACAACGGCCTGCGGTCCTGAACCGACGCCCGTGCCTGTCAAGCTCACGCTCTGCGGGCTGTCGCCGGCGTTGTCCTCGATGATGATGGAGCCAGTGCGCGCGCCCGTTTCCGTGGGCGTAAAGGTGACAGCGATCGTGCAGTCGGTTCCGGAAGCTACAGTGCCACCGCTATAAGGGCAGGAAGAGCCTATGGGAGCAAGGGCAAAGTCGCCGCTGATGCTGATGTTTGTCATGGTCAGCGGATCCGCACCAACGCTCCTCAAGATCACACTTCCGACAGAGCTCGCTGTGCCGACCGGATCGTTCAAGAACGGGAGAAGGTGAGTCGAGAGAGTTACTCCCGGCCCGGACGCAGGAAAACCCGCGATTTTCACAACAAACGCTGTGGTGATTCCTTCCGGGTTTGGTTGGATCGGCGGACCACCGGGAAAGTCGGTCGCCTCGTTTTCGCCCGTCACGTAAGTCTTGCCGGAGGAATCGACGGCGACGCCCAAGCCATTGTCGAAGAAGCTGCCGCCTAGATAGGTGGAATAAACCAGGGCAGAACCCGTGGGACTTAATTCCGCGACGAACGCATTGCCGCTGCCGACGCTACAAGCAGGGCAAGTGGACTGGACCGGGTTCACGGAGGGGAAATCGGTGGCGTCGGTCTCACCCGTCACGTAGGCATTGCCGGAGGAGTCCGCAGCGATGCTGGTGGCAGCAGTCGAGATGCCGGTGTTGGGGTCAGCCCCCGTAATGCCGCCGAGGTACGTGGAGTAGACCAAGGCAGAGCCGGCGGCATTCAGCTTTGTTACGAACGCGTAGCAGGCGTTGCTGAGGCTCGTCTGAAGTGGATTCACCGTGGGGAAGTCGGTCGAACAAGTGGAGCCCGTTACGTAGGCATTGCCGGAGGAGTCGACGGCGATACCAGCGCCATTGTCAGTGAGGCTACCGCCCAGGTAGGTGGAATACAGCAGGGCTGAGCCCGCGGGATTGAACTTCGACACAAACGCGGTCCCCCCCGGGGCGTGGTTAGCTGCCTGAACCGGATTCACAGTGGGAAAATCGGTCGAGCGTGTCCCACCCGTCACATAGGCGTTGCCGGAGGAATCGACGGCGATGCTGCCTGCACCACTACCGAAGTCGGTGTACGGGTAAAAAACGCTCACACTGCCGCCCAGGAAGGTGGAATAGACCAGGGCCGTGCCCGCCGGATCGAACTTCGTCACAAACGCATCGCCTCCACCCGTACAGCCATTGCAGGTGGCTAGGAACGGGTGGGCAGTGGGGAAGTCGGTCGAGAGAGTCCAGCCGGTTATGTAAGCGCTGCCGGAGGAGTCGACGGCGATGCCGCCCGGAAGGTCTTGATAGCTGCCGCCCAGGTAGGTGGAATAGACCAGGGCCGAACCGGTCGAGTTCAGTTTGGCTACAAATGCAGTCTCCTCTCCCGAGATTGTTGCCGCAGCTTTATTGATCGCCTGAAACGGGTTCACGGTGGGGAAGTCTTCCGAGCCGGTCACGCCCGTCACGTAGGCGTTGCCGGAGGAATCAACGGCAATGCCCAGGCAACTGTCTCCTTTGCTGCCGCCCAGATAGGTAGAGTAGACCAGGGCCGACCCTTCGGCATTCAACTTTGCAACAAAACAGTCGGCCATGCCGCCGAGATACGCTTGAAGCGCGTTCGTCGAGATGGGAAAGTCGGTCGAATCGGTTCCACCCGTCACGTAAGCGCTGCCCGAGGAGTCGACAGCGATGCCAGTGCCACTAGCTCCAGAACTGCCGGCCAGGTTGGTAGAATAAAACAGCACGGGATCGATGACCAGGGGCCGCGTGCGGTCGTAGGGACCCAGGGCGAAGTGGACGCGATTCTGGGCGTCGAGGATGAAGCGGCCCTCGCGCAATTGTCGATTGTCGATTGACGATTGTCGATTGACGGCTGTGGAACTTCGAATTCCCTGCCTTGCTCCTGATTCCTCTTCTTGGTAGACGACTGGCTTGTGGAATCGGACCTCATCATTACCATTCATATGCACCACGAGGTCGCCATTCGAATCGATTCTCGATTGGCCACTGCTTACTGCCTTCTGCTTACTGCCTACTCGTCCGGCACCATCGATGGCGAGCAAAATGGAACTGGGGTCCGCCCTTGGCGCCACCACAAAGTCATACTCCAGTTGTCCGCCCTGGTTGCCGTAATAAACCAAGTCGACGCCGGGATAAAGACCCTGGTATTTCACCCGCCCGTAGGTCGGGACGTTGGTGCGCCATTGCTTGGGGTCGTTACCAATGAAGTAGTTGGCCTTGCCGGGCAACTCTGCTTCTCCGGCTACGGCAGCGCTGGGATTCGCTCCGACCAATTGCAAGCGAACCACAGAGTCCGGCATCCGTGGCCCATTGTCCGTGACCCTTGATCTCTGGTCTGGGGTCGTGAAACCGAAGTTTGGGGTCCGCGGCAACAGGCCGTGAATTCCGCGTCGCGGGGACCACGAACCACGGACAACGGACCACGAACTTCTGAGGGTCAACACCGCCTCATCGCCGGTCAGGAACAAACCATAGCCCCGCCCGTGCGAAATGAACTTCACCCTGTTATCCGTCTGGCCTTGGTTGGCTTCAAAACTCAAAGGCAATTTGGCATAAGACACCGCAGGCTTTGCGGTTGGCGCCGCGGTGGCGTCAGCTTGCCGTGGTTGTTGGCTAGCTTGCCCGCGATGGAGGATATATCCCGCCCAGAGGCAAAGGATGAGAACGCATGATTGCCAGACAACTCTTCGATGCTTCATGGGTCTTCACCTTCTTTCTTTGGTTCTTGGTCTTCATCTTCAGCTTCGCCACGCGAAAGTAGGCCGTTTTTTGCACACACCTCCCCGTGGTCGCCACAGCCCCCCTCCTGGCGAACGCCAGGCGAAGGCCATGGCACAACTCGAAAACTATGTCGTTGCGTAGTGCGTAATAAGTCGGCGCGTGCCGACCCAAAGATCGGCGGTACTACGGCGAGTGAGCATGCGGACGGCCCAGGAAGTGGCGCAGAAGAATGAGGGCCAGACCGATTACACCAAGCAGGGTCACGCCCGTCCAGAAATAGAACGGAAAGTTCACCAACAGGTAAGAGTGGGGTGCAACGCCGGGTAGCGCGTGGGTGGCCATTAGAAAGTCGCGAAAGTCGCGGGTCTGGCTCGGGTCACCGTTCAGGATGGCGCGCTGGAAAATATACCAGTAGGGCCGATAGGTCAGGTAGATTGTGGCGGAGGAGAGCAACAAACCCACCGCCCCGGCTAAGGTAACCACCGTCGCCACGGGCTTGGCGCGCTGAGCGGCGGGCCGTGCGCCCCGGCGACTGCCGACAATCACGACCGACCCGGCGACCACCACAAGCCCGGAGAAGATAAGCATCATTAGGCCCGAGATCTGCAAAACTGCGGCGTTCCGCCTGGAGACATACCGCCCGAAGACCCATTGCCCGCCCAGCCTTGAGTCCTCTCCCACGGCGGGCGTGACCCTTCCTGCGAGGTAGCCGAAAAGTGCGGCCTCGTCAGCACTCCCTTCCTTCTGGGAAAGCGCCTGGAGTTGCTTGTAGGCTCCTGCCTGAAGGCTTGAGCCCATATGGTGTTCAAAATCGGTATGTCCCTGGGAATCGATGACCAGGCCGAAGCGCGCCACAGCCCAGTATTTTTCAGCCGCTCCCCTCCTGTCGCCTCGGGCTTCGAGATTCTGCCCCGATTGGAGAAGGGATTTCGCGAACTGCTGGGAATCGGAAAATGCGTAGGTCGGCAGGTCAGCCTCCTCTCCGGACAGCAGTTCATACGGATCGTTGAACCGGTACTGCGACACCACCCTTTGGTCGAGTTCCTTCAAGCGGTCCAGATAATCGTCGAACTTCGGAGATGCGAATGCCGCCGCCATGGCGCTCTGCCAAGCCGGGTCCCCTTCCATTTTCTTTCGGAATTCCTTCGGCGGCACCTTAGATGCTTCGCCAATGTGATCGATTTCAATCGACTGGGCCGCGATCAAGTGAATAAGCGCATTCTGCGGGTCCCAACGCTTAAGTTTTGGCACCCACTGGCTAATCTCCGGCAGGTCGGGATGACGCACCGCCACAACCGCGTAAACCCAGATCAGGTTTGGCGCAAGCCGGACGGCCTCCTCTGCCAGTCGCGCGCTCTCGCGGCCATCCCGAAGTCTCGCTGCTGCAAAAGTCAGCCCCTCCAGGGTCATGCCGTGTCTCCGCCCGTTTGGAGAGAGCTGCGAGCCCCGGCTGGCCATGCGACGGCGTCACACGGAATACGTTTTGCCACCCCGCCAGGGAAACTCGGATTCCCTGCCGGAACGGCGGGGCAGCGAAAAACAAAAGTGCCGCCAGAATGCATCCCGCGCCGGTGACCAGCACCGCCTTGCGTACGGAAACATCCTTGGCGAAAAGCCCTGCGTCGGAGGGGATGCCCTGCCCGCGGCGGCCCGGGATAAAGAGGGAGGCGAGGGCGCGTTTGGCGAGAACACTCGCACCGCCGAGCGCCCACATCACCGCCGCCCAAGGGCCTTCCACGTGGATGAGCTCGCCGCGCATCGCTTGGCCCCAGTCGCGCGTGTCCGGCGGCGCGATGCGAATCGCGTATTCCAGGAGCACTGTCGCAGCTTGACGGAGATGCGTTTCCAGCATCGTTGTCACCCACTGCAAAAGGCGGGTTGCTGCACCATCGAGCGCTGGCGCGCTTCGGTCAACTGGGCTCTGGCCAATTCCAATCCATTCGGCGTCAACCGGTACGTGTGCCGGGGCGGCACGCCGTCTTCGGTCGCCACCCAGCGAGCTTCCAGCAACGAGTGCTTTTCGAGACGCATGAGAATGGGGTAAAGCGTCCCGGACTTCAACCCAGTTACACGGCTCAGCTCGTAACCGTAGCGCCAGTCGGTTGGACGCTCCACGAACCTCTCCAGCACCAGGAGAGTTTCGGATGATATGCGTGGAATCTTCATGGCTCGAAGTCTATATATGTAGATTTAGTTTGTCAAGCCTTTTTTCCAACCTGGGCCGGTTTGATATAAACGAACTCCTTGGGCCTCTGCACCACATCCGCCGGGTGTATACTTGCTGCCGCCCGAGATGCGCAAATTGGAAATCCCGGCTTTCTGGAAGCTGTATCGTTCCTATAGCAGGCTTTCCGGCGTATTTGCCTTGGGTGGATTTCTTACACATTTATCGATAAGGATGCAATCAAATGGCAGAGATCCGTGCAGCAGGAGAAGTTATGAACAAACGGCCAATAGCCGCGGAACAGATTGTAGGGCCGACGCTTGCGTCGGCCAGGCCGGGGCAAGCCCCGGCCCTACGAGCGCCATTCAGGCCATTTTCATGGAGAGTGGCGAGCCCAAGGCTCATGCAATCTTCGCTCGGAATAACAGCGTTTACGAATGTCTTCCAGCATCCTGCTAGGAGCAGAGTGTCTCGAACGTGGGCTTTGATGGTTGCCTTATGCGGCTTGCTGTTTTGCCCTCCGCCTGCCCAGGCTCAGGAGGGCCAAGGGAAGAACCCTTATCACAGCGAACTGTCGCAGCTACATGCTATGTTCGCGCAGACGCTTCCCGATTGGAAGGCGCACCAGGACAACCTTGCCCATGGCGAAGACTCGAGCTTAAACGATGCTGATTGGTCGCCCTTCCGTATCTCTGAAGCGTGGCAAAACGGCCCTGTGTGGTTCCGGCGCTGGGTCGAGATTCCACAGTCGATGGGAGGGTACAACATTCGGGGCCTACGTGTTCGGCTCGATCTGCGCGTGAGTGCGGAGGGCTCCTCGCAGGTGCGTGTCTTCTTCAATGGCGCACTCGCGGAGATGGCGGATGAGGATACCCAGCAACCCATTCTGCTCACCGAGAAGGCCGAGCCCGGCAAGAAGGTCCTGGTGGCCATCAATGTTCCCGCTGCTACAGGTCCGGCGCGCCTCGAGAGCGCCGAGCTCCTGGTTGACTATCCCCCTGGTCGGCCCGATCCAGTCCTCATGTTCGAAGAGATCCGGTCAGCGCAGGCAATGATCGCAGGGTTCTCTGCTGGCCAACCGGAGAGAGCGAAACAGCTCGACGACGCCGTCAAAACCCTCGACTTCGCTTCGCTCCAGCGTGGGGACCAGCAGGCTTTTGAGAATTCACTGAAGGCGGCGCAGGAAAAACTGCGGCCCCTCGGTGACTGGGCAAAGCAGTTTTCGGTCCGCGCCGTGGCCAACTCGCACATTGACATGGCCTGGCTCTGGCCCTGGACCGAGACGGTCGAGGTGGTACGGAACACCTTCGGAACGGTACTGCAATTGATGCGTCAATATCCGGGCTTCATCTATGCGCAGTCAGCGGCGCAGGACTATGTCTGGATGGAGGAGAAGTATCCCGACCTATTCAAGGAGATTCAGCAACGGGTGAAGGAGGGCCGGTGGGAGATTGTGGGAGGCATGTGGGTCGAGCCTGACCTCAACATGCCAAGCGGAGAGTCCTTGGTGCGGCAAATCCTGGTCGGCAAGCGTTACTTCCAGCAAAAGTTTGGAGTTGAGGTGAGAATCGGCTGGAATCCCGATTCGTTTGGCTACAATTGGCAACTCCCGCAAATCTACAAGCGATCAGGTCTTGATTACTTCGTTACGCAGAAGATGGCCTGGAACGACACCACAAAGTTCCCGTACAAGCTCTTCTGGTGGCAATCCCCGGATGGCAGCCGGATCCTTACCTATTTCCCGCACGACTACGTGAATGAAATTCAGCCGGTGCGGATCTCAGAAGATGTGGCTGAGTACGTTCCCAAGACGGGCTTGCCTGAGCTCATGCATCTTTATGGGATCGGCGACCACGGAGGGGGCCCGACCCGCACCATGCTTGACTCCGCCCGGCGCTGGCAGAACGGCCCCAACATTTTTCCCCAATTGACCTTCGGTACCGCACAATCCTTTTTCGATGATGTGGAGAAGAACGTCGCGCACCTCGAGATTCCGGTGTGGAACAACGAACTCTACTTCCAGTACCACCGCGGGGTTATGACGACTCAGTCTGAAACGAAGAAACGGATCCGCCAAAGCGAAGAACTCCTGCTGAATGCTGAAAAGTTTTCTTCTCTGGCCATGCTGGATGGGCAGCCTTATGCACAGGAAGAGTTGGAAAACGGCTGGAAGAAGGTTCTGTTCGACCAGTTCCACGACATCATGCCGGGTTCAGGAATTGCCATCAACTACGTTGACGCAGCCCGCGATCTGGGCGTGGTGGGATTATCCGGGAACAAGATCCTCCACAGTTCGCTGAAAACTCTCGCGGCGCGCGTCAATACCAACGGCGAGGGTGTTCCTGTGGTTCTCTTCAATCCACTCAGTTGGGCTCGCACGGACGTCACGGAAGCCGAGGCACAGTTCCCGTCGAAATTCGTCCCGCAGGGCGGGATCGAGGTGCGCGACTCGGCCGGGACGGTTCTTCCCTCATCCGTATTCTCCCGGGACGACACAACACATACCGTGAAGATCAGGTTCCTGGCCAAGTCCGTGCCTGCCATGGGCTATGCGGTTTTCCATGTTATATCTGACCGGTTTGTGCATCCAGCCGACACCCTGACCACCCTCAAAGCCAGCGCAGAGGGGATGGAAAATGAATTCGTGAGCCTCAAAGTGGACTCCAAAACGGGTTGCATCACCAGCTTGCTCAACAAGCACGACGGCCACGAAGCCCTGGCGCCAGGGGCCTGTGGCAACCTCCTCCAGACCTTCGTGGACAAGCCGAAGGAATACGATGCCTGGAACATCGATGCCAATTTCGAGGACCACATGTGGGATCTGAAGGATGCGGAGGACGTAAAACTGATTGAGAATACGCCGGTGCGCGCGGTGATTCGAGTGAAGAAGAAGTTCCAGAACTCGACGTTTGTCCAGGACATCTGCATGTACCCGGGGGTGCCCCGTGTAGACGTCAACATGCAGGCCGACTGGCATGAAAAGCATATCCTGCTGAAGGTCGCATTCCCGGTGAGCGTGCAAAGCAATTACGCCACCTATGAAATTCCTTACGGAAACATCCAGCGGCCGACCACCAGGAACACTCCCGAGGAAAAAGCCATGTTTGAAGTGCCGGCTCTTCGCTGGGGCGACCTCTCCGACACCAGCCACGGGCTCAGCTTGCTGAATGCGAGCAAGTATGGTTACGATGCCAAGGGAAACGTCATCCGCCTGTCCTTGTTGAGATCTCCCGCCTGGCCTGACGCGCACGCCGACGAGGGCTTCCACGAATTTACCTATGCCCTTTATCCGCACGCCGGCAACTGGAAAGCCGCGGAAACTGAGCGGCGCGGCTTCGAGCTCAACTTCCCACTGATTCCGGTCACCACCGAGGCCCGCCAGGGCGTGCTTCCCGCTTCATACTCCTTCACGCAGATCGAGCCTGGCAACGTGATTCTGACGGCCGTCAAGAAGGCTGAAGACAGTGCCGCGCTGGTATTCCGGTTCTTCGAGTTCGAAGGAAAAACCAGTCAGGTTCGTCTGCATTTCCCCGAAGCCGCCACCCAAGCCGCACAAGTGAACCTGATGGAAAAGCAGGATGCTCCGCTCTCACTCCAGGACGGCGGGAAGGAAACAACGGTAACTGTCCATCCTTACGAGATCGTGACCGTCAAAGCCTGGTTCGGCAAACCCAGCGGCCGCCAGGCTGGGGGAGGACGATAAACCTGAAATCGCAAGTTCGAGTTCGGGTGTGTCGTAGGAACAATGCGCGTACCCCGTGCTTGTCATCCTGAGGGGCCCGCCGTTCTTATTGGCGGACGACGAACCCGCCGCGGCGGGCGCTACCTGCTTAATAACGAGACTTATGGCGCGATTGACAATGACCCGAGAGGACGGTATCGTAAATTCAGGTGTATGAAGCTGAAAGCGAAGGTCATGGAAGCGGAAAAGAACGTAAGGCTGTCCAAGGGGCTGCTCGCGAAAGTCGCGAATGCCGCGCGGGCGGAGAACAGGACACCAGACGAGCTGCTGGAGGATGCCGCAGAGTTGTACCTTAAGAACCGGCGCTGGCAGGAGCTGCTGGAGTTCGGCGAGAAGAACGCCCGTAACCTGGGCCTGACAGGGGAAGACGTACCCCGCCTCATTGCAGAAGCGCGCCGCGAGCAAGAAGAGCGTGGCCGGTAAGTGCATTTCGTTACTGCAGACACCAACATCTACATTTCGGGGCTGAATTTCAGCGGGCCTCCCCGGCGCTTTCTGAATCTGGCGCGGGCAGGAGGCATACGCCTTGCCATCTCCGAAGCCGTGATGGAAGAAACTCTGAGGGTGCTCAGAGAGAAGTTCCACTGGCCGGAAGACGCTCCGCGCGAGGCGGAAGCGAGTATCAGCGAGTTCACGGAGCGGGTGAAGCCCGCACAGGTGGTCGACGTGATCAAGGAGGACCCGGCCGATAACCGGATCCTAGAATGTGCCGCCGCGGCGAAGTCGGACTTCATCGTCACGGGAGATCAACATTTGTTGCGGCTGGGGCGCTACGGCAACATCCGAATCACTAAGGTGGCAGACTTTCTGGACTTGGTCGCCACGGCTGATTAGTTTTTTGGATCAGCCGTGGGTTTGTCCCCGCCAAAAACCCTCGTTCAAGAACCGCTGACCGGCATGGCAATCCGGCGCCTGCATGCATTCCAGAAGAATTCGAGGAGGGACCTCGCCACGTCCAAGCGGGATATGGACTTCATCCGCCAGCGCTTGGCTGGGGCCGAACGTCTCCACCGAGAAAGGCAAAACTGACATGTCCACCCGAACGAAAAAGCCGGTCACGTCCGAAAGGAGCAGTGGGAACGTCTTCGCCGACCTCGGGCTTCCTCATCCGGAACAGGAACTCCTGAAAGCGCGGCTCACGCTCCAGATTTACCGTCTCATCAAGGAGCGCGGCCTCACCCAAGCGCAAGCCGGGGAGATCCTCGGCATTCAGCAGCCCCGCGTGTCCGCCTTGATGCGCAACCGCGCCGGCGCCTTCTCCGTCGAGCGACTTATGGATTTTCTCACCGCCCTTGGGCAAGACGTGGAGATTACGGTCCGACCCACGCGCAAGGAACACGGCGAGGTGTGCGTGATCGTGTGACCCGCAACACCGACCCCATCCCCTTCAGGAACGGGGCGCATACCCGAGAACACTGTATGCGCCACCCGTGCGCCGCACCATATTGGGCAGGGCGAGCGCCGCCGGCGTTTCGGAAACCGGGACGAGCGCCTGAGAGGGATTGGAGCTGGCGAGTTAACTGGGCGTGGTCAGGGCGTCTCCGTGACTGGCGCGTCAGGGGCCTTCAGCCATTCGAGCATGGCCGCGGGCGTCACGATGCGCGTGGCGCCGTGCCGTTTCAGGGCAAGCAGACCCTTGTCTCCGGTGACGAGAAACGCGGCCTTGCTGGCGGCGGCGAGCGCCAGCAGGAAGCTGTCCTTGGCGTCCCGCGCTGCGCCGGAAGGCGGCGGCTTGGGGTAGCAGAGGGCTAGGTCGTGAAGGGTCGCGGCAAAAAGCTCTGCATCGCTTCTGCGCAATCTTGCCCGGAAGAAAGGTCGCTCGAGGACTTCGCGGAGTTCCGCGAGGAGCTCATCGGAGATGACCAGCGTGAACCGTTTCTGCTCCCAGGCGGCGAGCAGCTTGGCCGGCGCCCCACGGGGCAAGAGCTGGGCGGAGAGCAGGACGTTGGTGTCGAGGATGAGGCGCATCAGGTCCGCGTGGCGCGGCGGCGGTATCGTTCTGCGCGGACGGCCTCGACCGCGTCGTCAATTTCCTTCTGGAGTTGGTCTTCGGGGACGTCGGCGAAACGCTCGCGCGCGGCGCTGACGGTCTGGTGAAAGACGCGCCAGCGGACGGCCTCCTCGATGAACTTGGAGAGAGCGCCCTTTTTCAGGCCCCGAGAGCCGAGGAAAGAGCGCAGCGTGAGATCGGTTTCCTTGGACCAGGTGATAGTCACCCGGGTCGTTTCTTGGGACTCGGACATCGGGGCTCCTCAGCACATAAGCATGTATCCACTTGTCAGTCTATACGACTAAGCGCCGTCCGTCCAGCGCATAATAACGTCCTTTTTCAATCGCTTCGGACGAAAGACAGGGAAAGGGCTCTTCTGCCACACCTCGGCGCCCTGTGCGGGCTGCCCGTTGAGCCGTTGGGTTTGACCATCACCCAGGCTGACGCCAGCGCTGGAGTTATGCCCCCATCATGGTCGATTCGTCCGCACACAAGAAGGCACACAAACTGGGAACATGCCCCGCTACTCTACCTGCTCTCTAGTCAGCGGGTGCGGGTGCCGTCCCGGGCAGACCGAAACAGACTTCATGTCTCTTGACAAGCGAAACAAGATAGGCTACAACAGTGAGCTGAGGGTGTGCCGGAGGACATGGCCACCTGGGAACACTTTGTTACCGTGCGGCCCGGATGCCCTAAGCTGCTCTGGAGGACATGCCAAGTGCGACGAAAAGGCCGGAAGGATTCCTGCTCCGCCACGGACAATAAGTCTGAGCCTAGAAGGGAAAGGAAAAAGGAATTCTTAAAAATGAACGACCGACGCGGGAATGTCTATGAAAACAAAGGACCGCTTTGGAAGACTGGGTGGCAAAGCTGGAATGTTATAGAAAACAAAGGCACTTACGAGTTTAAAGCGCGAATGTTGTTGAAAAGACAGGTAGTTAGTAGGTCGCAGGTCGTAGGTGGGGGAAGAACCGCGGCCAACCTTCGACTGTTGACCGTTGACTGTTGACTGTCTTGGTAGGTGCCAGGTGGGCGAAGAACAGGATTCAGGTCTCGGGATTCAGGAACCAGGATCAGAAGACGGAAGGCGGAGTCTGCACGACAGCAGGACGCACGTGGCGCTCAATTTCGACCGCCGCGCCCGAGCGTCTTTCCATTTCGAGGTCGAAGAAATTCTGCAGGTTCAGCCAGAACTCCGGGTTGGTCTTGAAGTAACGCGCCAGCCGCAATGCGGTGTCGGCAGTAATGCGGCGGCGCTCGTGCACAATTTCACCGATCCGGGTCGCCGGCACGTGAAGGTCGAGCGCCAGCCTGTTGCTGGTAAGACCGAGCGGCTTCATGAAATCCTCGCGGAGGATCTCGCCGGGATGGACAGGAGGCATGAGGGTTTCCGGCTTGCTCATGATTACTTCTCCTCAGTGGTAATCCACAATCTCCACTTCGTAGGCATAACCCTCACGCCAAACGAAGCAGATCCGCCACTGGTCGTTGATTCGAATGGAATGCTGTCCGTTCTGGTTGCCCCCCAAGGCCTCCAAATGATTCCCGGGCGGAGAAGCCAGAACCTCTAACTCCGTGGCGGCGTGAAGCTGGAGCAATTTGCGCAACGCGACCCGCTCAAAGGCGCGGAACCGCTGGCTGTGATGGTAATGAAAAAGCTCTTCCGTCTCCCGCGAGCGAAAGCTCCTGATCACCCCTGAAAGATACTACGTGCCACGTAATACGTCAACCGGTAGCGCGTTCGAGATACTTTCCCTCTGAAGTGTCCACGGTGATGACTTCGCCTTCGTCGATAAATGGCGGGACCTGTACCGTGAGGCCGGTTTCGAGCTTGGCGGCTTTCGTGACGTTGGTGGCAGAAGCTCCCTTTTTGCCAGGTTCAGTCTCCACGACTTTCAGGTCCACGGTTGCCGGCAGCTCGATATCCACCGGCCTTCCCTCGAACAACTGCACCTTAATGACCACATCCGGAACGAGGTAGGAGGCGCGGTCCTCGATAACGGACTTGTGCAGGCCGATCTGTTCGTAGTTCTGCGTGTTCATGAAGAAAAAAGAATCGCCGTCGGAATAAAGGTACTGCATTTCGACTTCATCGAGATTGGCTCTCTCGACCGTGTCCTCAGATCGGAAGCGGTGATCGATGAGCGCGCCGGTGCGCAGGTTGCGCATGCGGGCCTGAACGAAAGCACGTAGGTTCCCCGGCGTGCGGTGCTCAGCCTTGTGAATGGTGAAGAGTTCGCCGTTGTGTTGGATGACCATACCTGGCCGCATATCATTGGCATTCATGATAGAGATCCTTCGAGTGGAATGGGATGGGGCTTAAACGAGGGGGGAAACCCAAGCAGTCCGGTCCCGCAGCACCCCAAAAGATCATTGTTGCATCTTCTTCCTACGGCGTCAATCCGGCGTCGCAATCTTGTTGCTGATTGATACATTCCATTCGTCATCCAAGGAAAACCCCTACTATGAACTCCTACCACTGGAATTCCACGCGCGTGCGGCGTGCGGAAAACTCCTCGTATGGCCCCACGCGCAACGTCCGGACGTGTCCCGGCCGATCCGAATAGGCCAAGACGAACGTCAGGATGTTTCTTCCGGCAGGAGCGAAGTACGGGTATGGGAGATAGAACTCCTTTTGTGGTCCAACGGTCACGTAGCGCCCAACAAACTTGCCATTGAGATAGAGCAGAGCGTCGCGGTCAGCCTCGAAGGTCAGTTTCCAGGGCGCTGTCCAGCCCGGTTCCACCCCAGGCAAGGCAAATCCCGTTTGGTACCACGTGAATGCCGGAACCAGTTCGAGCGCTGGACCTGATGCCTGGTAAGACGCCGGACTCCAGGCAGCGGCTGCAAAATCCGGGTCTACGTCCCGTCCTCGCATAGGCGCCGAAAAGCGCTGGATTTGCCAGGAAGCAATGGCTACGCCGCTTCGGGCGTCGCTCCCCATGCGCACAAATTCGATGCCCTTCAAATCGCTCATCTCTTCGCCGCCATTGTACGCCCCAAAGGCCTCATAA
>Ga0208819_1000887_pt1 | contig 17854 bp, 24 predicted proteins | sample June2015DPH_11_1_3_FD_184707 | JGI IMG/M metagenome (GOLD analysis project Ga0208819, IMG submission 184707) | Peatland microbial communities from SPRUCE experiment site at the Marcell Experimental Forest, Minnesota, USA - June2015DPH_11_150... | ecosystem: Environmental > Terrestrial > Soil >...
GAACACCTTGATCTTCTGTTGGCCTTGTCCACAAAATGTGTCCAGTGTTGGGCCCTACGCCGTCAGGCTGAACCATGTTCTGGTAGCCGCCGTTGTTGTAGTCATGCGCGCTGTTTAGCCAGTTCGATGCAATCAGGTACCACCCAACGTTCTGACCTTCAATTGGACGAGTCCAATACTCGGTTGGCAATGGAGGTATAGCTGGCAAGGTTAAACCAGAAAGCACTACTGGCTCTTGCTGCACATTAAGTGTCGTTGTGTAATTGCTAGTTAACCAAGTAACGCCATAGTAATCATTGTTTAAAACAGGACTGTTTGTGGCATTAAACAGGTATTGGAACGAAATGAAGTAGACCGTAAGCGAATAGTTGCCGACTTGATCAGGCGTGTATGCCATGTATGTTGATCCTGTTGAGTCAGACACGAAGACGTTGTTAGCGACAGAGTTTTGGCTCCAAGATGAGTAGCCAGTAGTTGTTGCTTGTGGAAAGTTCTGTACGGTTCCGTCAGGCTTTGTCACTTTGAACGTGTATGAATATCTTACAGGATAACCTGTGAGGACAGATGCAAGTCCGTTTGGTGGCGCTTGCGGATTGAACATCACAATGTTACATGTTTGGCCCACACCAATAGGGCTAGGTGCGGTAATGATGAATACGTGTGTAGGTACCTTGTCTCCAAAGCGGTTCCACATTTCCAGCCTTAAAAGAGAAGCGTTAGCATCCATGCCGGTCCAGTACATGCCTTGCTGGATCGCTGTATAAGTTGCCAGATTATAACCATCATTAGCAGTTCCAGGAATTGGATACGTATTTGTTGCACTAACAGTTGATAAAGCACTAAACGAAATAGCCATAGATGATATTAGAATTATAGCAATAACAATAGCCATAGTCTTATTTTTTAGCATTTGCATTTTTTCTTTTTCTCCTAAATTTTATTTTGCCTTGAGCAAGAAGCGTAAGTGCCCTTGCTCATAGCGCGCATCTTTTCTATCTATTTTTGCTTATAAAACTTTGGGAAAGTCACAACCGGCAAAAAAGTTTAGAAATGCTCATAAGAAAATTGGGCAGCGTGAGTATGACCGAATTAATTTCAGAAACAATACTTAAACGCTAACCTCACCTTAAGTTCAATCTATTTAAAGGTGAGAAGATAGCCATCAGAGAGCACTAGAACGTTTAACTATTCAAAGCTAACAACTACTCTCCTTTAAATAAGGAGCGAAAGTTTTTTCAAGCAAACCTGTTAAGCCTACTCTCCAAGGATTCTCCTGAAGGCAGGGAACATCTCGGCAGCTCTCTCACGCATTAACAATTCATAATACTGGTAAATTATACCCACCGATAGCAAGATACCTGTGCCTGTACCGAAGGAGCCAAGGAAATCTGCAAGCCCAACCACAAGCCCAACAATGATTCCGCCTAGAACCGTGACTACAGGAATATAACGTTTAAGGATAGACTCAATTGGTCTTCCTGACCTACGGTAACCAGGAATCTGCATGCCTGAATCCATAAGCTGCTTCGCAACTTTAGAGGGACCTAAACCGCCAACCTCAAGCCAAATCAACGAGAAAACAGCGCAGAAAGCCACAATAATACCCAAAAAAGCAGCAGCCCTTAACGGGTCAAGAGCAACTTGGTGAATGTTATTTGGCGCAGTAACAAGATAAGCAAGACCACCTACAGGTGAAATACTAGTACTACCAGAACTCGAAGTAGTGACGTTAAAGTCGCCTATTATCTGGAACAAAAGGTTTGTTCCGGGTAAAGGCCGCCCTAGTTGGCTCCATAGTAATTGTGAAAAGAAGTAAACGTTTGCAAACAATGCTGACGCAAATATAACTGGAAGGTTAGAAACGTACAATAGTTTAATTGGATACTTGCTTCTGAAGCCTTTGTACCCTGCATAACTCATTGGAAGCTCAATTCTAATTCCATTCAAATAAATAACCAACAAAAAGACTCCAATAGTAGCAAAAAACCCAAGCAAAGACGGATAAATTCCAGAAACAGAACCAAACACCCAAGCCATCAACGTCTGCCCACCGCCCAAGTAAGCTGAAAGAGAACCAACAAACAAACCAGTACTCGGCGAAAACGTATCCCAGAAAACAGTCTGGGCAACACCAGCCATAATGAAAAGGCTGATTCCACTGCCTAGTCCCCACCCCTTCTGAACAAGTTCGTCCATTAACATAACAATTATTCCAGCACCAATAAGCTGCAGAAAAATAACCAAAACAGTGGGTCCAGGAAGGCTTGGTCCATACATGCCGCTTATAATGTATGCTGCAGCCTGAATACCAGTAAGAACAACAGTGAACACTTTACTTGCAGAAGTGAATAATCCTCTGTCTTCAGCATTTGACATGTCACATTCAATAATTGATGAACCAGCAAGCAACTGCAAAATCAAACCAGCCGTAACAATAGGCCCAATACCCAACTCCATCAATGTGCCACGGTTCGAAGCAAAAATAACCCTTAATTGGCTAAACTGGTCTGATGCTGATGCTGCAACCCCGTAAAGTGGGATTTCAGTCATTACAAGGAAAATGACTAAAACAAGTCCGGTCCAGAAGATTTTCTCGTTAAAGCTTACTTTTCGTTCGGGCTTTTTTATTTCTGGCAGAACTCTTCCTATGGGTTTGAAGAGGCTGAGGAATCTTCCGGCCATTTAGCAGTGTTACTCTCCATTGGCTTGGGAGTTTACGATTTCTCCGCCTGCTTTTTTGATTTTTTCAGCTGCCGATTTTGAGTATGAGGGCACTTGTATGGTTAGGGGTTTTGTGATTTTTCCTGTGCCTAAAAGTTTTGTGTAGCCTAACGCTGTTAGGTTGATTTGAGGTTTTTCCTGCTGGCTTGTTTGAGCTATTTCTTCTAGTTTCTTGAGGTTTATTGTGTTTTCATGGCGGTGAAGGCTTTGGGGTGAGGTGAAGCCATGTTTGCCAAAGTAGTCAGGTTCATGGGTTACGACGTAGCTCCATAAGTGTTTGTGTCGCCCAACTTTTCTATATCCCTTGGAGCCTGAGTCTCGGTGTTGACCTACTCTTCCATAGCCTTGTGTTCTTGAGCCCCTTGTTTTTCGTATTTTTCTTAGTTTATGCGGCATTTTGGTCAGCTTCTTTATTTATTGCTGTTTCAGCTTTTTTAAGTTTGATTTCTAGCACACCGTTCTTGAATTTGGTGTACATAACGTCTGGAATCACTACCTTCGGCAGATTTAAACTTTTATAGTATCTGCGATCTTTCGATTTTGCTGAGAGAGTGAGTTTTTGATCTTTCACATTTATTTTAAGAGTTTCCTTATTAAAGCCTGCGATTTCAGCCACGATTGTTATGTAGTTGTTTTCTTGGAATATGTCAATTAATGGTTTGGGTTCTTGGAAATTGCGCTTGGCAAAGCTTTTGGATGGACGAAAGCTTGAGGAGACGGATATTGATTTTACGCGGTAGGCGTGTTCTGGCTGGGTTATTCTTTGCTTTTTGCTTTTTATACCTGAGTTATTGAAGTCTAGCCATTTGCGATTTTTGTTTTTTCTTCTCCATTTTGCACTTATGTCTTTCCCCCTCCAATTAACTAACGAATTTCTTCATCGTAACTATAAAACGTATCGCACATAAACAGTGAGAAAACACGCGTTAACTCTGGAACAGTTTGCCTGAGAAAATGGTGATTGCTGCTTATTTTGCGGTGAGGAACTCGATTGCCTGAAGCACCTTATAGCCCCCAATAATTTACACATACTTAAATTAAGAAAGACTAATTAGATTCATTCACAGCCAATCGCTTAAAGTAATCCGAAGCATTTAGGCGCTAGCTATGCTACAAAGAAAAAATATACCGAATTATTAGGTCAAAATGTGCAAAAAACTGAGGAAGCCAAAGAATGCGTTGTTGAATCTGCAACGTTTTCTAGAAACTGAAAAATAAGCAAACACTCTTTTGAACCAGAACTAAAAGGTTTGTAGAAGATTTTATTTTTGCCTTTTTATATATGCATCAGCAAGCTTCTCAAAAGTTGCTCTCATTTTCTTCATTTCTTCGGAAATTGACCCGTATTTCTCTTTCATAGTTCCAAAGTTACTGCTTGTTTCTTTTCTAAACATTGAAAACTCGTCTTTTAGTAAGCCAAACTCGTCACGGGATGAAGCAACATAAATCGTTCCATTTTCCAAGTTTTCAAGAAGTGCACGGTCCACAGGCGACTGAACCTCAAACCCATAATCAATTTGGAAATCGCTGTATTCTTTCCAAGGTCCAAGATAGCCTTTCTCGCCTTCCGTGTAAAAGCTTAAGTTTTCAACAAAAACACTCAACGCATCATCCTTTTTACCCTTGTAATCCATCTTTTGCAAGAGCTTGTTAATCTTAGTCAGGTCACCTTCACAGAAAACCTCGACTTTTCCATCAGGCAAATTCCTCACAAGCCCCTTTAACCCAAGCTGACTAGCAACACGCTTAACAAAAGCACGGTACCCAACGCTTTGAATCCAGCCTTCAGCAATAATTGTAGCTTTAGCCATTAAAGGAAACCTCAGTTGACTCCCAATTCTTCTCTATGCTTAGCCGCTCCTTCTAGAGGGCTCTATGCTTTTAAGATTTATCGAAAATAAAACAAAATGAAGAAATTGCCAAGTTAAACGCACATTAGATCATGCGTTTTACTAGGTCGTTTATTGCTTCACCGCGGTAGCCTGCTTCGCCGCCTGCCTTAAAGCCCTTCTTGGTCTTGCCCTTATAGCCTTTACTTGGCGGATGCAACTTAAAACGAGGCTGCATGTCGGGCAGTTTCTGGAATTCTACTTTGCAGTTTACTATGGCTTCTGCAAGGTCATCAATGGATTTGTAGCCTGCTTTCTTGATGTACTCATCTGTTAGCTTCTTGTCGCCTGCTAACCTTGCGCGTTTATGCAGCATCATGGCAACGATTTCTTTTGAGGGCTCGCCCCAAGTGACATAACTGTTTACGCGTTGCAGCATTCCTTTGTAGGCTGGTCTGCTATCGATGAGCACTGCATGGTTAGTATGTGCTAAATGCAAGAAGTCAAGGGTTTCTCGTGTTTCACGCTGAGCACTAATAGTTCCACGAATCTTAACCACGACAAGGCACTTGCATATTTCAGTTTTCTGCGCCAATCTATTTCACCCAGTCCACTGTAGTGATCAAATTATAAGTCTTCCGTAAACCATCAAAAATTGCGTATGCATAAGACGGCACCGTTCGTGTGGAACCGTAACTTCTCATCCACAAGTCCTTCACGCCAGCTAAGCCTAAGATGACTTTGGCTACTTCGCTTGAAACTAAGCCTAAGCCTCTGGGTCCCGGAACAATAACCACTCGGACACCGCCGCATTTTCCTTCAACTTGGAATGGAACTGAATGAGGTTTTCCGCAACCGCACTCCCAACTTCCGCATCCGCGTTTTACTGGAATAATGTTTAAGCGGGCATTCACAGCAGCCTTCTCAATGGCGTTTCGCACTTGGCTGGCTTTTCCTGAGCCTAAGCCGATGTAGCCGTCTCTGTTTCCAACGGCGACTATGGCTTTGAAACGGGATTTTTCGCCAGCGTCAGTTTGCTTCTGCACTAGGTTAACGTTTATGACTTCTTCTTGAAGATCAGGAATTAATGAGTCCACGATTTGGGGTTCAGAAATTTTTATGCCACTGAGGAAGACATCTTCAATAGTGGTAATTTTGCCTTCTTGAATCATTTTGCCCAAACGAGTTTTTGGAACCCATTCTTCTAAGTTAGTTCGTCTTTCACTGTGCATTTTACTCATGCTTTCTTTTCACCTTTCTTAAATGAACCGGTAATTTCAGCCTTAACCTTGTTGAAGTGCTCAGGTATTTTTTCAGGCGCAACACCTTGCGCTGTGTACTTGGAGAATTTGGTAGAGTACTCTTCAGAACCGGCGCCTAAGCTTTTAGCGTACTTGGCGATATGTTCACCTTTATTGCGTTCCTTAACAATCTTCTCTTCACTGTGAGGAACATCCACACCAGCATCCAAAACCCCGCTCAATGCAGCGAAAACCTTGGAGCCCTTTGTGGGAGAAACCAAGCCAATATCTAAGATGGCTTCTTCAACGTCTTTAGCTTTCGCCTTTAAACCACAAAGCAAACCCGTAAGGTAAGCTGCTGGGACATTGCCAGTTGGAGCCTTCCAACCGTAATTCTTGACTAGTTCGCGGCTGTTCGCTGCAGCTAAAACCTCATCACCATGCGGCTTAGCAACGATTATTTGTACTGTAACATTCTTTAATGAAGCTCGAGTAACAAGCCGAGGCTTTCCAGAAATAACCAGAGCCTTCCGCGCTTGATAATCAGTTTTTCCCTCGCGTCTGCGTCTTAATTGTACGCGGTAATTGCCGTTTTTTGCCATCTTAACGTTTCCTCCATAAATCGTTAGCTTTCAAATTACGTTCCAGTTCAGCAATAGATTCGAACCTGCCGCTGCCAGCCATCCTGTAATACTGACTGTATGTAGCTTCAGTTATGATTCTGCTTGCCTTCAACTCACGAAGCTTGCGTCTTAGAGAGCGGATCTTTATCATCCAAGCCTCTTTCTGAGTAACCTTCGCGTAACCAGCACCAGTAATGCTGCCGGGACCACTGCGCCTGCCCTTACGCTTTTTCTCTCGGATAATTTTTGCTCTGGACCTGCTTACGCCTTTCTCAGGCAAAGTAACGATGACTTTCTCGTGAATTAGCTTTCTGATTTCTTCACGTGTAATTGCGCCTTCAACATCATCCATGCGTTCAGGATTAATCCACACGCGGTTTTGCCCAATCTTTAAGATTTGAGACGCTAAACGTCTTTGGCTGCTTAAGTCTGTCATTGTTTTTCTTCTCCCTTCTTGGGTTTAGGTTTGGTTTTCTTTGGTGCCTTTTCTTTCTTAGGCTTCTCTTCTTTCTTGACCTCTTTCTCTTCCTCTTCCGCTTCTTCCGCCTGCTCCTTCTCCTCGCCTTCAGCTGCTTCCTCTTCTTTCTCTTCGGTTTCTGCTGAAACTTTGACGTTTAAGATTTTAATGTTAAGTTTCTTGGCTTCGGCAATAATTAAGGCACGCTTTCTTTTGCCGACTGTGTGGGCGATGCGTATGGCTTGAGTATTAGGGTCAATAGTGGATAAGCCCTGTGCATTGTAAACTATAACTTCCCTGTATCCCGACGGATGTAAGCCTCTGGCGATTTTTGGTCCCTTATAGCCAACGCTTACGCCAGGCGGCCAACCCTTAATTTTTCGCCTAATCTTATTATCTAAACCTCTGGGTCTTCGCCAACTTAAGCTGAATCTTGAATATCGCCAGCTTTCTGGTCTTATGAATTCTGGTTTCTTGTTTTTAGCTCGTGCTCTAACTTTGAGGGCTTTTCGTGATGGTGATGGCTTCTTCTCGGTCTTTTCGGTCATCAGGCAACTCCCTCGTTTTTTTCATACACGTATATGCCGTCAAGGAAAACTCTCGGGTCTTTTCTTCTTATTCTTGTAGCTTGCTCAATGTTGGCGGCGGTTTGGCTTACATCTTCCAAGTTTACGCCTTCAACAATGATATCTTCGGGTTCAATTTTCACTTTGACGTCACCGATTATTTTTACTCTGCGTGCTCTTCGTTCACCAGTAAAGTTTTCAATCAAAACAGATTTGTCTTGAAGCTTCACTGAGATTGGGAAGTGTGAGAACACGATTTTAAGCTTGTACGAGTAGCCTTTTGTTACTCCAGTAATCATGTTTTGAATGTGCGAGTATATTGTTCCTACAAGAGCGGCTTCCTTTTTACGTGGCCACTTTGCCCAAACGCGAATATTTTTGCCCTCGCCCTCTATCGCGATTGGAGCAAAGGAAAAGTCACGTGTTAAGGATCCTTTGGCGCCTTTGACGTTGACTTTTTTGCCTTCTAGGCTGACGTCTACGTTATCAGGAACTTGAATGGTTTTAGATATTTCTGGGAGCCGCATAAATTACACCTCTAATACACGAAGGCTAACAGCCTTCCTCCAATATTCTTTTCTTCAGCATTCTTATGGGCTATAACGCCTTTTGAAGTGGAAACAACCATTATTCCTATGTCTCTGGATGGCAAGAACTTCTTTTCCCAATCTTCAAACTCGCCGACTTTAACTGGGAAGCGTGGTTTAATTGGTCCACACTTGTTTATTCTGCCTAACAGTTGAACTTTGAATTTTCCAGAACGCCCATCATCGATAAACTCGAATTCACCTATGTAACCATTCAACTGCATTATGCGTAGGACGCGCCCCAAAAGTTTAGAGGCAGGGCTAATTATGCATTCACGCTTGTTTCGCATTTCGTTGTTTATGATGGTTATCAAACCATTGGTTAAAGTATCCATATTCTTTTTAGCTCCTACTCATATTTTTTGAACCCAAGTTTTGGGGCAGCCTCTCTAAAACAGTGCCTACATAAATATAAATTGTAACGTCGAATAACTGGCCCATAAGATCCACATCTGACACATGGCCGAGAACCTTTGCCGTATTTTCGTACTTTCTTTATTTGCTGTTTTCCCATACATTCATCCTCAGTTTTAAACGATTTCGACTCCTAACGTTTGTCTGACGAAAACTATTGATTCTTCAGGCGTTAACATGTGTTTAGCACCAACGGGCCTTTTCTCTCTTCTTCGAATTTTCACTCGTTGCCCAGGACGATTAACAGAGACACACACATCCATTCCGAAGATGCCGATTTCAGGGTCGTATTTTACGCCTTTAATCTCAATGTGTTCTTTAAGGCCGAAAGCAAAGTTACCACGTAAATCAAAGGAAGACTTTGAAATCTTGTTATCAACAACAGGTAACACTTTCTTAAGGAAATCAATCGCCTTTTGCTTTCGCAATGTTACGACAACCGCGATAGATTCGCCTTCTCGTATGCCAAAGTCTCGGATAGTTTTTTTGGCTTTTCTCTTTACAGGCGTCTGATTCGTTATTTCTTTGAGTACTTTGTTGGCTTTTTCGAGTGGTTCGCCTGATTTCCCAACGTTAAGGTTTACCACTACTTTTTCGATTCGGGGCTTAAGCATTGGATGCTCTTCCCATTTCTTGACTAAAGCTTCTTCCTCAGACAACTGCAGATGCCTCCGGTAAACCTATGAGCGGTTCAGCTTCACCTATGGAAAAGACAAAGTCTAAGATTGTTTGATAACGAACGCCTTGCGCGTCTTCGACGACTACTAGGGCTTGCCGTCGTTTTTTCGCCTCAGTCTTTTCTATTTCGACTATTTTGCCTTGTTTGCCGATGTTTTTTCCGCCAGTGAGCACTGCCAAATTTCCTTCCTTGGTTTTCAAGCTAAGAGCTACTTGTTTTTCTGGATAAGTTATTTTTAGAACGTCAAATGTGTCATAAGTGACTTCTTTTGGATTTTTCGGGTCCGCGACTTTCATGAGCATGTTTGAGCCGTCATGGAGAGCAATTTGTATGCCGTTTTTAACGGTGGTTTTATCTTCAACGCGGACTAGCTTGAAGTTTGCTTCTTCCTTGCTTATTGGATTTAAAAATAGCCCTTTGTGGGAGGGCATTACACGGTAATGCTTGTTCATGTCAGGAATGGAGATAACATCCATCAAGCCAACAGGAAAATCATCTTTTCGCCTGACTTTCCCGTCAACTTGCACTTTGCCTTGAGCAAGTATCATTTTGGCTTCTTTCCTTGTTTGTGCAACGCCGAGAATGTCTCGAAGAACGAGAGTTAATGGCAGACAGTTCTGGAGCGAGTGTGAACCAGATGAGGGCTTCACTATCCAAGGTAACTCTTTTCTGTGAATTGGCCAGAACCTTGGAGCTGGCTTACGTTTCAGTCTTGCTGTTTTTCCTTTTTTACCCAAAATTATTTTCCTCCTTCAGTTTGTTCAGAGGTTTTACGTTTAGCACGCGGTTTAGGCGCCGTTTTTTTGGCTGCCGTTTCTTTTGCTGACGCCTTTTTTGATGAGGTTGCTTTCTTTGCTGCTGGAGCTTTTTCAGGTGCCTTCTCCACTATTTTTTCAGGAACTTTTTCTGGTGGTACTTGCTCTTTTGCAACTTCAGATACTGCTTCTTGAACTGGCGGTGCTTCTACGGGTTTTTCCTCTTTTATTTCTTCAACCTTAGCTTTCGGCTTTTCTGGAGCTTTTTCAGCTTTCTTTGCCGGTTTTGCTTTTTCTTCTTTCTCAGGTTTTTCTATTTCCTTCTTCCTTTCAAGGATTTCTTTTCGCCATTTATCGTCAAGGTTGAGGTTTCTTATCATGACTTTGGATGGGTGTATTGGAAGGAAAATGTTTGTTCCATCGACTTTCTCGCGTGTTAATCCTTCAATGTAAATTCGGTACTCTTTTAGAGAAACGCGTGAAACTTTGCCTTCAAAGCCCTTGTGATCTCCACGTTGAATGCGAACTGTGTCGCCTTTTCTTACTGGAAGAGTTTTTACGCCTCTTGAAGCAGCAAGCTCGTTTGATAGGGGAGCTGCCATAAGCTTGTGGCGCACGTGAGCAGGAGCGTTAAAAAGCTTTTTTCGCTGTTTACGTGGATTTTTTACTCGTTTGGTCTTTTGCATCATCTTTGCACCTACACTATTATGCTTGAGGCACTTGCAATTCTTGGCCATCTTTCGGCTGCCTCTCTAGCTACTGGACCTCTTATTTCTGAACCTTTCATTTCACCATCAGGAGTAATGATTACTGCCGCGTTATCTTCAAACTGAACCCAAACACCGTCAACACGTCTGAAAGTTTTTCTTTGACGAACTATTACTGCTTGGAAAATCTTTTTCCTCATGTCAGGCGACCCTTGCCTAACAGAAACGGTTATTTTGTCGCCTACAGTGGCAGATGGGCAACGTCGCAATCGACCTTTGTAACCCATAGCTTGAATCAAACGTAGTACTCGTGCGCCTGAGTTATCGGCGCATCTTAATTCTGAACCTGCTAAGAGTCCACGACTAATTTTTTGTCCGTGTGAAAGCATTCCTTTTGCTACGAGTGCTCTATGTTTTGCCTTCGCCGCCATTCTACTTCGCCTCTCCTAATTTTTCAACTACAACAAAGGATACTGTTTTGCTGATTGGTCTGCACTCGGCGATTCTTACTCTGTCGCCTTCTTTAACATCGATGCATGGAGGGTTGTGGGATGCAATGTGACCGTGTCTTCGTTCGTACCTTTGGAATTTTGATGAGAACTGTAAGAATTCTCTGTCAACTATGACGGTTTTATCCATTTTAGCCGTGTGGACTATACCGTCAAATACACGTCCTCTCACTGAAAGAGTCCCATGGAATGGACAGCTTCGATCGTCACATGTTTTTTTAGGCTGCTTGAAAGTTAGAGACATTACCATAACCTCTTAATGCGTTTTTTAAGTCGGTCCTCAGGTCTGCCGACTAAAAGTTTACCGTCAATCTCTACAACTGTGCCATCATCAAACTTAAAGTTGAAAACGGCTGATTCTTTAATTACGCTCTTCTCTTTGCCTTCCTTAAGAAAAGTGAAGGTGTTTTTTGTTTCGCTTATGACTTTGCCGCCTAAACCAACATAGCCTTCATGAGGGCTTCTGGCGACTTTGCCTTCAGTGCCAATAAACTCATAACGAATAATTTCGGGGGTTACTTTCATTGGGAAGTCTCCTCAGTTTCTTTTTTAGCCTCAGGCTTCTTTGCTGGCTTTTCGGCTTTTTTCTTTTGTTTTTTCTCTGGTTCCTCGGTTGTTTTCCTGATGCCCAATTTATTCTCGTTTTCTACGGTTAGTATTTGAGCGATTGTTTTGCGCAGTTCCCTTATTCTTGATGGGTTATCAATGGCGCCGCCTGCCTTAACCATGGTTTTGATGCGGGTTAGTTCTGCGCGTAAATCAACAAGTTTTTGGGTTCTGTCCTCAGAGGACATGGCGGTGATTTCTTTAAATCGCAATATTGCCATTTACTCTTTTGCCTCCCCTTTCTGTTTGTCTGCGACTTCTGTTGCTTGTACTTCTGGCTGGGGCGCTTCTTCCGCTTGAGGCGGTGCTTGCTCTTCTGCTTGTTCTGGCGGCTTGGCTTCTGTTTGCTCTGGAACAGTTATTTTTTCTTCTTCGGGCAATGCATCGATGATTTTAACTCTGTCAGGGAAATATGCGTCTGGCGGCATGATTTTTACTCTTACGCCGATAATGCCTGGTTTTAGTAGGACATGAGCTTCAGCTTTTTTCATGGCTCGTAGGGCTGGTTCTCCGCATCGTGGGAAGTAGCCAGCTCGGAACTTTTCGAAGCGTGCTCGTTCTGTGGTAAGTTTTCCGCTTATGACTATTTCAGCACCAAGTGCGCCTGCGTCCATAACTTGGTTTAGCGCCCAAAAACCAGCACGCCTAAAGTGAACGCCTCGCTGAAGCGCTGAGGCAACTCTGGATGCGACGACGAAAGCGTTGAATTCTGGAACTTCAATTTCTGAAACTGAAATTTGAGGATTAGAAACTTTAAAGTTTTGTTCTAGGGCTGAGGCGAGTTCTTTTATTGTTTCTCCGCCTCTGCCGATGACTAAGCCTGGACGCATGGCGTAAATTACAACGTGAGTTCCAAGCGGGGTTTTGGAAATGTTTACTCCGCCGTATCCGGCTCTTTCAAGTTTTTTTTGTAAAAATTCATCTATTTCTGTTCTTTTGATTGATTCTGTTATAAAACGTTTGACTATGCTCATTTATTGTTCTCCTTGGGCGGGTTTCTCGTCTAGAACTATTTCGACATGCGTGGTAGTGTCATATTTTGGTGAAGCTCTACCGTGCGCTCTTGGCGTATAACGCTTCAACTTGATGCCTTGATAGGCTGCTGCATGAATTATGCGCAACCGGTCTACGTCTAAACCCTTATTTTCAGCATTAGACTGCGCCGATTTAAGGACGTCAAGAATTTGCTGTGAAGCTTTAATTGGGTATCGTCCACAAAAGCTATTTACGAGCCCATGGCGATGGGGCAGTTTTTTGTTGTATCTTGTATAGGGAACAGCCTTCTTTTTGGCTGCAACATCCCGTAAATACTGTTTCGCATCGTTTAGCATCATGCCTTTGATTGCTTTGCAGACTTCTCTTGCTGCTTTATGGGATATTTTTAGTTCTCTGCCGCTGGCTTTCGCTGTTTTTTCTGGGTTAAGCATTTCTTCGATTATTGAGTATCCCCATTTGGGCATTCTTATATCTCCGATGCGCAAACAAACACGTAAAAGCAATTTATATGGCTTTCCGTATCACAACTAAGATTTCGACTAGCTGACTAGGTTACTATCCCCCGGATAAGGGTGTAGTTCGTCTGTGAGGTGTACAAGTTTTGGAGTGCAGTTTTAGCTTTTATAGTTTTTCCAAAAAAAACCTTTTTAGCCTGTAAATTAGTCGCTGATGGTTGCGGTTTGCTTAAGCAGACTGCAAAAGAGTCTTACTTACTCTAGCGATCCAAAAAAAAACTATCCCTCCGTATATAAACGATAAAGTGCAGAGAGAACTACAGGTTCAGTTTACAATCGGGACTCAAGTCGTGAGTAGATAGCCAATATCTAAAATCACCGCTTAGCAGCCATCAATTATTAGAGGTTGCATCTGATAATTCCTGACTAATCCTGCGATTTGTTTATGTTTTACCTCTTTTAGAGTATTTGCTATTGCAGTTGTTAGAGTAGGAAGCAATCGGAATGTCAAGCAAAAACGAAAAGATTACTATGTTGCATGGTGCTGGCGGTACTGTCATGCATGACTTAGTCAAAAACTATATTGTAAAGTATTTTGGCGGTTTAGGCAACGTTGCCGAAGTGCCATTGGAAGCCATGGATGACGCCGCAGTTATCGGCGACGTGGTGTTTAAGAGTGATTCTCACGCGGTTAAACCCATATTTTTCCCCGGCGGCGACATCGGGCGCTTGGCAATTTCAGGCACGGTTAATGACATTTCAGCTTTAGGCGCTGAGCCTTATGCGTTGGCTTGCGGTTTTATTTTGGAAGAGGGCTTAGCGATGAGCGATTTTGAGAGGATTTTGGCGAGTATGCGGCAGACCTGTGTTGAAGCAGGCGTGGGCATCGTCACAGGCGACACGAAGGTGGTGGAGAAGGGCAGTTTAGGAGGCTGCGTCATTAACGTTTCAGGAATCGGCAGAAGAACCCCAGCCTTAGACAGCAACCTCAGGGTGGTTAGGCAATACCGGAACCTTACCGCTCGCTGGACACTTGACTCGAACCTTGCCGCAGGCGACAAAATAATCCTGTCAGGAACCATCGGCGACCATGGCTTAGCGGTGCTATCGGCGCAGCAGGGGTTAACGTTTGGAAGCGGCATAAAATCAGATGTGAAACCACTCAACCGCATGATACAGCGTTTACTTGGCGAAGTCGGCGGAGTAGTCACCATGAAAGATCCAACCCGTGGAGGATTAGCAGATGCTCTCAACGAGTTCACGGAAAAATCAAAAGCAGGCATCCTAATTCACGAAGACAAAGTGCCAATCAGAGATGACGTGCAAGCCGCATGCGAAATGCTCGGCTTAGATCCCCTAGAAGTGGGAAACGAAGGAAAAATCATCATCGGCATCGTACCAGCCAAAGCAGAAGAAGCCCTCCAGTTTCTAAGAAGCACGGATGAGGGTAAAAACGCTCAAATCATCGGCGAAGTAACTAAGGAATTTAAGGGCGTGGCTATGCAGACAACGGTGGGCGGAAAAAGAATAATCGCCAGGCCAATAGGCGATCCAGTCCCGAGAATCTGCTAAAACTTGCAGTTTATCCTGAGCCAATTATTTCAATATTAACGCTAAAGCTTGTTATTCCGCTTATACTGGATGACACTGCTAATGATAGTACTGCAGAAGTTGATTGCCCAACGTTCAACGATGCACCCGACTTATCCCAAGTAATAGTTATGGGTCCGTTAGCCCCTGAAGGACTCCAACTGTCTGTTGACATGCTCAACGTTATAGGGGCGTTGCCTGTGTTTTTAATGTAAATTGTTTTTGAAGCAGAATCGCCCGGTGCTATTTGACCCCAACTTATGGACGTTAACGATTGCGTGCATGCACTATCCGAGTATACTCCAACGTTAAGTGCCGTTATCGTGCCCGAAGAGGAGATTGTTTGAGTAACAGTAAGCAACCCAGCCGTTGTAAAAGACAACAAAACCACAATTGCCGCAATAACCAAGATCAAGCGTGGTGACAGCTTACGCAAAAGACTAAATTTCATAAAAAGATCCCGAAATAATCGTTCGGCAGCGCGTTTATATCGGTTTGTTGGCATCCAACGGTTGATACAATCACCGCTAACTAATAGCGATTAAGTCAAAAAACGAATACAAAATTTTTTAAAAAACCCCGGAAAAAACCCGGAAACAAGCACAAAACTAACCAACCCGCCGTAACAGCGAAAACCGATAAATTAAGTTATACTTCACACATGGAAGCAGCAACCGCGCAAAATTGAAAATTGCTGTAAAAACAGCAATTTCCTCAATTCATAATTTTATTCAGAAGCAGTTTTCGCCCAAACCCTGCAAGTACCCTCGCTACTAACCATACAAGCACCAATCGGCTTAGCAGGCGTACAAGCCTTCATAAACATGGGACACTCGTTAGGCTTAATTTTCCCAATAATCACCAAATGGCACTCACAACCAAGCAGAATATCCCGACCCTGCTCCACCTTAACATCAAACTTTGCTCGAGCGTCAAGATCCTTTAGCGACTCCCGCAATTGCAAAGCGGAGTCGGGAAGTCTTCCAATACCGCGCCAATTTCCACTCGTAACCATGAAAGCTCGGTTCATTAAGTCCAGCGCTTTAGTGTTTCCCTCCCACTTCACTACGCGAGGATACTCATTCTCCAACCTAGCTGCTCCTTCACTAACCTGTTTAACAATCATGTAAACAGCCATTAACACGTCAATCGGTTCAAAACCCGCCACCACCGTGGGCATCCGATAAACCCGCGGAAACAATTCATAAGGTTTCATGCCAATAATCGCGCTCACATGCCCCGGAGCAATAAAACCGTCAATCTGCAAATCACCGACACCGAGCAACAATTCCATGGCGGGAGGAATCAAACGGTGAGAAACCAAAAAACTAAAGTTCAAAGGCGGATTCCCAAGCGCCTCAACCGCCGTCGATGGAGCGGTAGTTTCAAAACCAACAGCGAAAAACACAAACTGTTTATCAGGCTCACGCTTAGCCATTTCAACCGCGTCAGAAACCGCATATACAATTCTCACGTCAGCGCCAGCGGCTTTAGCCTCCAAAAGCGACATTTGGCTACCAGGAACGCGCAACACGTCACCGAAACACGTAACTACGATACCTTTCTGAGCTAACTGTACAGCCTCATCAATCTCAGCAGCTGGCACAATGCAAACTGGGCAGCCGGGACCGGCAATAACCTCAACGTTCTCAGGCAAGAGGCTACGTAATCCATAATGCGTTATAGTCCACTCATGGGTTCCGCAGACATGGCAAATTTTCACTTTACCAGCCTTAGGCGCTAGGTTCTTGATTTTTGAAGCGATGCCCTTAGCAAATTCTGGGTCTCTGAACCTGAGTTTCTCAGCCATGCCTTTCGACTCACATTCGCCTTTATTTTTGTGAAGTCTCGAGAATATCATTCCATAAACTTATGGTTTCTAAGGCTTCTTTTTCTTCAATAACCTGAATCGCGTAGCCAGCGTGAACTAAAACGTAATCGCCCACTTTAGCTTCAACAAGCGTTATGTTAACGTCTCGTACGACGCCTTGACCAAAATCCACATTGGCTTTTGTGCCTTCAACGCTCATTATGCGAGCAGGAATTGCTAAACACATACTTTATCAGTTATTAAACACGCATTAAACGGCGATAAAAAGAGATTGGTCTAAAACCGTGAAAATCCACCTACAACTGCCTGACCGAACGAAACTCCGCCGTCACCAGCTGGAACAGCCTCATGAACCAGAAAACGCAGTCCAGCAGACTCAACGGTCTCACGCGTGACTTTAGCCAGTATCTGGTTACATGCTGCGCCACCAGAAAACCCAACGGCTTTAACGCCAAGCGTCAAGGCTTTTTCTACTGCCAAAGAAGCTAACCCTTTTGCCAAGTAAGCATGAGCAGAATAAGCTAAGTTAGCGGTGGATAATTTTTCTTTGTTTTCAAAGATTGACCTTAGCATGCACGTAGTATCCACTGTGTCTCCATGCAAAATGGGCTTTAAGTTCAAAACATCTTTCCCAGTTACCGCGGCTGATTCCAGTTTCATGGCTGGTTCACCCTCATAACTCCGCTCAAAACATACGCCTAAAACGGCAGCGACCGCGTCTAAAACTCTGCCGCAACTCGTAGTTTCAACCGTTCCTAAGCCTTTTTCAAGTTGGTTGAGAATGAGGTTGGCTTCAGTTTCGCCGAAAGGCAAATGCGCACTGTTCTGCATCAGCCAAGGTTCAACCTCTACGCCGGCTTTAGCAAGTATTCCAACGGCTACACGCAAGGGGAAACGGCTAGCCACATCCCCGCCCAGCAATGGCTGTGGTTCCAGATGCCCCAGCCGCTTAAACTTCGCAGACTCACGAGTGCAAAACAGGATTTCGCCGCCCCACGCTTCGCCATCGGTGCCGTAGCCGTACCCATCGCAAACTATGCCGATAACCTCGTCTAAGTTATGCTCTGCCATTAAAGCGGCGGCGTGCGCGTGGTGATGCTGAACCTGAATCAGCGGTGAACCGTCTGCTTCCGCCATCTCTTTGGCTAGTGCGGTTGTGGTGAATTTTGGGTGCAAATCGCAAACCACAGTTTCAGCGTGGCAGTTGGTTAAGTGATAAAGGTGATTTGTTGCTTCTTGAAGAAACGTGCGCGTTTCCACGTTTTCCACGTCGCCGATGTGTTGGCTG
>Ga0208819_1000893_pt1 | contig 17782 bp, 25 predicted proteins | sample June2015DPH_11_1_3_FD_184707 | JGI IMG/M metagenome (GOLD analysis project Ga0208819, IMG submission 184707) | Peatland microbial communities from SPRUCE experiment site at the Marcell Experimental Forest, Minnesota, USA - June2015DPH_11_150... | ecosystem: Environmental > Terrestrial > Soil >...
GTCTGCTCCGATGGCAAAGGTAGGTGCATTGTATAGTCTCTATACAGGAAGTGATAACTCTGCGTTAACCAATACTCATGTGTATAACTCTTTTGTAGTTAGCACTCCTACTGCTGGAGTTACTGTTAATGATGAATGGACAGGATATGGTTCTACATATACCGTAAGATATTTAGAAGAAGTTATTACTCATAACAGTTTGGGTACTTATTATAATATTCTTTTGTCGATGGAAACAGGATCGCATGTTCCTGTTGCTTCGGATACATTTACTGATACTACTAATTTGACTAGCTATACTATAACATATGGTGATTGGAATCGAGCAGCTATCAATAAAATCTTTAGAGGATATACTGGTGCTCCTTATGGGGATGGAACTAACTTTGTTGGTATTCCTTACTTGACAGATAGCAATAGTTCTGTTAAGTATATGGGATTTGAAACTAGAACTATTGATGCTGTTACAGGTGCTAGAAAAATCAAATCTAAATTCTCTAGAGAACAACTTCAGGACATTCTCCATATCTATAAAGAGCATGGTGTAGCTCTTGCTGCTGAATCGATGGCATCTGAAATACGTCAGGAAATAGATAAAGAAGTTATTTCTTATATGAAATTTATTTCTCAGATAACAACTTCTGCTACTGTAAATTTAAGTGCTTCTTTAAGTGCTGTTAATGGTGACTTGCAAGGAATTACAAACGATCTAATTGTAAATATATATCTTGCTGCTGAAAGAATTGTAAGAGACACAAAGAGAAACAGATCAATCTTTATTATGGCCGATCCTATTACAACTTCTTTCTTACAACTTAATGCGTTCCATACACAAGCAGAGTTCAATCAAAACAATCCTTATCTTGTAGGTCATCTTGGAATATATCCATTGTATTGTGATCTATATGCCGATGTGAACGAACATTATGTTATGGTTGGATATCTAGGTAGCAATAATAATGATGGAGACTCTGGAATCATTTACTGTCCATATACAACTACTCTACATGTTGCTCCCGATCCTACATATTTTACAGAGAATATGTTGTTCTTACAAAGATATGCAATGATTCGACACCCACAAGATTTAGGTAATGTTCTTCCTAGCGATCCGTGGAATACAGCTAATGCTAGTAATTCAGATTTCTTCAAGATGTTCTTAGTAAACTTTGGAACAAGTGCTCTGGTTAACTTTTCTGATATAAGCATACCAGTATTTCAGTAAAGGATAATATATGAATTCTTTCAGACTTTTTGTACAAAGAATGAATGAAAGAATTGCAATAATTTTATCGAACAGCCTATCATCTATGATTTGTTTTTGGGTTATATGTGTAATGGTAATAGCTGTTCTTCAGTGGCAGGTTCCAAAAAATCCTTTGGAATGGATTGAGTATTTAGTTCAGACATTCTTTCAAGGTGTTGCTCTTCCAGTACTTGCATTTGTTGCTAAGAAGGAAGGTGAAGAGAGCAGAAAGATGAATACTGAGACACACGATATAGTTATGGGAGAACTTAAAGACCTTAAACAATTTCATGAAGACTTGGCTATTTTATTAAAAAAACCAAGATGCCATGAAATAGGAAAAGAACTACAGAAATAACATTGGTGGAGTATGAAAAGTTCACAAAAACATTTCCAGGTAATTGCAGCTATTGGTGTAATAGCAATAGGAGTACTTGGAGTAATAGTAGGTGGTATAGTTGTGTGGCATGGTAAAGATATTACTATAGCTGTAGCATGTATTACATTAGCATCAACAGCATTAGGAATACTTGGTGGTGTTCTTACTGCTCAAAAAATAAACCGAACCTCAGATGATATTGATACAACTCCAGATAGTTAAAAGGATAAACATGAAAAATAAAATAGAAGAAACGATAGAATTGTTAATAGATATTCTCAAAGACATAAAAAAAGAAACTCAAAATAGAGTATTCTTAAACAATATTCCAGAAATATTAGTAGGTATCGATAAAGCTCTTAACAGAATTAAACTTGGAGAAGATGTTGTATGGGAAACTATAGATGGATTGACAATTCAAGTACAAATTGCTGATAAATGTGGAGAAGGAAGTGGTAAAAGATTAAGAATCAATGTGGATAATTAATGAAACTAAAACTTTTGATAATTGGTTGTATACTATTTTGTGCTTCTATAGCTAATGCATATACCGCAGTAGTTAATTGGAATGCTCTTCCTGTAAAACCTACTGGATATTATGTTTACTATGACATACAACCAAAAGCTCCGTTAAAAGGAATAGGTATTACTCAGGGAAGTTCTCCTATAACAGTTACAACTAATACTATAACATTAACAAATATGTTAGCAACAAAATCTTATAGTATTGCTATCGCTGGATATTATGCTAAGACTACAACTCTTCCATTAATTATAGGTCAGTTAAGTACTATAGTAACTATACCTATATTACCAACAGCAACAACTTCTACTACGATAACAATTACTATAACCAATCCATAAGGAGAGTATATGAAAAAGATTTTATCTGTATTGAGCTTGATGTTTATGTTAGCAATTCCTGCATTTGCCAATGCAACTACTGTAGTATTGCAATGGACTTTAACTACAGATGCTACTGTTGCTGGACAAAAAGTTTATTATGGTCAAGGAACTGTAAATTCTGGTACTGTTACATGTCCTGCTGTACCTTATACTGGTTCGACTGCTACTCAAGGTGCTGCTGGATTTCCTGTTCCTAATGGAACTGGAGCAACTGTTGCTGGACTTGTCAGTACAAATGCTTGGTGTTTTTATGTTACCAATACAAATGCAGCAGGAATGGAAAGTGCAATTAGTAATATAGTTTCTGTTCCTGCATTTCCTGCTGGTGTGACGGGTGTTGTAATAAAATCTATCACGCAGTAAAACTTTTATAAATAATAATGAACACATTCCTTTTCGTCTAATAACTTATTCTTTCACGCTGTTGTGATACTCACAACACAACTAACTAAGGAGTACTATATGAAAAAACTAATTTCAATTTTTCCATTACTAGCTTTTCTTTTTTGTAGTCTAGCTGGATGTTCAACTACAGCACAGGTAACTGTAGGTGATACATTTATTGCCATGCATGATCTTGTAAAAACTGGAGCTATTGCTTCTGATTCACTCTGTAAAGCAAAGACTATTCCCGCAGCAGACTGTGCGGCTATTTCTAAAGCCTATCAGAAAATTCAATTAGTATGGCCTGTAGTAGATGATGCACTTATAATCTATCTGAAATCAGACCCTACTGATGCATTAGCAACTCAAAATTTCCAAGCTGCACAAGCTCAATGGAGTGCTGCTTATTCCGATATGCTTACTCTTCTTACTAAGACAGGCGTAATCAAAACAACTACCGCAACTACAACTGCAAATACTGGAGGTAAATAATGGACCCTATCACTATAATCAACTTAATAGCTACTCTTGTTCCTGTGGCAGAATCTGTTGGTCTTGACATTGTAACAATTATCCAAGGATTGAAAGCTGGTAAAACTGCTGCACAGTTAGCTGTTGAAGCTGCTGCTAAACGAAACGATCTTCCTGACTTGACCTTCGGAGTTTAATCATGGCATTCCAACAAACTCCGATGAAAGTAGAAACGGACGATGGTAGATATGTTACACTTCTTCAACCATATAATTATCTTTGTCGTTCTGGTGAATTGATCACTATTCCTGCTGGTACTACTTCAGACGGAGCTAGTACTCCTCCTGCACTGTGGGTAACTATTCCTCCTTTTGGAAAGTACTGGAAAGCTGCTGTACTCCATGACTATCTTTATAGAATCACTAAAAGACCAAAAGCTGAATGTGATAGTATTTTGTTAGAAGCTATGGAAAGTCTTGGAGTCAATGAAATAGAAGCTCACGCTATTTACGAAGGAGTACATTTAGGTGGTGAGATATCTTTTGAAGAAGATAGAAAAAGTAAAAATTGATAATAACAACTACAATTTAAGTATAAATAAAGGGGATAGAGATATTCCCTTTTTTATTAGGTGAACTAATGGTAACTGATTTTGAGTTTGATGTAAACGGAAAAACGATTTCTTATTCAGGTAATAGTAATTTAAAACCATGTAAGTGTGTTCTCGAATATACCAAAGAACATGTCGAAGAAATCATAAGATGTAAAAATAACTGGAAGTACTTTGCACAAACGTACTATCACATAACCTCTCTTGATGAAGGTATCATAAAAGTAAAGACAAGATTTTATCAAGACAATATAATCAACAACTTTATTAACAACAGATTCAATATTGTTCTAGCTTCTCGTCAGTGCGGCAAGTCTACTTCATATGAAATTTTTTGTCTATGGTATATCCTTTTCAATGAAGCAAAGACTGTTGCGATCCTGGCAAATAAGTTAGATACTTCTGTTGGTATTCTTGCAAAGATCAAAATGGCATATGAATTGTTGCCTAAGTTTCTTCAGCAAGGTATTAAGAAATGGAATGAACGATCAATTGAATTGGAGAATGGATGTAAGATTCTTGCATCTGCTACTTCGTCTTCTGCTATTCGTTCTAAGTCTGTCAATGTTTTAATTCTTGATGAAATGGGATTTGTATTTCCGAAACAATGGTCTAAGTTTTATTCTTCTGTATATCCTACTATATCTTCTTCTCTCGAATCTAAGATTATAATTGTAAGTACTCCAAACGGATTGAATCAGTTTTATAAATTCTGGACTGATGCTATCAATGGGAAAGATGATGTTGCTGGTAAAGGAAATATGTTTGTTCCTTATCGAGTTGATTGGTGGGAAGTTCCTGGTAGAGATCAGAAGTGGAAGGAAGAAACCATTGCTAATACTTCTGAAAGAGAATTTGCTTCTGAGTTTGGAAATGACTTCTTAGGTTCTTCAAGAACTTTGATAGAGTCTCATATCTTGAATATGATCACACAATTTCCACCAATATATCCTATGGGACTGAAGATAGATTCAAGATACTTGCCATTCATTAAAGTATATGATAATCCTATTCCTGGTCATATCTATAGTTTAGGACTAGATTCGTCTGAAATGATGGAGGAAACTGTTGGAGATGCAATAGCTCTTCAAGTTTTAGATATAACAACTACTCCTTATGTTCAGGCAGCAACTTGTCATATCAAAGAAGGTATAACATATTTTGAAGTACCAGAGATTGCTGTTCAGTTAGGAAAATATTACAATAATGCTTATATGTTCATCGAAGCAAACTCAACTGGATTGGAAATTGCTAACTTAATCGTAGATGATTTTGAATATGAAAACGTTTACTATGGACAGAAATCACCTTTGCCTGGAATAAAAACTACAGCTAAGACAAAACGTATAGGGTGTTCGAACTTAAAGATGCTTGTAGAGGGCCAACATTTGATCCTAAAGGACTCTGACACCATTAGTCAACTCACTACCTTCACTAAAAAGAAAAAGTCTTATGGAGGAGATTCAGGTTATTTAGATGATGCTGTTATGGCACTGATAGTTTCTTTATATTTCATCAACGATAAACAATCTGTAGATGGAATTGTACCAGCAGATTTTGTTATAAAAACTTTTCAAGAGCATAAAGACAATGACGGAACAAGTGTAATCATCAATCCTGATTCTTGTGGTGATGCTGTCTTAGATGAAATGGAAAGGGCGAAAGAATCTATGAAAGATTTTATGTGGATGTTTAATAAATAATATAAACAGAAACAAAAACAGAAAAGGAGTTTACTATGGAAACAACACATTTTTATGGATGGAAACCTCAAGTTCCTGACTTTAGAGATCATCAGTTCTGTCAATTGGTTGCACCACAAGCTTTACCTCCAGCTATTGATTTGCGTCCTGAATGTCCACTGATATATGATCAAGGACAGCTAGGTTCGTGTACAGCAAATGCTCTCGGTGGTGCTGTCGAATTTGATCTTATGAAAGAAAAATTGCCTGTGTTTATGCCGTCCAGACTTTTCATTTATTATAATGAAAGAGCTAAAGAAGGAACAGTAAGTCAAGATGCTGGTGCTGCAATTAGAGATGGTATTAAATCTCTTAATACACTTGGAGTATGTCCTGAAACTATGTGGGCATATAATATTCAAGAATTTGCTACTAAACCTACTGATGCTTGTTATCAAGATGCAAAGTCATTCTTGGCTCTTGCATATAAAGCAATAGATAATACTCACATTGTCAATTTGAAATCTGCATTAGCACAAAAATTTCCTATTGTATGTGGTATAACTCTTTATGAAAGCTTTGAATCAGATTATGTATCATCTACTGGAAAAGTAAATATGCCATCTCCTCATGAATCTTGTTTGGGTGGTCATGCTGTTATGTGTGTTGGATACGATGATCATTCACAACGATTCGTTATGAGAAACTCTTGGGGTACTGATTGGGGAATGAAGGGGTATTTTACATTACCTTATGCATACTTAACTAATTCAAACTTAGCATCTGACTTTTGGGTTATAAGTCAAGTCAAGTAAACCATAATTTATATTTATAAAAAATAAAACGATATAGGTTTTGATACAAAAGTTTTGGATTTTTATAAATAAAATAAAACCTATACTATAAGGAGAAACAATAAATGGCTTCTATAAATTATGGAACTTTTTCTCTAAGCCCTGCTGTTAAAACATTTGAAATTGATCAGTCAGGTTATACTGCTAATCCTCAATCTTCACTAACAGGATTTGTTATTGCTGCTGAGAATGGTCCAAGTAACAAACTGCTTGCTATGACAAATGAATCTGATATGACAACTGCGTTTGGTATTCCTACAACTCATAACTACCTGGATTGGTATAACTGCTGGAACTTCTTACAGTATGCACAAACAGCATATGCTGTTCGTCCTATGAATACTTCTGTAAAGAATGCTGGTGTTGCTCTTACCGGATCATATCCTAATGGATATACACAGAACGATACTCCTGAAGAAAATCTTTATAATGCAACCGTTGCAGAACTTACCTTGCAAGATATGCTAGTTTCTGATAAACTTACATTCTTTAACCGTTATATTACTCCTACTCAGACTTTAGGACTTTCGGTTTGTTCTACTTCTACTTACTGGAATTCTCCTATCGCAAATGAGTTCTTTGCAACAGCAACTATCGATGCAACTAAAGATGCTAATCTGAATAATGTTGGTGGAGCATTCCTTGCTTCTGGTGAGATCACTCTTACTGGTAGCAATACTCTTAAGATAGGTTCTCAGTTCAATGGTAACGGTAAATTGTTTACAGTATTGAATGTTGTATCTACTGGTACACCAAACATAGTTGTGAATGGTCCTGTTGTTGCTGGAGATATTTCTGACTACTACGGAACAGTAAAAACACTCACAACAGTTGACTTTAGTGATCCTACAGTAGATGTTGTGTTTGATGGAACTAAACGTTTTAGTTTAAGTCTATACAATGTATTTTCATTCAATGATACAAATGTTGTGAACGGAACAGACTGTGGACTTTATTATGTATCAGATATAGTTTATCCGGTTTCTGTTGGTGGAGATTATACTGTTACATTCACTAAAGCTCTTTTGGTAGGTGCTTCGACTACTGCTACATTGTCAGCAGCACAAGAACTTTATTCTAACTCTGATTATTATTTCTTTACTCCTTCTGATGATTATTTGGTTGGAGACTACAATCCGGTTGTATCAGGAAGTCAAGCAGGATATAGTATTCCTGCTGGAACTACAACAATCAAAGTAAAGAGTGGATTCAATTATCCTGTAGGTACAGAGATTAAATTCATTTCTGATGGAACATTCTTTGTTAGCAATTCTCCTGATACTCTTCCAGGTCTTGTTGTTGGTGGTACATACAACTACGAAATCATTTCTATAGATCGTTCTAACAATACTATTACTTTAGATGACGGTCTTGCTCAACCTCTTGGAATAGCTACTGGAGATTCTATAACAGATATCGTAACACATTCTACTATCCTTCGTGGTATTAATCTTTATAGTACAGTGTTCGATAACTCTATTATAGCAACAACTCCTACAAGATATATCGATGCAGCAACTCTTCTTGAAGTTTCTGTTAATGCTGAATCGTTGATCAAGTTTAATGAACTGTTTGAATATGTTCCTAACTGGTTGAATGGAGAATTCGTAACAGTTATCTGTAAGAAAAATGCTTCTGGTCTGTTTGGTATTGTTGAAACACAACTTGCATCTTACAATCCTAAAGCAAGAGATTATGCAAACAACAACGAATTTGCTGACGAAGTTTTCTTCTATGGTTCAAACTATATGTATGTTAAAACTTCAGCAGATCAAGAATTAGATTTGGTTGATACTGCAAACCTTCCTTTGATTCAACTTGTATCAAGTGGTGGAACAGTAGTAAATAATGCTAATGTATTTGGTACAGTTTATCCTGTATATCTTGACAACTATGGTTTGATTGATCTTACAAAAGATATTGTTAATGTTCCTCCTCAAGGAGTATACAATCCTAATGGATATACTTTAGGAGACTTCCAGAATGCTGAATTGGCTTTCTCTGATGCGGAATCTTTCAATGTCGATCTTCTTGTTGCTCCTTCTCTAGACTTGAATGGTATGTCACAGCTTGCAGAAACTAGACATGACTGTTTAGCAATAGTTGCTCCTTATGATTATCGTGCATTAGTAGGTAAATCTAATACACAAGCTACTCAATACATGATCGATAAGTTCGGAACTACTAGCACTAATCCAAATATGCTTTTCGATACCTTCGGAACATATACAAAGCTTGTTGCTAACATGAAATATCAGTACGATAAATACAATGATGTAAATCGTTGGATGTGTCTTGCTGGAGATATTGCTGGTCTTTATGCTCAGACAGATGCTAATTTTGATCCTTGGTGGGCAGCAGACGGATTGACCAGAGGAAAGGTTTTAAATGTAATCAAACTTGCATTCAATCCTAATAAAGCTAATCGTGATGCATTGTACGTAAATGCTCTTAATGCGGTTATCAACATTGCTGGTGAGGGTGCTGGTATCTCTTGGGGAAATAAAACAGCCACAGCTATTCCTAGTGCGCTTGATCGTGTAAACGTAAGACGATTGATGATCACAATTGAACGTGCTGTTGCTATTGCTGTTAAGGTTGGTTTGTTCGAATTTAATGATACTTTCACCAGAGCAAGATTAGTTGGTATCGTTGATCCTTATCTTCGTTCTGTACAAGCAAGAAGAGGAGTTGTAGGATACAAGATTCAATGCGACTCGCTTAATAATACTCCTGAAGTTATTGCACAGAATGGTTTGGTTATGAATGTGTCTGTACAACCAAACAGAGTAGCAGAATTTATTAACGTATACTTCGATATCCTGGGAACAAGCACAACAATTACCGAGACTGTTTCCAATAATCAGTAACAAAAACCTCGGCACTTATTCATAAGTACCGACATTCCGTAACAAAAAGGGAAGCTAGATCAGCTTCCCTTTTGCTTTTACAATGGTAACATTACATTACCGGATGCATAGTGACCTCCTTCTGTTTAAGGTTAGAGTTTCAGTATATGCTTCTAAGTAGATTACACTATATCATGTTTCAAATTTGATGTCAATAAAAAAGTATAAATAGAAATAGAAGTTAAAATTCATCGGACTTTAAACTTAATCTTGCTAGTCCGACAAGAGGGAGGAAGCATCATGACCTATCAATCTAATCTAGTAGCGTCCGTAAAAGCCAATCACAAAATCGTAAAAGAAAGCAGATCACAAGGAAATGTAATTGTATACATTCCATTCGGAACAGAGTATTCTGTTCTGTTCAAAAATCTTCATGCAAGAAAAGCTTCAGTGAGAGTTTCGATAGACGGAACAGATGTTCTTTATGGAAAATCTTTATTGATCGAACCTAACAAAGAATTAGAATTGAAAAGATTCTTGAACGACCTGAACAAAGGAAACAAGTTTAAGTTCATCGAGAAGACAGAAGAGATTTCAGATCATCGTGGAGACAAAATTGATGATGGAATTATTAGAATTGAATATCAATTTGAAGCTCCGTATACTAATTACTTTGTAAATCCTGCATGGTGGACAACTACTTTTGGTGGGACTTATAATGGCGGTCTTCAAAGAAGCTCATTATATTCTAGCAATATAGGTGGTTCGGCAGTTGGTGCTGCTGCTTGTAATGCTGGTGATGTAATGATGAAAAGTAGTATCTCTTCATCTATGAATTGTAGTATTATGTCTGATTCATTTACTCCTACTTCTGCTCCAGAAGGAATTACTGTTCAAGGTTCTACCTCTAATCAACAATTTCAACAAGGATATATTGGAGCACTTGAATCTCAAATTCATGTTATCAATATTGTGTTGAGAGGAAGAGCAACTCTTGACGAAGAAATACAGAAAGTAATATATAGCAGAGATAAAATTCAATGTCCGACTTGTGGACACTGGAACAAATCTAGTTTCAAGTTCTGTCCTCAATGTACAACAGCAGTTCATATCATTTAAAGAATAGCGGGAAGGTAACTTATTAGTTTACCTTCCCGCTTTTTCTTATAGTGTTACGTTTGATAGTTTTGTATTTGTCTTGCCGGGGAGTAGGAGTAGCATTTTCTTTTCGGTGATATGGACACCGACCACAAGAGATTAGCTTCTGTTTTTCAAGATAAGCTTTTCTTTCTTTGTTGCCTAAGTCTCCCATAGATTTCCTTTCACCAGTTTTGATTAGCTTTACATATAATATCTTCTACCATATCTTTTGCTTCCTTCAACCCCATTACACTTAAAGTTTGTCCTTCCGAATCTGTTACTCTAGTAGCTTCTCTTACAGCTTTGATAGTTAATATCTTATTGTTATTGGTATTTATCAAAGTATTGAGTACTAGGTTTGTAAAGTCAAAATGTTTCTTCTCTGAAACAGAACTATTTATGACAAGTTCTTTTTCCAGAATCACAATCCAGAAATTTGTTTTGGTTGAAGTTATAAGCTGCAAACTTCCAGGCATAATAACATACCCATTTTTATTATAGGTAGCAATTATGTCATTGAGAGTTGCTAAAGATTGTTCCCTGATAATTTCTTGTTTTTCAATTGTATTCTCCTTTTATTCTACCATTTTGATAGTTGAACATATGGGGCAAGCAAACAAACTAATTTGTGTAACTCCATAATGATATTCATTCTCGATAGTAAAGTTTCCTTGTATTCTTATGAAGTCTTCTTTTCCTTTAAGAATAACTTTTTCATATTTTTTTGGACCGTCTGGTGTTGGTTGATATTCGTATTCATATTCGTATCCACATACACAAGTCATAAGTTCCTCCGTTACGTTTAAAGATGATATCATATCTGAAACAAAATGTCAAGAAATATTTTAAAATATAAATAAAAGAAACCTATCTATATCTTAATTTTTATAAAGGAGAAACACAATGGCAAATCCTAACATTACCCTGACTGCGTTTATGAACAATCTTAATGATGTTTGTAGACCAAATCGTTTCTTTGTTCAAGTTTTGGACAATGGAACTAATCCAATCTGGCCTTTACAGTTTTCATTCTATGTGAAAACATTTGTAATTCCTGATAAGAACATTGGTGAATTGACAATCAATTATCAAGGATTGCAGAACAAAATCTCTGGAGACGGAACCTTCTCTGACGTATCTATGACACTCCATGTTGATACTGACATGGCAATCAAACAGTTCATTACTGATTGGATGAATGGTATTCTTAACACAGATACCGTTGATGATAACAACGTTAGACAGGCTCCTGATGAATACAGAACCGACATCCAGGTACAGCAATTGGATAGAGTTGGTGCTGTAGTAAAAACGTTCTTGCTCCATCAAGCATGGCCTAAAACTGCAAGTTCAATCGAAGTATCTCATGACTCAACAGATACACCAGAAGATTTCACAGTAGACTTCTGTATTAACTCCTGGGAACTTGTAGATTAATAGTTCTTGCATTAAGGAAGATGTTATGTTATAAAAGGGGAAGCTAATCGCTTCCCTTTTTCTTTTAGAAAATCTTGATGCCTGTAACAATTCCTGATGCAAGAAGTTCCAAAACTCCCCATCCAGCCAAACCAAATAATATTGTTTTTAATATTGCATTTTGCATCGTTTCTGAAGTCCAGACAATACCTAAAAACATATTCATGATAGACGCAAGAAGCAAACACCATTGTAAATGATTCATACATTCTCCTTTTTAATTTAGTTACTTTCAAAGACTATAGCATATCTTGAATTCAATGTCAATCGAAAACTTATAAATAAAAGAAACTTTATAGGATTACTATGCCCGACATTACTCTAGCTGGATTTCAAAATGCTCTCTCGGATGTTTGCCGACCTAATAGATTTTATGTTTCTATCAATGCTCCTGATGCATTAGAAGAGTTTGAAGAAGACGATTCCTTTTTAGTTAAAGGTGCATCTCTTCCTGGCAGATCGATAGGAGAACATGAGCAATGGTGGCAGGGAGAACGATATAAAATTCTTTGTGATAGTACATACGATGATGTAACTATTACGTTCTGGAATAACTATGATGATACTGGATCAAATCTTAGAGATAAATTTGAAGATTGGATGAATCTTATTGCTAATGATGAGAGTAATATAAGAGGAAACCATAGTGATATTAAAGGTGAAGTAAATATTTCTCAATTAGGAAGAGACGGAACTTTACTTAAGACCTATACTTTAAAACATGCTCAACCTAAAGCAGTTGGTGATATTGAACTATCAATGGATAACACAGATCAATTAGAAGAATTTACTGTTATCTTTAGCTATAGTTATTTTACTACAGATAGTTCAGATGGATCACAAGGAGATATGTCAGGAGAAGATGTTACAAGTCCTGAATTTCCAGATACAGAAACCCATGTAATGAATGGATCAAAAATCGCAGCATTGTTTCCAACTACCAAATAAGGAACTATTATGGCATTAATGTTTGACCTTTCAAAAAATTGTAACTTTAAGATTATACTTCCTTCAAATCAAAAGTTCATAGAACTGTTCACTACAGAGACTTCTATTCCAGGTATCACAATAGGATCAATGGATTTGAATTATCAATCTATGACTAGAAGAATGCCAGGAAATAGTATTTCATTTGAAGAAATTACTCTTACTCTTTTGATCGATAAAGAACTACAAACATATCTGGAGTTGATTTCTATTTTGAATTTGACACATAATGTTTTAACAAATACATATGAAGTTAATCAAGAAGTATTTGATGCTTATATGTTGATCACAACTCCAAAGAACAATCCTTTATTTCAACTTCACTTCTATGATGCTTGGATAGAAACTTTTTCATCAATCAGTATGCAGACTACATCGGGAGATGACAATCCTTACAACATGACTCTTGGTGTGAAATATAATTACTATACTATTGAGACTGCATAATGGTATCATTTAAAACATACATAACAGAAATGTCTCTTCCTAGAGAACAAGATATTGTAAAAGAATATTATCATGGAACTTATAACGAAAAAGCAATTCAGTCTATAATTAAAAATGGAATTCAACCTCCTGCTTTATGTACAGTAAAAAGAAATCTAACTCCAAGAGAAGGTAAAGTTTACATTACACCTACGTTAAAATATGCAGTAATTTATTGTATAGGTGGAGATATGATAGGTAATATTATAGATGATTACCAATTAGAAACATGGGGAAGATATGGTTATCTTTGTGTGATAGACGGAAAAGATTTACATGATATACAACCCGATGAAGATTCTATAGGAGAAATGATATATAAAAAATCTCCTAATTGGATTTATGAAAAAGCTAAACATTGGTTGGCTCCTTCTACTATGAAAAAAGTTATGGAAGGTGAATATTCCTATTGGGCCAAAGCAGGAAAAGTTTTAGTAACTAAACTATCTGATTATGAAATATTACAATTAATAGATGCTGGAGCACATATCGCCCATCATGGAGCAATTCGACCTTCTCAAATTTGGAAGTTTGATAAATCATTAAGTAAAGATTTAACTCCATTGTGTACAAACTTTTGGCAATTAGCAGAAAGAATAAAATGAGTAAGTATTATACAATACAAAATATGTATCCTCATCTGAAGCATAAAGAACGATACCTTTCCGAAAATAAATTGATAACGGCGAGGTCGGGATGGGAAATTTCTTTTATTACAAAATTCTTAGATGCTCGACCAGATATTATTGGATGGTCAAGTGAAGATTTTTTTATTCCTTATTACTATCCAGTAGATGGAAAACCTCATAGATATTTTCCAGATTTCTATGTTAAATTTAAAACTAAAGATGGTGGAATTGCAGAACGAATTATAGAAATCAAACCATTCATAGAGACTCAAATACCAAAAGTTCCTAAAAGAATGACATCAGGATATAAAGATAGATGTAATACATATATAAAAAATCAATGTAAATGGGAAGCGACTAGAGCATATTGTGAACGAGAAAGAGCAAAAGGTCGTATTCTCTTTTTTGAAATTATAACAGAAAATGAATTTCCTTTTGGTTAATTCGTTTTTGTCTATTTCTTTCCTTAAGAGTTTCTGATATTTTCTTTCTTCGTTCTTCTGAACGAGTTTGTCCTGTTAAACTTTTTGAAATATTTCGTCTATATTCTTCTGATCTTATTTTTCCTTTATGGCTGTCGGACATTTTCTTTCTAGTTTCGTTAGATACTATTCTTATTTTATTACTTTCCGATACATTTCTTTTAGTTTTTTCAGATTGAAGCTTTACTCCTTTACCACCTATTGTTAAATTATATGTATTTCTTCTAGCAACAAATGATATATCAACTATTTGTGCTTCTAATTCATATGCTTGTTGTTTATCATAACAATAATGTAATATGATTCTTTCAAATTTTTCTTTACCATATTTATTGATAGCATCAATTAATGCAATTCCACTTCCGAGATATCCATCATCTTCTTTCCAGGTAGAATGTTTTCCAACATAGATTTTGTTATTGATTAGATTTCGAGTAAGATAAACTAGATGATACATGATATAGCTCCTATAAATAGATATGAGGAGGACAGCAGTAATTTGCTCCTACTGTTTCTAGTCTATGGCAATAGCTAGATTACTCCTTCTACTTTATTTATATAAATAAAAGAAACTTATATTATAAGGATATCATATGCCGTTCAAAGAAACAATTAATAATTTACTAGAAGGACTAAAATTTTCTTTTTATTCTAAGCGTGAGGCAGAACTCGAAAATCCATCAGACACTACCGCAACTGCTACTGAGCGAGAGGTAGAGAGTTCTTATGTAATGTATGATCCGTTCGCCAGCTACAGTTCATCACAGATGGGTCAGCAAAGTGTATGGTCAGCTTCGAAAAATGAAATGATTCGTAAATGGAGAGAAGCTTCTTATCTTCCTGAAGTTGATTTAGCTCTAAATGAAATTGGTAATGAAGCAATTATCTATGATGAAATAGATGATATCATTTCTTTGAATTTGAATGATCTTGATGTTCCTGATTCTATTAAAGATATGATGCAGGAAGCATTTTCAAAGATTCTTTTTCTTTTAGATTTCAATGAAAGAGGAGATGAACTTTTCAGACAATGGTATATCGATGGAGTTTTAAATTTAGAAGCAATATATTCTAATGATAGAATTAGAAAAGGTATTCAGAAATTACAATTGCTTTCTCCTTTTTCTTTTACAGCATTCATTGATCCTACTACAAAACAAAAGAAATATTATTATGGTGAAGCTAATACTAATAATATTAACAGACATGTCAATAAAGAAAAAGTATTTCTTGAAGAACAAATTACTTCTATAAACTCTGGTCAGTGGAGCATGGATAGAAAATTCCCTATCTCTTTCTTGAACAAAGCTATGAAGGTTATCAATCAATTAACTAACATAGAAGATGCATTAGTTATCTATCGTATCACAAGAAGTCCAGAGAAGAGAGCATTTTATGTTGCTACTGGAAAGCTAAACAAATCTAAAGCAGAAGAATATATGCGTTCTCTTATTTCTAAGTATCGTCAAAAGAGAACATACAATCTTGATACTGGAGCAATGGAAGATAAGACTCGTTCTATATCTATCCTAGAAGATTATTGGTTCAGTGTTGATGCAAATGGTGGTGGAACAAAAGTTGAATCGATTGCTGGTTTAAGTCCTAACTTTACATCATTCGAAGATATGGATTACTTTGTAAACAAAGTTTATAAAGCTCTTAACATTCCTCTTAATCGTAGAAGTTCTGATGCTAGAGTTCAGATATCAACAAGCATAGATACTGAAAAAGAAGAACTAAGATTCTTCAAAATGATTGTTAAGTTAAGAAGACGTTTCAATATGATGTTTACCGATCTTCTTAAGAAAGAATTACTTGCTAAAGATGTTTTCTCTATTGAAGATTGGGCGTTAATTCAAGAGAAAATCAAATACATATATGCAAACTCTAATGAATATTCCGAGATAAAGAATAACCAAGTTATCGATATGAGAGTATCTACAGCTAATAATGCTTTGGCTCTTGTAGAACCAGGATTGATTTCTAGACAATGGATACAAGAAAACATTCTACGATTCACTGATGAAGATATCAACTTGATTAAGAAACAAAGAATTGAAGAAGCTGCTGACGAACAAAATGAAGGTGGAACAGAAGAGGAAGAAATAGGCCATACGTTCGGACCTGATTATAGTGTAAATAGAAGAGGAGCAGGAGGAGCAACGGCTCCAACCCAACCAACAGGAGAAACTCAGCCAGAAGAAGGATCACCAGAACCTGAAGGGGCAGAAACTCCTGTACCCGAAACTGCTGCTGAATCAAAAAAGAATAGTATATTAAACATATTAGAAGAAGGAGATAGAATTTCAAACGGCAAGAAAGTTTTTAAATATACCAAAGGCAAATTAGTAAAGGATAATTAATGAAATCTTTTAAAGATACTATTATATCTGAAGAAGAAATTGATCTTTCAGAATTCAATATAATAATCAAAAAAACCTAAAGTAATAGAAGTTATTAGAGAACATTCTATTACTCCTGTTCCACAGGTAACTGTTCTTTCTGAAAAAGGGGAGAAGGGTGATCCAGGATTCAATGGTAAAAATGCATCCATAAAGATAAAAAAAGTAACTGAAGGAGAAGAACCAGACGTTATCAATGTTGGTGATGACATCAATGCTCTTTTAGAAATTGTATTGCCTAAAGCTTTGAAAGGTGATAAGGGTGATAAGGGCGATAAAGGCGAACCTGGAAATGATGGTAGAAATGGAATCGATGGAAAGAACGGACTTGCTAGTAATGGTAAGGATGGTAAAGATGGTCCTGCCGGTAAAGATGGTAAGGACGGTCTTGATGGTAGCAACGGAATAGATGGTAAATCTGGTAAAGATGGTCGGGATGGTAAAGATGGTAAGGACGGTCTTGATGGTAAAGATGGTCTAGCTGGACGAACTGGATTAAAAGGTAATGATGGAAAAGATGGAGAGAAGGGTGACAAAGGTGATGCTGGAGAGAAGGGTGACAAAGGTGATGATGGAGAACCTGGAAAAGATGGCAATGATGGTAAAGACGGTAAGGATGGAATCAATGGTCTAGATGGTAAAGGACTTGATGGTAAAGACGGAATAGATGGACTTGATGGTAAAGACGGAATAGATGGTGCTCCTGGATCATAAATAAAAGAAACTAAAGGAAGTAACGAATGAAACCAAAATATTCAATAGTGATTGGAACATACAATCATCTTCATGATGCTCTTAT